>Ga0116129_1001453_pt1 | contig 13072 bp, 12 predicted proteins | sample June2015DPH_17_2_FD_89732 | JGI IMG/M metagenome (GOLD analysis project Ga0116129, IMG submission 89732) | Peatland microbial communities from SPRUCE experiment site at the Marcell Experimental Forest, Minnesota, USA - June2015DPH_17_10 | ecosystem: Environmental > Terrestrial > Soil > Wetlands...
CCGGGCCACTATTCGGCCACATCGGGCAAGAGCAAGCTGTTCCCTGCATGGGCAGATCGCGCGGCGGATTGGCCCAGCAAGTGCGCTCGGCCACCAAGATCCGCTCTTCCCTCAAAACCGGAGATGGTTCGCCCTGAATGCCATGTCCGCTTTGGGCACCAAAACCAGAAGTCTTCAACGGCTTGCGTCATCCGCCGCTCAGCGGATGTCGGCGTTCGATCCCGTTACCACCGCCGGGGCGCGTCATATACGCGTATCAAGCATCTGGTGACCTGCCGGTCGCAATGCCACATGCATTTGTTCTGATTCGTCCCACCACCGGGGTTGGCACATCTGCCCACGCAATTTGCGGCTCGATCCTCACATTGCGCCGCGTCTGTCTGAGCTTTTGCCGGTGAGTTGAGCAGCACTCCGATGCCTAAAAGGGTGATCGCGAAAAAAGAGTACCGTGCCATGTTCGAACCTCCTGAGGGCGGGTCACTCTAAATCCTAACCTCTCGACGAGGCTAAACCTACTTTTTTCCGATCAGGCCCTTGTCGGGCCCTTGGGCTGGGGGCATTGGGGCGGCGCGCTGAAATGATGCAAATGAGGCGCGGGCAACGAGGTATCGCTTCCGGGTGCCGAGCCAGCGTTCCCTATGGCTTTGTGAGACTCAACTCACCCCACCGTTCCTGCAGGCAGCAAGAAAGAACGCAACGCTGCGCGCCACGTGCGCGTCGATCTCTGCGTCCAGCGTCTCGAAGTTCACCTCGAACAGCGCCCGGAGCAGGATGGGCACGGCGACGAGATCGAGGAAGAACCGCGCCGTCGTTGCGAGGCGCTCCGGCGCGAAGGCCGGCAGCGAGCCAAGCTCGTCGGATTGCGTCAGTTCACCCAACAGGTGGACCCCGAGTTCGGTACTGAGATCACGTGCCTTGCGGCTGACTGTGCTCGCCAGATCGGGGAATTGGCGCACTTCCGCAACCGTCAGCCGCATCAGCCCGATCCTGCCGCTGTCGAAACTCCAGTGAAGTAGAGTAACCGCCGCACTCATGAGACGCTGTTCGATTGTTGCGCCGGTCGGCACCTCAACCTTGAACTCTGTGATGCGAGAAAGGATGTCGCGCGTCACCATTTCGCTGAATAGCGCCCGCTTGTCGCCGAACCGGTTGTAAATCGTCGGCTTTCCGGAGCGAGCTACCTCGGCGATCTCCTCGATGCTCGCGCCCTCAAATCCGCGCTCCAGAAAGACCTTGCGCGCCGCGTCGAGGATGCGCGCATCGACCTCCCCGGCAAGCTCCTTCGGCGGCCGGCCAAAGCGCACCGCAGCGCGCTTTGCCTTCGCCCGGGGTATCTTCTTCAAACTGCTGGCTTTCATCGCGATTGATCCGGGTTCCACCCCGCCGGAGGTCCGCGGAGTATTTCAATTTAGGCACATCTGGCCTGTTTGTAAATAGAACGAAACCGTTTCGTTCCTATTGACGGGTTCGACAAGGCGGGCTATCTAATATCGAAACGGCACGGTTTCGTTTCTTTTACGCGGGGCCTCTTGCGGCCTCGCCTTCTCAGCAGGAGTGGCAACCATGTTCGAAGACAATGTTTTGGAACGGGAAGAACTGGTGCTCGAGGACGCCGAAAGTCCGCGATCTGTCCCGACCTCACACGAGCCCGGCATCAAGTCAGACAAGCGGGACTTCCCCGCGCGGGCTCCCTCCCCGCACGAGCGCCCGGGTGCCAAAGTGTCTGCCTCCCCTGATCAGCCGGAAGCAGATCAGCCGCAGGCTGCCGGCGGTGAGCGCCGGAACGGCTTGCTGCGTCGTCGCCCCGTCGTTGCCGCCATCGGTGCGGTGCTTCTCGCCTCCACGATCGCCGGCGGTTACCTCTACATGGACTACGCAAATCACTTCGAGTCCACCGACGACGCCTTCATTGCGGCGCGGCAGTCCGCGCTCGCCCCAAAAGTGCCCGGCTATATCACAGCCGTCCCCGTCACCGACAACGAACATGTGGCCGCCGGCCAAGTGATCGCCCACCTCGACGATCGCGACTATCGCGTTGCGCTCGCGCAGACCGAGGCACAAGTCGCGTCCGCGCACGCCAGCATCGAGAACATCGACGCGCAGAGCGATGTGCAGCAGGCACAAATCGCGGCCAACCAGGCGCAAGTCGATCAGGCGCAGGCGGCGCTGGTGTTCGCGCAGCAGCAGGCGGCGCGCTTCCAGCACCTGGAGCAGACCGGCTACGGCACCGTTCAGAACTCCGAACAGTACACCTCGCAACTGCATCAGCAGCAGGCCTCGCTTCAGAGCGCGCAAGCGACCCTGAATTTGGCGCAGCGGCAGGTCGAGGCGCTGAAGGCGCAACGCAAAAGCGCTGTCGCGAGCCTCGGGCAAGCCCAGGCCCAGCGCGACCAGGCGCAACTCAATCTGTCCTATACGACGGTCACCGCCGCTCAGCCGGGACGTGTCGTCAACCTCTCAGCCGCAGTCGGCCAGTTCGCACAACCGGGCACGAACCTGACCATGTTTGTGCCCGATCAAATCTGGGTCACGGCGAACTTCAAGGAGATCCAGCTCGACCGTATGCGGCCCGAAGAAAAGGTAACGCTCAAGATCGACGCCTATCCGGGACGCTACCTCCACGGCCATGTCGAGAGCGTTCAACCCGGTTCCGGCACCGCGTTCTCGCTGCTGCCTGCGCAGAATGCCACCGGCAACTACGTCAAGATCGTCCAACGCGTGCCGGTCAAGATCGTCATGGACGACCCGCCGACCGACGTCGCGCTCGGCCCGGGCATGTCGGTGGTCCCGACGGTGCGGATCGATCCTACCTCCTCGCTGGTTGAGAAGTTGGGGAAATACCTGTGAGCGCGGCCGTGATCGAAGCCAACGCACCTGCCGCGGCCGGCAGCGCCGGCCCCAATCCCTGGTTGATCGCCATCCTGGTCGCGCTCGCGAGCTTCATGGAGGTGCTCGACACCACCATCGCCAATGTTGCACTGCCCTACATCGCCGGCGGGATGGGGGTGAGCGAAGACGAAGCCTCCTGGGTGGTCACTACCTATCTGGTCGCCAACGCCATCATTCTGACGGCCTCCAGCTATCTGGCGCGAAAGCTTGGCCGCAAGTCCTTCTTCCTGATCTGTCTTGGACTGTTCACCTTGAGCTCGCTGCTCTGCGGCTTTGCGCCGAACCTGAACGCGCTGTTGCTGTTCCGTATTCTGCAGGGCATGGCCGGCGGCGGCATGGTGCCGGTCGCGCAGTCGATCCTGGCGGACGCGTTCCCGCCGGCGAAGCGCGGCCAGGCCTTCGCGGTGTTCGGCGTCGCCGTGGTGGTGGCGCCGGTGGTCGGGCCGACGCTCGGCGGCTGGCTGTCCGACAACATCTCCTGGCACTGGTGCTTTCTGATCAACGCGCCGGTCGGCGTGTTCGCGATGGCCATGATCGCGCTGGTCCTGCGCGAGCCCAAAACCGCGCGTGCACAGAGCCAGTCGCGGCAAGACAACAGATTCGATGTCGTCGGCTTCATCCTGATTGCGACTTTCCTCGGCGCACTCGAGGTGGTGCTGGACCGCGGCCTGGAGGACGACTGGTTCGCCTCGCCTTTCATCGTCACCTTCGCGACCATCTGTGGTCTGGCGTTCGTGCTGATGATCCCCTGGGAATTGAACCACCGCAATCCGGCGATCGACCTCCGGATGGTGGCATCGCGCCAGTTCGGCGCCTGCTTCCTGGTAATGCTGGCGACCGGCGCCATCCTGCTCGCGACCACCCAATTCCTGCCCCTGCTCGTGCAGCAGGATTTCGGCTACACCGCGACCTGGGCCGGCCTCGTACTCTCACCGGGCGGCGTGGTCACCTTCTTCATGATGTTGGTCGTTGGCCAGTTGGCGGCCAAGGTTCAGCCCAAATATCTGATCGTGGCCGGAGCGGCGGTCATCGCGCTCTCCATGTATGGCATGACCAACGTGTACGGCGATCTCGGCTTCTGGTTCATGGCGCGCCTGCGGATGCTGTACGGCGTCGGCCTGCCGCTGATCTTCGTGCCGATCATGGCCGCATCCTATGACGGCATTCCGCCATCCAAAACCGACCAGGCCTCCGCTCTCATCAACGCCGCACGCAACACCGGCGGCTCGATCGGCGTCTCCATCGTCTCCAACGTGCTGACGCATCGCGAGCAGTTCCACCAGAGCCGGCTCGTCGAGCAAGTGATCCCGTCGAGCGCGCAATATCAGAACACGCTGCAACAAATCGCGAGCTTCTTCGCCGGCCAGGGCAGCTCGTTGGCGCATGCGCATGATCAGGCGATCCAGTGGATCGGACAACAGGTGCAGGCCCAGGCGTCATTGCTTGCTTACATGGATGCCTTCTGGGTGTTGATGCTGATCTCGCTTTCGGCCGTGCCGCTCGCGCTGACGCTGCGCAAGATCAAGCTCGGCGGTCCCGCCCATGCCGGCCATTGAGCATCGCCCCGATGGAAGCATATATGCCTGCGCACTTAAGGGAACGCCAACGAAGCCCGCCGGTGCCTGTCGTGAGCAGCAGCCTCGCCATCAACCTACCGGTTCTTTAAGCCCGCAACGGCAAAACAAGCCGTTTTGCGCAGAGCCTGGATGCTCTCCCCGGCTCTCGCCGCAACCTGTAGTCCCAGCATCGTCATCGCCACGAACCGGGCGGCATCTTCGATGTCGACGGATCGCCCGATCTCGCCCGCATCCTGGGCGGCTCGCAGCCGTTCGATCACCACCTTTGCGGCAAGCGGCTGCTCCGGGTGCGAAGCTTTATCAGATCGATATCGGTGTTTCCGAATTCGCTGACCGGCCGGAAGAACGCCAGGTACGCGCGCTAGATCGTCGGCAGCACCGAGAACCGCTCTCCTGGCGGGCGCAGATTCAGCGCATCGGGACCCGCGGGTTCTTCCGCAACAGCCTCAACCCGCGCCGATGCCGGGCCGCGGCGGCACGATGCAATCATGGCCGAGACGACATCCGCCGGCCCCGAAAGCAGCGCCTCCACGCTGCCGTCGCGGCGGTTGCGCACCCAGCCTTCAAGGCCGCGCGCGGTCGCCCGCTGCGCGAGCCAGTAGCGGTAGCCGACGCCCTGCACCCGGCCCCGGATCGCCACCCTGACGATCGCCTCGCCGATTTCTACAAGCAATGCGGTTTTCTACTCTCGGTTGACGGCCTTTTCGCTCGACCGGATGGTCAGCGTTCCAGCGATTCCATGCGGATGCGTTGCGCGATCTCGTCGAGAACCTGATCCATCTTCGGCTCCTCGATCACGCCGCCCTGAAGGCCGGTGCCGTCGTGGCCTGGGCCTGATGGACTGGCCTGCTTCGGCCTGTGGGTGTCGAAATAGCCTGTGACCGTCGAGGTGATCGCCATCACTGCGGCGCCCGTCACAGGAGCCAGCCACATCAGCGTCTCGTTGGTGATGGTCATGGCCGGAACCCTCTCATGGAGTGGTATCCATTCGCCTGAGCGCTCGTCTTCCCAACCAATGCAGGAAGACGCTCGTTGCCATGCAAACCAATATCCCCTTAACGGTCGTCCCGCCGTCGGCCATGACCGCATCGTTGCAGCGGAAGATCCACAGAAAGGCCGGTGTCACGACACCAAGGCTCATTACGACAACGGCTGTGTTGTTGAGCCAGGTCGCCGTCAGCTTCACACTCTCGTTTCGGACCGCGTCCGCCATCGGCGAAGCCTAGCCCTGTTTCGGGGCCAAAGCCAGCGGGGGCGTAGCCGACGCCCTGCACCCGGCCGCGGATCGTCACCTTGGCGATCGCGCCGCTCATTTATTTCTTGAGCGCGAGAAACGCGCCGCCGCGGGCCCCGGTCTCGGCGTCGCGGGTGAGCCGGCCCATCAGCTCGGATGAGGCAACGCCCTTCAGATGCTTCGGCGACGCGCCGTCGCGCAACGCTTTCAGCGTGTCGTACACCGCCTGCGTCGCGGCTGCGAACGGGGCGTGACCCTGCAGCGCGATCCGCACGCGCTGGCTGGCGAGATAGTTCGGCTCGATCATTTCCTCGGGGAATCCGCCGAGCACAATCGGCAGCGTCGTCGCCGCGGCGATGGCTTCCAGTTCGCTATGCGATTTCAAGCCGGTGAAGAACAGCGCATCGACGCCGACAGCCTCATAGGCTTTTGCACGCGCGATCGCGTCGTCGAGGCCCGAAATCGGCGCAGCGCCGGTGCGCGCCATGATCACCAGCGTGGGATCGCCGCGCCCATCCAGCGCGGCCTTCATCTTGCCGACGCCCTCTTGAAGCGAAATCAGTTGCGTCCTGGTCTCCCCGAAGGCCTGGGGCAACAGCGTGTCCTCAATGGTGAGGCCGGCGGCGCCGGCGGTTTCCAGCTCCTGCACCGTTCTGCGAACGTTGAGCGCATTGCCATAGCCGTGATCGGCGTCGACCAGCACCGGCAAGGAAGCCGCCCGCGACATCCGCCGCATCTGCTCAGTCAATTCAGTCAGCGTAATCAACGCGATGTCGGGATCGCCTAACACCGCGAGCGAAGCAACCGATCCACCGAACATGCCGACCTCAAAACCGATATCTTCGGCAATACGGATCGAAATCGCGTCATAGACCGATCCCGGGCGAATGCACACCGAGCCCGACAGGATGTTGCGCAGCGCCTCGCGGCGTTTTCGGAAAGCCATTGCGGAAAACTCCTCAGCTGTCTTTCTTGGTCTTTGCGAGGAGCACTCGCGACGAAGCAATCCAGAATCTTTTTGTCGAAGACTGGATTGCTTCGCAGGCGCTCGCAATGACGGGAACTCCCTGGATCGTGCTTCTCAAGCGAATTCGAGAATCAGCGCGTCCACCGCCAGCGTGGCGCCGGCGGCGGCGTGAATTTTCTTCACCTTGCCGTCGCGTTCGGCGCGCAGCACGTTCTGCATCTTCATGGCCTCCACCACGGCCAGCGTTTCGCCGGCCTTGACCTCCTGGCCTTCGCTGACCGCGATCGACACCACGACGCCGGGCATCGGGCACAGCACCTTCTTGCCGGTATCGGCCCTGGCTCCGACCGGCATCAGCCGGGCGGAAGCGGCCTCGGCCTCGGTGAAGACATTGACCGCGACTTCAAATCCCTGATGCGCCAGCCGGATGCCGTTGGGAACGGTGCGCACCTGCATCGCCACCAACTGGCCGTCGATGACGCCCTGCCAGACCGGATCGCCCGGCTTCCACTGCGAGAACAGATGATGCGGATTGCCGGGGACGCCGTCAGCGCCGGCAAAACGCACCGCGATGCCGTCGGCTTCGCGCTCGATATCGAGCGCTATCTCGTCGCGCTCCAGCCACACCGCGCGGCGCCGCTCGCGCCGCACCAGGCGGCCGTTCAACTGGCCCGAAATCTGCCGCTTGCGTTCGCCGAGCACGTGATCGATGGCGGCAGCGACCGCGGCCAGCCGGCGCGCGACCTCGCCTTCGGGCGGACGAACCGCGAAACCCTTGGGAAATTCCTCCGCTATGAAGCCGGTGGAAAGATCGCCTGCGCGCCAGCGCGGATGATGCATCAAGGCCGACAGGAATGGAATGTTGTGGCGGATGCCGTCGATGTAGAATGAATCGAGCGCGGTCGCCTGCGCCTCGATCGCGGCGGCGCGCGATGGCGCATGGGTCACGAGCTTGGCGATCATCGGATCGTAGTAGATCGAGATCTCGCCGCCTTCCTGCACGCCGGTGTCGTTGCGAACGGTGATGCCGTCGACGCTGCTCTCGAGCGGCGGGCGGTATTTCACCAGCCGCCCGATCGAGGGCAGGAAGTTGCGGAACGGATCCTCCGCATAGACCCGCGACTCCACCGCCCAGCCGGTCAGCGTGACGTCCTTCTGCGCCAGCGCAAGCTTCTCGCCGGCCGCTATGCGGATCATCTGCTCGACCAGGTCGATGCCGGTGACCAGTTCGGTCACGGGATGCTCGACCTGCAGCCGCGTGTTCATCTCGAGAAAGTAGAAGCTCTTGTCCTGGCCGGCGACGAATTCAACCGTGCCGGCGGAATCGTAATTCACGGCTTTCGCGAGCGCGACGGCCTGTTCGCCCATCTTGCGGCGGGTGGTCTCGTCCAGCAGCGGCGACGGCGCTTCCTCGATCACCTTCTGATTGCGGCGCTGGATCGAACATTCGCGTTCGCCGAGATAAATCACATGGCCATGCTTGTCGCCGAGCACCTGGATTTCGATGTGACGGGGATCGACGATGAATTTCTCGATGAAAACCCGGTCGTCGCCGAACGACGATTTGGCTTCGGCCCTGGCGAGGGCGAATCCTTCGGCGACTTCCTGTCTCGAATGCGCGATCCGCATTCCCTTGCCGCCGCCGCCGGCCGAAGCCTTGATCATCACGGGATAGCCGATTTCGTCGGCGATCCTGACCGCATGTTTTTCGTCCGTGATGACGCCGAGATGGCCCGGCACCGTCGAGACGTTGGCCTTCGCGGCGGCCTTCTTGGACTCGATCTTGTCGCCCATCGCGGCGATCGCGCCGGCGTTGGGCCCGATGAACACGACGCCGGCGGCCGCCAGCGCGCGCGGAAAGGCTTCGCGCTCCGACAGGAATCCATAGCCCGGATGCACGGCTTGCGCGCCGCTCTTGCGGCAGGCCTCGACGATTCTGTCCATCTTGAGATAGCTTTCGGCCGCCGCGGGCGGTCCGATCAAAACGGCATCATCGGCCATTTCGACGTGCAGCGCGTCGCGGTCGGCCTCGGAATAAACCGCGACCGTCGCTATCCCCATGCGGCGGGCGGTCTTGATGACCCGGCAGGCGATCTCGCCGCGATTGGCGATCAGAATGCGTTTGAACATCTTTTGCTTGCTTGCAACCCAATGGCGGGATCCGGCCTCGCGAGCCAGCCCCAATCTGGCACGCGGCGACGGATGTAACAATTCCGTCGTACAGCAAAACCGCGCGGAGGCAACGGTTGAAAGACCGGGAATCCGCTTCGCGGGAGAGATTTTAACGCGCCGCTCATCGTTCGGAGCCGCGGAACCGTAGGACAGGAAGGGTTAAGCCCTTCGCGAAACCCGTCATCGGCAGCAGCTCGATCATCACAAATTGCAATTGATGGGGTATCGCTTCGAGACTGGGCATGCCCAGTCTCGAAGCGATACCCATCCTGCGCGCTACGCGCTGAGTCATGGGCGAGGAAATCTAGTTCACCCGGCTACCGGTTTTGGTCGCGGTCGCAGGCTTCGCCGCGGCCTTGGGCGCGTCCAGGCTACGCGCATTGCCCCAAGGGTCGGCAGGGGGCTTGTCCGGAATGTTGCGGAGCGATTTCTCGTAGGATTGTTCGGCCGCCCGATCGCTCTCGATCTCTTGCTGCGACTTGGGGGCCGCCTGCGCTGGCGCCATTTTACCGTACTGCTGGGCAAAGGCCGGTCCAGCCAGTAACGCGATGATCGCCGCGCCGCAGATAATTCTCATGTGCTGATTTCCCTTCCGGCCGATCAACGCGTTTCTCCTCAATCATTACTCTTTTTCTTCGCCTTCAGCCCCGAGTCTCGGCCGTCCCGGAAGCGTAGCTCAACCTGCGCGCCCGCGAAAGCGCCCCGAAGGGGATGGATTTTTACCTCGCCTTCGCGGGGTATGACAAATGATTATCACCATCGTATACCGCACCCCGCGCTTGCCGGCACAGCAGCTGATGACGCCTGAAAACTCGCCTTCGAAGGTGACGGCGGCGGCGGCGGAGAAGCCCTCGAACGGGAGCCAACTCTCTTGAGGTACGCCGCAACCGCTGTAACAAATCTGTCGTACAGCAAACCTAAACAAAGACAACGGTCGGCTGAGCCGAAATTCGTCCCCCCGGGAGACCATCCATGCGTCTGAAGATCGCGGCCCTGTCCGCCAGTGTAATTGCCATGTCCGCTGTCACCGCTTCCGCCCAGAACGGCGCACCCCACAACGTCATCCTGTTCGTGCCGGATGGGTTGCGTGCGCAGATGGTCACGCCACAGACCGCGCCTGCGATGGCGGACATCCGCGACAAGGGCATCAATTTCAAGAACCCGCATTCGCTGTTCCCGACCCTTACGACCGCCAATGCCTCCGCGATGGCGACGGGCCATTACCTCGGCGATACCGGCGACTACAGCAATACGATCTATACCGCTTATCCGGTGGCGCCGGCGGGCGGAACCGTCACGCCGTTTCTCGAATCCGATCCCGTCATCCTCGACGCCGACGAGCACTTCGGCGGCGACTATCTGAATGAGGAAACGATAATGAAAGCAGCGCGCGCCCGGGGCTACAGCACGGCCGCGATCGGCAAGCGCGGTCCGACACTGATGTTCGACCACACCGACCGCGCCGACAGGCCGGGCCTTCATTCCATCGTCATCGACGATTCCACCGGCGGCAAGACCGGCGTCCCGCTTTCGCAGGAGATGCAGGATGCGCTGGCGAAAGCCGGCCTTGCGCTTCAAGCGCCTTCGCGCGGCGACAATGGCAACGAGGGCGATGCCAGGACGCCGGGGACCGTGGTGCCGAATACCGCGCAGCAAGCCTATTTCGCCGACGTCGCCGGCAAGATCGTACTGCCGATGTTCAAGGCGCGCGGCAAGCCGTTTGTGCTGGTGTTCTGGTCGCGCGACCCCGACGGCAGCCAGCATAACCAGGGCGACAGCCTCAACACGGTGACCCCGGGCATCAACGGCCCGACCTCGCTCGCCGCCATCAGGAACGCCGACAACAATCTGGCGCAGCTGCGCAAGGCGCTCGACGATCTCGGCCTGACCGCCTCCACCGACATCGTGATCGCGGCCGATCACGGCTTCTCGACGATTTCGAAGGAAACCAAGACCAGTCCGTCGGCGAAGCTTGCTTACGAAGACACGCCGAAGGATTTCCTGCCGCTGGGCTTTGTCGCCATCGATCTCGCCAGCGCGCTGGAGCTGCCGCTGTTCGACCCGAACGACAACAACGCGCGGGTTGCCGGCAATGCCCACCCCAGGGCCGGCAACGGCCTGCTCGGGCAGGATCCCGCAAAACCCGATCTGGTGGTCGCCAGCAATGGTGGATCGGATTTGATCTATCTGCCGAACCGGGATCGCAAGCTGGCGGCACGCACGGTCACGGCGCTGCTGTCGCAGGATTACGTCAGCGGCATCTTTGTCGACGACGCGCTCGGCCGTTATCCCGGCGCGCTGCCGCTATCGGCGCTCGACCTGAAAGGCAAAGCGGTGACGCCGCAGCCGTCGATCGTGGTCAATTTCCGCTCCTGGTCCAGCGGCTGCGAACTACCGACGACATGCTCGGTCGAGATCGCCGACACCGCGCTGCGGCAGGGACAGGGCATGCATGGCGGTTTCGGCCGCGGCGACACCATGAACTTCGTGGCGGCGGTCGGGCCCGACTTCAAGGCGGGCTATATCGATGCGCTCCCGGTCAGCAACGCCGACGTCGGGATGACGATCGCGCAGCTCATGGATTTGCGTGTCTCCGCCGCAGGCGGACTGACCGGCCGGGTGATATCAGAGGCGCTGCCGAACGGCATCGTACCAAAATTCGCCGACGGCACCATCAGTTCGAAGCCCGATGCCAATGGCCTTCAAACCACCGTGAAATTCCAGCGGGTGCTGACGCAACGCTATTTCGATGCGGCGGGATTTGCCGGCCGCACGCTAGGGCTGGACGCGGAAGCCGGCAAACAAAAAACGGTGGGGAAGTAACCCCGGCCGATTCAAGCGGCCACGAGATATGTGGCACGTCAGCGGTACATGCACCGGACGCCGCGCAGCGCAACTGCGATGTGCTGCTGATCCAGGTCCAAACTTGTTTTCGCCGCGGCCGGGTCCCGGACGCGGCGTACCGCCAAGAAGCGTGCACCGCGTCCGGGACATGAGAGCAATGCTTCACAAGCATTGCGCATCACGATGCCAGTGCGCTTGATTGACCCGGCGCGCCTTCACGGACGATCAACTAAGTACACTTTCTCCGTAATTCGTAGTTGGTCGACTGTCGGCTCAGGCCAACGGGTATATATCTCGTCGTCGCGGGGGAGAACGAAGGAGAAAGACAATGCGAAAGACGATCCTTAGCGCGCTTGGCGCGACTCTGATTGTCGCGTCGATGGCAAACGCCGCCATGGCGGCCGAGCACTTCACCCGACACCACAGAATGTATGCGAGCGAAAGGGTTCGGAATGCCTACGGCTCGGAATACGTCTTCATCCCGGAAGATCGGAATGTCTTTGGCGCCGTCCCTCCCTGGCCGACGGGGCGTATTCCACCTGTCGATTGGCGCCAAAGCAGCAATGGCGGTTGACGCCGGATTACGGAATCAGGAATTACGGTGACAGTGCACTTAATTGACCCGGTGCGCCTTCACCGGGATCAATCAAGTACACTTTCTCCATAGTTCGTAATTCATCGATCGTCGGCTCAGGCCAGAGGGCTAAAATTTATTTTACTCCGTTACCCTCCGGCTTGTCCGTCGTTACCTCTACGTCGCGTGATGCACTTGCGTGCATCACGACAGACGAGGGAGAACGAAGGAGGAAGATCATGCGAAAGACGATCCTTAGCCTGCTCGGCTCGACTCTGATTGTCGCGTCGATGGCAAATGCGGCCATGGCGGCCCAGCATCTCACCCGACACCACCAAACGTATGCGAGCGAAAGGGTTCGGCATGCCCATGGCTGGTATAGTGCGTATGCCTTTTGGCCGAAAGATCAGAATCCCTTTGGCACGGGCAATCCCTGGCGATCGGGTATTCGACCTGACGATTGGCGCCAAAGCGTCAATGGCGGTTGACGTCGCCTCAAATGCTTGTGCCGGCCGGCCCAGCGGCCGGCTGGCTTGATTTACGGTGACAGTGCACTTAATTGGTCGCTCGAAGGGCGCGCCCCGATCAATTAAGTGCACTGTCACCGTAATTCCGCGTTTTTTACGGAGATCGGCCAGAACGAGTTGGAACCATCGGCCAACATCCGCGTTGGATGAGGAATCGCCGTCGATTGCGCCGTCTGTGGTTGGTCACGGCACAGGGTGCGGTCGCGCGAAACGAAACAGCGACGGTGAAGCAATGGATAACCAGCGGCGATCCGTCAATGACGGCTACTTCATCATACAGGACGCGCA
>Ga0116129_1001454_pt1 | contig 13067 bp, 16 predicted proteins | sample June2015DPH_17_2_FD_89732 | JGI IMG/M metagenome (GOLD analysis project Ga0116129, IMG submission 89732) | Peatland microbial communities from SPRUCE experiment site at the Marcell Experimental Forest, Minnesota, USA - June2015DPH_17_10 | ecosystem: Environmental > Terrestrial > Soil > Wetlands...
AAATGCGTCGAAAGCGTTTTCAAAAAGGCAGCCTACAAGCCCGCAAGCACGGGCGTCATTGGGTGTGGGTTGCTTTCTGGTGGGAGGATCACAGCAGGCGTTGCCGAGTTCTGGGGCGTTCCTCGCACATGACCAAGGCGGAAGCGGAAGCGGTTCTCTCCGCAATGCTTCGGAGCATCAACAGCGGTGTAACCCAGACGGCGAGGGCAGTCTATACGTTCGAGCAGTTTACCAGAGACGTGTATCTGCCGTTCTGCCGCCGCAGTTGGAAGGAATCGACTGCGGGCACTTCGGAGCAGATCGTAAAATCACATCTCGTTTCGGAGTTGGGGAAGTCGCTGCTTCATGCAGTGCGGCGCGAGGAGTTGCAGGACCTTCTCGACCGAAAGGCGTTGGATCTTTCGTCGAGCGTAGTCTCCCACTTGCGGTGGTTTCTGAATGGAATTTTCAAGCTCGCCCTGTCCGATGGGCTGGTGCTCAACAACCCGGCAGCCGCGTTGAGGATTCCGAGAAAATGTCAGCCCGGACGAACGATGCGTCCGCTGACGGAAGAGGAGGTAACGAAATACATAGGGGTGTTCGATCTCAGAGAGAAACTGATTTCACGACTTGCGATCTTCGAGGGGCTTCGTCCCGGAGAGATTCTTGCTCTTCGGTGGAAGGCGCTCGCAAACGACGCCATCCGCGTGGAGGCGCGCGTCTACAAACGGGTTTTGAACACGCCGAAAAATGGAAAGACCCGCGAAGGCGCGATTTCAGACGGCACGCTCGCCCTGCTCAAAGAGTGGGCCGATCTGGCGCAAGACTCTTCGCCGGACGGTTTTGTTTTTCCGTCCGAGAAGCTGACGACTCCGCTCTCGCTCGACAATCTCTGGCGGCGGTACATGTGTCCGAAGCTGGAGCCCGTTGGGCTCGAATGGGCAACATTTCAGGTTCTGCGAAAAACGAACGCCAGCCTTTCGAAAAAGGCGGGCGTCGATCCGAAGGTGGCATCCGATCAGAGGGGCCACGGGCTCGGCGTGAGCCTGGAGGTCTACACGAGTTCGGATATGGAACAGAAGCGAGCAGCTGTAAGAAAACTCGAAGCCGCGGTTCTTCGAAAACCACAACCCGAAAGCCAGTCGGCGTCAGCGAACTTGGCTTAATGGAGTAAACGGAATAACGAGGGATCAGTGGATTTTCCTAAGCTATTGAAAAGATGGAGCGGGAGATGGGGCTCGAACCCACGACGTCCAGCTTGGGAATCGGGCTGTCAATTGCAAACAAAGAACATGGCGTTTTTGTTGGCCTCTTTCTGGCGATTGAGTTCAGCCAGTTTTCATTCTGAGCATCGGGCGAACGCTTAATGGTGTTCAAATGGTGTTCAACTAACGGCGCACGCCATCGAGTGGCGCTCGGCTAGTCGTAAACTTCTCGGCGGTGAGCAATACGGGTAACATCGACTGTTTTGGCGTCATCGTCGATGACATATACGACACGGTAATCACCAATCCGAATGCGCCACTCATTGTCGCCGCCCCTGAGCTTCTTGCAGCCTGAAGGCCGTGGCTTCGTCGCCAATTTTTCCAGCCGCGGCATCATCCGGGCAATCATTTTCGTCGGCAGCGACTGCAGTTCCTTTTCCGCACTTCCGGTTAATGCAACCCGATAGCTGATCACGCGGGGAGTTTGCCGCTCTTGACAAGGCCGGCTCTTACCTTGGCGAGCGGAATCCGCTTTTCGTGCTGCCGGGATCGGGAGACAAGTACATCCTCGATATCCTCCCACAGCTGCCGATGTTTTTTCAGGTCGATTTGGACGGCAATCTTTCGGCCTTTTTCATCGGTGACAAACTGAATTCCGGTCATGGTTCTATTCTCCCTCAGAAGGCCCTGCTGCACACCCTACTCCGACCCCCTCCCGTCTGCAATCAACGGCTCTTCAGCCCCCCACAATGCCATTTCTCCGATGATGGCCGCCTATGCCGCCTCCGCACTCGGCAAATACCCCTCTTCTTCCTACGGCCCTTGATTTTTAGCCTCGAATGCCTCTCTGGCAGTGCACTGTCCAGTGTTACTAAGGTTAGAGTCTGTGTTAAGTAGTGTTACGGCCTCGACGAGCTCCCGTAAGCCCCTGCTCTCGCTCATGGATTTTTGAACCCTGGTATTTGAAACCCCGAACTTCAGTATTCGAAACCCCGAAACGAGGTATCTGATACCCCGAATTCTGGCATGTAAAACCCCGAATCTGTTGACAGGTATTTGAAACCCCGAAGCGGTATGTGAAACCCCGAATCTCCTTGACAAGGTATGTAAAACCCCGAATATGAGCGGATGGTATCTAAAACCCCGAATCCGGACGAGCATCTCTTGCCCGCGAGGCACGACAAAGGCGATTTGTTCATCTGCGATGTGGCCGATGCGGTGCTCAAGGATCTGATTCCGCAGATGGAGCATCCCTTTTACTCCCTCTCGAAGAAACCGGAAACTGCGATTCGCCGCTATGAGCATAACGGCAACTGGCTGGAAATCGTCCCGAGCGTAAAGGGCCTCGCAACCATCTACGACAAGGACATTTTGATCTATTGCATTTCGCAGTTGATGGAAAAGCTGAAGCGGAATGAGCCAGTGGGCCACCGCGTGCGCATTACAAGCCATGATCTGCTGGTTTTCACCAATCGGGGAACTGCCGGAAAAGATTATGGCGCGCTGTGCGAAGCGCTCGACCGTCTGGCTGGCACCCGCATAAAGACGAATATCCGGACAGGCGATGAGGAGCAACTGGACAGCTTCGGTCTGATCGACGCCTCCTCCGTGCGACGGAAGCACGATAAGAAAGACGGTCGGCTGCTCTGGGTCGAAATCAAACTCTCAGATTGGGTGTTCAACGCCATTCGCGGCCAGGAGGTGCTGACCCTGCATCCCGGCTATTTTCGTCTTGGAAAGCCCCTTGAAAGGCGGGTTTATGAGCTGGCGCGTAAACACTGCGGCCGGCAGGCCTCCTGGTCGATCTCGCTTGAGGTCCTCCTCAAGAAATCGGGATCGCAAAGCCCGATCAAGCTTTTCCGGCAAATGATCAAAACTATTGCCAATCACGACCATCTGCCGGACTACCATCTCATCTTCGATGAAGCGCGCGATATGGTGCTGTTCACGAACCGCGACGGCAAATGGGTGGAACGTCCCCTGCCTTCGGATGACGAGACGTTGCCGCTTCTGTCAGGTGACGCCTACGACGAAGCCCGCGCGGCGGCGCCCGGCTATGACGTTCACGGACTTGAAAACGAATGGCGGGAATGGTGGGCGAGCTCGGGCAAACCGAAACTCAACGATCCCGCTGCGGCCTTTGTCGGCTTCTGCCGGAGCCGTCACAAGCGAGCTCCGATTTACCGCAAATCCTCAAGCGAATGACCAGAGACCCCTGCCCGTTCGTGAAAAAACAAAACCCGCATAAACGCTCCTGGATGGGCCTTGTCAAGTCCCCGCCTTATTACCCCTGCGAGAATCACTAAACCCCATTCCCTGCCAATCCTTGGGGCCTGGCTGCGATTTTAACCCTGCAGGTCGGGCGAAGATCATGAACGATTGTCAAAGGAATGGGTGACTTGCCGGTGCCTGACAGTGTACGAAAAGATGGCTGAATGGTAACCACTAGTCACCATTCAGTACATACAATGATGCCCGCTAAGCATCCTTTATGGCATCTCTCTGGTGACTGTCGGCATCATTTTAGTTGACCTCTTGTCATCGGTCAGCTTTCTGGTTATCATGCGGGCACCAAATGGGTGACGTTCCGTCATCTCAGAGTTCCTGCCGCGGAGATCAGCATGCCCACCATCGCATTCGTATCCCCCAAAGGCGGCGCTGGGAAGAGCACTTCAGCCTTGTTGCTGGCGATCTCTCTGGCCCACCATTACGACGTGACCATCATCGATGCCGATCCAAATCAGCCGATCAAGGACTGGGCGGCTGGGGGAAATGTCCCGGAAAAGCTCACGGTCGTAACCGACGTTGAAGAGGACATGATCATCGAGAATATTGAGGACGCCGCTTCAAAGACACCCTTTGTCATAGTTGATTTAGAAGGCACTGCGTCCAAGACGGTTATCTATGCTGTTTCCCAGGCCGATTTTGTGATCATCCCGACGCAAGGGTCGCCTTTGGATGCGAAACAGGCGAGCCGTGCGATACGTGTTGTTCAGCAAAGTGGAAAAATGGAACGTAAGGCGAAAGCGTATGCAGTGTTATTGACGCGCACGAGCTCGTCAGTGCGGACGCGAAGCCTCGCTCATATCCAGAATGGGCTGATTGATGCAGGAGTCCCGGTTTTTGAAACCGAGCTCAATGAGCGTGATGCGTTCAAAGGGATTTTCTTCTTCAACCAAACGTTGGAAAGCCTGAATCCACAAGAAGTTCCCAATCTCGACAAAGCCAAACTTAACGTTCTGGAGTTCACCCGTGAAGTACTTGAGCGCATCGCGGCGGAGCAGGGCGGTAGGGAAGAAGATCGGAATATAGCCAGTGTGGCAGGTGCAGCATGAGTACGCGTGTAAATCCCTTCGCGAATCTCGCGGACCCGCCGGCTTTCACGACGAAGCCGAAGAAGGACAAACCGGTCGAAGAAGAAACCATCGCGTATCTTGCGGAGCAGAATAATTTTCCAAGCCGGCAGGCGCCGAAAGCGCCGAAGGCTGAACGCCGCAAGCAGCGCCGCTACCGGACCGGGCGCAACATGCATCTTGGCATTAAAGCCACAAAGGAGACGGTGGACCGATTCTACAAAGCCGCGGATGACCTTCATGTACCGCTCGGCGAAGCGCTGCGTCTCGCGCTCGACGCGCTGGAGCGGGCAGGGGCTTCGCGTTAATCGACAGAACACTTTAAACACTTTATTATGGACGTGCGGGTGCTGGCCTCCCCCGGGTTCCGTGGTAATGTGTCGACGGTAGGAAAATGAAGAGAGGAGATAATCCATGACGATCCAGATAACCAGACCGGAAGTCGAGGCGCTCATCGAGACGCGTCTCAAAAGCGGCAAGTTCAGGGATGCCGAGGATGTCATTCTCCAAGCGCTCCAATCGTCCGAAACGGAGTCCCCGCAACCCGTTGCGCAGCGTGATGAAGCAATTGAATGCCTCAAGACTTTTGGGAAAGTGCATGGTCTCTCGCTCGGCGGAATGACGATCCGCGAATTGCGCGATGAGGCACGTCCGTGAATGAGGAGCGCCGGAAATGGTGGATTCGTGGACTTTTTTGGGGGAAAAGCGTACTATCCGTGTGCTTGCGCCGCGTGGCTGCGGGCAGGGGGCTGCGGTGGGTTATCCAGCCGCGCGATAATGAGGTAGGCAGTCCATGAGCATTCATCTGACGCCAGAGCAGCAAAACGCTATTGAGCACGCTATTCAATCCGGCCTGGTGCGGTCCGTCGATGAATTCATTGACTCTGCGCTTGGCGCGTTGTCGCACCGCAACGGAGGGTTCGACAAGGCACAAGCCCGGCTTGCCGGTGCGCGTATTCGGGAACTCCGCAAGGGCGTGAGGCTTGATTTGAAGGGCATGTCAATTCGCGAACTCGCCCACGACGGTCATAAATATTGATGGATGCGTTCGTCCTCGACGTGTCCGCCTGCATCCCGTGGTGCTGCGAAGACGAGACCACGGCGGCATCGGAACAGATGCTTGAATGGGCAATGGATGGAAGTGCTTTGCACGTTCCTTCCTTATGGACTTGGGAAATCCTGAACACCGTCGGGGTGGTTATCAAGCGAAAGCGCATCACGCCGGATCGCGGAAGAGAATTTCTGGAACAACTAGCGAAAATGAACATCACGGTGGATCAAGCCCCACCCGTTGCCGATTTTCCCCGATTGCATTCCCTCGCCCACGCGCACCAATTGACCGCTTACGATGTTGCCTATTTGGATTTGGCGAAACGTCTGTCTCTGCCGCTGGCAACGCGCGACGATGATTTGATAAGGGCCGCACGGGCCGAGGGTGTGCAGCTCCTGTGATGGGGCCTTCGCCCGCGCCGTTTTTGCGCGGCCACCACAACCGGCTTCAAAAGCCGCGCCAGTGTTACCCGGCGCGGGCAGGCACCTCAATGCTCACTCGGCAGATAGATCGTGTTGTTCGTAAACCATAAGGTGATCTCGTCGAGCGGAAAATCCGTAAACTCGATGTGCTGGGTATAGACGATGTTGTCGTTGCCGTCGCCGCAAATGAGCGAGGCTGTTCGATCCTCGCGCACCTTGAGCGTCCAGACCTGGAATTCTTCGTCAGCAACACGTTTCTCGTGCTGTTGACAGATGGCGATTGCATCCAGAAGCCAATAGGCACCGCCTTCATCGGCGACGTATTTCGCGCCGTCCGTAAATAAAACGTTTCGGTTGATCCCGTGCCGGTGCCAGTTCTCGCTGCCGGTGAACTGGTTCAGATCGCTGAGTTTCGATGTACTTGTCATGATGCGCCTCTTTTGTTTGCGTGACCCCCATGGCGGGGGCGAGAGGCAACACAAAACAGCCGCGTTGAAGGCGCGGCGTCATAGGCAACGTGGAATAAAAGAGGGGCAGCCCGTAGGGAAGGCTCGTTTATGCCGCGAAAGTGCCTTGACGCTAGCCTGCGGCTGTTTAGGTTGAATTCGCCCCGTCCATTGTCGGGTCACGGCAATGGGCAATGGCGACGAGTACGGCGCAAACACAACACGGCTCCAAAGGGAACATCAGAACATGCAATCGGAGCAGGACCAGCCCAAGCCGCCCCCCATGGAACGAGAGACCACCGCCATCCATCCGGCGCGACTTGCTTGGAGAGGCGCCGGAAGAGAAACCTGCGAGGGGGACATCCACGCGTCCTACAGCGCCGATGTCATCGCTTCGAACGGACGCGTGCGGAAGCCCTTCACTTGGAAGGGCGATCTCTATGTCTGCACCAGCATCACGGGGTCCGCGCTTACGGGCAGCGGAATGTCTGAGCATGAAGCGTACCGAATGGTCCCGATGAAGTTGTTCACGGGAACGTCAAAACCTACGGTGAAAAAACCAATAAGGCGGAAGACGCCGAAGCGGCACGGAGCGACCCGAACGGCTTCTATCACGGCATGGCGATCAAGCACGGCACAGAAGGTTTCGTGCTCTGCGGGCCGCCGATCCGGTTCACATCGGAAACATCGCCGGATCGGCCTGGCAGTGACTCTGGTGAGCCCATGCAGCTAAACCTTTTTTGACGTGCCCATGGACAGGGACTCGCGCAAGAGGCAGCTTGACCGGTTTTCCCGCAACGAACGGATCTGGAGGCGAACACGAGCCGCGCCATTGCACGGGCTGCGCCCGGATCAGCGCCGACCGGTTCGGAGGCGAGGTGCGCGGATACTATCATTCCGACAACGTGATGGCGCGCGTTGGCGACGTCGAGGGCGGTCATGATTTCGCGATCACCCGTGGCTGTTTCATTACTACGGCGAGTCACCCGTGCTTGACCTCAGGGTTCCGGCGGAGCGGGCTGAGGCGCTCGCGCGGTATGGGCCGGAGCAAAACTGGCAACGGCTGCCCGGTGTGCCAGGACGCGCGCCAAACCCCCGGAAGATGCGCGTCCGGCCAAGTTCGGGCCTTGGCTAATCGGCAAACCGAAGCCGCCCTCAGGCGGCCTCGGCTTTCGGCTTCTGAAGCCCGTGGAGAAAATCAACGGCGCGTTGCGCGTAAGATGCTGCCTGCACGATGGCGCGCTTATCGTTCTTGATCACCTCGATCCACGACGCGATGTAGGAGGCGTGATCGTCACGCACTTCAGGCGTGAGTTCCAGATCGGCGCAAAGGAAGGCAGAGCCAAGTTCGGCCACGAGTTCCTCGCGGGCATAGCCTTCGTCGCCCCAGGCCTTGCGCCCGAATTCCCGGTTGAGGCGGCTCGTGTGCCGGGTCCAGTGCGTGCATTCATGCGTGAGCGTGGCGTAGTAGCTCTCGGCGTCGCGAAAGCTTTCGATGGGCGGCATGGCGATGAAGTCGGCTTCGCAGGCGTAGTAGGCGCGTGCTCCACGGATGCGGATGTCGGCGCCCGTGTTGGCGAAGAACGCCTCGGCGTGGTCGATGCGGGCAGGGCCGGTATGCTTCGGCTCGGGCCGCGTATAGAAAGCGTTCGGTAATCCTTCGATCTGCTCGACATTGAAGACGGTATAGCCTTTGAGAAAAGGGATCTCGCGCTCGACCTCATTGCCGGCGCCGTCGTCCTCGGTTTTGGTCACTGTGTTCGCATAGACCACTAGCGAGCCTTTTTCACCTTTGCGGACGTGAGCGTCGAACTCGGTCGCCTGTTTGAAGGTCATCCACACGGGACAGGTGAAGCCTTGTTCAACTGCCGCGCTCCAGAGCATCAGGACGTTGATGCCGGAATAGGCCTGGCCGTTGTGGCGCAAGGGGCGAATGATCCTCCCCATCGCGTTTTCGGCGTTCCAGGGTCTGACCCAGGGGCGAACGCCCTGTTCGAGGGACTGAAGAATTCGCTCGGTGATGCGGGTATAGATGTCTTGCCGTTCGGTGTTTTGCATGTCTGTTCTCCTGTTTCTGCGCCGCGCTTTCTCGTGACGCGAACATGGAGAGGCCGTACCAAACAGCGGGGTCCGTCACCGGCAGGGAAACGCCCAACACGGGAGCGAAGCGAATGGAGCGGGCAGCGGCGTTGACGGGCTCCGCGGGCCGGCCAATGATCGCGTCAGGTTACGAGAAGGCCGGGCGCAGATGGATGAACAGCCTGCTGCCGAACGTCATGAGAAATGTTTCCGCACACCGATGTGATCATTTCTGTTCCGGGGGGACCCTTCGAGGGCAGAGAGCATCGGCTCCACCTGCGATGGGAATGTGATCCCGCCTTTGCGGTGGGGCGGGCCTATGGCTTTACGTCCGAGCACGCGCCGCAGGTTTCGTCACCTGTCCCGTGTGATCCTTTAGGCGACGGGTTTTGGGGTGATATTTCGCAAAGGTTGGGGTAGCTGGTGTCTTTCGCTCAGCACCCACAACCGGCGGACGAAACCGGGCATGTCGTCACGAGGATTTGATCCCCGGCTGTCCGTCTTCCGGATCGGCTAGGCGATGGAGGGATCGCCTCTTACGCGGGCCCGGCACTTGGGGGCGCCTCATCTGCCGTGCCTTTGCCCGCTCGGTCATCCGGTCACGCGGATAGAAAGCTGCGGTGCTCAAGCTGATTGTCAGAGCCGAGCTGCGAGTTTAGCGCCGGAGAACAGCTATGCGGCTGAGCCTATCCAGCATCGCGACAATGGCATCGAGATACTCGGACACGGACGTGTACAGGTCGTGATAGGCGTATTGGACGGGTTCGCGTGCGAGGATGGCATGGCGTCTACCAATGATTTTCCCCTGCGCATTCTTGATTTCTTCGCCTGCGCGCGACTGAAGCGCCGCGTAGAACATCGCATAGTCCACAGACGGCCGGATATGGTGCATCAGGCGGTTTCTGTAGCTGACCGCCGTCGCAGCGTGGGGCGTGTTGTCCGGGATGGCAAGCGCCTGGGTAATGGCATCGAAGTCCGCCTGTGAAATCCCGCCGCTCACCCGCTTCGCTTCCAGTCCCTTGCCGATATTCTTGCGCGTGAGTTGATTTCGTTCCCAATCGGGCTTGCCGGCATCAACGAGGTCGCCGCCGAGGCTCTCATGGAGCAAGCGATCGACGAGGTTTTGTACCTTGACGAGCTGGTGAACGGTCTGGTTTAAGAGCGTGATCTTGCGGTCATGCAGGTAATAGAGGTCGTTGATTGCAATGTCGTCCTCGAATGGCGGCTCCTGCGGCGGTTCCAGCGCCTTGAAGGCTTGCGAGAGGATGAGATCGCCTTCCGCGCCCATAATCAAGGTCGCAAGTTCACGCCACACCGCCTGCGCATTCTCGACATCGAAGTACTGAGTGATGTTCGTGGCGGTGTTCGGGAATTCGAGCCACCCGCGCGCCGTGGCGTTGTGTTTCGGCGGCCCTTGTTTCCCCACCATGATTTTTAATTCCGCCAACAGAATATGAGCGAGCCGATGTTCGCCGGCGGCATCGGCGTTGTAATCGGGCGCGACACTGTACCTATGATCGCGGCTTGCTCCGTCATCGTCGGTGAAGATGATCGTCAGTCCGATTTGCTTCATGAAATTCCCTCGCGCTCGGGCATGGCCTAAGGCGTTAAGAAGAACTATGCCGCTTTTTCATAGGCGTCCGGCTTTTCGACGCAGGCCTAATTAACCGCCACCATGGGGCAGGGGGCGTTAGGAAAAGAGAAGGGCGATGCATGACGCATGTCGCGATGGAATCGTGAGTTAAGTGTCAGGCAGCCGCCACGGTCATCTCGGCTTCGACGGTATCGACGTCGCCCTCGACATCGACGCCTTCTTCAGGAGCCGTACCGATATAAGGCACCTTGCCGGTCGCGCGCTCGATGAGTTGGAGAAGGCGCTTCTGGCGATCGGCCATAAACGCTTCGAATTTGTCGGCACGGAGCAGCGCCGGGTCGATCAGATGCGAGGCAAGATAGGCGTCCAGCCGATCGGACGGAATCGACGGTGTCGTCTGGTTGCCGCTTTCAAGCGCCGCGATGTAGGCGGAAGGGGCATCGCCGCCGATAATCCGGTTCGTCCGGTATGAGAGCGGCGTCTTATTAATGATGGAGTCGAAGGTATCTGGCTTTATGCCGTGGTCCTTGCACCATTTCTGCGGGAAGATGTGATGGATATCAACATTCTCGCCAAAGAAGACCGTGTGATCGAACTTCTGTCCTGATCGAAAATCCTGGGCGCCTTCCTTCATGAGAAGAGCGTTAACACCCTTATACGCGGCTGAGAGGCGCATGCGCATGGTCTTTAGCCGATCCGAGTTGAAGATGGTTTCGCTGACCGTAGACGGTTCGGGGCCTCCCTGCAGCCAAGCGGGCACTTCCATAAAATCTCGCGCGATGCGCGTTTCCACCGCTGAGCCATAGAGCTCGCCGAAAACGCCGTTCCAATACCAGCGGACTAGCTTCTCCCGGTTCGCCTCGTGCTCCGCGGCCTCCCCGACATCCGCCAGGATCGCGGCGAGCGGCACGATTTGTGATTGATAGGGGAGATCGAAAATCCGATATATGTGGAGCGTGTGAAGGAACTTCGCGGCCTGGATAAAACCCTTCTCGACTTGCGTCTCGTAGCGCTTATATTCGGCGAGGGGCAAATTCAAAAGGGCTTGCCGGTTACCAGTCACGGCCGGAAGTTCCTTGCCTTGCTTCCCAGCCTTCTCCGCCGCGCGACGCCGGTCACGGGTATGGAACAGCGAAATAGTCGCTAGAAAATCGGTATTGGAAACTTCTGCGATGATTCCACTCTCCTGACCGGCAAGCGGGAAGGTTTCCGAAAAGCGGCGATGCCGCCCCTTGGTGCCGTCATCGCCATACCAGTCCTTGCGCAACTGATGGCCTTCGGCAGCATACATCGCGGTCACAAGCTCGAAGGCGTCAAGCGGTTTGCCGCCTGTATTCACCTTCTCGAAAACCACGCAGACCGCTTCTTTGGAGGTTGATCGATCGAGGGCGATGACAGGAACGTCGTAAGATTTGAAGTTGTCCAGTACCTGTTTTTTGAAGGTGCGGAATTCCTTCCGGACACCCTCGTTGTCATCGCCCCGCCAATGATCGTTGAACCCATCTTGCCAGTCGTCCCATTCGAAAACCTGAGCTACCGGGTACATCAGCTCCGCGTATTCCTTCTCGGGCGACGAAAGGTCCAGGTCGATTTTTCGACCGAAATCGCTACGAACGACACGATCCTCCGGCACGCCGATGATCGCCTCCTCGCGATCGACGGAAGGATCTAGAGCCTTCCGGATATCGACGTAGAACCAGCGCTTGACCTTCTTGTTCTTGGGCGTAACTGTTTCGACGACTTTGTTGCGCAGCGTGACTTGATAGAGCGATGTCATCCGCTGCTGGCCGTCGAGCAAAAGTGACTGAGGGTACGCGTGCTTTGCTGCGTCGGGCGCGCCCTCGATCAGCCGGGGCTTAAAATTCAGGGCGCCGCCCGTCTCAAGCGTCATCAACGCACCGACCGGAAACGCTCGTGATATTGATGCGATCAGGCTCTTGATGCGGTCTTCGTCCCATACCCAGCTACGCTGAAAATCCGGCAGTTGGATAATACCGTCGCGGCAGTTCTCAAGGAGTTTGTTCAGGTCAACTGGATTTGTCTGGAATGTCGAACCGGCCATAGCGAAAGAACTCTCCCTTGAATGTGAACGTTCATCATAACGTGCTTATACATACGCCATTGCCCCCAATTCGCCGGTGAACGGCTCGTCGCTTACGGCTGTATGCTCGCCATGGCTGTCACTTCGATCTCGGTATCTCCCGCTGTTGCCGTGCTTGCACGAACGCGCGAAGCACGTTGTTCATGAGGGTCTGATAACCCCGACCATTTGCCTTAAACCATTCGAGGACGTCGTGGTCGATGCGGATATTGATATGGTCCTTGGGGGCAGGGATGCCCATAATGGCCTGCGCCCAGTCAGGTTCGCGCTGAACGTCATCAACATCGGCCCGGATCGACGCCTCAAGCTTCTTGCCAGTCATTGCATTGGCTTTGCCCCAATCCGTCCGGTCCTCGCCTCGGGCGATTTTGCTTTTGATCTGTTTAGCCGTATAGCGCACTGTATCGCTTTTCTTCTTCATCTCGCGCCCTCCTTGCTGTAACTATGCGTATGGTTCCATCGCGCCACATCCATATGACGGCGAAGAATTTTCCTTCAATGGGACCGATGCTCAAGAAACGCTCTTCCTCGGCTCGTGGCGTAGGCACCGTGAGGAGGGGACGGCCGTCGAACAAATCGGAGGCCAAGCGGAGAAAATCTATCCCGCGTTCGGCCAGCACCCATTCACGCTTTGGTTCATCCCAGCTGAATTCCACGATGCATCATACCCACAATTGTACCCACAGTCAAGACTGACGGCGCAAGCTTATATATACTAGCCTGGATTTTCGCGGCGAATCTCCGTTAACAAATCGAAGGTAGAATCCACGAATTACGGTGCAAGGCGGCAGTTCGCTTGTCGCATTCGTTATATATTTGGTGAATGTTGACCTCTAG
>Ga0116129_1001455_pt1 | contig 13054 bp, 10 predicted proteins | sample June2015DPH_17_2_FD_89732 | JGI IMG/M metagenome (GOLD analysis project Ga0116129, IMG submission 89732) | Peatland microbial communities from SPRUCE experiment site at the Marcell Experimental Forest, Minnesota, USA - June2015DPH_17_10 | ecosystem: Environmental > Terrestrial > Soil > Wetlands...
GTACCGAAGGCAATTTGCGCGTCAGCGGCATCACCCTCGCGCGCGTGCAGAGCGGGAAAGTGCAGGCAGCGCAGAACATCCCGTGTGACGCGGTATTGATGTCGGGCGGATATACCCCGAGCGTGCATTTGTTTTCGCAATCCCGCGGCAAGCTGCAATGGAACGACGACCTGCAAGCCTTCGTCCCGGGATCATCGGCCGAGTGCGCACAATCCGCGGGCGCCTGCCGCGGCATCTACGGCCTGGCCGAAGTGCTGGCGGATGGTGCGAAAGCCGGCGCCGCTTCTGCCCCGGAACCCAATCTTGCACCGCGTCGCTTTAAGGTCGACACCTTGAACCGCCGCAGCAGCGCCTACTTGGGTGCGCTACCGCAAAGCGGTCCGCCCAGCCGCGGCAAATCTTTCGTGGACTGGCAGCACGATGTCACCACGCGTGATCTTAGCTTGGCCACCCGCGAAGGCTTTCAATCGATCGAACATGTCAAACGCTATACCACAACCGGTATGGCCACCGATCAGGGCAAGACCTCGAATCTCAATGCCATGGCGATCGTGGCAGAGAACCTCGGCATCACGATCCCACAAGTCGGTTTGACCACGTTCCGCATGCCCTACACACCCGTCAGCTTCGGCAGTTTTGCCGGTACCTCACGCGGTGATTTATTCGACCCGGTGCGCACCACGCCAATCCATCCGTGGGCGCAGGCTAAGGCTGCCGTGTTCGAGAACGTGGGTTTGTGGAAGCGTGCCCGCTATTTTCCGCGCGGCGGCGAAGACATGCACGGCGCGGTTGCACGTGAATGCCGCGCGGTACGCAGCGCCTGCGGAATATTCGATGCCTCGACTCTCGGCAAGATCGAAGTCGTCGGCCCCGATGCGGCCGAATTCATGAACCGTTTGTACATCAACAATTGGTCCAATTTGGGCGTGGGCCGCTCGCGTTACGGGATACTGCTGCGCGAAGACGGCTTCATCTATGACGACGGCGTGGTGGCGCGTATCGGCACGGATCGATTCCATGTGACCACCACCACCGGCGGTGCGCCGCGCGTTCTCGCATTGATGGAGGATTATCGTCAGACCGAATGGCCGGAACTGAAAGTGTGGCTCACCTCGACCACCGAGCAATGGGCCGTCATCGCCGTACAGGGCCCGAAGTCGCGACAGGTGCTCGAGAGCCTGGTTGAGGGGCTCGACATCAGTGCCGCGGCATGGCCCCACATGAGCGTAGGCCGCGGACGAATATGCGGCGTGCCGATGCTGTTGTTCCGAGTCAGTTTCACGGGTGAATTGGGGTTCGAAATCAACGTGCCGGCAGACTTCGGCCTGAGCGTGTGGGACGCGGTCCATACGGAAGGCCAGGTACACGGCATCACCGAGTACGGCACCGAAACCATGCACGTGCTGCGCGCGGAGAAGGGCTATATCATCGTCGGGCAGGACACCGACGGCACCGTGACCCCGGACGATGCCGGCTTAAGTTGGGCGATCGGTAAAGGCAAAGCGGACTTCGTCGGCAAGCGCTCTCTCGAGCGCGCCTCCATGAAATCTACGGATCGCAAACAGCTGGTCGGTTTGCGCACCAAGGACCCAGGCGTCACGCTCGAGGAAGGATCGCAAGTGGCCGCAAAGTCAGGCCAGAAACCACCCATGGATTTGATCGGCCACGTTACCTCATCTTATGCCAGCAGCGTGCTGGGCCATTCGATTGCGCTGGCGTTGATCGAGGGTGGCCGGGCCCGTCTGGGGCAGACCCTATATGTGCCCATGCCTGACGGCGATCTTGAAGTCGAAGTCACATCATCGGTTTTCTACGATCCCGCCGGAGCGCGCATCAATGCCTGAAGTGGCGACACGCAGCCTGCCGCCGGTGCCGCAGCAGGAATGGATAAGCGCTTTGCCGCCTGCGATGCGAATCATTTTGCATGGTGACGTGGGCGCACGATCGGTGGCCGCTGCGGTATGGGGAGTCGACTTTGCCGAGCAATCCTGTCGGGCCACATTGAAGGGTGCGCGCGCAACGCTGTGGCTCGGCCCCGATGAATACTTGCTGTTGGGTGGCCTCGATGGGCAGGTTGCCACCCTTGAGACCCAGGCGGCTGAAGCCGCAGGCGCACTTGAACTCGCTCTAGGGCGCATGCCCCACGCCCTGGTCGATATCAGTCACCGGCAATTTGCACTCCAGGTGAGCGGCCCCCACGCGGCGACCATTTTGAGCGGCGGCTGCCCCCTTGATCTGGACTTGAATGAGTTCCCCGTAGGAATGTGCACTCGCACGGTATTCGCGAAAGCCGACATCGTGCTGTGGCGAACCCAGCAAGATGTATTTCACGTCGAAGTGTGGCGCTCGTTCGCCGGCTATGTGACCGGGTTGCTGCGCGAAATCGCAGTGGAGTTCAACGGCACTTGAGTGCGCCGGTGCGCCGTGACGCCAGAATCGGACCTTAAATCAGATCGGGAGAACCATGATGGACGAACAGAACACGCCGACCAGCCACGCGCGACGCCCCAGCGGCCGCGATGCGAAGCGAGCGGCTCGGACCGCCCGCGCATCGGCGTCGATCCCCTACATTACGCGCAAGATTCCTTACTACGAGCTCCTGGACGAGGAAGGCCTCGCGACCATGGAGCACAATGCCGATACCATTCTCGAAGAGATCGGCATCGATTTTCGCGACGACGCCGAAGCGCTGGAGATCTGGAAGGCCGCCGGTGCCGATGTGCAGGGCGAGCGGGTGCATTTCGCCCGCGGCATGTGCCGCGCGCTGGTGCAACGCACCGCACCGCGCGAGTTTACTCAGCATGCGCGCAACCCGGCGCGCAGCGTGGTGATCGGCGGCAAGAATACGGTATTCGCTCCGGCGTACGGCTCGCCGTTCGTGCGCAATCTCGACGAAGGCCGACGCTATGCGCACATCGAAGATTTCCGCAATTTCGTCAAGCTCGCTTATCTATCGACCTCCCTGCACCATTCGGGCGGCACCATTTGCGAGCCGGTAGATCTGCCGGTCAACAAGCGGCACCTCGATATGGTGTACAGCCACCTGAAGTACAGCGACAAGGCATTCATGGGCTCCGTGACGGCGCCAGAGCGCGCCGCCGACTCCGTCGCCATGGCGAACATCGTGTTTGGCGACGAACTGAACGATCCGCTGACCGGTCGCCCGAAAACGACGATCATCAATCTGATCAACGTCAACTCGCCGATGACCTACGACTCCACCATGCTCGGTGCCGCCAAGGTCTACGCACGCGCCAATCAAGGGTTGATCATCACCCCGTTCATTCTGGCCGGCGCGATGTCGCCCGTCACGGTGGCGGGCACCGTCGCACAAACTCTGGCCGAGGCGCTGGCGGGACTTGCATTCGTGCAATTGGTCAATCCAGGCGCGCCGGTGGTGCTGGGTAGCTTTGCCTCGTCGATCTCGATGCAATCGGGCGCTCCAACGTTCGGAACGCCCGAACCGGCATTGGTGCTGTATGCAATGGCCGCACTGGCGCGACGCCTGGGAATACCGTTTCGCTCCGGCGGCAGTCTCTGCGCATCGAAGATTCCGGATGCTCAAGCGGCCTTCGAGTCGGCGAACACCTTGGTGCCAACCTGCCTCGCGGGCGTCAATTTCGTGCTGCACACGGCCGGGTGGCTGGAAGGCGGCCTGGCGATGGGCTACGAAAAGTTCGTCATGGACGCGGACCAGGCGGGCATGATGCATACGCTGCTCGCCGGCGTGGACTTGTCGGTCAACGGCCAGGCACTGGATGCCATGCGGGAAGTCGGTCCCGGCAAGCATTTCTTAGGCTGCGCCCACACCCAGGCCAATTTCGAGAATGCGTTCTATCGTTCGCCGCTCGCGGACAATAACAGCTACGAGCAATGGCAGGCCGAAGGCTCGACCGACATGGCGAAGCGCGCGAATACCCTGTGGAAGAAGCAGCTCGCGGAATATGTTCTGCCGCCGATGGATCCCGCGATCGACGAGGCGCTGCTCGAGTACATGGCGAAACGCAAGGCGGCATTCCCCGACTCGAACGTGTGATCTGACAGGTATTTATGGGTTTACAGGCGTAATCAAGGGGGTACATTCTCGCCATGAAAGCAACCAATTGGGAGTTTAAGAACAGAGCCCTGATCTTCGGATTGATCTTTGCCCTCACCTTTCCGCTGTACGTTCTGGACCATCGGAATTCAACCGCCGTGTTGGCCGAGTGGCTCAGTGCCGGAATTGGGGTGCAGGCAGATCTGCTTGCACGTCCGTTGTTTGCCTTCGCGGCCTTCTTGCTCATCGTAGCCGCTCTCATCCGAACCTGGGCCTCCGCGTACTTGCATGCCGGCGTGGTGTATGCGGGCGAAGTGAAAACTGAGTCGTTGGTTGCCGATGGACCTTACCGGTTCGTGCGCAATCCGCTATACCTCGCCAATGTACTGATGGCCGTGGGCCTGGGTGCCCTGATGAGCCGGAGCGGGTGCGTCGCAGCGGTGGTGGCCATGCTTGTGTTCTCTTACCGGCTGATCCTGCGTGAAGAATCTGAACTTCAGGCGAGCCAGGGCGAGATGTACGAGCGCTACCGCCGGATTGTGCCGCGTCTTTGGCCGTCCCTGCGGCCGCATATTGCCCTGTCGGGTCGCCAGGCCAAGTGGAGCGCGGGATTTAAGGCAGAATCCTGGTACTGGGGAATTGCCGCGGCGGTTACAGTCTTTGCAATCACCGGCAACGCAACGCTGTTCTTCGTGATTCTCGGCGGGAGCATTGCCTTGTTCTGGGTGTCATCATGGCTGCTGCAAAAGAAATCGACATCGCAAGCCTGATCGCGAACATCCCCCTGCCCCCTGCCCCCTGCCCCGTGCCCCCTGCCGGTGGATACTCGCTAATCCGTTTTCGGCGTGCCTGCGCGCCGCGGACGGCGGCCGCGCGTCTCGCTTTGGCTCGTGGATTCCTTCGGCGCCGGTAAGTCCACCACTTTACGCAGGTTCGCGTACGCGGCGGTCTTGTGCGGAATCGCCATGGCATCGACGAAAAGCTGCTGAAAATGCGGTTCGATGGCGGTCTCCACTTTCTCGATGCGCCTGACCAACGCTTCGATGACGGGGCGTGACGTCAAATCCAGCAATGCGATACGCGCGCCGGTTCCGGCAGCATTGCCCGCCGAGCGTACTTGCGCCAGGTCGCAGTCGGGAACCATGCCGAGAATCATCGCGTACTTGACGTCGATGTGACTTCCGAACGCGCCGGCAAGCCGGATGCGATCGACGTGATCGATGCCGAGCCGCTCCATCAACAGCGCGATGCCGGCATACAACGCGGCCTTCGCCAGTTGGATGGCGCGCACGTCGGTTTGGGTGATTTTCATCTCGACGGCGCCTTGATGCAGCAAATAGGCGAACGCCATGCCATTCTCGACGATGCGGGGCGAGCGTGCGGACAGGCGGCCGTCAAGGACGCCGTCTTGGTTGATGATACCGGCGAGGTACAGCTCCGCGATGACTTCGATGATGCCGGATCCGCAGACCCCAGTCACGCCGGTGGCCCTCGTGGCTTCGTTGAACCCTAAGTCGTCGGACCACAAATCCGAGCCGATGACTTTGAAGCGCGGCTCGAGAGTCTCGCGATCGATGCGTACGCGCTCGATCGCTCCCGGCGCTGCGCGTTGGCCGCAGCTGATCTGGGCGCCTTCGAACGCGGGCCCGGTGGGACTTGAACAGGCAACCAGACGCTGACGATTCCCCAACACGATTTCAGCATTCGTGCCCACATCCACGAGCAGCGTCATCTCGTCGGCGAGATCCGGCCGCTCGGAAAGCACCATGCCTGCGGCATCCGCACCCACATGTCCGGCGATGCACGGCAGCACGTAGATTCGCGCGTTGCGATGCAATTTGAAGTCGATGACGTTTGCCCGCAGCGTAAGCGAATGATCGACGGCGAGCGCAAACGGTGCGCCGCCGAGTTCCACCGGATCGATGCCGAGCAGCAGGTGATGCATGATCGGGTTGCCGACCAACGTCGCTTCGAGGATGTCCTCGTGGGAAATCCCTGCCTGCCGCGCCACGTCCACCGCGAGGCCGCATAGCGCTTCGCGCACGGCCACCGTCATCAAGGCGGCGCCGCCAGGATTCATCATCGAATAGGAAACCCGGCTCATCAAGTCCTCGCCGAAACGGATCTGTGGGTTCATGACGCCCGCGGAGCCGATGACCTCGCCGCTCTGCAAATCGCACAAGTGCGCGGCGATCGTGGTCGACCCAATGTCGACCGCGAGTCCAAAGCCACGATCGTGCAGGCCGGCCCAGACGCCGATGATTTGCTTGGCCGCGTGCACGGCCACGGTGACCTGCCACGAACCGGCGCGCAAGGTGCGCTGTAGTACTTGCAGCACCGACAAATCGCACACGAGATCCGTCAAGCTCCATTCAGACTCGAGCGCCTCACACAGGCGGCGCAGATCCCCGGACGGATCATGCATATCCGGTTGCTGCACTTGCACGTAATGCAAGCGCACCACGGGGTTGAGCTCGATGGCTCGCACGTCGGCTTCCTTGCGCACCACTTGACGATGCACCTGACTGCTCGCGGGCACGTCGATGACCACATCGGCCTCGACGCACGCCGAGCAGGACAGACGCCTACCTGCCGCCAGCGGAGATCTTCGAGAGAAGCGCATTTCCGTTTCGCTGAAAGGCGACAAACTCGCACTCGACGAGGAGACGCCATGTTTGGCGAACTCGCCCTCCGCGACCAGCACCTGGCAGCGTCCGCAAAGACCGCGGCCGCCGCAAACCGAGTCGATGTCCACACCCAGGCTGCGAGCAGCCTGTAGCAGCGGTGTTCCGACAGGAAAGTTGCCGCGCTTGCCGGAGGGCGTGAATACCACGAGCGGATCGCGAACTGCCATGCGATACCTAAATTGAAGCCGGTCGCCGGCGATGACCGCCTTCGCGCCGGCCCCGCGGAACCTCACCGTCGACGCCCGTGGCCGGGGGCGCTTCGCGGAACCGACGAATCCAGCGTGCGCAGTCCGGATCATGTCCGAGCATGACGTCCGCCCCCATGCAGGCCCTGATCACTTCAATATGCAAGGGATTGGTGATCGCGGAGGTCATGCCGGCAGCCATGGCCATCGTCAGGAAAGCACTGTTGATGCCGTCGCGGTTCGGCAGGCCAAAGCTGATGTTCGAGGCGCCGCAGGAAGTATTGACCTTGAGTTCCGTGCGTAGCCGGTGCACCAGTCGCATGACCTGCACACCGGCCTGATTGATCGCGCCGATCGGCATCACCAGCGGATCGACGACCACGTCGCTTGCCGGAATGCCGTGGTCCATGGCCCGCTCGACGATTTTCTTCGCGACCGTAAAGCGTACGTCCGGATCTTCTGAAATGCCTGTCTCATCGTTCGAGATCGCGATCACCGCGGCGCCATACTTCTTGATGAGCGGCAGCACCGCTTCCAGGCGTTCGTCCTCGCCGGTTACCGAATTGACCAACGCCTTGCCCTTGTAGACGGCGAGTCCGGCCTGCAGAGCGGCGACAATGGACGAATCGATCGATAGCGGCACGTTGGTGATCGACTGTACCAGCTGCACCGCGCGCGCAAGAATCGCCGGCTCATCGGCCAGCGGAATCCCTGCGTTGACGTCGAGCATGTGCGCGCCCGCCTCCACTTGAGCGCGCGCATCCGCCTCGACACGGCTGAAATTGCCTGCCGCCATCTCGGCGGCGAGAATCTTGCGCCCGGTCGGGTTGATGCGCTCGCCGATGATGACGAATGGCCGATTGAAGCCAATGACCACTTCCTTCGTGGCGGAGCTGATAACGGTGTCGGTCATGATGCTGTCCTTTGAGAAAATTGTGTAGCGTCGCGCTCGGGATACCAGGGAGAACGGCCCTGAAGAATGCGCGATCGCTCGACGATCTCGGCCACCGATTCTTCCTGGCGGTAAGCCATGACGTGCACGCCGCTGATGCCGCGGATTTCGCGAATGGTTTGAATCAGCTCGACACAGATATCGAGTCCCTCGCGAGCCTGATCCTTGGCGCCGCTCAAACGCGCGATCAACGCGTCCGGAACATGCACGCCGGGGACGTTCTTGCGCATCCACTCAGCCGTCTTGGCCGAGCGCAATGGACCGACGCCTGCCAGGATATAGACCCGGCCGAACAAACCCAGTGCTTCCACCTGCTCCATGAAACTGCGCAACCGCGGCAGGTCGTAGCAGTACTGAGTCTGGATGAACTGCGCGCCCGCTGCGACCTTTTTAGCCACGCGCTGCGCCCGCCACTCATGCGGCAGAGCGGATGGATTTTCAGCGGCACCCAAAAAAACGCGCGGCGCAAAGCTGATTCTGCGCCCGCTTTGGAAGCGATGTTCGTCGCGCAGGTTGCGCGCCATGTCGAGCAGTGACACGCAGTCCAAATCGAATACCGGCTTCGCCTGCGGATGGTCGCCCGCCTGCACACCATCACCGGTCAGGCAGAGCATGTTGCACACGCCCATCGCGGCGCCCCCAAGAATATCGCCCTGGATCGCGATGCGATTCCTGTCGCGGCAAGAAATCTGCATGATGGGTGCATAACCGATTCGGGTCAGCAAGGAGCACACCGCGAGACTGGACATATGACAGTTCGCGCCGCTGCCGTCGGTCGCGTTGATGGCATCGACATAGCCGTCGAATACGCGCGCGCGCTTGTAGACCTCCTCAGGATCAGCGGAATCCGGGGGCGCAAGTTCGGTGGTGACCGCAAAGCCTCCCGCGCGCAGCACGCGTTCGAATCGCCCTGGGGAAGTGTGACCCGGCAGAATCGGCAGCGGATAGCCCGGGACCGGTTCGTCATCGAATCTCATGGAGACGGCCTCTTTTCGGCCTTCTCGCGCGCGACCCGCAGCCACGATGAGCGGCCTTGCAGCCGTTGGTCGACGGCGAACTGCACTTCGGCCATCGCCGCGACACCACCCGGGATGCGCTCACTGCCGCGGAAGGCTTGCACCCAAACGCACTTCATGTCCGGTTTGACCTCGCAATTGCCGTTGTCCCGAACGCCGCCGCAAGGTCCGTTGCGCAATGTTTTAGGGCAGTTCATGGGGCACGCCATGCCGGTTGAACTGAGCACACATTGACCGCACATGCGGCAGTCGAACAGCAGACCTTTGACGACTTTCTCGACGCCCGCGACCGGCCTCTCGATACGTTCATAGCCCAATGTCCGGAAGATCCCGTGCAAAGCTACGAGCAGTGCTTCGAATCCGCGATAGAACGCGTTCAAACCGCGCGCGTGGCGGACCGACCAAGCACTGACCGCGTACATCAGCCGGACTCGGACGCCGGCGCAGCTCCGCTATCGGGCGCGCTGCGATTGGCGTCCAGGCCCTTGGCGCGAATCAATCGCTCCAAGTCCTCATCCGTGAAGCTGGCTTCGAGGCGCGCCGCCTCTGCGGCCGCCTCCGCCTGCAGATCATCGCCGCAGGGTCGTGGCGTGCTGCGCTGCCAGTCCGCAAGATAGGCATCGGAGCTGCCTTTGCCGGCACGCATCGCGGCACGATCGACCGCTTCTTGAAAGCGATGGGTCAATTGCACCTTGGCGGCCTCGCGTCCCCGCTTGACGATGACCTGGGCCGGTATGCCCCGCCATGAGATGACAATCAGCGAAGCCACGTCACAGCTCCTTACCCTTCACCGCTGCGACCAGCGTCGACTCGAGGGTCCCGTAACCGGTTTGGCGATATTCAAATTCCAGCCCCATTTGCGTCGCGATGCCGCGCGCCTGCTGCAGTGACCGTGCGCCCGGTGCCTGCGCCAAATAGACGAGTTTGCGATAGTTGCCGAAATAGCTCGAGAACAGTTCCGGGTGACGATCGAGTCCGAGACCGCGCATGACCAAGCGATCGAAATGGCGCAGCAAAAAATCCGTGAGGTAGAAGGTCCCGGGTTCTGCGGCGGCGAGTTCGGCGAACACCGGAGCGGTGGCGAAGAACTCGTAGCAATGAGCGCCCGGAATACGCTCTACGCCCTCCTCGAGCAGCACCTTGTCGAGCAATCCGCCCGTGCCGCAGTCGGCGTAGGCCACGAAAATAGATCGGTATTGCGCGCGCGAGGCGCGGATGAGCGTGCGAACCGCAGCCGGTATACGCTCCGGTCGATTGTGCAGTTCGGCCGGCAAACACCGCACGTCGAGCGCATCCCAGCGATTCGCGCGGCGCAGTGCGGTGATCTCATGGGCCAGCGCGCCGCAGGCGATGATCAACATGCCTTGGCTTTGGTGGGCCATGGCGCTGGCCGCGTTCAGTGCGCCGCCGCGCTGGCTCGCCGCGCCGCGATCAGCCCTTTGGCAGTCTCGACGGCAACCGCGGCATCACGGCAATACGCGTCCGCGCCGACCGCTTTGCCGAATTCTTCGTTGAGGGGCGCGCCGCCGACCAGAACGATGTAGTCGTTACGGATGCCTCGCTCCTTCAGCGTGTCGATGACAACTTTCATGTACGGCATCGTCGTCGTCAACAACGCCGACATGCCGAGGATATCGGGTTTGTGCTTGTCGAGCGCGTCAAGGTATTTCTCGACTGCGTTATTGATGCCGAGATCGATGACCTCGAATCCAGCGCCCTCGAGCATCATGGAGACTAAGTTCTTGCCGATATCGTGAATGTCCCCCTTGACCGTGCCGATGACGATCTTGCCGATCGGCTCAACACCGGTTTCCGCCAACAAGGGGCGGAGGATTTCCATGCCACCCTTCATGGAGTTCGCCGCCAGCAACACTTCGGGCACGAACAGTATGCCGTCTCGAAAATCGATTCCGACGATGCGCATGCCCTCCACCAGCGCGTCGTTCAGCACGCGTTCAGCGGTCCAGCCTCGCTTCAGGAAAATACGCGTGGCTTCTTCGACTTCGGTCTTGAGGCCGTTGTATAAGTCGTCGTGGACCTGCTCGGTGAGTTCCTCGTCATTGAGCAACTTTAAGTCGAATTCACCTTCTGCCGACTCAGACATCCACGCCTCCCACGGTCATTTTCCCAGCCGCCACGGTACTTTACGCGCCTCTTCCAATACACCATGGTAAGTCGACACCTGCCTCGGGGCTTGTGATATCGCGACAGAGACATGTCCAGACGCGACACGATCTATCCGATATGCCGCGCGCCGACGTGCCCCAAGACCGGACGGCCGGTGGCGACGGAACGTGCCACCGCCTCCGCGAGATAATCGGCGCCGGCGCCCGAGCGCGCGAGCTTTTCGCTCACGCTGGTTTCCACATGCGGATCAGCGGCGCCGGCGCGGCGCGCCGCCGCCAACGCCAGGTCCCGCGATACACGCCGTGCATGCTCCACTGCCGCCGCGGAGTGTTCATAGTCCTGGTTTCCCGCTGGGTCGTGAACTCGAAAAACGTTGAACGTCGGTTGGTTCACGAGTATCTCGACGGTCTGCGACACCACCCCGGCCACGGCGCCTACCGCGTTGCAAACCTCGGCGTGAGCCGGGATGGATAGCCGAGCGCCGAGACGGCGCGCCACCTCGGGATAATAGGCACCGGCGGGCGCACCGATGGCAATGAGCGGCCGTGTCAAGTCGAGCGTCGCATTCAAGAGTTGCGAGAAACGGCGGCCGGCGATGACCTCTTCGATGAGTCGATCGCCGAGCGCGCCCCACCCGCAGGCTTGCGCCTCGATGCCGGGGTCAGAGCCCAAGACTGCGGCGAGCACGACCCGGCCGCTCTCACGCACGACATGCTCAAAAATGCGCTCGCAGATCTCCTGCGGCGAGGCTGCCGCGCGCGCGGCGAGCGCATTGCGTTCCTCGGTTGCCAGTATGCGGGCGCCGCACTCGGCCGCCGCGCAGCACCAATCATGCTGCTTGCCGAGCACGTGCATGGCATCGCTGGGCGTGAATGCCGCGAGGGTCGCAAGCCCGGCATCGGCGAGCCGATGCAACGCGTCAAACCCTGCGCCGCTGCGTACGATGGTCGACACCTGGCGCGGTTCCGCATCCAAGGCATCCCATACCCGGCGTTCCAGCGTCGACAGATGCGTGGGTGGCGTGCGATCGGGGTTGCGGAATGCGAATTGTGCCGCGTGATCCGGCAGGCGCTCGAGTTCCGCGATCGAGCGCAGCTGCGGCAGCGTGGCCGGAAAGGTTTGCGCCAATAAGCTCAAGGGCATCGCCTTGCGCGGGCCCACGCGCAGCCGAAGGTCCCTGTCGAAGCGGGTCTCGCTGTCGCCACCGAGGCCGCTGGTACGCACATCGACAGCTTCGACCATCGTTCGCCAAACGCCCACCAAGGCGCCCTCATCGCTGATGACCGGTTGCCCGCCGGAGACGATCGCAATGTCGGTGGTGGTACCGCCCATGTCCGAGACGACGAAGTCGGTGAGGCCGGTCAGAAAACCCGCTCCGACCACGCTCGCCGCGGGGCCCGATAGAATGGTCTCGACGGGATACTCGAGTGCAATCTCGGCTCTCATCAGCGAGCCGTCTCCCTTGACGATCATCAGCGGTGCCTGAATCGACTCGTCCGCGAGTACGCGCGACAGCGCTTCAATCAAGTGAGAGATCTGAGGTGTGAGACGCGCGTTCAACGCCGCATTCAGCGCCCGTCGCGGCGCGTCGAGCTTCGAACTCAATTCATGCGCGCAAGTCACGGGCTTCGGCGACAGCGCACGAATGATTTTGCGGGCCCGTAATTCATGCGCCGGATTGCGCACGGAAAAATTAGCCGCCACCGCGAACGCTTCGACGCGCGCCTCGTGTTCAATGACGGCGCGGGTGACGGCGGCCTCGTCGAGCGGCGCCGACTCTTCACCGGTCGCGACATGGCCGCCCTGCACTCGAACAACGATGCCGCTGCTGCCATGACGCAGCAGACCCGATCGCTCCACCATCGCCTCATCAAAGCCGATCACCAGCGTGCATACGGGACTGAAGCGGTTTTCGACGACGGCGTTGGTGGCAAGCGTGGTCGACATGGACACGAGACTGACATCTTCGCGGCTCGTGCCGGTCGGAAGCAGCCTAAGCACCGCGCGCATCGCGTTGCCGATGCCGATCGCAAGATTCCACGGCGCTGTCA
>Ga0116129_1001456_pt1 | contig 13042 bp, 12 predicted proteins | sample June2015DPH_17_2_FD_89732 | JGI IMG/M metagenome (GOLD analysis project Ga0116129, IMG submission 89732) | Peatland microbial communities from SPRUCE experiment site at the Marcell Experimental Forest, Minnesota, USA - June2015DPH_17_10 | ecosystem: Environmental > Terrestrial > Soil > Wetlands...
GAGCGACATCACCACCGGCGTCGTTCGCGGCGGCAGTGTTGTTGTCCACGACGATGCCGATGGCATCGCCGCCGATCAACTCCCGGCGTTCCGTGAATACATCGTGCGCGAACGCGTGCCCAATTACGTCATTCCGGATCGCGTGATCGTTGGAGGTGTGCTGCCGGAAACCGGCGTCACCTATTATGACGTGCCGCAAACGTTCGGCGTGACGCCCTATCGTTATACCGTGGTGAACGGCGAGACCGTGCTGGTCGAACCGCGCTCGCGCCGCATCGTTCAGGTGGTCGAATAGGTCCGGTTCGCGACTATCAACTATCAACCAAATGCTGTCATTCCGGGCGCAAGTGAAACGAGCGAGCCCGGAATGACGGCTATCAATCCTGTATCTTCGAAAAATCCGCCACCGCGCGGGTGGCGGCGCGGATTTCATTGAGCAGCTTCAGGCGATTCTCGCGCACTTTGGCATCGTCGTCGTTGACTTTGACCTTGTCAAAGAATGCATCGACCGCCGGACGCAATTTTGCCATGGCGCTCATCGCACCGGCAAAATCTTCCTTTGCCACCGCGGCGCTGGCTTCCGCCTTCACCTGATCGATGGCTTTCGCAAGCGTCTTTTCCTCGGCGAGGCTATAGAGCGAGGCATCCGGCGCACCGTCGTAAGTTTTGCCGTCCTTCTTCTCCTCGATCCGCAAAATATTCGCGGCGCGCTTGGTGCCCGCCAGCAGATTCTTGCCATCATCGGTGTCAAGAAACTTTCCGAGCGCCTCGACGCGGCGGACAATTGATAGAAGGCCAACCTCGCGACCGCCAAGGTGCAGCACAGATTCCACCAGATCGTGCCGAGCACCTTGGTCGCGAAGCTGAACGGTGAGACGGTCTTCAAAGAAGCGCTGGAACGAGTCGCCAATATGAGAAATCGCAGCGGCGGGAAGATCAAGAAGAAATCGTTTGATATGCGATTCAAGATAGTACCGAGGGTACAGATCGTGTCGGTGCTCGATCGCAATTCGTATTACCCCCAGCGCCGCTCTACGCAGCGCATACGGATCCTTACTCCCCGTCGGCTTTTCATCGATCGCCCAAAATCCCACCAGCGTGTCGATCTTGTCCGCCAGCGCCACGGCAACGCTCACCGGATCGGTCGGCACGCGATCATTCGGCCCCTGCGGCTTGTAATGATCCTCGCTCGCCGCGGCGACCGAGGCATCCTCGCCCTGGGCAAGCGCGTAGTATTTGCCCATCAACCCTTGCAACTCCGGGAATTCGCCGACCACTTCGGTGAGCAAATCCGCCTTCGCCAGATGCGCCGCGCGCTTGGTCTTCTCGACATCGGCACCGACCAGCGGCGCGATCTCGGCGGCCAGCCGCTCGATGCGCGCGATACGTTGCCCTTGCGTGCCGAGCTTTTCGTGAAACACGATCGAATCGAATTTCGGCAGCCGGTCCTCCAGCTTGGTCTTGAGGTCGGTCTCATAGAAAAATTTCGCATCAGACAATCGAGCGCGGATCACCCGCTCGTTGCCAGCCGTGATCGCCTTGCCGCCGTCGGAAGCTTCGATGTTAGCGGTGGGGATGAATTTGTTGGTGAGCTTGCCAGTCTTGGGATCGTTCACCACAAAACATTTCAGATTGTTTCTGATGGTGGCGCGGATCACTTCGCCCGGGATCGACAAAAATTCCCTTTCGAACGAGCCCATCAGCACCACCGGCCACTCGACGAGGCCCGCGACTTCATCGAGCAGCGCCTGGTCCTCGACCAGTTCAAAGCCTTGCGCGAATGCGAGCTGCTTCGCATCGCTGAGAATGGCGTCCTTGCGGCGCTCGGGATCGAGCACGACCTTCGAGACAAGCAGCTTCGCCTCGTAATCCTCGAAACGGCGCACCTCGATCGCGTCAGGCGCCATGAAGCGATGGCCATGAGTGGTCTGGCCGGCTTTGATGCCGTCGACCGCGAACTCCACGACATCAGGCTGCTCGGTTTCGAGCCCGAAAGTCGCGACGATGGAATGCAGCGGCCGCACCCATTGCAGCGCGCCGGATCTCGCCGAGCGTTCGCCCCAGCGCATCGATTTCGGCCATGGGAAGGTTCGGATGATGACCGGCAATATATCGGCCAGTACGTCGAGCGTAGCGCGACCGGGCTTTTCGATCAGCGCGATATAAAAGTCGCCCTTCTTCGGATCGCGCTGGATTTTTGCTTCATCCAGCGAGGCCAGCCCGGTGGCCTTGAGAAAGCCCGCGATCGCCGCATCCGGCCCGCCGACCCGCGGTCCCTTGCGCTCCTCCTTCAAGTCCGGCTGCCGCGCGGGAATGCCGTGCACCGTCAGGGTCAGCCGCCGCGGCGTCGCGAACGCTTTCGCGCCCTCATAGACCAGCCCCTCGGCGACGAGTTTGTCGGTGACCATGCGGCGCAGATCGTCGGCCGCCTTCGCCTGCATCCGCGCCGGAATTTCCTCGGAGAAAAGTTCGAAAAGAAGGTCGGGCATTTATTCTACTCCCCTCCCCCCGCTCGCGGCGGGGAGGGGTCGGGGGTGGGGGGTCTATCGGCAATGCCAGTGTCAATTGCGGTGTCAATCGCAATGAGAACACCCGACAGATTTTTCAGAACCTCATGATTCCAGAATCTCAAAACGCGATAACCCTCGCTGTTGAGGTAGGCCGTTCGCCGATCATCGGCGGCATTTTCGGCATGTTGCCCGCCATCGACCTCGACGACCATTTTGAGCGAATGACTGGCGAAGTCGCAGAAGTAGCGACCGATCGTCGCCTGACGCCGAAAGTGATACGCCTTGAACGGAGGCTGCCGCAACCGTTGCCACAGCGCCCTCTCCGCCTCCGTCATGTCACGGCGAAGAGCCCGCGCCCGCGGGACCCGTTTGTCCGACAATGTGGGCCTGCGTATGGTCATCCACCCCCCACCCCCGACCCCTCCCCGCCGCAAGCGGGGGGAGGGGCGAAGCAGCTCAGCAGCCCTTGCAAGTTTCAAATTCAAAATCGAACTTTCTCAATCAAATCGGTCTCGCCTCGGCTTGAATGCCAACGACCCCTCCCCTTCCCGCAGGGGGCAGCGGAGATAGAGACTCCTCATGCATTCCCTCAAACCGGGGCCGCAAGGTTTTTATGCGAGCCGTCGCATAGCGGCATGGTCGCGGTGCGCTTGCAGGTGCAGAAGAACACTTTTTTGCTTTCCGGCGCGGTGAATTGCAGGGGCGAAAATCCGGAGCCTTTGTGGCTGCCGTCGCAGAACGGCTGGGTTGCCGACTTGCCGCAGGCGCACCACCAGTAATCCTTGCCCGCCTCCACCTCGACCGGAATCGGAAGCCTGCCGCCTGTCGCCGGTTGCTCGCTCATGTCGCCCCTCCCGCTTCGGTATGCACCCAGGCTTCGCCACAGGCTTTTGCCAGTTCGCGCACCCGCATGATGTAGCTCTGCCGCTCGGTCACCGAGATCACGCCGCGGGCGTCGAGCAGGTTGAAGACGTGGCTCGCCTTGATGCATTGGTCATAGGCCGGCAGCGCCATCAGATGTTTCTTCTGGTTGTGACCGCTCACCCAGCCGGCCGCGAGATATTTCCTGCAGGCTTCCTCGGCCATCCTGAACTGCTCGAACAGCATCACCGTATCGGCATATTCAAAATTGTGCCGCGAATATTCCTGTTCGGCCTGCAGGAACACGTCGCGGTACATGACCTTCTCGTCGCCCTCGCGGCCATTGAAGTTGAGGTCCATGATGCGGTCGACGCCTTGCAGATAGCAGGCGAGCCGCTCCAGCCCGTAGGTCAGTTCGCCGGCAACCGGCGCGCATTCGACGCCGGCGACCTGCTGAAAGTAGGTGAATTGCGACACTTCCATGCCGTCGCACCAGCATTCCCACCCGAGCCCCCAGGCACCCAGCGTCGGGCTTTCCCAGTCGTCCTCGACAAAGCGGATGTCGTGCAGGTGCGAATCGATGCCGATCGCGGCGAGCGATTTCAGATAGAGTTCCTGAATGTCCGGCGGCGACGGCTTCAGGATCACCTGGAACTGGTAGTAATGCTGCAGCCGGTTGGGATTTTCGCCGTAGCGCCCGTCCTTTGGCCGCCGCGACGGCTGCACATAGGCCGCATTCCATCGCTTCGGGCCGAGTGCGCGCAGCGTGGTCGCGGGGTGAAAGGTGCCCGCGCCGACCTCCATGTCGTAGGGCTGCAGGATCACGCAGCCGTAATCAGCCCAATAACGCTGCAGCGTCAGGATCAGTCCCTGGAACGAGCGTTCCGGGCGCATGTGCGGAGGTAGCGGGTCCATGATCCAATTCGGTTTCGCAAAGGGGAGGCTTCAGCGCGCGGGACGGTATCGGCGGGAAGCCGGGGAATCAAGGCGATGGGGCCCTCAGATCCTCATAGTGAGCAGCGCTCTTGCGCGTCTCGAACCATGAGGCCCGGAAACCGCAGCGATCCTTCCATCCTCCGAGACGCGGTGCAAGCGCCGCTCCTTGCGAGTGAGCGCCAACGCGCTCATCCGGGGATGAGGACGAACTCAGCCCGGGCGATAGGCGCCGGTGTTGGGATCCCGCCGCAACGTCGGAATTTCGCCCGACCTCGCAGCTTCCGCGACCCTTGCGAGCCGCGCTTCTTCCAATTCCCTGTTGACCCGGAGGGCTGTCCGATAGGCCCAGCGGACCACAGCCAGGGCACCCAGGGCGCCTGCAAACGCGACCAGCGGCGGCATCGGTCGATCCTTGTCGTTCATCTCGTCGCTCCCCACCACATTGTCGCGCAAGCCGGGCGAGCCCGCAACCGCCTTGCCCGAGACCAAATGGCGCGGGCGATACCACGCTAGAACCCGAATTTGGCCCAAATGGCCCGGGTCTCCAGCGCCGAAATCAGCTCGTCCGGCAGACCCGCGAACCCCTCCTCGAGGGCCGTTTGCGTGGTGGCGCCGGCCGATCTGCGGCCCAGCAGCCCCGACAGCATGCCGGTGGCCGGCGCGATCACCGGCGTCAGCACCTTGTCGCCATAGCGCGCGCGCAAAATGGAGCGCAGATCGCCGATCGTATCCGCAAGGCCAAGCGAGACGGACGTTTCTCCCGCCCAGTATTCGCCGGTGAACAAGACATCGTCGGCGCCCTTCAGCCGGTCGCCCCGGCTCTGTTTCACCAGTGCGATGAAGATGGCGTGGATTTCACGCTGCAGCGCCTTTACGCGGGCGACGTCATCAGGATTTTCCGGCAGGAACGGATCGAGCATCGCCTTGTGCGCGCCGGCCGTATACAGCCGCCGCTCGACGCCGATCTTCCTGATCAATTCCTGAAATCCAAAGGTGCCCCCGACCACGCCGATCGAACCCAGGATCGAGGACGGATCGCAGAATATCTCATCGCCCGCGCAGGCCAGCATGTAGCCGCCGGAGGCCGCGACGTCCTCGACGAATACCAATACCGGCAGTTTCTTTTCCGCGGCGAGTTGCCGGATCCGCAAGTAGATCTGGCGCGACTGTACCGGCGAGCCGCCGGGCGAATTGATCACCAGCGCCACCGCCTTGGCATTCCTGGTGGCGAAGGCGCGCTCCAGCGTCCTGGCGACGCCGGCCAGCGACATGCCCGGCCGCAGCGGCGTCACCGCACCGATCACGCCTGACAGCCGGACCACGGGCACCACGGCGGCTCCACGCCGCAGCCGCGCCGGCATGAATCGCATCAGCCGGTCGATCAGGCCGGGTAATCCCCCGGAAAGATTTGTTTGTTCAGTCATGCCATTGACCCGAAATTAACCATTTTTTATCACGCTCCTGTCATTAGGTGGTGGAACGCTTCTTGCTTGGCCACTGGACTGCGACAGCACCGCGGAGAAGACATGAAAATCTATCTGCTAATCATGCTGATCGGTACCATTTTGACCGCGGTTCACTTCACATCGACGCCAGAAACACAGTCGAAAACACCTCCGCAGTAGCCGGTCTGCTCAAGACTTGAGCGAACAGACGGCGTTCACGGTATCGCTAGCGGCAATCGGCCCTTTCCGTCCAGAATTTCCTGTAGCTGTTTGTTGGGCGCCGCTGACTCGTCATTGAGCATCAGCGCGGCATGGATCTCGGTCGGCGCCCTTCCGCCCTTGATCGCGCGAATCAGCACGCGAATCGCAGGCTTCTTCGCGTCGCCATGCACTGGCAGAATCGCAAGGCTGCCAAAGCCACGACCGAGCGCCGCCAGCATCTCGGCGAGGCCGTCGGCGCGCCAGATCAAGGTGAGAACGCCGCCCGATTTCAGAATGCGTCGCGCGGCGTGAATCCACCGCTCCAGCGTCGCAGCCATCGCCACATGGGCCATCTCGCGAGCCTTGTCCGGTGAGGCGCGGTGCCGCGCCGAATCGTTGAATGGCGGATTCATCAGCACGACATCGACGCTGTCGGGAGACAAGCCAGCCGCGGCGAACCGATCGGCGGCAGCAGTCGCATCCAGCACGATGACATCGGCGGCGATCGCATTCGAGGCGGCATTGCCGCGCGCCAGACCCGCGAGCACCTGATCGATCTCGACCAGAACCAGCTTCACGCCTGCCACCCGTCTGGCCACCGCCAGACCGGCGGCGCCGACGCCGGCGCCGAAATCGACCACCCGATCGCCTGAACGCGCCGGCGTCGCCGCGGCCAGCAGCATGGCGTCGTGGCCGGCGCGGTGGCCCGATTTCGGCTGCCGCAGGCGCAGCTGCCCGCCGAGAAATGCATCCTCGGTGAACTCGCCGGAGGGGTCAGTCATCGGCCCGCAATTCGTGGGCGAGGCCGGCGTCGCGAAGAAGCTGACGCGCCGCGCGATTGTCGTCGTCATGGACCAGAATACGGCGCGGCAGGACGCCAAGCGAACCCTCAATGATGCTCATGTTCTGATCCAGCACCAGATGATGGATATTGGCGCCGTCGAGCAGCGCGCCGACAGCCGAAACCAGCACGATATCGTTGGTTCGAACCAATTCCCGCAACTTCGATACTCCCTTTTTCAGCCCGGCCTTGCGGCTGCGCGAGCCGGGTCAGCCGCCTGGTGCCCTTGCCGCGTCCCTTCGCACTTTCTATTGTTATACCCAAGGTTAGAGCGAATAGGGCAAATGTGGAGACCAGCGTGGCGGTTATAGTACCCTTCGAGAGCCCTTCGGGCGCTTCGATAGATCAACTGGTCTCCCTTGTCGCCGCCGATATGGAGCGCGTCAACGCCACGATCCTGTCGCGGACCGGCTCGGAAGTCACCATGATCCCCGAGGTCGCCAACCACCTGATTTCGTCGGGGGGAAAACGGCTGCGCCCGATGCTGACGCTGGCGATGGCCGATCTCACCGGCTATTCCGGCGACGGCCACATCAAGCTCGCGGCCTCGGTCGAGTTCATGCATACCGCGACATTGCTGCATGACGACGTGGTCGATGAAAGCGAACTCAGGCGCGGCAAGCTGTCGGCGCGGATGTTGTGGGGCAATGAGGCGAGCGTATTGGTCGGCGATTTCCTGCTCGGCCAGGCCTTTCGCATGATGGTCGAGGTCGGCTCGCTGCGCGCGCTCGACATTCTCTCCTCGGCGGCGGCAACCATCGCCGAAGGCGAGGTGATGCAGCTCGCGGCGGCGAAAAACACCGCCACCACGGAAGACGAATATCTCGCCGTGATCCGCGGCAAGACCGCCGAATTGTTCGCAGCCGCCTGCGAGGTCGGCCCGGTGATCGCCAACCGTCCCAAGGCCGAGCAGACCGCATGCCGCTCGATCGGAATGAATCTGGGCATCGCGTTTCAGCTGGTGGACGATGTGCTCGACTATGGCGGCAAGGCCGCCAAACTCGGCAAGAACATCGGCGATGATTTCCGCGAGGGCAAGATCACGCTGCCGGTGGTGCTGGCGTTCCGCCGCGGCAACGATGGCGAGCGCGCGTTCTGGATCAACGCGCTTGAGCGCGGCGAGATCGGCGACGGCGATCTCGATCATGCCATCGGGTTGATGACCAAACACCGCGCGCTCGAAGACACCATCAACCGCGCCCAGCATTACGGGGCGATGGCGGTGGACGCGCTGGCGCTGTTTCCTGGCTCGCCGATGAAGACCGCGCTGGAACAGGTGGTGGCATTCTGCCTGGCCAGGTCGCATTGATCTCATCATCCTGAAGAGCCCGCCATCGGCGAACGTTTCGAAGGATGGTTGTAGAGCGGCCCATGGTTCGAGACGCCGCTGACCCGGCTCCTCACCATGAGGATTTCGCTAACTCAACAGCCCCGCATGGACCCACCACTGCGGGTGATCGAGCCGGATTTTCTGCGCCGCGCGTTGCGCCTCGGCGGTGTTCTCGAAGATCGCAAAGCAGCTAGCGCCCGATCCGGACATCCGCGTCAGCCAGGCTCCGTTGGTGGCGCTGAGCGCCGAGATCACCTCACCAATCACAGGCTCTATGCGCATGGCCGGTGCTTCCAGATCGTTGGAACCGGCAGCGAGCACTTCAACCCAATCCTCGAGCGATGCCCCCTCTTCCGGCCACGACAGGTCCTGCAGGAACACATCGGCGGCGCCCACCAGCAATTCGCCACTGCGCAGGCCGAGCGCCGCGAACACATCCCTGGTCGCGACCGGAACGCGGGGGTTGACCAGGACACAGGGCATTTTCGGCAGACTCAGCGGCAGCAGCGTCTCGCCGACGCCGGTCATGACGCAGGCGCGCGAGGCCAGACAAACCGGGACGTCGGCGCCAGTCAATTGCGCGACCTCGATCAGGCGCGGGTCGTCGACGGCAAGGCCGCCGGCCCGCGCCAGCAGTCGCAGCGCCGCGGCGGCGTCGGCCGAACCGCCGCCAATGCCGGCGGCGACCGGCAGCAGCTTTTCGAGGGTGAAATCGCCGAGCCGCAGATCCGGCACGCGTTCGCCGAGCAATTGCGCGGCCTTGAGCACGAGGTTGTCGGCGGTCTCGCCGCAAGCCTGCGCCAGCGGCCCTGACATCTTGAGGCCGAGCGCGGAGCCGGACGTAAAACCCAGCCGGTCAGCGCAATCGGCGAACGCCACCACGCTTTCGAGGTCGTGATAGCCGTCTACACGCCGTCCAACCACCCGGAGCGTCAGATTGACCTTGGCCCGCGCGTCCTCAATCAGCGTGAGTGCGGCGGATTTGACATTCGCTTCAGCAAGCCCACGAGTCGTCATAGCAAATGTCAAATCCTGAAATCAAAATAATGCTGGCGCCTGTTTCCAGGCTCCGACATTCGCAAGCGAGCAAGCCGCGGCGGGATTGCGAATGCTGGAGCCGGGACGCCCAGGGCATGTTTCAACCGAGTTGAACCATGCCCGCCGGCCATCTTCTTGTTTGAGCATGATCTCCGGGCAAAGGCTTCGCGTTTGTCCCGAGGGAAAGCCGGTTGCCACTCCCCCGGATCATTGCCAGCCACCGGCGACCCGCCCTTCAATCAGCCGCCCTTGTCGTCTTCTTTTTTCTTGTCCGCGGAGGCCGCGGAGGACGACGTGTCGTCATCGGGCAGCCCGTTTTCGATCTTGGCCTCGATCTTGGGCAAATCTTCCGGTTCGGGTTTCAGGTCGCGGGCATGGGCCCATTGGAACTTTGCTTCCAGGGTGCGGCCGATGCGCCAATAGGCGTCGCCGAGATGGTCGTTGATGGTCGGATCTTCGGGCTTGAGATCGATCGCGCGCTCGAGATTCTTCACCGCTTCGTCGAAGTTGCCGATGCGGTAATAGGCCCAGCCCAGCGAGTCAACGATATAGCCGTCGTCCGGACGCTGATCGACGGCGCGCTTGATCATCTTCATGCCTTCGTCGAGGTTGACGCCCTGATCGATCCATGAATAGCCGAGATAGTTCAGCACGTGCGGCTGTTCGGGCTGCATCTCGAGCGCCTTGCGCATATCGGCCTCGGCCTTGTTCCACTGCTTGGCGCGCTCCTCGCAGATGCCGCGGTAGTAATAGGTAACCCAGTTGGCCTTGTCGTCCGCCGAGGGCAAGGCCTCGATGCCCCGCGAGTAGGTCTCGGCGCAGTCGGCGAACTTCTTGCGGCCGCGCTCGATGTTGCCGAGCGCCATAATGGCTTCGACATCCTTGGGATCTTCCGCCGTGACGGCTTTCAATATCTTGATCGCCTCGTCGCTGCGGTCGGCGGCATCCAGATCGGTCGCGAGCTGAATCTGTGCGTTGCGCTTCAGCGGCGAACTCGCCGGCATGCGCTCATAGACCTTGATCGCCATCGCCGGCTTTTTCACCGACTCGTAGAGATCGGCCAGCGACAGCAGCGCCAGCGGATGATTGGGCTCAAGATACAGCGCCAGCTGCAAATAGACCAGCGCCAGATCCTCGCCGCCTTTGCGGGTGAGCACCGCGCCGATGCCGTAAAGCGCCTCGGCGGCGCCGGCCTGCGGCGAATCCACCAGCGGCGGCAATTTCTTGCCGGCCCGGGTTTCGCGCAGCCCTTCCAATACCAGGGGATGCCGCTGCAGCTTCTTGTCGAATGCCTCGTAAACGGCCGCTGCCGCCGCGTCGTCCTTGTTGCGCGACAGCCAGCGCGCATAATCGTCGGCGATGCGGAGCATGGAATCATCTAACTTGTAGGCCTGCTCAAGACGCGCGCCGGCGTCCTTTTCCTTGCCCGCGAGCTCGAGAATCAGGGCGGCGTGCAGCTCCTTGAAAATCGGATACCATTCCGGGCCCGTCAGCTTGTCGATGTTGGCGATGGCCGATTTGGTGTCACCGGCGCCGTAACTCGCCCAGCTCGACAACAGCGTCGCCACCAGATCCGTGATCGGTCCGCGAATCGACTGATTGATGTTCAGTTGCGCGGCCGCGTATTTCTTCTGCTTCAGATTGTACACCCCGATGACCAGGCGGGCGACGCGATTGGATTTGTCGATCGTCAAAATACGGTCGGCGAGCTTTACGGCCTCGTCCATATCGCCATCCGCGAGCGAGGAAATGAACGCGCGATCGAGCAATTCGCTGTTCTTCGGGTCGGTGCGAAGCGCCGAGCGATAGAACGTCGCCGCCGAGCTGGCGTCGCGCTCGACGCTGGCGTGACGGGCCGCCAGATAGCTGCCCGACATCGTCAGCGATTTCAGATCGCGGCTGGTGGGAAACTGCGCCGAGTTGTCCGAGGGATGATCGGGCGTCTGCGCCGAAAGCGAGCCGGGTCCCGCCAGCACGATAACGGCGGCTGCGGCAATCACCCAACGATGCAAAGGAATGGAAAACATCACGGTTCGCCCTAGCTTTAAGGAGTTGACGGCAGGATCTTGTGATCCGTCCCGAATGCGAGCCCGACCGGCGGCATCAAGGCGAGCCACAATGCCGCGTTTGGCGCTCAACCGCAAGGATACGGCAAGGGGGCCGGACGGCGAATCGATTGGCAGCGAGGTCCGGTGGCCGCCGATTTGGCCTACGGGGTGTCAAAACGCTTTCAGTGTGGCGGTATCGTGGCCGGAGACTCTTGTTTTGACGCGTTTTCTTCACACGAACCGGTTTCCGCTTCGCTTGAAAACGCTATGCCGGGCGCCGGCTCACGCAATCGTGGTCACATCGCCTCATAATTGGGCCCGCCACCGCCTTCCGGCGGAACCCAGGTAATGTTGCCGTTCGGATCCTTGACGTCGCAGGTTTTGCAATGGACGCAGTTCTGGGCGTTGATGACAAAGCGGGGACCTTCCGTCTCCTCGACCCATTCATAGACCCCGGCGGGGCAATAGCGGTTGGACGGCCCGGCATAGACATCATGCTCGGAGGTCTTTTGCAGGTTCATATCCGCGACCTTGAGGTGAACCGGCTGGTCCTCCTCGTGATTGGTATTGGAAAGGAACACCGACGACAGCCTGTCGAAGGTGAGCTTGCCGTCCGGCTTCACAGCCGCGATCGGCGCATGCGCTTTGGCCGGATCGAGCGTCTTGCGGTCGGGCTTGGCATGCGACAGGGTTCGGAACAGCGAGAAGCCCAGCGTGTTGCACCACATATCGAAGCCGGCCAGCGCAACGCCGATCATGGTGCCGAACTTCGACCATAGCGGTTTGGCGTTGCGGACCGGATACAGATCCTTGCCGACCTGCGAACTGCGCCACGCATTCTCATAGTCGGCCAGTTCATCGTTGGCGCGGCCGGCGCCGAGGGCGGCAACGACATGTTCGGCGGCGAGCATGCCGCTACCGACGGCGTTATGCACGCCCTTGATGCGCGGCACGTTGACAAAACCCGCCGCACAGCCGACCAGCGCGCCGCCGGCAAAGCTCAAGCGCGGCACCGACTGATAGCCGCCCTCGGTAATGGCGCGCGCACCGTAGGCAAGCCGCTTGCCGCCTTCGAACAGATTGCGGATCGAGGGATGGGTCTTGAAGCGCTGGAATTCATCGAACGGCGACAAATACGGATCGTCGTAATTGAGATGCACGACGAAACCGACCGCCACCAGATTATCGTCATAGTGATAAAGGAACGAGCCGCCGCCGGTCGAATTGTTCAACGGCCAGCCGAACGAATGCTGGATCAGGCCTTTTTGGTGTTTGGAGGGATCGATCTGCCAGACTTCCTTGAGCCCGATGCCGAATTTCGGCGGCTCGCTGCTGGCGTCAAGGGCGAATTTCGCGAGCAGCTGCTTGGTCAGGCTGCCGCGCGCGCCTTCGGCAAACAGCGTGTATTTGCCGTTCAACTCCATGCCGCGGGTGTATGACGGTTTGTGCGAACCGTCCTTGGCAACGCCCATGTCCCCGGTGGCGATGCCGCGCACCGCGCCCTTCTCATCGTAAAGCACCTCGGTCGCGGCGAAGCCCGGGTAAATCTCGACCCCGAGCGCTTCGGCCTTGCGCGCCAGCCAGCGGCACACGCTCCCCAGCGAGCCGATATAGCAATGATCGTTGTTCATCAGCGGCGGCATCGCGAAGTTCGGAAGCCGGATCGCGCCGCCAGCCGTCATCCAGTAGAACCGGTCGGCCTTGACCTGCGTCTTCAGAGGACAGTCGGCATCCTCGCGCCAATCCGGAATCAGTTTGTCGAGCGATACCGGATCGATCACCGCGCCGGACAAAATGTGCGCGCCGACTTCGGACCCCTTCTCCACCACGAC
>Ga0116129_1001457_pt1 | contig 13041 bp, 15 predicted proteins | sample June2015DPH_17_2_FD_89732 | JGI IMG/M metagenome (GOLD analysis project Ga0116129, IMG submission 89732) | Peatland microbial communities from SPRUCE experiment site at the Marcell Experimental Forest, Minnesota, USA - June2015DPH_17_10 | ecosystem: Environmental > Terrestrial > Soil > Wetlands...
AACAAGCCACTCTCGAAAATTGAAGATGGGGCTGTCGGGCATGCGGCCGCCTTTTTGGTTGAGGCGGGAGCGCAACGCTCTCAGTCACCGATAACAGCCCAGGGGAGCGCGGTGATGTCGAAAGCTGTAACAGTCCCTTCGCCAAATAGCGAGGCTAATCACATTCGTTGCGCGGAGCGGACGATTTTCAAAGGAACGTCAGTGTCGTCACATTAGACGATCCCATCGGTCCAGACTTTGAAGCTTACCAGGGTGTTTGGCCCGAAAGTCTGGGTAATTGGAACGTCGGCGGCATCGCGGCCCTGGGCAATCAGGACTCGGCCAATTCGCGGAATGTTGTTGCGCGCATCGAACGTGTACCAGCGGCCACCGATATAGGCCTCAAACCAGCCGGCAAAATCGCCCGCGGCGTAGGGAGGCGGCATGCCGATATCGCCGAGATAGCCTGTACAATATCGCGCGGGAATGTTCATGCAGCGGCAGAATGCGATTGCCAGGTGCGCGTAGTCCCGGCAGACGCCCTTGCCCTCGTCGAACGCTTCCCATGCTGTCCTGGTCGAGCGCGCGTGTTCGTATCCGAATACGATGTGGTTGTGAACGAAATCGCAAATCGCCTGGACCCGCGTCCAGCCCGGCGTGGTCTTCTCAAACAGTTTCCACGCAAGATCGGAAAGCCGGTCGGTTTCGCAGTAGCGGCTGCCAAGCAGATAGACGATCGCCTCCGTCGGAAGATCCTCCACGGCGTGCTGCGCCGCCGCAGACACGATCACATCGGGCAGCCCGCTATCGCGAACGATTCCATCGGCCGCAAGGCGTACCCGGCCGGCAGGGGCGACGATACGGCTGCACCAGTTGCCGAAGCCGTCGCGGTAGGGCGTGATCGGCACGGAAGGGCTGATGGTCAGGTAATCGGGCTCGAGAACGTCGGAGGCTCTTGAAAAATGCGTGCCCACCACCGCGATCAATGGTGTTGGCTGCGGAAAGTCGTAAATCATCTCGAAGCCGACACGAATCTTCATGCGAATACTTGGTCCAGTTGCATGCTCATCACAATTGCACGCCGTTTTCATCCCGAAGCCGTGGTGTGAGGCTTCGGAACCTGTCGTTGATCAGCGTTTGAAGGCGTCGAGGCAGGCTTCGATCTGCTCACTTCGAGCAGCTGGCCTGCGGATTGCCGGAAATGTTCCGGCGTGGTGCTGAGGTGGCTACGAAAGCGGCGGATTACAAGGCAAAGCGGGGCGATTTTGCCGACACCGCTAATAGAAAGCGATAGCTATTCGGCCCGAAAGGGCGCACGGTGAATCCATGCACAACCGTAGAGTCGGGCGGGGGCCGTTGACGACGACTATCGCGGCATGACGATGCGCTCGCGGCGTGAAACCATTACGTTTCAGCATCCGTTCCGGATCAGGGGCATCGATCGCCTGCTGCCTCCGGGGGCCTATGAGGTCATCACCGATGAGGAGATGATCGAAGGATTGTCTTTCCCGGCCTTTCGCCGGGTTGCCACCATGATCATGGTGCCGGCTGCGGCGCAAAATTCGGCGATGGAGATGGTTTCCATCGGCTCGGTCGATCTCTCCGATGCTCAGCGCATGGATGCGAGCGCGCCTCATGAATGACGAACAACCGCTCGATCTCGACAAGCATCGCGGCATAGCCGCGCAAAAAGCCACCGACATCAGGCGTGCGCTGGCGGAGGTCGAAAACAACGCAAGGCAATTGCGCGAGCGGCAAGGGGCGCTCGAAAACCAGCTCCTGTCGGTTCAGGCTACGTCCTGGCCGGAGGCCGCCGCCAAGGCGCGCTACGTCCTGAATTTGTATGCCGCGGAGCTGGCTCCGGGTGATGCCCATCATCGCGATCTGGTCGCGGCTATCTTTGCCGATTTTGCCCGGCTCGCCGACAAGAGCTAGTCATGGTCTTCGAATGGTCGGAGACTTCCAAGCGCTCGATCAAAGATCGAACGCCAACCTGAAAGTCATATGGTTCATGCAAAATCTCTCGCCGCGTCACGTCAAGATGGAGGAGTCGCTTCGGCTTGGCGTGGTATCCGGTTGGTACAGCACCAAAGTGAGCGGAACATTCGTCTCCGGGCCGCACGATTCCGAGGCCGATTGCCTTCGCAGGATCGCGGAGATCAATCCGCCGCCGCCAAAACGCGTAAAACCTGCGCCCGTTGCCTAGAGCTCCGATTCCGAAGTTCGCAAGCAATCGCAGCAATCTCTTATGCGAACTTCGGAATCAAAGGAGCTCTAGTAAATATAGATTTCTAGTGCGGCTTTGAATTTGAAGTGCCTATAACGTACTTGCGGCGAAACTGATAGGAACTTCAAATTCGCCGCACTAGCTATCCGGGAGGCAAGTCAAATGGCACTGACACGCGGCAGCTTCGGCGGTTACGAATTTGACCGGATGGTGGTGCTATTTTCGATGATTGACGATCAAAGGGAAATATCCTGCGCCATCAGCACATCCGCCATGGACGATCTGGAAAAGCTGGAGCGGACCAAACCTGACCAGCGCGAAGCGCAGTTCATGCGGCTGCGCGACCGGATTGAACGGCGTGCCGCTCAAAAATTTGTCGCAAGGGAATTCGAGGGGACGCCGCCCGGCATCATCTTGCGCAGTCTGGATTTCAAAAATGACAGTTAGCGGGGTGCTCCGCGACCCACCCGCTTTGTCGAATTAGTCTCGCACCATCCTCGCGCAGAGGATGATCGCGGCAAGTAAGAAAGGATCTACCGATGAAGAAACCTCTTCTCTCAATTGAAGAGCCCGAGCCGAGGAAAAGGTTGCGGGCCGACAGGCCGCCTGTAGAAGGGTTCGTGACCATCGTCGATGGTCATTTCAAGTCGGAATTCGACACTGTCGACGCGGCGGAAGCATCGGGTCGAAAACTGAAGTCGGCTTATCCGATGCTTCAGATCGAAATCTATGACGCCAACACAAAAACACGTACGCTGTTGAGCTAGATCCTATTTCAGTTCTGGTTTGAATCAGAACCGGGCTCCAGTCATTTGTTTTGACGCCCGCTCAGCAATCGTTTGGCAGCTTCAACGGCTGGCTTCTTATTATTGTCACGCAGACCGCTACATTGCGTAGGGAATGAATGATATGCCCGAAGCGGTCGCCGGCAATTCAAGATTTTTCAAGCGAAGCGGGCCATATTCTCTGGCGATCGTTGCCGGAGCGGCAGGCGGAATCTCCGGCGACCTGGAGCTGCTGCTCAAAGGCGTAGCTCCCCTGCAAACGGCCGGCCCCAACGACGTGAGCTTTCTGGACAACCGGCGTTATTTACAGGCTCTCGATCAGACGTTGGCCGGTGCTGTTATTGTGCACCCCGATGTGGCTCCAAGAGTACCAAAGGCGACCGCGACGATCGTCACGGTTGAACCATATGCAGCTTGGGCGCGGGTTGCTGCACTATTCCATCCCGCATTGCCGGTTTTTCCGGGCATCCATCCATCCGCCATTGTGGCGAGCGGTGCCGTTGTCGATCCATCGGCAGAGATTGGACCGCTGGCCATCGTCGAGTGCGGCGCCGAAATAGGTCGCGGTTGTCGCATCGGACCTTACGCCGTTGTGGGAAATGGCGTCGTGATCGGTCCGGATTGCCGGATCGGCGCACATGTAAGCTTGAGTCATGCGCTTTTGGGAGCGCGCGTCTATGTCTATCCCGGCGCACGGATCGGGCAGGAAGGCTTCGGGTTTGCCTGCACAGAAGACGGTTTCCTCTCGGTGCCCCAGCTTGGGCGAGTGATCCTTGAAGACGACGTTGAGGTCGGAGCCAACACGACCATCGATCGGGGATCATCGCGCGATACCGTGATTGGCGCTGGGTCCCGTCTCGATAATCTCGTGCAGATCGGCCACAATGTCGTCCTTGGCCGGTGTTGCGTCGTCGTCGCACAGGTCGGCATTTCAGGTTCAACTGTGCTCGAGGATTTCGTCCGCGTCGGGGGGCAGGCGGCGATGGCCGGACATCTTCGAATCGGCCAGGGAACCGAGATTGGAGCGCAGGCTGGCGTCATGTCGGATCTGGCTGCCGGCTCCAAAGTGCTCGGCACACCTGCTCGGCCAAAGAAGGATTTCTTTCGACAAATTGCCGTTTTGAAGACGATGGCAGGGCGCAGTTGGCGGTCGAGGCGCGAATCCCGTAACTGAAGGTGTTGCCGGCGTCCGCTATGTTGTCGAAGCCGATAGCGGGAACGTTTTTATTGCGCTTTCACAGCACCTCTCAATCCTGCGCGTTCAGCGGATTGGGCAACGAGGCCGTTGGCCTGCACGTCCTGAACGAAGTGCCGGATATATTCCAGTGCGGCCTCATGGCCCTTCGGAATCGCGACCGCCAGGTGTTCCTCGCCCCATCGGCCATCCAGTATCCGTGACCCCGGCATCTGGTCGGACATCTCGAACAAGGTCGGCTTGTTGGTGGCGTAGGTGTCGATCTCGCCGTGTTCAAGCATCTCGATGCCGCGTTTGTAGTTCTCCGCGGGCACGACCGTTGCATTCGGCAACAACTTGGGAATCGTGCTCAGCGACGTGCTCCCTTGCGTCACGCCGATGCGAAGGCCGGGCTTTTGTATCTCGGCAATCGCCGTTATCGGAGAAGCAGCAGCGACGAGATATCCGAGTTCGATCGTGAGAAGGTTCTGGCTGAACGTCACCGTTGCCGCGCGTGCCGGCGTCGAATTGCTGACCGTGAAATCGACGTCTCCGCCTTTCATGCCTTCAAGGACGTCTGAGATCCGCTGGTAGGTGACCTGCTCAAAGGGGACGTTGAGTCGCTTGGCCAACTCCTGGCCCAGATCGAAGCTCAGGCCATGGATCTCATTGGTTTTACTGTCGCGAACCATCGACGTGGGACTGCCGTAATAGACGCCGACACGCAGCTTTCCCTTGGGCGCCAATATCTCTTTGACGTCCAGCGCGACGGCGCCGAATGCCGAGCCCACAAGCATGGCTGCTGCCACCACGACGATCCAGGTTTTCATGGGATACTCCGCGGGGATGCCGTTCTTTAAAACGTCACGACGATCTTGCCGAGGTGCTTGTTGGCGTCCATGTGCTCGAACGCCTTGCCGATATCGTCGAAGGCGAACACCTTGTCGACCGGTAGTTGCAATTTGCGCTGCTCCACCGCCGGCCACAGGTCCTTGGTCGCCTCTTTGAATATTTCGCGAATTTCCTCGATCGAGCGGGTCCGGAAGGTGACGCCGATATAGCTGATGCGCCGCGCCGCATGCAGATCGAAATTGAAGTCGGCGTGCGTGCCACCGAGCCGGCCGACATTGACGATGCGGCCCTTGATCTTCGTCGCCTTCAGATTTTGGCTCGCGACCTTGCCGGATACCTGGTCGACAATCAGATCGACGCCTTCACCCGATGTCGCCTGCAACACCTGATCGACCCAGCCGGGATCGCTGGAATCGACCACGAGGTCCGCGCCGAATTCCTTCAAGCGAGAGCGGCGGCTCGCGTCGGTGGAGGAGCCGACCACCAGCTTTGCACCCTTGAACTTCGCGATTTGCAATCCCATCAGGCCGACGCCGGAGCTCGCGCCCTGGATCATCACGCTTTGTCCGGCCTGCAAGCCGCCGATGCTGACGACCGCGTTGTGCATGGTGGTGATCGCGATGGGCAGCGTGCAGGCTTCGTCGAAATTCATGTTCGAGGGTGCGCGGAACAAGCGGCCGTGATCGGCAAGTGTATATTCGGCAAAAGCAGCCGCGCCGGAGCCCATCACCTTCTCGCCGACCTTGACGCCTTTGGCATCGGGGCCGAGCTCGGCGATCTCACCCGCCCATTCCATGCCAAGCACGGTGCCGACGCCGCCGGCGCTGCCGTGCACGTGCCCCTTGGTCATGCCGAGATCGGCGCGGTTGAGGCCACAGGCGCGGACACGGACCAGCACTTGCGTGCCCTTCGGAGCAGGTTTGGCAACGTCGGTGATTTCAGCGCCGTTGGCGCCGTAAACATAGGCCTTCATGCGATCATTTCCCTAAACGGTTTTCTCTCGAGCCACAGCCAGCGCTTTGGGATATCTGGTTTTCAGGAGGCTGTCATCGCAAACAGCTATCGCTGCAACGCCATTGCATTCGGCGCGGCATGATCGGGCCGGGATCATGCGAAGACCGGGGGGCGGGCACCTGGATCGGCTTTGCGGTGCAGCCGAGCCCCGCCACCTTCGCGGGCTGCACGACGAGGGCCAGCACCGCATCAAGCGCCATTGCGCGGAAATGAAATTTCCGAGCTGAAAAATGGATAAAGCGAAGAGGGGCCTCAGGCCGAAGCGGCGAACACCGTGGCCATGGCCTCTTCGTCGAAGGCTGTCGAAATATCCCGAATGCTGATCACGCCGCACAGGCTGTAATTGTCGATCACGGGCAAGTGGCGGATGTGATGTTGGTTCATCAGATGCCGGACATCTTCCAGCGTGTCGTTCGAGCTGCACGAGACCAGTTGCTGCACCGAGATCAACTGGGAAACCTTCAGATTAACTCCAGCCGCGCCGTGCTCGGCAATGGCGCGTACGACATCGCGCTCGGTGAACATGCCGACGGCAGTGTTTCCTTCGGTGCGCACGACGTCCTTGACGACGAGGGCGCTGACATTGCCGGCGCGCATTAGCTGGGCCGCAATGCCCACGGTTTCATTCATTCGAATGGTGGAAATACGCGGGGTCTTTTTGCGCAGGATGTCTCCGACTTTCATCGCAAGCTCCTCAAGGTCTGCCGCAGGATCAGGATCAGTACCAGACGTTAAATTGGTATACATTATGCCAATTGTCAACTGACTTTCAGATGCCGTCAGTCGTTGAAAAATGGCAATATCGCTGACGTTTTTGATGGATCGGTACAGGCAATCGAGGCCAATGAGCCGACTTTGTATTTTGTATGCCAAGAGAGTGAGGCACAAAAGAAGGCGCGTGAAACGCGCCTTCTCGATCCGCCGTGTTGCAGAAAATCCTACGCGACGCGTGCATTCCGCGCGGTGGCATCCGTTGATGTCTCGCTGCCGAGAATGAAGGTGCGGCGCATCGGCTTGATCACGAACATAGCCATCAACGCCGCGGTCGCATTGAGCGCGACCGCGAGCACGAAAACCGCCTGCCAGCCGTAAGCCTCGGCGGCCCTATTTGCGAGCGGTACCAGTAGCGCGGCAGTTCCCTTTGCCGTGTACAGCATGCCGTTGTTGGTGGCCGCGAATTTGGCGCCGAAGGTATCGCCGCTGGTGGCAGGAAACAGGCTGTAGATTTCACCAAACACGCCGAAATAGACCGCGGTCGCCAGAACGAAGACGATCGGATTATGTCCGGAGACCGACAACGTCAGCAACATGAGGGCTGCGGTTCCAAAGGCGATGAACATTGTATGCTCGCGCCCGATGTTGTCGGAGACCCATCCGAAGAGCGGCCGGCCGAAGCCGTCGAAGATGCGGTCGAGCGAAATGGCGAAGGTCAGAGCCGCCATCTCAAACCCGAGCAAGTTCACGGATTCGCCGGCGATCTTGAAGTCGTGGGCGATCGGCGCAATCTGCGCCGCCATCATCAGGCCGCCGACTGCGACCATGACGAAGACCAGATACAAGACCCAGAAGACCGGGGTACGCATCACTTGAGTGGGCGTATAGTCGAGCTTGGTCTGCGGCAGGTTGAGCTGTTTCCTTCTCACCGGCATCGCTTGTGACGGCTTGCGAAGGAAGGTCGCAAGGACCAGCACGATCAGGCCTTGCCCGACGCCGAAGGTGAGAAACGCGTGTTCATAACCGCTGGCGGTGATCATTTGCGCGATCGGCACCACGGTGACGGCGGCGCCTGCGCCAAATCCGGCTGCCGTGGCGCCCGCGGCCAGGCCGCGGCGATCAGGAAACCATTTCAGCGCATTGCCCACACAAGTGCCATAGACGGCGCCGGCGCCGATTCCGGCGACGATCGCGGCGGCGTAGAGCAGCGCCAGCGAGTTGGCATACGAATTCAGGGTCCATGCGATCGCGATCATGACGCCGCCGAACATCACGACAACCCGCGGACCGTATTTATCGACGAACCAGGCTTCGACCGGAACGAGCCATGTCTCGGTCACCACGAAAAGCGTGAAGGCGACCTGGATCGCCGTGCGGCCCCAGTGATATTTTTGATCGATCGGATCGACGAAAAGCGTCCAGCCATATTGGAGGTTGGCGATCATCGCCATGCAGACGATGCCCATCGCAAGTTGCAGCCAGCGAAAGTAGCTGGCCTCAGGCGCCGGCGCGGGCATGGGTTCTGTGGCCGTCATGCTTCCTCCTAGGGTCCGCTTTTGTTTTGCTTGGCGTGACCGGTAGACTCATTTTGGTATGTGATATGCCAGAGCGCAAGTTTTTTTCAGGCGGTATGGTGCCGCGTCAGGGTTCCGCACCGCGGCTCGACACAAGCAAAAAGGCCCCGGAAAACCGGGGCCTTTTTGCAGAAATAAATCAAGCGCTATTTGGGCTTCAAAGCCCGAAATAAGTCAAATCACCGTTGCGATGGGCGATCTCTGCATTGATCATCAAAACCCGATCGATCATCGCGAGCAGGCGGCCGAACAGGCTGCGGGAGGGGGCGAGGTCGAGCGAAGCGGTTCTGGACATGTCGTTCCCTGTTGCGTGGCGTAGCGCCGTTAGTCGCAACATAGGTATACCAGATGCCATATACAATAAACTTGTTTGCATGGCACCATAACAAGTTTTGCATTGCAGCAAATATCTATTAAGCGATTGTTTTTCAAATAAAAAGGCCGCCGGAACCCGGCGGCCTGGAGCGATGATATGGGGCGCCCTATTCGGCGGCCACCTTTTGCGGCGGGTCAAGCGCGCCCGAATCGTGGATTTCCTTCACCTGATGGTCCGAGAAGCCGAGCACCTGACGCAGGATTTCGTCAGTGTGTTCGCCGAGCAGCGGGGAGCGCTTCACCTCGCTCGGTGAGTCCGACAATTTGATCGGATTGCCGACCGACAGGTATTTGCCCCGCTCGGGGTGATCCACCTCGACCACGGTGCCGGTCGCGCGCAGCGACTGATCTTCGGCGAGTTCCTTCATCGACAGGATCGGACCGCAGGGAATGTCGTCCTTGTTGAGGATCTCCATCGCCTCGAACTTGGTCTTGGTCATGGTCCATTGCTCAATGCGCGCGAAGATCTCGTTCAGGCGCGGCAGCCGGGCAGGCGGCTTGGCGTAATCCGGGTGCGTCTTCCAGCCGGGCTCGCCGATCACGTCGCAGATCTTCTCCCAGACCGGGGCCTGGGTGATGAAATAGATGTAGGCATTGGGATCGGTCTCCCAGCCCTTGCACTTGAGGATGCGGCCGGGCTGGCCGCCGCCGGAATCGTTGCCGGCGCGCGGGGTGGCATCGCCGAATGGAACGCCTTCGCCGAACTGGCTGTATTCCTTGAGCGGGCCGTGATCGAGACGCTGCTGGTCGCGCAGCTTGACGCGGCAGAGATTGAGCACGCCGTCCTGCATCGCGGCGGTGACGCGCTGGCCCTTGCCGCTATGGGTGCGCTGATAAAGCGCGGTGACGATGCCGAGCGCCAGATGCAGCCCGGTGCCGCTGTCGCCGATCTGGGCGCCCGTCACGAGCGGAAGGCCGTCGCGGAATCCGGTGGTCGATGCCGCGCCGCCGGTGCATTGCGCGACATTCTCGTAGACCTTGCAGTCTTCATAAGGTCCGGGACCGAAACCCTTGATGGATGCGACGATCATCTTCGGATTGATGCTGTGGATCTTTTCCCAGGGGAAGCCCATGCGGTCGAGCACGCCGGGACCGAAATTCTCCACCAGCACGTCGCAGCTCTTGATCAGCGCGGTGAGGACTTCCTTGCCCTTGGCATTCTTGGTGTCGAGCGTGATCGAGCGCTTGTTGTGGTTGAGCATGGTGAAATACAGGCTGTCCACTTTCGGGATGTCCTGCAACTGCCCGCGCGTGATGTCGCCGACGCCGGGGCGCTCGACCTTGATCACGTCGGCACCGAACCAGGCCAGCAATTGCGTGCAGGTCGGCCCCGATTGAACGTGCGTGAAATCGAGAATTCGAACGCCTTTCAGCGCCTTTGTCATAGTATTACTCCGTCTCATAATCTGCTCCCGTATGCGGGAGCGCGTGGATCGTGTTGGGTTATTTCTTCTTCAGAGCGCTCTGTGGGTTGAGGTTGCCGATGCGTCCGCTCTCGGAACCCGCGGCCGGATCGATCACCGCGTTGATCAGCGTCGGCTTGCCGGAATCCATCGCCGCATTCACGGCGCGCTTGAGTTCGTCCGGGCTCGTCGCATTGACACCGACGCCGCCGAACGCCTCCATCATCTTGTCGTAGCGCGCACCCGCAACGAAGACCGTCGTCGCCGGATCGGCGTTGCCGCTCTTGTTGACGTCGGTGCCGCGATAGATGCCGTTATTGTTGAAGATCACGACGCAGACCGGCAGGTTGTAGCGGCAGATCGTCTCGACCTCCATGCCGCTGAACCCGAAGGCGCTGTCGCCCTCGACCGCGAGTACGGGGTGGCCGGTTTCAACAGTGGCGGCGATCGCCTGGCCCATGCCGATGCCCATGACGCCCCAGGTGCCGACGTCGAGCCGCTTGCGCGGCTTGTGCATGTCGATCACGCCGCGGGCGAGGTCGAGCGTGTTGGCACCTTCGTTGACGAGGATGGCGTCCGGTCGCTCCTTGATGATGGTGCGCAGCACGCCGAGCGCACCGTGATAATCCATCGGCGAGTTGTTGTTCATCAGGCGCGGCGCCATCTTGGCGACGTTCTCCTCGCGCTTGGTAGAGACCGTCTTGACCCAGTCGGCGGGAGCAGCGGTCCAACCATTGCCCATCGCGGAAAGCAGAGCGGACACGCAGGAACCGATATCACCGACGACGGGCGCGACGATCTCAACGTTCGAATCCATTTCCTTGGGCTCGATGTCGATCTGGATGAATTTCTTCGGCGCTTCGCCCCAGGTCTTGCCCTTGCCATGTGACAACAGCCAGTTGAGGCGGGCGCCGATCAGCATCACCACGTCGGCGTCTTTCAGTACGGTTGAGCGGGCAGCACCTGCACACAGCGGATGAAGATCGGGCAGCAAGCCCTTGGCCATGCTCATGGGGAGGAACGGCACGCCGCTCTTTTCAACGAACGTGCGGATGTCGTCGTCGGCCTGAGCGTAGGCCGCGCCCTTGCCGAGAATGATCAGCGGACGCTTCGCGCCCTTGAGCACGTCGAGCGCGCGCTTGACGGCGGAAGGGGCGGGGATCTGGCTAGGGGCCGCATCGATCACCTTGACCAGCGATTTGCGCCCGGCTTCCGCATTCATGACCTGGCCGAACAGCTTGGCGGGCAGATCGAGATAGACACCGCCGGGACGCCCCGAGACCGCGGCACGGATCGCGCGGGCCAGTCCAATGCCGATATCGGCGGCGTGCAGCACGCGGAAGGCCGCCTTGCAGAGCGGCTTTGCGATTGCGAGCTGATCCATCTCTTCGTAGTCGCCCTGTTGCAGGTCGACGATCTCGCGCTCTGACGAGCCGGAGATCAGGATCATCGGGAAGCAATTGGTGGTGGCGTGCGCCAAAGCGGTCAGGCCGTTGAGGAAGCCGGGCGCCGACACGGTGAGGCAAACGCCGGGTTTCTTGGTCAGGTAGCCTGCGATCGCGGCTGCGTAGCCGGCATTCTGTTCGTGGCGGAACGAGAGCACGCGGATGCCTTCGGCCTGGGCCATCCGCCCGAAGTCGGTGATCGGAATGCCCGGCACGCCGTAAATCGTCTTGATGTCGTTGAGCTTGAGCGCATCGATGATGAGGTGAAAGCCGTCCGTCAATTCCTGCTCGGTCTCGGCGGCTTTGGCATCGATGTTCTGTACTACTGCGGACATTCCGCTTCTCCTTGGTCGTTTTTTAGAGGGGCGAGTTCACCCCCGATTGGTTCATGTAACAGGTGAGGAAGGATCGAGCGCCTAGTGGAGTGGATTTGACATTCGCTACCCCGCCTGGCCGCAATTTCGTAAAGCGAATGTCAAATCCTAAACTCCACTAGAAACCTAAATTTGCCAGTGGTCCTTTGATTCTAACATTCGCAAAAATGCCTGCTGAGAAGGGATGCGAATGTTAGAATCGGACCACTAGAACAGTTCCTTGCCGTGGGCTTCGACGTAAGCGGCAAGGCCGAGGGTGTGGTCCCGCGCCAGCCTTTCGGCAAGCTCGGTATCACGCTGTTCGAGGGCATCAATGATGGCCATGTGCTCGGGCAGGGACGCCGCGATCCGGTCGACGCGACCGATCGTCAGTTGGCGATAGCCGCGCACGTGCAAAAGGATATCGTTGGTCATATCGACGAGCACCGGCGACTCGCTCAACGCGATCAGCGCCTGATGGAATGCGATGTTGGCCTTCGAATATTCCTCGACGTGATGCTCGGGCAGGCGGTCCTTGCCGAAATCCTTGAAAAAGTCGCGCAGCGCGGAAATGTCTTTCTTGCGCGCGGTGGTCGTGATCAATCGCGCAGCCATGCTCTCGAGCGCGGCCCAGGCGCGGATCATGTCGACGATCTCGCTCTTGGTACGGCGTACGACGACAATGCCGCGGCGTGGCACCGTCTTCACGAAGCCGTCCTGCTCCAGCATCGCGATCGCTTCGCGAATAGGAGTGCGGCTGACACCGAGGCGTTCGGACAGCGCACGCTCGTCGAGCATCACGGGCTCTGGCGTCGCGTAGATGTCCATCTTCAGGATGGCTTCCTTCAGCGCCTCATATGCCTTGTTCTTGAAGCTCGTCTCCGGCACGATCCGGACTACGGCAATGTCTGCGTCGGCCATGGTCATTGGTGCCTTGATTGGTTGGTCCGGTTTTTGGTGTATCTTATAAACAAGAACCAGACCTCTGTAATTTTTGGCATACCACATGCCAGAATGTCAAGTTGCCCCTGTTTTAAGCCTTTCCGTGACTTGACAAGTTCGTTTCTGGCATACCAAATGCCATTTGAATCCATTTCGCGGCATGCCGAGCTGCAACCCACATCCCCAGCGTTTCACATGAAGACC
>Ga0116129_1001458_pt1 | contig 13039 bp, 15 predicted proteins | sample June2015DPH_17_2_FD_89732 | JGI IMG/M metagenome (GOLD analysis project Ga0116129, IMG submission 89732) | Peatland microbial communities from SPRUCE experiment site at the Marcell Experimental Forest, Minnesota, USA - June2015DPH_17_10 | ecosystem: Environmental > Terrestrial > Soil > Wetlands...
ACCGGGATTTTCAACAAGGTCTTGGCATCTTTGATCGCCAACCGCTTGGCCCCCGGGACCGCGCCGACACCGGGCGTCAGTGGATCGCCGCTGTACAAGGTCAGATCCTGTACCGATCCGCGCTGCACCGCATCGCGCGGGCGATAGCCGCCCTTCGGATAGATATCGCCCTGACCGTAACCGTCATCGCGCGGATCGGAGTAAATCAAGCAGCCCACGGCACCGTGCTCGTACGCCAGCTTAGGTTTCAGGCCCCGCCAGCCGCCGCCATACCGGGTCAACACGATGCGTCCTTTGACGCTGACGCCTTGGCGTTCCAGTTCCTTGTAGTCGTCCGGCATGCCTTGATTCACATAGACCAGTTCCGCGGTCACGTCGCCGTCGGCGCCGTACACGTTGTAAGGCGGCAGCTCGTCCTTTTCCTGCGCCGAAGTGCTATCGCCCTCGATGGGCGGCTCGCTCAATCGCGCTTTGAAATGAGTCGGCGCAATGAGCTCCACCGAAACCTCGCGCGGTGTCGGGTACAGCACCGAAAATGTTTCGATCGAGGCATCCCAGCCCCACTCGCGAAATTTCGCCAGCTCGAATTCCGCATTGATCTTATCGTGCGCGGAACCTACATGGTTCGGCGCGGAGGACATCTGCTGCATCCAAGCGCGCAGGTCGGCCGCCGACAGGTCGGAATCGAAACGCCGTTCCAATTGCATCTCGGCGGCCGCCGCGCCGCTGGAAAACCCCTCGAGTTCGTTGGCGCCCGTGGGCGCATCGGCCCCGACTGCCCCGGCCATGCCAAGGGCGGCGATTGCGGCGATGAGCGCGCTTGAAGCCCGCGAAAACGTAACTACCACTTCCTTCTCCTCTATTCGCGGATGCCGGTGCCGCGGTTCAACAGGGTTACCGCCAGTGCAAACATCACGGCGGCCGCGGAAATCATGATGGCATAAGCCAGCCGCAAATCGACATCCGAGGTGCCGAGAAACCCATATCGAAATGCGCTGACCATATACAGGATGGGATTGGCGCTCGAGGCAACGTGTGCCCAGCCCGGCAGCATGGTGACCGAATAAAACACGCCCCCCAAATAAGTGAGCGGGGTGAGCACGAAGGTCGGGAACCAGGAAATCTGGTCGAAATTCTTGGCGAACAGCGCATTGATGAATCCGCCCAACGCGAAGATGACACTCGTCAGGAATGCCGCCGTGATGATCGCCGGCGCGTGCTTAATGGACAGATGTGTGAAGAACAACGAAATGATGGTCACCACGGATCCGACAAGAACGCCGCGCAGCACGCCCCCCATGCTGTAGCCCAGGACGATGAGCCAATTCGGCAAGGGCGATACCAGGAGCTCCTCGATGTGCTTGCCGAATTTCGCACCGAAGAAGGACGACACCACATTGCCGTAGGAAGTCTGGATCACGTTCATCATGATGATGCCCGGGGCCATGAATTGCATGTAATCATAGCCGCCCACCTGACCGACGCGCCTGCCGATCAAGCTGCCGAAAATGACGAAGTACAGCGTGGCGGTGACGCCGGGCGGTACGATGGTCTGCCCCCAGATGCGCACGATGCGGCTGAATTCGCGAATGATGATGGTCTTGAAGCCGATCCAATCGGTGAGTGCGCGGGATTCAGGCATCAGGAGACCTTCGCCGCGGCGGCGGTCTTGACGCTGCCGTCGACCAGGCGGATGAACAATTCCTCGAGCCGGTTGACCTTGTTGCGCATGCTGTTGACGGTGATTCCCTGCGCCGAGAGCTGCGCAAATATATCGTTCAGGCTCTGGGTTTTCGACATCTCGATTTCCAGCGTGTGATCGCCCGACAGCACCGCCGTGAAGCCCTCGAGCCGCGGTGCCACCGAGCGCGCATCGCGCAAATTGAACACGAACACTTCCGTTTGCAGTTTGCGCAGCACATTCGTCATGCTGTCGCGTTCGATGATGTTGCCGCCTTCGATGATGGCGACGTGGCGGCACAGATTCTCGGCCTCTTCGAGATAGTGCGTGGTGAGAATGATCGTCGTTCCCTGCTCGTTGATGTTGCGCAGGAACTCCCACATCGAGCGGCGGATTTCGATATCCACACCCGCGGTGGGCTCATCCAGAATCAACAGGCGCGGCTCGTGCATCAAGGCGCGTGCAATCATGAGCCGCCGCTTCATGCCGCCGGACAGTGCGCGCGCCGTCGAGTTGCGCCGGTCCCAGAGCTGCAGCTGCTTGAGATACTTTTCCGCACGCTGCTTCGCCAGCGGTCGAGGTATGCCGTAGAACCCCGCTTGATTCACCACGATGGTGAATGGGGTCTCGAACATGTTGAAATTGATTTCCTGCGGCACCAGGCCGATGCAGGATTTGGCCGTTTCCAGCTCCTTGTCGATGTCGTGGCCGAAAACTTCGACCACGCCGCTGGTTTTGTTGACCAGCGATGTGGTGATGCCGATCGCGGTGGTCTTGCCGGCACCGTTCGGCCCGAGGAGTGCAAAAAAGTCGCCTTCGTCGACGTCGAGGTCAATCGCCTTGAGCGCTGTGATGCCGTTTTTGTATACCTTGGTGAGTTGTCGGAGGACTAGGGCATGCATAAGAGCCGCGTAGCCTAAACCTCGCGAGGCTCGCTTGGCAATTGAGCCGCGGCGGCGAGCTGCAGTCCGGACAGCTGGACGCGGCGCAGGACGCCGGGGTCGGGCCGGGCCGCCGCGTCGATCAGCGCGCTCCAATAGGCATTGCAGTGGCTCCACCGGGGGGTGAGATTGGGCGCTTCAGCCGCCGCCAATGCCGGCAGTTCATCGACCGAGAGGCGGCGAAAAGCCTCTGCCGTGTCGGCGTGCATGCCGAGGAGCAGATGGGCCGCGAGGCCTCCGCTCGATGCGACGTGCCAGGCGTAGAAGAGTCCCAGCCGTACGAAATCGACGGTGTCCGCATCGGCCCGGGGCTCATCGGCGACTTTCAAGCCCCCGGCCAGCCGGCCGCTCCAGTGCGCATTTTCCTGAAAGCGCAGGTCGAATAGTGCGTACGGACAATCCGCCGCCGCCGCACGCTGTGAGGACGATAGCGGCGAGACTCGCACCCCCAGTCCGGGCGCGACTAGCCCTGAGCCCGCCAGATCGAGAAAGCGGCGGTTCAGGCCGCGCATCGACATCAGGTGTTCGAATGATAGGTAGGGCTCCTGCGCCCAGTGGCCGATGAGCATGATTGCCTCCTGTTGCTCGTGCGGTGTTCGAGAGGCCGTTGCGCATTTCGCCGCAAAGACACCGGCAAAACTGACGAAAACCTCTTGGCAACCAAGCTAACTTTGTGATTAATTTCTGTCAAATTCTTTTTTGCCCGAAAGCGCGTGAATTGCAACGGAGCCCACCATGAGAGTATCCGATGATCGCTATACGAGAGACCGGCAGAAATTCGATCTTGCGCTGCGGCTGATCCATCATGAGGCGCGCACCTATACCATTCGCCAATGGACCGGCTTGAGCGACGATCGGATACGCAAGCTGTATCGAAGCTACGTGCTGGAGCACGATACGCGCGCCGTCCTGCGCCATCGCGGCAAGTCGCCGCGCCAGGCGGCGTTTTTCTTCCGCAATCCTGAACTCAATTTTCAAGCGGCGCAGCTCGCCAGTCTGTTTCTCATGTACGGGCTCGTTCACGGCAGCACGCGCGGTATCGAACCGCACTACCGGGTGGGCTCGCTCGAGTCCGGCGCGCTGCTGTGCCACGCCTACGAGGCCTATGTGGAAATGCACAAGCCGGCCGGCATTTCATTCGAACACGCCTGGTTCCTACTGCTGGCGCTGGCACGCCGCGACGAGGTCGGCATAGCGCGCTGCGCCACCTGCGGCGGCGTGCGGGTGCGGGACCTGCTGGCAAGACACAGCCTTGCCTGCGGCAATTGCGACGGCGCCATTGGCTGCGCCGTTAGACCGCCCCCCTGCTAGAATCCTGGACGATGCAGCCAAGGAATATTTTGGCCGGTCCGTATGTGGACCGCGCAGCTCATTCGAGAAAGGATCCGGCATGGTTCGCGAGCGCACTGGCTGACGGACGCAGCCGCGCTCTGCCTGTATGGAATTCTCGCAATCTCATCGTCGAGGGCGCCGCGCCGCGCGCGGCCCTGCTCGATCTGTCGGCGATACCGCAGGAGCGGCGCACCGCCGACGATCTGATCCTACTGGGCCGATTCGGCGATGCGGATGTTTTTACCTACGCAGTCCCGGGGCTGGAACCGCCGCAGCTCGAGGCCGGCACGCGCTTCGAGGATTTGCGCCTGATGGCAGCCCTTTTGCCGGCCGAGGAAGCCGGCTTGTTGGGCTACGCGCGCGGCATGGTTTTATGGAGATCGCGCCACCGCTTCTGCGGTACGTGCGGCGCGGCGACCCTGGCTACCAGGGGCGGGCACGTTCTGGTGTGCACGAATCCTACTTGCCGGCACGAGCAATTCCCACGCATCGATCCGGCCATCATCGTCCTGGTGACGGATGGCGAACGGGCATTGCTTGGACGCCAGGCGGCGTGGCCCGTCGGACGGTATTCCACCATCGCAGGTTTTGTGGAAGTGGGGGAGTCTCTGGAGGACGCCGTGGCACGCGAGGTCTTCGAGGAGACCGGCATCGACGTCGATCAGATCGAGTATCACTCCTCGCAGCCCTGGCCCTTTCCATCGTCGCTGATGCTGGGATTCACCGCCCGCGCGCGGACGACGCAGATCCAGATGCGCGATGATGAACTGGAAGACGCCCAGTGGTTCACGCGCGAGGATCTGGAATTGGGAAGGCCCATTGTCCCGCCGAACGTGTCGATATCCTTCCGCCTGATCGAGCACTGGTTCAACGCGGCCGGAGGCAAAAAACTCAGCGAGATTCACCAGGGATCATCCTGGCCCGCCGCTCGCCAATAGCGTTGAAGGTAGCCGCGCGCTCCTAGCCGCGCTCCCTTAGCCGCGCGCCCAATGGCCTGGCCTCAGGCGCCAGCCATCGCCCTCGCGCACCCAGGCATGCGCCACCCAGTGATATCCGGGGCGCCCGGGGACCCATTGACCGCCCACCCACTCGTGGCGGCCGCCGACCCAGCCCCAGTAACCCGCGACCCACACTGCATCCGGTGACGGCGGGGCACCGGCGACTTCGACGCGCACCGGCGGCGGCGCCACCATCACCACACCGCCCGCATAGTGACCCTGGTCGGGGACGACCACGCACCCGGGCAGCGCCAGACTGATCAGAAGGCCGAAGGCATAAGCTGCGTTGACCCACTTGCGCTGCTGCATGCGTGCTACCACTTCGACTGAGAACGATACGGACTCTAACGCCTTTCGTTCCACGCCGTTGACCGAAGATCGGCGAGCATGCCGCCGGAGGCGAGAGCCTACGCAGTACCCCCCGAACGAGGCTTGGATTTATCGTTGCGGCGGCGGCTCAGACGTGGAGATGCCTGCGGTAGACCGGCGTCCGGGCGAACGATGCGCGCCTTCAATCGATACATGGCTTCGTCGGCCCGGTGCAGCAGCTTCGCAGCGTTTTCGCCATGGTGAGGATACATGGACTCGCCGATGGAAGCGGTCAACTGCTGCTGATCATTGCCGATCCAGTACGGCAGCGATACGCGCTCGCGAATCGCATCGGCAACCCGGCTCACCGGGAAAGGATCGGGAACTCCCGGCAACACCACCACGAATTCATCGCCGCCATACCGACAGCAGATGTCCCCGGTGCGCACGCATGAACAAATGCGAGTGGCCACCGTCGTGAGAATCTTGTCGCCGGCGGCATGCCCGTAATTGTCATTGATGGCCTTGAATCCGTTCAAATCGATGAACAGCAATCCGACGTGTAGATCCTGTTGTACGGCATCGTTGATTGCCGCTTCGAGCAGCTCGAGCATGCGGCGCCGGTTGTACAGACCCGTCAGGCCATCGCGATCCGCCAGTCTCTTGGTTTCGGCTTCACTTGCCTTCAGCGCTGCCAGCTCGTGCAAGAGGCGCGCGTTGATGGCCCGCAGGCTCTCGATCTCGCGAAGCAGCGAGGAGGTGATGAAGCGGCCGCGGGATTTCGATCCAGCGTCACGCCGGGGCTTTGGATCCAGCGAAGCGTCCTCCGGAACCGCTTGGGTCCGTGCGTATGCCATAGTAGCTTTCCTGAGGTCCCAGATCGACATTGTCATCGATTGTAGCCATCCGCGGGATAAGGTCGTCCCTGATGTATATGTAAGACTTGACTGACCGGGCGCGTTTGCACCTCGGTCGTAAGGAGCCGAAAAATGTCCTACACGGCAGATCCTCGCGTGTTGTTTGCTGCGGAGCGAACGTTGCTGGCCTGGCAACGCAGCGCCATCGCGCTCATGGGATTCGGCTTCGTCGTCGAGCGTTTCGGGCTGTTCCTGCAAATGGTCGCGCATCAGTCCGAGTCGGCGGCCCAGCGAAGCTTCTCCCTTGGGACCGGCGTCTTGCTGCTGCTATTGGGTGCGGCTGTGGCATTGATTTCAGCGCGTCAGTTTCGCGCCGTCGCCAAAAGTTTGGATCCGGCCGTGGTTCCGCCGGGATATTGGACGCAAGTCGGGGTCGTCCTCAATGTCATCATCGCGGTGATTGCATCGACGTTGGCGCTGCACTTTCTGATGGCTGCCAAGGGTGCAGCGTAACCGTCGCCGATTGTGAGAAGCCCGTCACGTCAACGGAGCAGGCAGTTTGCCGTTAAGGAGCATGATGCAAGCCGAAATCGCCGTGTTGCGCTTTGGATTGGGTGCCAAACCCGGAGATCTGGCAGCGGCGGCCGGCGACCCCCGCGCCTGGCTGAAGGCGCAGATCCAGGGTGCCGTCCCACTGGCGTCTGACTCGGCGCTGGCACCTTCGGATCAGATATTCGCTGGGCTGCTCGCCGCGCGCGAACAGCGCCAACGAATGAAGGCGGCGGCCGCACAAACCGGCGATGCGCAGGTGGCCAGCGCCATTCGTGAGGCCTATCAACCCCACTACCGCGCGCAGGTGCTGGCACGCGCTCAAAGCGCCGCGCTCACCACCCGGCCGTTTGCCGAGCGCCTGGTGCACTTCTGGTCCAATCATTTCGCCGTGTCGGCCGATAAGGGCGTGGTGTTCGGCTTGGCCGGCACGCTGGAGAACGAGGCCATCAGGCCGCATGTCGGCGGGCGCTTTGTCGACCTGCTGACGGCCGTCGAGCAGCACCCCGCCATGATCGCCTTTCTCGACAATCAGTACTCGGCGGGCAAGGATTCCGTGGCCGCGCGTTTCGCATCGCGGCGAGTCGACACCGGCCCGAGCCCTGCGAATCGCCAGCTCGGCATCAATGAAAATTTAGCGCGAGAAATCCTCGAGCTGCACACCCTGGGCGTGAACGGCGGCTACAGTCAAGCCGACGTGACCAGCTTCGCGCAGGTCATCACCGGTTGGTCCATCGGCGGAGGTAAAGGCAGGCTTGCCGGCGGCGAGCCCGGCCGCTTTTATTTCCGCGAGAATCTTCACCAGCCGGGTGCCAAGGTCCTCCTCGGCAAGACCTACACCGAACAAGGGATACGCGAGGGCGAGGCGGTGCTGGCGGATTTGTCGCGAAGGCCCGAGACGGCACGGTTCATCGCGACCAAGTTGGTGCGGCATTTTATCGCGGACGATCCGCCGCCGGCAGCCGTGGGCCGGGTGGCGCGAGTTTTCCTGAAGAGCGGCGGAGACCTGCCGCAGGTGTATGCCGCATTGATCGAATCGCCGGAAGGCTGGCAGACCGATGCGCGTAAATTCAAGACGCCCGAGGATTTCGTTTTTTCCACGTTGAGGTCTTTGAATGTTTCGCCCGCTCAGCCCGAAGAGGTGATTCGCACCTTCGAGCTTCTCGGTCAGCGCCAGTACACCCCGGGATCTCCGGCCGGGTGGCCGGACATTTCCAAGAGCTGGGATGGCTCCGACGCACTCATGCACCGAGTCCTGTGGGCATCGCGGGTGGGGGCGAAATACGAAAGCGGTGTGGAGCCTTCGGAACTGGCCGCCTCCAGCTTGGGCGCTTACGCGCGCCCCGAAACCCTGACGGCACTGGGTCGCGCCACGAGTTCCGGCCAAGCGGTGGCTCTGCTGCTGATGAGTCCCGAGTTTCAAAGGAGATGAACATGCGCCCGCTGCTTCAGATGAACACCGGCCGGCGCCGCTTTCTGATCGGCGCTGGAGCGCTGGCCGCGAGCGCCTCGATACCGAATGTTCTGTTCGCCCATGCCGCAACCTCCTCGCGGTTGGTGGTGGTGATCTTGCGCGGCGCGCTCGACGGGTTGGCGGCTGTCCCCCCTCATGGAGATCCTGACTACGCGGGCCTGCATCGTGAGCTGGCGATCGGCGCCCCGGGTACCGCCGATGGCGCGCTTGCCCTGAACGGCACGTTCGGTTTGCACCCCTCGCTGGCCTACCTGCACGGGCGGTTCGCTGCGGGCGAGTTGATCGTCTTCAACGCGGTGGCCTCGCCCTATCGCGACAGATCGCATTTCGACGGTCAAAACGTGCTGGAGAATGGTCTGGCCAAGCCCATCGGCAGCGCCGACGGATGGCTCAATCGAGCGCTGGCCGCCCTGCCGCCGGGGTCGGGCCGGGCGGCAGATCGAGCCGTTGCCATCAGTCAGAACATTCCCTTGATTCTGCGCGGCGGAGTGCCGGTCATTTCCAAATCCCCACAGGTCACGCCGGACGTCGACGAGGATCTATTGGCGCGCCTGGCTGACTTGTACTCCAAGGACGACTGGTTTTCCGCTCGCTTGAGCGAGGCGGCTCAAACGGAGAAGATGATGGATGACACGGGGGACTCGGCTGCGAAGCCCTCCTCGCCATCTGGATACCCGGATCGGGTGGCGGCGGTGGCCCGCATGGCGGCGAACCTGATGCGCAGCGACGGCGGTCCGCAGATCGCCGTCATCGAGGTCAGCGGCTGGGACACCCATGCCAACCAAGGAGGCGCCAAAGGCATTCTTGCGACGCGCTTGGGCGGTCTCGACAGAGGGTTGCAATCTCTGGCCGATGAATTGGGGCCGATGTGGCCGCAAACGGCGGTGCTCGTGGTCACGGAGTTTGGCCGAACGGCGGCGGTCAACGGCACGCGCGGTACCGATCATGGAACCGGCGGTTGCGCCTTTTTGCTGGGCGGCGCCGTTCGCGGCGGGCAAGTGATTGCCGACTGGCCTTCCTTAAGCCGCACGGCACTCCTCGACAATCGCGACCTCCGCCCGACGCTCGATTTGCGCAGCGTATTCAAAGCCGTGCTCGACGAGCATATGCACATCGACGCCAATACCCTGGCTAAACGAGTATTCCCTGACAGCAGCGGCGCGCGCCCTCTCCAAGGGCTGATGCGCGCCTAACTGCCGGCCGGCAGAATCTACATTGCCGATGATTCCATGCCGGAATTCATCGCCGGCGGCATTTCTGGCTCAGACGCCGGCATGGCAGGCGGGGCCACGGATGCCTGTGTCACTGGCGCAGGTTTCGGCTTCGGTGCGGCCCTCTTAGCAGCGGGCTTCGGCGCCGCCGGCATCACCTTCTTCTTTGGCGCCGCTTTCTTGACGGCCTTCTTCGCCTTTGCCGCCACCTTTTTCTTCGCCTTCATCGGCCGTGATTTCTTTTTCGCTGCGCTCTTCTTGGCGGACACGCGCGCGACCGAACCGCGCTTGGCCTTCGCCACCGGACGCTTAGACTTGCGCTTCTTCGATTTGCTCTTTTTTGCCATGATCACTCTTCTCCTGGACATCGTTCGAACTCGCTGTGAGAGTAGCCCTGAAAAAGTCTGCTGTCATCTGTGCGTGAACACTGGAGTCGTCCGCACGGATTGCGTAGGCTGCTTTGGTGTCATCAACAGAACCCATTCGCCCGCTGAAAGATGTCTGGCTGAGACCCCGGCGCGTGTTTCGGGAATTGGCGACACGACCCATCGGCGCCGCCGACTATTTGCTGGCCGCGACCCAGGGTGTCGCGACTTCCATCATGGTGTATCGAACCCAACTGTCGGGATCCAACGCCGGCACGGCGGAGATCGTCCTCAGCGCCTTTATTTTCGGTCCCGTGGCCGGGGTGGTGAGCATGTATTTGTTCGCTGCCATTTATGCCCGGCTTGGCGCGCGGGCCGGCGGCAAGTCGGCGCGCAATCAGGTGATCCACGTGCTCGCCTACGGCGGCATACCCGTGGCGGCATCCCTGGTCTTATGGTTGTTCACGGCGTTGCTGGTCGGCGATGCCGCCGTGGTCGAAAGGCCGGGGGTCGAGATCGACGGCTTCGTGGCCTTCGTGCTTCGAGTGCAGTTCGCGTCCTACATGCTCCTGCTGCTGTGGAGTTTCGTCCTTCAAGTCATGGGGTTCAGCGAGGTATTGGGTCTCACCACGCGACGCGCGTTCGGCGTTTGGGTGTTGGGTCAACTTTTGGCGCTGCTCTTGACCCTGTTTTTGAGCCTTCTGATCGCGGTGCTGATCCCCGGCCTGGTGCCCGGCGGGGCACCTTAAGGATCAGCAGACTGCGGAGTATGCCCCGGGGCGGAGGTTGCAGCGGGGGCCGCATCCGCCGGAATGTTGGGCGCGTGCGGGAGAACCGGTGGCGGGCTATGCAGCCGCTCGATCACGGATTTTGCTACCTCCGCTGCCGACCGCAGGGGCTGCGGCGATTTGCGGACGCGGGGCTTCGGCGCGGATCGCGAGGCGGCCCGGGAGGTCCGGGCAGGCTTCGGGGCAGCCACCGGTTTGGCAACCGCAGTCGTCTTGAGCGGGCGGTCCGGCGCTGCGGTGGCCGCTGCGGCGTCCACTTTTCTGCGCGCCTGCTTCGCGGCCTTCTTCTCGATCTTGAGCAACTTTCGCGCCTGCTTGAGCTGCGCCTTGGCCGATCGGACCTCCTCCTTGGCAGCCGTCGCCCGGGCCGCAGCCTTTGCGGCCGCCTCCTTCAACCTCTTCAGGGTGGTCGAATGAGTGGCCATGAGCCTCAAGGTAAAACGCGAAATAGAAATTGCCGAATATCGGCGACTTCCTCGGCACAGACGGCATGGGCCATGGGATATTCATGCCACTCCAGTGCGTAACCCTGTGCCTTCAGAAAGTCGCGGGATCTCATACCCAGCATCATGGGCACGGTGCCGTCCGCTTGTCCATGGGCCATGAATATCGGCGTCGTGTCGTTCGCCGGATTTCGCTCGGCACTGAAAGTGCTCTCGCGCGGCAAATAGCAGGAAAGCGCCATCACGCCCGCGAGCTTCTCCGCCAGTCGCGGCGCCGTGTACAGCGACACCGCCCCCCCCTGGGAAAACCCCGCCAGCACGATCCGGGCGGCCGGGATGCCCCGCGTGACTTCGCGGGCGATCAGCTCGCGGATCCGATTGTCGCTATCCTTGAAGCCCGCGGCGTCTTCTGCAGCCCGCCGGTCCAGCCCCACGATGTCGTACCAGGCGCGCATGCGCATCCCGCTGTTGATGGTGACCGGGCGAACCGGCGCGTTTGGAAAGACGAACCGCCATGCGCGCGCGCCCTGAGGCACCAGCTCCGGCACGATGGCTTCGAAATCATGTCCGTCGGCACCCAGCCCGTGCAGCCAAATCACCGCCGCGTTGGGGCTCGCTGCGGTTTCCACTTCGATCGTTTCCAGCATGCTCGCTAATGTACTAGGAAACTTTGCGCAACTCGACCACGAGGGCGCGACCTGAGGCTCGCGGGGCCTGCGCTTGCCGATGCGGCAATTCGTTATCATCGCCGCATGCCCATCACCTTGAACCATTTGCGCCGGTATGCGATTGCGCGCTCGTTGTTCAAGCCGACCACGCTCGCGCGGGCCATTCAGAAACTGGGCTTCGTCCAGGCGGATCCCATCCGCGCTCCCGCCCGAGCCCAGGACCTGACCCTGCGCCACCGGGTCACGGCATATCGGGCGGGCGATCTGGAACGGCGCTACCCGAAGCTTGAGCTGGAAGAAGATTTCTTCGTCAACTATGGCTTCTTGCCTCGCGATCATCACGCGCTCATGCATCCCCGTACCGTGCCGGCCAAATCCAAGAAGGCTCGCGCCCAGATGGAAGCGGTGCTGGCCTTCGTCCAAGCGCGCGGCGTGGTGCATCCGCGTGAGGTCGACGCGCATTTCTCGCACGGCAGGGTGACCAATTGGTTCGGCGGGACCTCGAACGCCAGCACTCAGCTGTTGGACCTGATGCATTACCGCGGCTTGCTCCGGGTGGCCGGACGCAACAACGGCACGCGCCTCTACGTGGCGCGCGAAATCGAAGCGGCACCGAGACCGCAGCTTGCCGCGGCGGAGTCCGCTGCGGCTGCGTCTACCGCGACGGCGAAAATGGACGCGTTGGTCGATCTGATCGTCCGTAAGTACGCACCCCTCCCGGCAAACACCCTCGCCTTTTTCGTGAACCGATTGCAATACAGTGCGCCGCAGTGGGCCGCGCAGCGCGCGGCGGCGCTGGCCCGCGCCAAGCAGCGACTCGGCCACGCACGGGTGGAGGGGATCGAATGGTATTGGCCTGCGGAAGAAAACCCCTCGTCGCGCCGTTGGCGGCCGGATGACGGTGTGCGCCTGCTCGCGCCCTTCGATCCTTTGGTCTGGGACCGGCGCCGGTTTGAGATCTTCTGGAACTGGACGTATCGATTCGAAGCGTACACGCCGGCCCCGAAACGCAAGTTGGGCTACTACGCACTGCCGCTGCTGTGGCATGAACGCGTCATCGGCTGGGGAAATGTGTCCGTCGTCGCCGGACGATTAAATGCAGTCTTCGGATACATCGATGGCCATGCGCCGCGCAATCCTGGCTTTCGTGGCGGGCTGGACCTTGAACTGAGCCGGTTGCGCGCTTTTTTGAAGACGGAGAACTGACGGGTTCAATCCACGTGCAGAACGACGCCCTCGCGTGGACGAGGGCGTCGCGGACTGCAGCGGCCAACCACTTAAGGATTGGGTGCCGCTGTCGCCGATGCCGTAGCGGAGGCGCTGAGCGATGTGGCTCCGTTCGAATGCTGCACATCCGCTGCGCCTGCGGCATTCGCTGAAGCCGTAGCGCCGCGGGTCTGGGCACTGGCGCCGCCTGCGCCCG
>Ga0116129_1001459_pt1 | contig 13035 bp, 12 predicted proteins | sample June2015DPH_17_2_FD_89732 | JGI IMG/M metagenome (GOLD analysis project Ga0116129, IMG submission 89732) | Peatland microbial communities from SPRUCE experiment site at the Marcell Experimental Forest, Minnesota, USA - June2015DPH_17_10 | ecosystem: Environmental > Terrestrial > Soil > Wetlands...
AGAACGCCTTCTTCGGTGCCGGCCACCACCAGATCGAGCTTCGAAGTCGCCAACTGGGTCGCGGTCGGATTGAGAATGTATTTGCCGTCCAGATATCCGATCCGCGCCGCGCCGATCGGTCCGAGGAACGGCATGCCGGAGATGGCCAAGGCTGCGGACGCGCCGATCAAGGACGGGATATCCGGATCCAGTTCGGAATTGACCGAAATCACCGAGGCAACCACTTGCACATCGTTGATGAAGCCTTCCGGGAACAGCGGCCGGATGGGCCGGTCGATCAGCCGCGAGGTCAGCGTCTCCTTTTCCGTCGGCCGGCCTTCGCGCTTGAAAAAGCCGCCGGGAATGCGGCCTGCGGCGTAGGTCTTTTCCTGATAGTTCACCGTGAGCGGGAAGAAATCCCGGCCCGGCGTGGCCTTCTTGAGGCCCACGGCCGTCACCAGCACCACCGTCTCGTTCATCGAGACCAGCACGGCGCCATCGGCTTGACGCGCGAGTTCGCCCGTCTCGATGGTTACCGTGTGCTCCCCATATTGAAAACTTTTCTTGATAGCGCTCACCTGGAGCCCCTTTGCATGATCGGAAATGTATGAACGCAGGCGCTTGCCTGCACGGGCGAGACCTTAGCGGCGCAATCCTAATCGTTCGACAAGTTGCGAATACTTGTCCGGCGTTCTGCTCTTCAAATAATCGAGCAGCTTGCGGCGCTGATTGACCATCTTCAACAATCCGCGGCGCGACGCATGGTCAGCCTTGTGCGTGGAAAAATGCTGACCAAGGCCGTTGATGCGTTCGGACAACAGAGCAATTTGGACTTCGGGGGAACCGGTATCTTGCGCGCTGCGACGGAATTTAGCGACGACGCCCGTCTTATCTTCGCGAGTGAGTGGCATTGAAATCAAACCTCAATCAATAACTTAGACCCTTTAAGAAGGCGCGCATTGTACGCGTCGCCGGACTTGCTCTCAAGCTTCATTCGCATTCGAGGAAATCAGCCGCCGCGGTATCAGACGTCCGGCCGGCCCGATCTCCCCCAAACCCAGGAATCCCAGGCCCGCCGCATAGATTCTCACGGGTTCGGGCGCGCCGCCGCCCGGATCGCCCGGCAACGTTATGCTTTTGCCCTGCCGAATGGCGATCACACCGGCCGCAGAGAGCTCGAGACGGCGCCAGGCGCCAAGCGCGGCGTCGACGGGCAGCAGAATTTCTCGCAGGCGCTGCACCGATAAGCCTTCCAGTGCCTCGAAGACCCAAACCGGCTGCACGCCAAAAGGCGCAACCTTCAGGCGGCGCAAGGCCAAAAGATAGCCGATGGTGCCGAGCTTGGCCGCCAGATCCTCGCCGAGTACACGCACATACGCGCCCTTGCTGCAGCACACGTCGAAGGTCAGATCGGGCGGCTGCCAGTCGATCAGCGTCATCTCGTGAATCACGATGGTGCGCGCCGCGCGCTCGCGGATGATGCCGGCCCGCGCATATTCGTACAGCGGCTTGCCGTCTTGCTTCAGTGCCGAGTGCATCGGCGGCACTTGACTGTAGCGGCGCGGAAAATCCGCCAGTGCCTGCTGCAACTGATCGCGCGACAACGGCGGCAACGCGCGTGTCTCCACCACCTGCGATTCCCGATCCGCGCTCGGCGTGCGCTCGCCGAGGCGCAACGCGACGCGATAGGTTTTGTCCGCATCCAGCAGTTGCGCGCCGAACTTGGTGGCCTCGCCGAAGCAGATGGGCAGCATCCCGGAGGCGAGCGGATCAAGCGACCCGGTGTGGCCCGCCTTGCGTGCATTGAAGAGCCGCTTTGCCCGCGCCACGGCAGCCGCCGAGCTCATGTGCAGCGGCTTGTCGAGCAGCAGAATGCCGTGCAAATCCTCCGCCAAGGCTAATCCTCGTCTGTGCCGTTCGGCTGCTGGTCGGCCGGCGCTGGCTCCGGCTTGTTCACCGAGTCGATCAATTGCGTCAATCGCACGCCGTGCTCGATGGCCGTATCGAATTCGAAGGTCAGCGTGGGCGTGTGCCGAATCATCAAGGAGCGCGACAGCGCATTGCGCAAGAATCCGGCGGCGCTCGTGAGGCCGCGTTGCACCTGGCTGTCCGGGCCCGGCTTGCCGAACACCAGGTAATAGACCTTTGCGGTGCGCAAATCACCGGTGACATGGACGGCCGTGATCGTGACGTTGCCGATGCGCTCGTCCTTGACGTCGCGGCGCAACAAATCCGTCAGCTCGCGCTGAATCTGTTCTCCGAGCCGCCGTGCCCGCGGATTGTCCTTGTTTGCCATTTAGCGCCTGGCGCCTACAAACTGCGCGCCACCTCCACCCGGGAATAGCACTCGATCTGATCGCGTTCGCGCACGTCGTTGTAGTTCTTCACGCCGATGCCGCACTCGGTGCCGGCACGGACCTCGTTCACATCGTCCTTGAAGCGCTTCAACGACTCCAACGCACCCTCGAATATGACCACGTTGTCGCGCAGCACCCGGATCGGGAAGTTGCGGCGCACATACCCATCGATCACCATGCAGCCGGCCACGGTACCGAACTTGCTGGAGCGGAACACGCTGCGCACTTCGGCGAGCCCCACGATCTGTTCCTTGACCTCGGGTGCCAACATGCCGGTGAGCACGGCACGAATGTCGTCGATGGCCTCGTAAATGATGCTGTAGTAGCGCACGTCGACGCCGTGATCCTTGAGCGCCACGCGCGCCGCGGAATCGCCGCGCACGTTGAAGGCGATGATGCGCGCCTTGGACGCTGCCGCCAGGGTGACGTCGGATTCGGTCAGGCCGCCGACACCGGAGGCGACCACATTGACGGCGACCTCGCCGGTCGACAAGCCGTTCAACGCGTCGCGCAGCGCCTCGACGCTGCCTTGCACGTCGGCCTTCACCAAAAGCTGCACGACATTGGGCTTGTTCTCGCCCATGCTGGAGAACACGTCCTGCATGTTCGTGGCGCGTTGCGCCAGCTTGACGTCGCGCGACTTCGCCTGCCGGTGCATGGCCACTTCGCGCGCCTTGCGCTCGCTCTCCACCACCAACAACTCGTCGCCGGCGTTCGGTGCGCCGGACAGACCCAGCACCACCACCGGGATGGAGGGACCGGCCTCCTCGACCGGCTTGCCGGCCTCGTCGAACAAGGCGCGAACACGACCGAATTCCTGTCCGATCAGAATGGGATCGCCAAGCTTGAGGGTGCCGCGCAGCACCAGCACGGTGGCCACCGCACCCCGGCCCTTCTCCAAACTGGACTCGATCACGTAGCCGGCCGCGAGACCGGTGGTGGGCGCCTTCAACTCCAGCACTTCGGCCTGAAGCAACAGACTGTCTATCAACTGATCGACGCCCTGGCCGGTGCGGGCCGACACCGGCACGAAAATGTTCTCGCCGCCCCACTCTTCCGGAATCACGCCATACTTGGTCAGCTCCTGCCTGACCTTCTCGGCATCCGCCTCCGGCTTATCCATTTTGTTCAGCGCCACGACGATCGGCACCTTGGCCGCCTGCGCATGCTGGATCGCTTCGACGGTTTGCGGCATGACGCCGTCGTCGGCACCGATCACCAGGATCACGATATCCGTGACCTGCGCGCCGCGCGCGCGCATGGACGTGAATGCGGCATGGCCGGGAGTGTCCAAGAAGGTGACCATGCCCTTGGCGGTTTCGACATGATAGGCGCCGATGTGCTGGGTGATGCCGCCGGCCTCGCCCGCCGCCACCTTGGTGCGCCGGATGTAATCGAGCAGCGAAGTCTTGCCGTGATCGACGTGTCCCATGACGGTGACCACCGGAGGACGCGGCAGCACCTCCAGCGTGGAGTCCGCCTCGCCCTGCAGATCCTCCTCGATGACGTTTTCCTTGCGCAGCACCGGCGTATGGCCCATCTCTTCCACCACCAGCATGGCGGTATCCTGTTCGATGGTCTGATTGATCGTGGCCATCACACCCATGTTCATCATGATCTTGATGACTTCGGTCGCCTTGACGGCCATCTTTTGCGCGAGCTCGGCCACGGTCATGGCCTCGCCGATCGCGACCTCGCGCACCACGCGCGCCGTCGGCATCTCGAAGCCGTGCTTGGTATCGGTGTCCTGACCCATCGAACGGCGCCGGCCGTCGCGCGATTTCTTCTTCTTGTGCCTGGAGCTCACGTCGCCGACGATGTGCAGTTCCTGGCGGCCGTAGCGCGTCGCCTTGTCATCGACGGGTTCGCGCGCCACCTTGCTGGGCTTCGCCGCGACGGCCTTGCGCTCGCGTTCGGCGGCTTCGCGCGCCTGCGCCTCCGCCGCGCGGCGCGCCTCTTCCTCGGCGGTCCGCTTGCGGTTTTCCTCATCGCTGCGGCGCCGGCTCTCCTCCTCGAGCCGCTCACGGTCGAGACGCTCCTTCTCGAGCCGCTCACGTTCGGCACGCTCCAAGGCGGCCTTCGCCTGCTCCTCGGATTCGCGCTGCCGGTCGATCTCCTCCTGCTGATGGCGGGCCTGGTCCTCGAGCACTTCACGCTTCACGTAGGTGCGCTTGCTGCGCACTTCCACGTTCACGGTGCGTGCACGGCCTTGGACGCTGGCCAGTTTCAGTTCCGACTGCGACTTGCGCCGCAGCGTAATTTTTCGCGGCGCGGCGTCCGCCTGCAAAACATCATGGCCGTGGCTGCGTCGCAGATGCGTCAGCAGCTCATGCTTGGCATCCTCGCTGATCATGTCTTCGGCGCTGTCGACCTTGATGCCGGCCTGATCCAGCTGCTGTAGCAGCCGATCGACCGGGACCTTCAGTACCTCGGCGAATTGCGCGACGGTTACATCTGCCATACTTGCTCCCTAAACCTTAGCTTCTTCCTCGAACCAATGCTTGCGCGCATGCATGATCAGCTCGGCGGCTTGGCCTGCCTCGACGCCGCCGATTTCCACCAACTCATCGACCGCCAGATCCGCCAAATCGTCGCGCGTCTTCACGCCCTTGCGGGCCAATGTCTTGGCCAGCTGCTCGCCGGCGATCTCGACCAATTCCGCCGCCGGTTCGCTGCCGTCCATCGACTCCTCGCTGGCAATCGCCTGGGTCAGCAGCACGTCGCGGGCGCGGGTGCGCAGTTCCTTGACGATTTCCTCGTCGAATTCCTCGATGCCGTTCAATTCGCTCGCCGGCACATAGGCGATCTCTTCGATGGTCGAGAAGCCCTCCTGCACCAGGATGCTGGCGACGTCGGCATCCACGTCCAGCTGCTTCATGAAAGTCTCGCGCAGGGCCAGCGACTCGGTTTCGCTCTTGGCCTCGGCCTGCGACTCGCTCATCACGTTCAATTCCCAACCGGTCAGCTCGCTGGCCAGGCGTATGTTCTGGCCGCCGCGGCCGATGGCCTGCGACAGCTTGTCCTCCGACACGGCGATGTCCATGGAGTGCGAATCTTCATCGACGACGATGGAAGTGACCTCGGCGGGCGCCATGGCATTGATGACGAATTGCGCGTTGTTCTCGTCGAACGGAATGATGTCGACGCGCTCGCCCGCGATTTCGTTGGAGACCGCCTGCACGCGTGAACCGCGCATGCCGACACAGGCGCCGACCGGATCGACGCGCGGGTCGTTGCTGCGCACGGCAATCTTGGCGCGCACGCCCGGATCGCGTGCCGCCGCCAGAATGTTGATCAGGCCCTGCCCCACTTCCGGCACCTCGAGTTTGAACAGCTCGATCAGGAACTCCGGTGCGGTGCGGGACAGGAACAACTGAGGTCCACGCAACTCGGTGCGCACTTCCTTCAGGTAAGCCTTGATGCGGTCCTGCGAGCGTACCGGTTCGCGGGGGATCAATTCCTCGCGCGCGACGAAGCCCTCGGCGTTGGCGCCGAGGTCCACGTACACGCCGTTGCGGTCGACGCGTTTGACGATGCCGCTGACCAAGGTGCCGGCCCGGTCCTTGTAGGCATCGACGACCTGGGCGCGCTCGGCCTCGCGCACCTTTTGCACGATCACCTGCTTCGCCGTCTGCGCCAGGATGCGGCCGAACGGCACGGATTCCATGGGTTCCTCGACGAAGCCGCCCGGCTCGACGTCCTTATCGATATCGCGCGCATCGTCCAATCGCAATTCGCGCTCCGGCACTTCGAGTTCGGTCGAATCGTCGGCGAAAACCTTCCAGCGGCGAAAGGTGTCGTAGCCGCCGGTCTTGCGATTGATGGATACGCGCACGTCCAGCTCCTCGCCGTATTTCTTGCGAGTGGCGGATGCGAGCGCGGCTTCGAGAGCGTCGAATATGATTTCCTTGTCGACGCCCTTCTCGTTGGAAACCGCGTCGACCGCCATCAGTATTTCTTTATTCATAAAACCTTCAGACTCCTGATCATTCCGGCCGCAACCTGGCCTTCTGAATTCGATCGAGCGGCAGGCTATGTGCCTGGCCGTCGACTTCCACGACAATCGTGTCGTCCGAGACCGACTTCAATGCCCCCACGAAACGCCGCCTGCCAGCCATCGGCAGTTTCAACTCCGCAAACACGCGCTCACCGACGAATCTCTCGAAGTGCGCCCGGGTGCGCAGGATTCGATCGAATCCCGGCGAGGAGACCTCGAGCGTGTAATGCCCCTTTATTGGGTCGTTCGCCTCTAATATTTGGCTGACCGCGTGACTCACGCTCGCGCAATCATCGACGGTAATGCCTCGATCCGTAGCGCCCGCCCGGCGATCAATGTATATCCGCAATATTCCGCCGCGCGCCGAACGCGCGAATTCCAAATCGATCAATTCGTAATCCAGCGCCTCGATCGGCGGCTCCAGCAAGCGCATCAAGGCGTCACGCATTTTCCCTTGGCCCACCGCCCTAAAAACAAAAAGGGGACCATCGGCCCCCTCATAAAAACCAAATAAAAAGCCCCATTAAGGGGCTCTTACAAACAGCGCGGGGCCACTGCAGTCGACGGAATATGCTTCCGAGCCGCAACGCCTGCCTTCCCCCGTCGAGGGCCGCGATTATAGGCAATGATGCCCTGGGCGTAAACCCCAAAATCGGCCAACTGCCGATCATCGCGCCCTAAAACGACTGAGGCCGCATCGCTGCGGCCTCAGTTCGCTCGAGTTGAAACGCCTTACCAGCGCTTCGGCCCGCGCGATCCACCACCACCACCACCACCACCGCCGCCGCCGCCGCCGGTGCGCTCCTGAGCCTCGTTCACCTTCAGCGCTCGCCCCTCGACATCGTGGCCGTTCAAAGCCTGCATGGCACGCGCCGCGTCGGCGCTGGCCATTTCAACGAAGCCGAAACCACGGGGTCGACCGGTATCGCGATCATTGATCAACGCCACCGATTGAACCGCGCCATGCTTTTCGAACAGAGCGCGCACCGCAGCCTCATCCATCGAGAAGGGGAGATTGCCAACATACATTTTCGTCATGTGAAGAATACCTACTGCAAAAGAAACTATCGGCCGGTCACGCGTGCCTCTGTCTTGTAAACTTAAGCGGAATGCCAGCCACCCGGATCGAAGAAACCTGCTTTGTAGGTTGTGGCCAAGGTGACGCCTGAGCGGCGCGGTGACCAGAAACGGACCAAGTAGAAATTCACGAGCCGCCGCCGATACTACAGCAATCTACTGATAAATACGAATATTCGGCGGGGTTTCCGGGGTTTCCCCCTCAAGCATGCCGCCACCAGGAGAGCACCGGCGGGGCCGAACGATAGCTGCCCAAAGCCCCCGAGTACTGCCAGCAATCCAGCGATTTCAGCCCTGCTGCGACACAGCAATCAGCGGCGCGCTGCGCCTCACGGGTCCCATGATTGATCATGACGAACAGCCCATCCGCCTTGAGATTATGTTTGACGCTGGTGAACAGAGATTCCGGCTGGAGAAGCGACAGGGGCAAGCGCCAGGCAAGAATTGCGGCGGAGGTGACGAACGGGAACCAGGCCGTAATTGTTTCGGCCGGCAGTCTGAAAGTTGCATAGTCGGCCACCACGAACTCGGCGTTGGGCACATCCGCGACATAGCCGGCGGCGTAATCGATGCGGGCATGGCCGTCCCAAAACAAGCGATGCCCTTCGATCTCTACGCCGATCAGCCGCTGTGGTCGAAAGAACGCCTGCAGCGCGGCGGCATACCAAAAGCTCGCGCAGCCAACGTCGCACACCAGGCCGCCACGCGGCGGTCTGTGCCCCGAATGCTCCCAGGCACGATCCAGGATATCCAAGTATTCGTAGTTGATCTTGCTGCTGCGCCGGCCTAGGGTGCGCTCGAATGCAATCTGGTAGCGGCTGCGCAAGGCCGACACCCGTTCGATCTCCTCGGGGCTCAAGTTGGGCAACTCGCCCGCGGGCTTCTCGCGATGCATACCGCGCGACCAACGCACCCGTCGGGATACGCCGAACCAGAACCCGTGACGCCAGGAACGCAGCCGCTCGATCCATGACGGGTCCCTGCGTCCGGCGAATTCGCGAAGAGTTTTCTCAGCTATATCATCAAATTGCACTATGTTCCTCTCCCGTCATCGCAAGGTATGGATCTGCATTCTCGAGCGTACAGCTCCGGCCGTTGCTCGGCCGTGCTGCTAAGATTTCAGCATGTCCGAAGATCAAGTGTCCGTGCGCAGCATAACCGGCGTCGATCTGACGCTGACCATCGCCGGGCCCGGCAGCCGCAGCTACGCCTTCATAGTCGATTGGCACATCCGGCTGCTGCTCAGCGTCGCCTGGCTGCTGCTGACCGCCGGCCTGCTCGGCTTGCGCATGAACGTCAAGTCGCGCGAGAGCCTGGTCACGCTGCTGCCGGCCGTCATCATCTACTTGCTCTACCAGCCGATCTGCGAGATCGCCATGCGCGGCCGCACGCCCGGCAAACGTATCGCCGCGGTACGGCTGCTCGATCGCAACGGCGGCGTTCCGAGCACCACCGCCCTGCTCATTCGCAACATCTTTCGGCTCATCGACAGTCTGCCGTTGATCTACGGCATAGGTTTGATCGCGTGTTTCGTGACCGCCAACCGCGTGCGCGTCGGCGACATCGCGGCCGGCACTCTGTTGGTCGTCGATCAATCCGCGTCCCTCGCATCCTTGACCCGCCTGGAAGCGCTGGCGGCTCGATCTTCGCTGCCGTTGGAGACCTTGGAGCTGGTGGACCAGATACTGGAGCGCTGGGAGAGCATGGATGGCGCGCATCGCACGCGCATCGCGAATTCGTTGCTTGCCCGCATCGACCCCCAGCAAGCGCAGGATCGAGCGACGACTCGCAGCGAGGCAGAGTTGCATGCGCGTCTGCGAGCGTTGCTGCAAGACGCGCCGCCCGGCGTCCATGTCTAGCGGCGAGGGACTGCGTACCTGGATTCTCGGGCGCGCCGCGGGCTGGCGCACCTTGGTTGCAGACGTAGCGGCGCTGCGAAAGCACGGCACGGCGAGTGTCGATGCAGCGCTGCAGGCGGTGGAATCTTATCGCGGACTTGCCCGCGACCTTGCCACCGCGCGGCGGGTGGCCCCGAACAGCCGCACTACCACAGCACTGGAATCGCTCTACGGTCAGTTGCACGCGGCCATAAACGTGAGACCGAGGGGCGATTGGCGGGCGCTGTCCACGCTGCTGCGCGTGGACGTTCCGCGCGCGGCTCTGCACTTACGCGGCCGCATTTTCGGCATGGCCGTGCTGATGGTCTTGAGCGCCTGCGCCGGGTGGTGGTTGGTTGCGACCTATCCGAACCTGATCAGCCTGATCGCCGGGCCGCAGATGATCGAGCAAGTCGAACAGGGGCATCTTTGGACCGACGGCATCATCAATGTCGTACCCTCTTCGATAATGTCGATCAACATCCTCGCCAACAACATCATGGTGAGCGTGCTGGCATTTTGCGCCGGGATCTTTCTCGGGCTGGCGACATTCTACCTGGTTGCCTGCAATGGTCTGACGCTCGGTGCGGTGTTCGCGTTCGTGCATCAGCATGCTCTGGCGGCGGCTCTGTTCAAGTTCATCGTGGCGCACGGACCGGTCGAACTTTCGGTCATCTGCATCGCGGGGGCCGCGGGCGTTGCGCTCGGCGAATCGATCGTTCGGCCGACGCTCGCCACGCGGCGCGAATCGTTTCAAGCCTGTGCGCACGATCTGGCGCCGCTGTTGGCGATGTGCGCCGCGCTGCTGGTGATCTGCGGGTTCATCGAGGGTTTCATCTCGCCGGACCCGGCTTTTCCGCTGGCGAGCCGCGTCACCATCGGCGCAGCCTATTGGTTCGTCATGATTACGCTGCTCAGCGGACGACTGCTCGAGGCCGCGCCGTAGGGCGCGGCTCAGGCGCAGCTCAGGCGCGTCGCCGGCGCGCGAACCCCTGGTAGGCGGCAAAAACGGCCGCCTCCAATTGATCGGGCAAAGCGGCCAGGGCGGGAGCGCCCAAGGCATTCAAGGCGCGCACCTTGCGCTGCAGGCCGAGGCAGTATTCCTCGGCCGCCAGTGCGCGGTACGGATCGAGCCAATGAACACCCGCGGCGTGCGACATAGCCTCTGCGGCGGCGCTCGATAAGCCGGCAACGAACGGCAGATGCTTGGGCAACAGGAAGCGCACTGCCTGTGCCAGTTGGCTGTGTGCCGAGGCATCGTCGAAGTCGGTCAGCACGATGATCAAGCTGCGGTGGCGCACCAACGACTTGACGCGGCTCACGGCGTATATCGGATTGGACTCGGTGCGCTCGATACGCACCGCCGACAGCACCGAGCGCAACCGTGCGGCCGCCGCCGCGCCACGCGCCGGCGCCAATGCTGCCAGGGGCCGGTCCGCATACACCACCAATCCCACCAGATCTTCGCGCTCCACTGCGAACTGGGCCAGGCGGGCGGCAACATTGACGTAGTGGCCGAAGCGATCGAGCGTGCCGGAACGCATCTCGCTGGCGCGTCCTGCGTCCACCACCAAAACGATCTGCAAGCCTTGGTCCTGGGTCCACCCGCTTCTCCGACTGCGCGCGCGCATGCCATTTGCGCAGCGCGCGCACCTCGCGCGCATCGACCGCGGGCTGCTGCGCCAGCCAATCCCAGACCGGTACGCCGTCCTCCCGCAGACTCAGCCGGCGGCGAATCGCATTGAAAAAGTTGGCCAGCATGCGCGCGGCGGCGGCGGCCGGTGTCGTGGTGCTTGCGAGGAAATCGCCGCTGACGTTGATGAACGCGGTGATATCGACGGGACGCCAGCTGGGCGCGTGCACGCGCAACCGCTGTATTCCCAGCACGAACACCAGCCACAGGAATACCAGCCACGCGATGCTCCTGTGCAGCCGCGGATCGGCGAAAAAAGCTCTGGCATCATAGTAGTCGACGACGCCCTGATGGGCGTCGTCGAAAATCACGGCGCCGCCCGGCTGCAGCGACCAAGCCAAAATGTTCGACAGCAACCTACCGTTGTCGGCGGCCGCCAGCTCGCGATTGCTGAACAGGCCGGCGAACCCGATGGTGATCACTTGTCCGTTGCCTTCGCGGCGCAGCCAGATCGCTGCATCGTCGCTGCCTTGGATGTTCGCGATCTCGAGCACGGCGGCTCCGTCCGCCGCGGCCGCCCGCCAACGCGCCGCGGGATACTCCGAGGTCGCCCGCAGCGAATGCACGTCCCGCAACAGTGGATGCAAGCCGCGCGCTGCGATGATGCTGGTGCGGTCTCTGAGCAGATTCCGAAGACCGCTGCGCAGCCTGGCCTGAACATCCTGCTTGGTGTTCGCGTCGCTGAGTTGCACCTTGAGGCCGCTGAGCCGGTTCACTTCATCGATCAGACGCGATCCGTCCGGGACCGCCCAAGCCGGAGTGTCATCGAGTGCCGCCATCACCAACAAGGTATTGCCGTTGCGCACCCACTGCTCGAGGGAGAGAATTTCCGCCGGCTTCGCCTCGAGTTCGTGGGGCAGAAGGGTCAACAGCAGATTACCGCCGCCGGGCGCGCTGAAGGCTCGCTCCAGGCCGCGGTAACTTTCGCGCCAGGCAGCAACGGGCACTCCCGCCGACTTCAGCCAGCGCCAGGCGACCTGATAGCCGTCCGGCCGGGTCTGCGCGCTCGTGGGGCGCGCGGGCGCCGTTTCCGGTGACGCCGGTTTGGGGAAGAACAATATGTAGAACATCAATAATGCACCGAGCGCCAACGCAAACGTAACCAACCTGTCCCTCACTTGGATCTCGGCGCCGCGGCGTCGGCCAACTGCTCGAGCAAGGCATGGCCTTCCTGCATGATGGGCTGCAACGGCATGGACGGCCTCGATGGGCCGTAGAGGATCGACTCCGCGGCATTCGCCAGACGCGCAAACGCGTCGTGCTGCAGGGCTGTGTCGAATTTGCTGCGCGAGATCAATTCACGGTGGGTAAGCGCGCGTTCGGAGGACAAGCGGCCGGTTTGAACCAGACGCGCGACCAAAAGACCCAACAACTGCGCCACGCCGGCGCGCGCATCCGGCGGCGGCCCGAGCGCCGCTGCGGGTTGATGGTCACTCTTGCTCCGATAGCTACCATTGCTCGCAGCATGCCTGCTTCGGCGCAAGCGGCCTGCAGCCCGCATTTCGTTGAGCACCAAAGCGACGGCTGCCGCGACCACCAGCGCCATGCACGCATAGGCAATCGAGTTCAACAAGGCGGCTTGCAGCAGGCGCTGCAGCCATCGATCGAGCCAGCCCGAAGCTCCTGGCTCGGACTGCGAAAACCAGCGGCTCAAGCTGGATTTGAATCGCTCCCACCAGGTCGGGTCGCGCGCTACCGGTCTGCCGTTCACCTGCGCGGCGATCGCCGCCAAGGAATCCGTACTCGGCCCTGACTTCGCAGGTACGTCGTAGCGCAGAGCCAGCGCCAGCAGGTCCTCGAGCGCGGCAGCGTTCAGGGTGCGACCCTCGTCGTCCAGCATCTTGGCAAGGCCCGCCGCCTCCAGAGACTGATCGAGCAGCGGGCATATCGCGCGAAGCTGCTTGCTGCCCATTTGGTGGGTGGCTTGCGCCGCGCACTCGCGCAAATCATCCAGCGGAGCGGCTCGGGCGCCGGCGGTAAGCACGGCAACGGCCAGGATCGCTGCCAAGCCCCGCCGCCCATGCCGGTGCGGTTCACGCCGAATACTCAAGAATG
>Ga0116129_1001461_pt1 | contig 13030 bp, 16 predicted proteins | sample June2015DPH_17_2_FD_89732 | JGI IMG/M metagenome (GOLD analysis project Ga0116129, IMG submission 89732) | Peatland microbial communities from SPRUCE experiment site at the Marcell Experimental Forest, Minnesota, USA - June2015DPH_17_10 | ecosystem: Environmental > Terrestrial > Soil > Wetlands...
CTGTTCACTTGGCCGTACACCGCAAAGAAAATGAGGTCTACTACCGCCGGCTCGATCGCGGCGAGTTCGTGGCGCTCGAAGGGCTGCGCGGTGGCAAGTCGATCGGCGAGGCGATCGAGAGGGCCCTTTCCGATGGCTCAACTTCCATCGTGCCTGAGGAATTGGCCGCGACGGTCGAAAAGTGGTTTGCCGGCTGGTCGGAATTAGGTTGGTTTTGTGTTGCCGGGTAGGCTTGGACTGAGTAAGGCGTTCGAACATTTCTAACGTTTTGTTGGAGGGCCGGCGTTACGGCTGCAATCGCCCTTCTGTTGGCGGTCCTCTTTATCGGGGCTGGTAATTCGCCAAGACCCGATAGGGCAGGTTGTCGCACCAAGGAATTGCTGCCGTCTCAGCCGAGGGGGCCGCCCTACTCGATCACAGCGTTCGCGCAGGAGGCGCGACCCTATGACGGACAACGGTATCGCTTGGCAGACTTAGCGAGTGCCTGTCGCGTCCACAGCAACTTCATCTTGATCGTGTTTTCATTCAGTCCGGTCGCCTCAGCCAGATGGGCTACGGAGTAACCTTCGAGTTCCCGCAGGAGCAGCAGGTAGCGATTCTCTTCCGGAATACGGTCCAGTAATTTGTTGAGGAAGTCTCTCCGCGAGCCGATCCCATCAAGTACCGCGCCCTGACTGGCTGAGTCGTGACTGTCGGCGGTGCCGCGTCGTTTCCTGCGCAGAAATCCGTAACACTCGTTGACAGCCATGCGATAGACCCATGCGTAGAGAGAGCTAAACCTGTCGAATCGTTTGATGAAGAAATGCGCCTTCGCAAAAACCTCCAGTGCCACCTCGTCGGCGTCATTGCGGCGGCCTATTATTCCGTATGCAATGCGGTATACGTCGGCTCGGTATCGTTCGACAAACTCGCGATAGGCAGTCTCGGGGCCTCCCTGTAATCGCCGGATTAGATCCGTTTCCGCTAAATGTGATTGCGGTGCAGGCGCTTCAGAAGCTTCCGCGCCTCGTCGGTTGATGTTCGCATTCTCAAACTGTTGCGCACATCTTATAGCCCTCTACTCTCCGTCTCAACATCGGTCTACATAATGGTTCGGAATTTCACCCTGATTAGTTACGTGCTTTAGTCTCATGCAACCATCGCCGGCAAAGGTCGGGTCGGGTCGGGTCACGACCGCCTTTCAAATGGACTTCCTTCGAGCATTCTCTCCGCCGCCACTTGTCCCACCCTGTCGGTCTGCCGCACGGAGACCACGGCTGCGGTAATACCCAAAAGGAGCCTTGCTGAGACCCTAGAGATCCGGATAGCGGCTACGCCTCGAGCGTCACCGGACCACGGGCCCGGCCTACGCACAAGAGGCGATAGCCCTGCGCGCGAAGTGCGGGCTCAAGCCTATCCTCAACCTCCATCTCGACGTCGCCATCGAGCACGCGCGTCGCGCAGGTTGCGCACTGCCCTACGCGGCAACTTGAGGGAACAGCTATCAAGTTCCTTTCGGCGATTATGAGCAGCGTATCGGCAGAGGAGCATGCAATTCTCGACCGGATCTCGAAAACGTCACAGTGCACGTCGAAGAATTGAGAGACGCCGACGGGGGCGCGTTGATCGTAAAGCGCTCTTGTAGGATCTGTTCGGAGCGAACGTTTAGGGACAACAGGATATCCGTCACATCGGTCATGTAAGTGGCCGGCCCACAAAGAAAGAACGTTTGATGGCGCACTTCCCCAAGATGGTGTTCAATCACCGTGCGATTCAGGTGACCGCGGGGGTCCTGCCATTGCGAAGCAGGCTTGCTTGCGATCGTCAGACAACGGAATCGCGGTAGCCGTTTCTGGAAACGTTCCAGGTCTCCCTCGAAGATCACGTCTTGTTCGGTGTGGACTGCATAAAACAACATGATCTCGGCATTCGGTGCAGCTTCTTCGATGTATCGCAGCATGGACATAATGGGTGTTATCCCGCTGCCTCCGGCGAACAGAACGATGCTTCGGTGACGAGTTTCGTCGAAATAGAATTGCCCAAAAGGTCCGTGCGCCTCCACTGTAAGGCCCTTTTGGGCCTCGCGATTCAAAAAAGAAAGAAACGATGCCTTGCTCCTTAACGGTGATCTCGATATAAGAGGTGCGGAGCGGTGAAGAAGATAGGGAATAAGATCGGGGACCCTTCTTGCCGTCAACCAGCCAATCGAATGTCAGAAACTGTCCAGGCTTCGCGGTCAACTTGACGTTTCCAAGGTACAGGGAAACGCAGCGTCACTGCATTTCTGGTTTCCTGCTTGATGCTCAACAAACTCAAAGTCGTTTTGTTCGTTGCCGGGCCGGTTCGAGATGCAACGAGTCGGAACGCGAGCAGAACCACTAAGATTGCACCATGAAACGCGGGCAAGCGGATGTCTGATTTTACGAGCCAGTAGTAGTGAATGACAGCGGCGATGCCGCTGAGATAAATGAGCCGATGCAGCCACTGCCAACGTCATGAGCCGCCTGATCCACCTCCCTGTTGACGTCACCGCGAGTGGAACCATCAGCATGACGCTCGTGAATCCGATCGTAATGAAGGGTCGCTTGCCGATATCGCCCAAAATTTCCGCGACATCGAAGAACTGTCGAGCCACAAATACGTTAGAAAGTGAATCGACGCATAGAAAAACGAAAACAGTTCGAGCAAGTGGCGAAAGCGCCCGACCTGCGGTAGGCCGAAAATCCGGCGTATAGGTGTAACGGCGAGCGTGATGAGGACGAATCGTAGCGCCCAATCGCCCGTCGAGTGTGTAATGAACTCGACGGGATTTGCGCCCAGATCCTGTTGCACTGCGCGCCAGCTTAACGTCGCCAATGGCATCAGGCAGATCAGGAAACCGACCCCCTTTGTCCACGGGCTTGCGAGGATGCTTTTCACGGCTAGAAGTTCTTTCGCAGGTCCATGCCAGCGTACAGACTAGCAACTTGGTCGGCATAGCCATTGAACTTCAGCGTCGGGCGTTTGAGCAGTTCCCCGAGACGCCGTTCCTTCGCCTGGCTCCAGCGAGGATGATCAACTTCTGGGTTCACGTTCGAGTAAAAGCCGTACTCGTGGGAACTCAAACTGTTCCACGTGCTGGGAGGCTGCTTCTCGACGAACCGAATCTTAACGATCGACTTAATACTCTTAAAGCCGTACTTCCACGGAACGACGGGCCGTATTGGCGCGCCATTTTGATTCGGCAACACTTCTCCGTACAATCCGACACTGAGGAGCGCAAGCGGATGCATTGCCTCGTCCATCCGCAGGCCCTCGACGTAGGGAAGGGGAATACCCGCATTGCGACCCTCTGGCATCTGTTTCGGATCGTACAGACTCTGGAACGCGACGTACTTCGTGCTCGAAAGAGGATTGGCGAGCTTGATCAGGGCGCTCAGCGGAAAACCGATCCACGGAACGACAATCGACCTGGCTTCGACGCAGCGATGACGATAAATACGCTCTTCGAGGGGCGCGACCTTCAGGAGCATATCCAGATCGAGCACTTGCGGTTTGGCGACTGCACCTTCGATTAAACGGTCCAGGGAATCGTGCGAAAGTTCTTCGCCTTGCGAACAGGATCGCCCTTTCCGGTTCCGAACTCGTAGAAGTTGTTGTAACTGGTGACGTCCTGATACGGAGTTGGTTTCTCTGTCGTGCTGAATGGACTCTTGACTGCGTCAAGTTTCGTATTCGCGAACGATATGACACTCCCTAAACCAATAGCTGCAGATGCGCCGGCGAGGAACCTGCGTCGCGTGAAGTAGACGCTCTTAGGTGTCACCGACGAGTATGGAAGCTCTACCATGTCCACTCCACTCCTTAATGCCAACGCGGGACGAAGTCCCAGTGGCGACAACGTTGTGTTGCCCCGCCTAAAATCGATGGGGATATTGGAGTTCGGCGGAGCCTACGTTCAGGCTCGGCGAATTGATTTGAGCCAACGTGGGAATGCCGCCGAATCCGGAAGCCAGTTCGTTCGTGCCAGGTGTATCTTTTTGAGCAAGGCACAAGGCCGCAGGCAGGAGTAACATTGCGAATCTCATTTTGGCGAACGAGCCATCGTCTTTGCTAGAGTTTTTGTTCGCTTACCCCAAGCACGTGGCCGGACTTGGGGTCTTGAATGAACACGACGAGCCGTAATCCGTTCGCCGCTCCCGTTTGAACCGGAAGCATGATTTCTCTGGAGGAAGCGGCGTCGAAGGCGATCGGACCCACCTGTTTGAGGACCCGCGTGACCGCGACGTGCGCTAACGTGCGTCCACCGTTTTCCCCGCGTGCCACGTGCGATTCCTGCCGGTCATCGGCCAGGGCAACATACAAAATCCCGCGCGCGCCTTTGAACTTGTCGTTCGCCGGCAATTCGACGCGCGCAGTGACCTGATTTCCATTGCGCGCAACATTGGAGACGGTGATCGGAATCTTGGCCTCGCGAATCGCCTTCTGAATGGCGGCGGAAGCTTCACGTCCGTCACTGCCGACGAAACCGTAGCGCCCGTCCACCACGAGCTGCGGTGTGTAGACGCCGTCGAATTTGTAGCGGTTGGTGTAGTCTTGCTGGCGCGCAGTGTACTGCGGCGAAGAGAACGGATCCTTCCAGCCGAGACCGTTCCAATAATCGACGTGCTCGCTCAGGACGATCAGATCGGCTCCGGCCACGGGTTGCTTGTCGTCGAGAACTTGCAGTAAGCGGTCGGCCGGGGGACAACTGGAACATCCCTCGGAGGTGAAGAGCTCCAGCAGGACGGGGATACGGGCAGACCCGTCGTCGGCCGCGCCGCAAACCAACGGTACAGCGAATAAAGCGATCACAGTCGTAAGAAAGCTCAACTTGAACATGATTTCCTTTCGGTGCGGGAGTACTTCTCCACGCCTCCACTTCTGAATTCGGAGCGATCACCTCGAAAAGTTACGCTCGCGGCGCGTACCTTAGTTAAATGAACAGTTCTTTCAGCTTTACGGTGGCGGGCGATAGGGCCGCAATCGAAACCGCATGTAGGCTGTTGCGGTATTGGAGGTTTGGGGCATGAAGTGTTGACCCGGCAGTTGGTGGAAGACAACGCCTTGGAACAGGACCGGCGAATCACCACCCAGGGCTTTGGTTCCCGTTCCACCGCGAGTTGCAGAGACGCCTATCGTTCGAGGCGCGTAATTTGCTAGAGACCGCAGACATGCCCGGGCGCTTAGGGATGTGTCGTTACGCTGGACCAGACGCGAAGGTGCTCACTGAACGGGTTCGCAGGCTTTGAAGCACCTCGTTCAGGAACCCGCGGGACGGTGGTGCAGAAATGACAAGAATTCCGAAGATGAACGCACCAATCCGGCACGTGTCGCAAGAACCCTATCATCCGAATCCAGCACCGCGTAGAACGGAAGAGCAACCGTGGAAAACCGGGACTCCTCGATCGCTTGATTGCGTTTTGAGGCCTCATCGGTTCCGTCCGTATAAAGTTCGACTAAAACAAAGTCCTGTAGGGCAAGGGCGACTTCCGCACGCGGAAAAAGACTGACCTTCATCCAGTGGCAGTTTGTGCATGCGTATCCACTAAAGCTGACCAAGACAGTCTTGTGTTCGTTGCGGGCCTTCGCGATCGCCCCGGCCAAGTCGTTCTCGATCCATGCAGGGCCTGCCGGCGCGGCAGACGGTCCTGTTTGTGCAGAACTGCCATCGGGTTGCGGCAGAAAGGATTCAATTTCACCAAGGTTCGCGCCGAACATCCGAGGAAGCAAGCTCATTGCGAACGCCACGAATACTGTACCCGCTAAAACCCGGCCGAGCCCGACGGTCTCGGTCTCATGGCTGCCGAGCAGTCGCAGTTGACCTAACAGATACAGACCCGATACTAGAGAGAGAGCAAACCATATCGCAAGGAACCGCTCGCGGCTAAGCACATGGAGTTGCAGGACCTGGTCCATTGCTTTAGTCTCTACCCGTGTAGGCGCGCTTATGAGCATTGGACTGAAGGACCACATCCATTGCTCGGTCTTCCGCAAGTACCCGAGGAAGCTACCTACAGCCGAAGAACTCCTCCATCCAACGCCCGAAGATGGCGTCAAGGCGATATCCCCGCAGTATGCCGGGCTAACTCCGATCGTCCGCAGCCTTGTGCCAGAAACTTATCGGCTGACGTTAGCACATCAGTGCACTTATAAAGGCCGCGAGTTCATTCATCTGTCCCTAATGGACAATTCGAATATGCTGTCATGGGTGATAACCCGAAAGGTCAATCGGGAATCTTTCCGCGCCGAAGATATGCTACCGGCGTTGAGCGAGTCCGGTATTCCAATGTATCAGGTTGGGGTTCAGCGCTTTGAAATCTCAGCGTTTGAAACCCGCGATTATCTGGTCTATTTCATCTCCGACCTTGACAAGCAGCGCAATACGCAACTGATGCTGGCCCTTGCACCCCAAGTGCAGGAATTTTTCGCCAGACTCGAGCTTTGAATTTCAAGCTGCCTTCAGTTCCGATTCTTTATGTCAAAGCCGGTTGTGGTTGTAATTCCACGCTCAGCACCGTAATGTCGTCTTCCTGCCCGAACTCTTGCGCCACCATAGCAATCAGGTCGGCGGGTTCGCTGCTGACGGCGGCGACGCGCGTAAACCCATAGAGTTCGCCGGACTTATTGCGCGCTTCGACGACACCGTCGGAAAGGAATACTAAGCGATCGTCAGCCATAAGTCGAAAATCAACCTGACCATAGGTCATCTCGGCCGCGAGGCCCAATGGTAATCCACCCGGGGTCTCCAATTCGCGGCCGTGACAGTACGGGGAGAGATGGCCCGCATTTGCGATCCGCAAGTCACCATTCGGCCCGATCAGGGCGCAACAACAGGTCGCGAAAGCGTCAGCGGTGCGCCCGAAGAGTGAAGCATTCAAGTCGTTGAGCACTCGGGCGGGATCGCGTGTTACCTCGACGATCTTCTGCAGCAGTCCGACTATGAGGCTAACGAGCATGGCAGCCTTGACTCCCTTGCCGCTGACGTCTCCGATGACGACTAGAAGAGATCCATCGGGGCCCGGGAACAGCCGGAAGAAATCGCCGCCGACTTCCTGCGCCGGGATGTAAACTGCCTCAATCGCGAAACCAGGCGTGGGACCGATCTGTTGGGGCATCATTACCTCTTGCATGCCGCGAGCGGCCTCCAACTCCGATTGAGCGCGCTCCTGCTCACGGCTGGTTTTGTGAAAGCGATGCAGCAGGACGGCCGCGATGCTTAGCACGAACAGCATGCCATCGATTTGCCCAATATTGACGGGAATCGGACCTAACTGGAAAGTGGGAACGAACTCCGCATCGGTACTCCGCAGCTTGAGCTCATAAAGCAGCCAAGCCAGACTATTCAGGATGCCGTTAAGATTAAGGAGAACGAGAGGAACAACAAGAAATCCGGCTTCCTTATGCCCGCGGATATACCGCCACAAGAGAAGGGCCGGAATCCCAAATGCATAAGGAAGCCCGCAGAGCAACACTATCACGTCAGACGCGCTCAAACTGATCAAGCCCGCGAAATAAGCGGCAACCGCCAAAGGCAGCCCCAACAGCAGCAACTGATAAATGCGAAACCAGAGCGGAATACCCTGGCGTAAGAATGCGAAAACGAACTGCAGTAGCAAGACTTGACTGATAGCCATCAAACCAACCTCGAGATACTTTAGAGCTTGAACCGAGACAGGCGACGCCGACTGGAAATCGTTGACGAAGATCCATCCGGTTATCGAAACAAAATATGCCGCTATCCAGAGATACTCGCTCTCGCTACGCTGAGTCCGGTAAAGAACCAGCAATCCAGCCGCGAAAAGAATCGATACGAACCCCACGCTATAATCCGGCAGCCACTCATACCGCCTCTCGCTTTGCCAAACGTGGTATTCGTCATTGATGGAGTCAGTGGCGCCGAGCGCGAGTCCGCGTTCTCCCACAATTCCGCCCCAGATATACCGCGATTCCCATCGCCACCAACACAGGAATCGGATGGCAATGGTGATGTCGCCGCTGGAAGGAGGAATTTCGAAAACACGCACCAGAGCGGTATCCACTCTCTCGTGAGGCGGCAATCTGCCATAATGCCCGACTAGCTGGCCATTGACGTAGATTTCGTATGGAAAGGCCGAATAGCTGAATAAGAGACTCAACGGAGGGTGCTGCAGCGGTAATTTCACGTGTAGGCGATACCAAAAGAAATTGCGAGGCCGGCTTACGCCTTGATCTTGCCACGACTGTTCGGTGGAAACGATGCGCCAATGCGAGTCATCGAAATCCGGGCGGGACCACCGCAAATCGTCACCGGGCTGAAAGGCCCAATCGCCCGAGAGGTTGATCGACTCGCCCAGGCGCCTCGCATCCAACGAGGCTCTTGGTTGCGCAGTATCCGCGCCCTGCCCCGGGCTTGCCGCCGATGCCAGTAACGTTAGCGCCGTTGAAGCGAATAGCCGCGAACCAAGGCGCATGTTTCGCATGGTACCATAGGCAATTGTTGTATCGATTAGCAGCGAATTGAGCGTTCATGAACGACGTCGAGACGCTTAATCTCCAACAGAACATAGCGCGCCTGCAAGCGCTTTTAGAAGTGAGCCGGCGCATCCACGCAACCATACAACTCGACGAGGTGTTGCGAGTGGCTCTTGAGATCGTAGTGCGTGAACTCGAGATGGATGGCGCATATTTCACCTCCTTTCCGTTTTCTGAAGGCCGGATTCCGCCGCATGTTCTCCTGAATCGAAGCGAATCCGAACAGGGCGGCGGAAGTTTTCGTTTTCCGCTGCCGAACCAAGCCGGCGAAGTCTTGACCGAGCTTGTCGTAATCCCGCGTGAAGGGCTGGCGTTGACGCTGGAAGAGTCGGATTTTCTCGAGCGGCTTACTCTGCAAATCGCAATCGCGATTGAAAATGCTCGAAATCACGAGCGGATTTTACACCTGCAACGGATGGAGCAGGATTTGGCGAGCGCCCGGATCATCCAACGTAGCCTGCTGCCGTCGTCGGTGCAAACACTAATCGGTTATAACATTGCTATCCGTTCGGTATCCTCTTACGAGGTCGGCGGAGACTATCTTGATTTGCTGCGCCTTCCGTCTGGTGAGCAGGTTATGATCGTCGCCGATGTGGCTGGCAAAGGGCTGACATCGGCAATGATTGCCAGTTCATTCCGGGCAGCCTTTCGCGCCATGGCTATGGCGGGTGTACCGCTGGCCGACGCAGCGGAACAGTTGAACTCCTTGCATTATGCCGAGGGACCGGAGGCCCGGCGCCGTTATGTTACTGCCGTAATGTTTCGTCTCGATCCTAGGTCCAACGTACTCGAAGTTGTGAATGCCGGTCACAATCCGCCGTTGCTCTGGACGGCGCCGGCGCACTGTCCGGCATTGCTCGAATCCAGCGGAACTCCAATCGGATTGCTGCCTTCCGCCCAGTATGCCAGTGAGAGATACGAATTAGAAGAGGGCGGGCGGCTGCTTGCCTACACAGACGGGTTGACAGAAGTGTTCAGGGGTGACGAGGAGTTTGGGGTAGACCGGTTGATTGACACATTTCGCTCTGGTCCATTGCAGGACGCGGAAGCCGCGCTCGACCACATCTGGAGTACGCTTGGAGCATTCACGACTGAGCCCGAGCAAAGGGACGATATGACTGCCCTTGTGCTTTTGCGGCAGTGATGAGACGGACAAAATGGATAATGAAATGCCCGAGGTTTTCGTGTTGAGCCTACCCTCGAAGCTCGGTCACGAAAAAGTCGCGATGAACACGGCAGCGAGCGTGGCAAGGCTAATGGGATTCTCTGAGCCCCGCATCGAGGATCTGAAGACCGCGGTGGCGGAAGCCTGCATAAACTCGATCGAGCACGGCAACCGGATGGACGCGTCTCTGAAAGTGGGAGTAATCCTTTCGATGACGGCGACGACGCTCGAAGTCAGGGTTTGCGATCAGGGGAGCGGTCCACGCAGGGAGACTCCACAACCCGATATTGATTCAAAGATGCATGGCGCGGAAACGCCGCGCGGCATGGGAATGTTTCTGATACAGGCTTTGATGGATGAAGTGGAATGGATTAACTCTCCGCAGACCGGCAGTTGTGCGCGGTTGGTGATCCATTTGAACAAGCCAAAAGGGAATTAGATGCAAGACAGGACAACCAGCGTCAGGGTGAGCGAGACCGCAGCACCTTCCGGCAAACCGATAACGGCTTTGCGCTTCTCTGGGGACATCACGAGCGCATCGAAAGAGGCAGTGCTTGGAACCTATCAGGGTCTTCCGCCCGAGGTGAAGCGTATCGTGCTCGATCTCTCGAAGGTGGAGTACATTAATTCGAGTGGAATCGCCCTGATCATTCAGGTGCTGATGCAGGCACGAAACCACGGGCGGTCGGTTCAAACTTTCGGCTTATCCGATCATTTTAAGAAGGTTTTTACTATGGTGGGCATGACGAAATATACAGACCTTCACGCTGACGAGTTATCGGCATGCGCAGCCTTCGCGGAATGAAAGTCAGGCCTTCGCGACGGCCTCGAAACTTGCAACGGCAGTGCTCTCGTCTTCAAACACCGCAAAGACGGTGTAAAGCTTAGTAAGCTGCATCAGGTCCTTCGCCTTACTTTGGAGATTGAGCAGCTTGAGCGATCCCCCCTGATTAGCCGCGGTGGTGTAGGCGGCCACTAACTCACCGAGACCCGACCTATCGATATAACCCACGTGCGCCATATTGAAACGAGATTCCTGGCCCCCTGGGACAGCAAGGAACGCACTTCATCGCGTAATAACCCCGTGTTTTCACCAAGTGTGATCTTACCGTCGAGGTCAACGACAGAGACGTCGCCAACCTTCCGAACCGTTGCAGTAAGCGCCATTGTGATGTTCCTTCACTGATACGTTCGTTTCCAGCCGCGCTAAAGTTACGCAGCGCCGATTCCTACGCCGGATCTCAGGGAACGGAAGGTAACGGTGAGTTGGTCGGTTTTACGGAATATTTTCGGTCGCATCCATCATTCCATAGCTTGCCTACCAATTCTGGCAGGAGCGTGGGTGCCCCACTGATTCTTCGGAAGAGGATTGGTTTCGGGCAGAGAGGGAGATGATGCCTGGCAACGGGACAGAAGATGCCGTGAGTAGCCAGGACATCGTTTCAGCAAAATCTAACCACTGAATTGATCCGGAATTGCGTGCTTGCGGGGCAGGACGGCTTCGGCGCGGCGGTTGCCAACCGCCTCGCCAGGAGTGACTGTACAGCAAGTCAGAGGAGGCCGATTGCCAATCGGCCGCAGCTTAACAAGCTGCCCAACAAGGCAGATACGCTTGAGATTAATCAAGTTTGGCGGTGATCGCCGTACGAATCGCCGAGAGTTCCGCGTCCGGGAGAAACGCTACACCTTGTCCTGTAGCGGATACGCCCAAACGCTTCCACAGGCCGGGTAGGTCGGTCGAAAACGGCGTATCCTTCATTCGGCCGTACAACTCCATGAGGACCGGGACCCCCACCGAATCGTCGCCAATTTGAAGAGCGCGGACAAGCGGCCACTCTACCTGAATGTTACCGCCGGCTTTTAGGATTCCACGCAGTGCATGCTGCAGACCGCGCCGGTTGCTAGTACGTTCGCGGAACTGCACATCAGCGAGTAGACAAAACAAAGCGCCGCCCCAATAAGTGCTAGCCCAGGAATGAGTCTGGTCCAAGCCGCGTGCATCCGGGCCCGGCAAGCCTTTGGGCATATCTCGCAGCATCTCTTCCCAAATCTCCTCCGCAGGGAGCAAGCCAGCCTGAGCGCGCGCCACCGGCTCTACATAGGTCGCGATGCCTTCCTCAATCCAATGGTGCTGTCTTGGCACGTTGGGGAAAGCCATGTGCGTCAATTCGTGAGTCATTGTCCAGTCGTTCCGTAGGTCTTCTGCGCTGGTGCGCTCGCCGACCGCTATCTTCGTCCTGGCCGGAACGTCGCCATACGTCACTCCGCCGAAAACCCCTTTCCTGCCTACCTGTAGATCGACCTCAATGACGGCTCTCGGGACAGGGAAGCGGCCAAAATATCCGGCGACGGATTGAGCGGCGTCCAAAATCCACTGGCGGATGGCATCGCTTCCCCCGCCGAAGCTTCCGGAAGGAAAGTTAACATCAATGCGCCCTCCGCCGACAGCCAGTTGGAGACCGTCGAGACCCTTAGCTGGAATCGTCAAAGACCGGGAGGCCACGAGCGCAGCGGCGATGGCCTGCCGGCGAGACAGAATCCGCATCGGTTTACTGGTCATCGTCTCGATCCGAAATGGCTCCATGCTGCAGCGCCCAGGCCACGAATCCCGCAGGGGCGTGCCTCACTCCGTATATATTCGCTGAATCGATGGTACGGATGCCTTGCCATTTCATCCCTTCCAGATCTGAATTTCTCAAGTCGGCGTTGCTGAGGTTGGTGTTTGCGAGATTGGCTGCTTTCAGAGTTGCGCCAATCAGGTCGGCGCCCTCGAGATCGGCGTCGCGCAAGTCGGCGAATTGAAGACTTCCATTGCGGAAGTTGGCCGACTGCAGATCCGCAAACCGGAGATCGCACTCTTCCAAGTCGCTTCCGCGCACGTCCGCGGAAGCCATTTTGGCGCGGACGAGGTTGGCGCGCCGCAGTTGAAGGCCCTGAAGAAAGGCTCCGGCGATGTCTACCCCCGTTAGAGAAACCCTGTCTGCATTCAGTTCCTGAAGCGCGTCGATCCTTCCACCGTTGCCGCCTTTGCCCTGCGCCGTATTGATCACTTGCCAGGCCTGATAGTGTTTTTGCTTCCTGCGGTTACCCGTGTCGGCGCAGTAGAAGACGACGGCGATCAACACCGAAAAGGTCCCAGAGTACTCCAACACTTCCAGAAATGCCCACCTGCCGAGGAAATAAGCAATCCATTCGAAAACCAGTTCGACTCCGTACCACGGCGTGGACCACCGATGACCAATCGACCGCTTGTATTCCGCCCACGAGGCCGGACGTTTTCTCGATTCACGTAGATGCATCTGGTCGGCCGACGTGTTGGCGCTGGAGACCGCCCGGACCTCCCCGCTTTTCCAC
>Ga0116129_1001462_pt1 | contig 13029 bp, 9 predicted proteins | sample June2015DPH_17_2_FD_89732 | JGI IMG/M metagenome (GOLD analysis project Ga0116129, IMG submission 89732) | Peatland microbial communities from SPRUCE experiment site at the Marcell Experimental Forest, Minnesota, USA - June2015DPH_17_10 | ecosystem: Environmental > Terrestrial > Soil > Wetlands >...
CGATTGATCGAGGCACGAATGCGACGCGGCGAATTGGTGCCGGTCGCGCTCGAAGGCGCGGGCAAACTCGAGCATTGGGCGCGCCCCGAAACGCTGGAGAGCGCGATCGAGGGCGCGTCCGGGCTGGTGCACATCCTGTCGCCGTTCGATCCCCTCATCATCCAGCGCAAGCGCACCGAATTGTTCTTCGGTTACGGCCATCGCTTCGAGGCTTACGTTCCCCGGGAAAAGCGCCGATTCGGCTATTTCGCGCTGCCGGTGCTGGATGGCAGCGACATCGTTGCCGCCATCGATCTCAAGACCGATCGCCAGCGGCACAAATTGCTGATGCAGAAATGGAACTGGGTCGGCGCGGCCGCGGCGAGGGGCGCGCGCAAGGAGCTGAAGCGGCGAATCGAGGACGAACTGCACCGGTTCGAGCAGTTTCAGCTGGGAGAGTGAGGCGCGCTTCCTTGGGGTCGACCCCTGTCGACCCCAGGGGGCGGCAGCGGGCTTGGTCGCCAGAAAGTTCGCTGGCTACGCCTTTGGCACCCCTTCACCATCACGGTCCTTCACGAAATTCTGATTTATGAAGAATATTGACATTCATCAGAAAACATTTAACATTCTTCACAATATTCAGGCGATGGGAGTGTCCGATGTTCACTCGTTCCATTTTGTCGTCTTATTACAGGCTGTTAGCCGGCGCGATGCTGGCATTCATGGCGGTTGCGCTGGTCGGCTGTAATGACAGTGTTGCCGAGAAAGCCGTACCCTCCCGTCCCGTACTGGTGGCGACCGTGCACTATCAGCCGGAATCGCCCGAGCGCAGTTTTGTCGGCACCATCCGCCCGCGGATCGAGACCGACATGGGCTTTCGGGTCCCCGGCAAAGTGGCAAAACGGCTGGTCGAGGTCGGCCAGACCGTCGATATCGGTCAGCCCCTGGCAACCCTGGATGAAATCGACCTGAAATTGCAGGCCGAACAGGCCGAGGCCGAATTCAGCGCCGCGTCAGGCGTGCTGGCGCAGGCCGCCGCCGCCGAGCAGCGCGCCAAGGATCTGCGCGCCAAAGGCTGGACCACGGATGCGCAACTGGACCAGGCCCAGGCCGCAGCCGATGAAGCGCGGGCACGGCTCAACCGCGCCGACCGCTCGGTCGAACTCACCAGGAACAGTCTCTCCTACGCGACGTTGGCCGCCGACACCCGCGGCGTCGTCACGGCCACCCTGATCGAGCCCGGCCAGGTGGTGGCCTCCGGACAGACCGCTGTTCGTGTCGCCCGCTTCGCCGAAAAAGAGGCGGTGGTCGCCATTCCCGAAACGCTTGTGGGACGCGCCAAGGATGGCGTGGCGACGGTTATCCTGTGGTCGGAGCCGGACAAGAAATACGCGGCGAAACTGCGTGAGGTTGCACCCTCGGCCGATCCCGCGACGCGGACCTATCTCGCAAAGTTTTCGCTGCCCGATGCCGGTGAAGACGTCTCGCTCGGCATGACCGCGACGCTGACGCTGGCCGATCCCGCCACCGCGCATGTGGCGCGGCTGCCGTTGTCGGCGCTGTTCAGCCAAGGCAGCGATCCCTCGCTCTATATTGTCAATGCCGCGGGCGAGGTGACGCTGAAGCCGGTCGCCGTCAAATCCTATGAGACCAATTGCGTCGTGATTTCCGGCGGCGTCGATGAAGGCGCCAGTGTCGTCACGCTTGGCGTGCAAAAGCTCGATTCGGCCCGGAAGGTCAGGGTCGTCTCGTCATTGTCGTTCTGAATTTGGGCGTCATTGCGAGGAGTGCAGCAGCGGTCGAGACCATCACTGGAGGGTGCGATGAAACGCTTCAATCTTTCAAGCTGGGCGGTCAGCCATCCCGCGCTGATCCTGTTCCTGATCGTCGCGCTCGGTGCCGCCGGCTTTTTCTCCTACCAGCGGCTCGGCCGCGCCGAAGATCCGTTCTTCACGGTGAAGGTTGTGAACGTATCGGCGATCTGGCCGGGCGCGACGGCTGCCGAAATGCAGATGCAGGTCGCCGACCCGATCGAGAAGAAGCTACAGGAGCTGCCCTATTTCGACAAGGTGCAGACCTATTCGAAGCCGGCGTTCACGGCCATGCAGGTCACGTTCCGGGATTCGACGCCGCCTAAGGACGTGCCCTATTTGTTTTATTTGCTGCGAAAAAAGCTGGTCGATGTGCAGGACCAGCTTCCAGCCGGGCTGCTCGGTCCGGTCGTCAACGACGAATTCAGCGACGTCGACTCCATCCTTTATATGATGACCGGCGACGGCGCCGACTACAAACAACTGAAGACGGCCGCCGAAGGCATGCGCCAGCGGCTCCTGAAGGTGCCCGGTGTCACCAAGGTCGATCTCTACGGCACCCAGGACGAGCGAATCTTCGTCGAGTTCTCGCATGCCAAATTGGCGACGCTCGGGATCACGCCGCAGGCGTTGTTCGATTCGCTCGCCAAACAGAACAATGTGGTGCCGGCCGGCACGGTCGAAACCTCCTCGCAGCGGGTGCCGCTGCGCGTCACCGGCGCGCTTGATGGCGTCAAGGCCGTCGCCGAGACGCCGGTCGAAAGCAACGGTCGGGTGTTTCGCTTGGGCGACATCGCGACCGTTACCCATGGGTTCGTCGATCCGCCGAGCTTTGTGGTACGTCAGCAAGGCAAGCCTGCGCTCGGTATTGGCGTCGTCACCGCCAATGGCGCCAATATTCTGGAGCTTGGCAAGGATGTTGCCAGCGCCACGGCGGAATTCATGAGGGCGGTGCCGCAGGGCATCAATGTCGAGCAGATCGCCGATCAGCCCAAGGTGGTCGAGCATGCCGTCAGCGAATTCGTGCACTCCTTCATCGAGGCGCTGGCGATCGTGCTGTTCGTCTCTTTCGTCGCACTGGGCTGGCGCACCGGCATCGTGGTGGCGCTGTCGGTGCCGCTGGTGCTGGCAATCGTCTTCATCGTCATGAATGCGATGTCGCTCGACTTGCACCGGATCACGCTGGGCGCGCTGATCATCGCGCTCGGATTGCTGGTGGATGACGCCATCATCGCGGTCGAAATGATGGTGGTGAAGATGGAGCAGGGCTGGGACCGTGTCCGCGCGGCGTCCTTTGCCTGGGAATCCACCGCGTTTCCGATGCTGACGGGAACGCTGGTCACCGCTGCCGGCTTCCTCCCGATCGGCTTTGCCAATTCCGCGGTCGGCGAATATGCCGGCGGCATCTTCTGGATCGTGGCGATCGCGCTGGTCGCGTCCTGGTTCGTGGCGGTGATCTTCACGCCCTATATCGGCGTCAAGCTATTGCCGAATATCGCGGTCAGCCACAATCACGATCCGCATGCGGTTTATGAAACCCGCCTCTATCGCATCCTCCGCGGCATGATCCAGTGGTGCGTTAACCATCGGGTCAAGGTGGTGCTGGCCACGATCGGAATCTTCGCACTTTCCATTGTCGGCTTCGGCCATGTGCAGCAGCAGTTCTTCCCGCTTTCGGAACGGCCGGAACTGTTCCTGCAACTGCGGCTGCCTGAAGGCACGGCGTTCAACGTTACCGAAAATTCCGTGAAAAAGGCGGAGGCGCTGCTGAAGGACGACCAGGATATCTCGACTTACACCGCCTATGTCGGTCAGGGGTCGCCGCGGTTCTGGCTCGGGCTCAATCCGCAACTGCCGAACGAAGCCTTCGCCGAGATCGTGATCGTCGCGAAAGACGTTGAGGCGCGCGAGCGGATCAAGGCCCGGCTGGAAAAGGCGGTCGACGACGGCGCGCTGACCGAAGCGCGGGTTCGTGTCGACCGCTTCGATTTCGGCCCGCCGGTCGGATTTCCCGTGCAGTTCCGCGTCATCGGCCCCGACACCAGGACCGTGCGCGACATCGCCTATCGGGTGCGCGACGTGGTCGGGCAGAACAACAAGATCAAGGATCCGCAGCTCGACTGGAACGAGGAGTCGCCCTACCTGAAACTGGTGGTCGATCAGGATCGCGCCCGCGCGCTCGGCCTGACCCCGCAGGATGTATCGCAGGCGCTCAGCATGCTGATATCGGGTGCGCAGGTCACCACCATACGCGACGGTATCGAGAAAGTCGGCGTGGTCGCGCGCGCGGTGCCATCCGAGCGGCTCGATCTCGGCCGTGTCGGCGATCTCACCGTCACCACGCGCAACGGGGTCGCCGTGCCGCTTACCCAGATCGCCAAGATCGAGTACGCCCACGAGGAACCGATCTTGTGGCGGCGCAACCGGGACATGGCGATCACGGTGCGCGGCGACATCGTCGATGGCGTGCAGGCGCCCGACGTGACCAATCAGATCTGGCCAAAACTCCAGGAAATTCGCGATAGCCTGCCGCCGGCCTACCGGATCGAGATCGGCGGCGCGATCGAGGAATCCGCCAAGGGCAACGCCTCGATTTTCGTGCTGTTTCCATTGATGGTCATCGTCATGCTGACGCTGTTGATGGTCCAGTTGCAGAGCTTTTCGCGGCTGCTGCTGGTGTTCCTCACAGCACCGCTCGGCATCATCGGCGCCTCGCTCGGACTGAATGTGGCGAACCAGCCGTTCGGCTTCGTGGCGCTGCTCGGACTGATCGCGCTGGCCGGGATGATCATGCGCAATGCGGTGATCCTGGTGGACCAGATCGAAACCGACGTCGCCCACGGCCTGACCCGCAAAGAGGCCATTGTCGAGGCAACCGTCCGCCGCGCCCGCCCGGTGGTACTCACGGCGCTGGCCGCGATCCTGGCGATGATCCCGCTGTCGCGCTCGGCGTTCTGGGGCCCGATGGCGATCACCATTATGGGCGGTTTGTTCGTTGCAACCTTCCTGACGTTGCTGTACCTGCCGGGTCTCTATGCGCTCTGGTTCCGCAACAGCCTTGAACAAAGCGGCCCCCTTGACCACCTTGATCCTGCGCCGCAGCATCAAGGCGAACCCCGGCCCGCTTTTCCGCTTGCCGCCGCCGCGGAATAATTGAAGATTGGTAACCGACATGACGCTGATTTCCGAACATGGCGAAACCGACACGCGGGAGCGGATTCTCGTGGTGGCGGAGCGTTTGTTCCGCGAAATCGGCTATCAAAAGACCACGGTGGCAGACATCGCCAAAGTGCTGCGGATGAGCCCGGCCAACGTCTACCGTTTTTTCGATTCCAAGAAGTCGATCCACGAGGGCGTCGCGCGCGCCCTGATGGGCGAGGTCGAAGTCGCGGCGCAAACCATCGCCACCACGTCCGGTCCGGCGGCCCAGCGCCTGCGCGAGTTGATGACGTCGATCCATCGCATGAACAGGGAACGCTATGTCGGCGATTCCAAGCTGCATGAGATGGTCGAGGTCGCGATGGAGGAGAGCTGGGAGGTTTGCGTGGCCCATATGGAGAGGATCACCCAAACCATCGGCGGCGTCATTGCCGAAGGCTCGGCGTCCGGTGAATTTTCGGTTGCGGACGTGCCGCTGGCGGCAATGTGCGCCTGCACCGCGATGATGCGGTTCTTCCATCCGCAGATGATCGCGCAATGCGCCAACAAGCCCGGACCCTCGCTCGACCAGATGATCGATTTTGTTCTCGCGGGCCTCGCGCCGCGCGGCAAGGCGGCGAGCAAGACAGGTTGAATTATTCGTCATTGCGAGCCAACGGGTCGGGCGAATGCCCGCCCGATGACAGGTTCCGCGAAGCAATCGAGAAATCATCGCCGAGAAAGTCTGGATTGCTTCGTCGCTTTCGCTCCTCACAATGACGGCAAAGGAGAATATCAACGTGGACGCAAAAAGCCCGAAAGATCTGCACAGCTACGAGCCGCGCAACGGCCACGGCCTCAGGCACGATCCTTTCAACGCCATCATCGCCCCGCGCCCGATCGGCTGGATCTCGTCGCGGGATGCCAAGGGCAATATCAATCTGGCGCCCTACAGCTTCTTCAACGGGTTCTGCTACACCCCGCCGATCATCGGCTTTTCCTCTACCTCCTGGAAGGACAGCGTCCAGAATATCCAGGAGACCGGCGAGTTTGTCTGGAATCTCGCCACCATGGATCTGGCCAGGCAGATGAACGCCACGGCGGCGCATGTCGCCCACGACGTCAGCGAGTTCAAGATCGCCGGGTTGACGGCTGCCCCTGGCAAGCTCGTCAACGTGCCGCGGGTCGCGGAAAGCCCGGTCTCGTTCGAGTGCAAGCTGTCGCAGATCATCCAGTTGCAGGGCGCCAACGGTGTCAAGGCGCAGGCCTGGCTGACGCTTGGCGAGGTCGTCGCCGTCCATATCGACAAGGCGCTGATCAAGGACGGCGTCTACCAGACCGCGCTGGCGCGTCCGATCGTGCGTGCCGGGCGCAAGGGCGACTATTTCGAGATCCGTTCCGAGGCGATGTTCGAGATGACGCGGCCGGATTGACGCTTCCTTCTCCCTCGCCGTGCTCTTCGCCGGGCATGCTCCCTGGCATAGTGAAATCATTCCCCGGGCAGCCCTGCGCACGCGGCGCGAGGTGAAGCGAACCGCGCATTCTCCGATTTAGTTGAGCGCCGCTGTGCTCCAAATAGGCTCCATGGCCGGGCTTTATGGGAACCGATGGGTTATTTTGCCGTTATCGGACAGCCAGCGATTGGATCAATTTCGCTTCATTTTCAAGGCGAAGCGTTCACCCGAATCCCGTGCTTTCCGCTAGAATGAACCGGCGTTTGGTAAAGGTGAGGCGCCAGATCTCGCCGCCGACCATGAGGACATCGCCATGAGCTCATTTGCATTTCGCCGCGATATCGTCACCAGACCGATCTTCTCCTGGGCGCGCGGTGTGTTGCCGCCGATGTCCGACACCGAGCGCGAGGCGCTGGAGGCGGGTGACGTCTGGTGGGACGCCGATTTGTTCACCGGCGATCCCGACTGGTCGAAACTGCTTGGCTATGCGCCGGCTGCCCTGACGGCCGAGGAGAAGGCCTTCCTCAACGGCCCGGTCGATACGCTGTGCGCGATGCTCGACGACTGGAAGATCAATTGGGAATGGCGCGACCTGCCGCCTGAGGTCTGGGACTATATCAAGCGCGAGAAGTTCTTTGGCATGATCATTCCGAAAGAGTATGGCGGGCTCGGCTTCTCGCCTTACGCCCATTCGGAAGTGGTTCGGAAAATTTCGTCGCGGTCGCTGGTCGCCGCCGTCACCGTGATGGTGCCCAATTCGTTGGGCCCCGGCGAACTCTTGATGCGCTTTGGCACCACGGAACAGCAGCAGGACTGGTTGCCGCGCCTTGCCGACGGAAGGGAGATTCCCTGTTTTGGGCTGACCAGTCCGGAGGCCGGCTCCGACGCCGCCTCGATGATCGATAGCGGCATCATCTGCAGGGACGATTTCGAGGGACGCGAAGTGCTTGGGCTGCGGCTCAACTGGCACAAGCGTTACATCACGCTCGGCCCGGTCTCTACATTGCTCGGTCTTGCCTTCAAGGCCTACGATCCGGATCATCTGGCCGGGCAACAGGAAGAACTCGGCATCACCGTGGCGCTGATCCCGACGCATCTCGCGGGCGTTGAAATCGGCCATCGCCATCTGCCGTCGATGCAGGTCTTTCAGAACGGTCCGAACCGGGGCCGCGATGTGTTCATTCCGATGGACTACATCATCGGCGGACAGCAGCGTCTCGGCCAGGGCTGGAAGATGCTGATGACCGCATTGGCAGCCGGGCGCGGCATCTCGCTGCCGTCGTTGTCAGCCGCGGGGGCGGCCTACGCCGCCCGCACCACCGGCGCCTATGCCCGGATTCGCGAGCAGTTCAACATTCCGATCGGGAAATTCGAAGGCATCGAGGAGCCGCTGGCCCGCATCGCCGGCACCGCCTATCTCCTGGATGCGGCGCGGCGGCTGACCTGCGCCGCGCTCAATCAGGGCCATCATCCTGCGGTCATTTCCGGGATCATGAAGCTGCACGCCACCGAGCGGATGCGGATCGTGATCGACGACGCCATGGACATTCATGGCGGCAAGGCTGTGATCGACGGCCCGCAGAATTACATCGGCAATCTTTATCGCTCGGTGCCGGTCGGCATCACGGTGGAAGGCGCCAATATTCTCACCCGCAATCTGATCGTGTTCGGGCAGGGCGCGATCCGCGCCCATCCCTATCTGTTGCAGGAGATGAACGCGCTCGGCGACGAAGATCGCGCTAAAGGGCTGGATGCCTTCGACAAGGCGTTCTGGAAACATGTCGGCCACAGCGTGGCGACGCTGTTCCGGGCATGGGGCCGCAGCTGGAGCGGCGGCATGTTCGCAAGTGTACCCGAGGCCGGTCGCGCCACCCGATTTTATCGTCAGCTCTCGCGCTATGCTTCGGCGTTCGCGCTGTGCGCCGACATGGCGTTGTTGACGCTGGGCGGCGCGCTCAAGCGCAAGGAAATGCTGTCGGCACGGTTCGGCGATATCCTTTCCGAATTGTATCTGCTTTCCGCCGCGCTGAAACGCTGGCAGGATGAGGGCCGCCAAACTGCCGATTTTCCCGTGCTTGAATGGTGCATGGCGAATGGGTTCAAAACCATCGAGAACCGCTTTGCGGAAATCCTGGCGAATTTGCCCAACCGGTTTGTCGCCATCGTGCTGAAATTCCTGATCCAGCCGCTTGGTGCGGGCGTACTCGGGGCTTCCGACCTCGTGGTCCATCAATGCGCGCAATTGATACTGGAGCCGTCGGCGGCGCGCGATCGCCTGACCCCCGATTTGTCGCATATCGATGACGATCGCGGCGCAGCCAGGCTGGAAAAGGCGTTTCTGCTGGTGACGGCCGCCGAGGAAATCGCCAAAAAGATGCGCGCTGCGCGTCTTCACGATTGGCACGAGGCAGTGAAGCAGGGCGTCATCACGCAGAGCGAGGGCGACCGGCTCGCAGCCGCCCATGAAGCGGTGTCGAAGGTGATCGAAGTCGATGACTTCGCGCCGGAAGCGCTGTCGCCGATCTACAAAAAACCTGCCGAGGTGCATCAGTTCTTCCAGGAATTGGGTGAGACGAGGGCCGCAAGCTGATGGCGCGACCCGTCTACATTATCGACGGCAGCCGGACGCCGTTCCTGAAGGCGCGCAGCGGGCCCGGTCCGTTCACGCCGGTTGATCTTGCCGTGCAGTGCGGCCGGCCGCTGCTGGCCCGGCAGTCCTTCGAGCCTGCCGCCTTCGATCAGGTGATCCTCGGCTGCGTCAATGTGATTGCCGACGAGATGAATCCGGCGCGGGTCGCCGCATTGCGGCTCGGCATGGGCGAGGCCATGGTCGCGTTCACGGTGCAGATCAATTGCGGCTCCGGCATGCAGTCGATCGACACCGCCTATCGCTATATCCGCGATGGCGTTTCGGATATGATTTTGGCCGGTGGTTCGGAAGCCCTGAGCTACGCGCCGCTGGTGTGGCCGCAAGCGGGCGTGCGCTGGTTCGCCGGCCTCGCCGGCGCCAGGGGAATCCTCAGCAAGGTCGCCGCGATCGCCAAGGCGCGCCCGGCTTTTTTCAAGCCGATCATCGGGCTGGAGCGTGGGCTGACCGATCCGATCACCGAACTCAATATGGGCCAGACCGCCGAAGTGGTCGGCCACCTCTTCGGCATCACCCGCGCGCAGTCGGATGCCTATGCGGTTGAAAGCCACAAACGGCTTGCCAACGCGCAAACGCAGGGCTGGCTCAAGGGCGAGGTCGAAACCGCGTTCGCGCGCGATGGCAAATTCTACGATCATGATGACGGGGTGCGGCCGGATTCCACGCCCGAAAAACTCGCACAGCTGAAGCCGGCGTTCGAGCGGCCTTGGGGCCAGGTCACCGCCGGCAACTCCTCGCAGATCACCGATGGTGCCTCATGGACCATTCTTGCTTCCGAGGACGCGGTCGCCGAACACGGGCTCAAGCCGAAGGCGGTGATCGTGGACAGTCAATGGTCGGCGCTCGATCCCGGCATCATGGGGCTGGGTCCGGTATTGTCGGCGACCGAACTGTTGAAACGCAACAAATTGTCGCTCGGCGATATCGAGACCTGGGAACTGAACGAAGCATTCGCCACCCAGGTGCTGGGGTGCCTTGCCGCCTGGAACGACGAGAAATTCTGCCGCGAGATTTTGGGGCTGGACGCCGCCGCCGGGCAAATCGACCCGGCAAAATTGAATGTCGATGGCGGCGCCATCAGCCTCGGTCACCCCGTCGGCTGCAGCGGCAATCGCATCGTGCTGCATCTCGTCAACGCCATGAAGCGCCTGGGCACCAGACGCGGTATCGCCACCGAATGCATCGGCGGCGGGCAGGGCGGCGCCATGTTGATCGAAACGGTATAGGGAACGTCATGGATTCCAAAATCATGAACGTTCTGCAAGACCGGGTGCCGGAACTGGGGCCAAAGCCCGAGGACAGCGGGCCCTATCGCAATTTCAAGCTGACAAGGGATGGCGACGGCATTGCCTGGCTGTTGTTTGACCGTGCTGACTCAAGCGCCAACACACTGTCGGCTGACGTCATCGAAGAACTCGATCTGGTGCTGGCCGCACTTGAAAGCCAGCGGCCCGCGGGACTTGTGATTCGCTCCGCCAAAAAATCCGGATTCATCGCCGGCGCCGACGTCAACGAATTTCGCGGCGCTACCGATTCCGGGCCGGTCGAAACCGCGATCGGCCGGGCCCATGCGGTGATCGACCGCCTCGTGGCTTTGCGGATTCCGACCGTCGCTGTGATCCACGGCTTCTGCCTCGGCGGCGGCCTCGAAGTGGCGCTGGCATGTCAGTCGCGCATCGCGATCGACGGGGCCCGCTTTGGTTTCCCGGAAGTCATGCTCGGCCTGCATCCCGGCCTTGGCGGCACCGCGCGGTTCACGCATCTGGTCAATCCGATCCAGGCGATGACTTTGATGCTGACCGGCAAGACCATCGACGCGCGAAAGGCCAGGTCGCTTGGGCTGATCGACGCGGTGACCCAGGAACGGCATGTCCGCAATGCTGCCAGGGACGCGGTGTTCGGCCGTTTGAAACGCGCTCGCCCCGGTCTTTCGAACACCATTCTCAATTTCGGCCCGGTTCGGGGCTTTCTGGCTTCGCGGATGCGCGCCGAAGCCGAGAGGGCCGCACCGCACGAACACTATCCGGCGCCTTATGCATTGATCGATCTCTGGGAGAAGCACGGCGGCGACAAAGCGGCGATGCTGAACGCCGAGAAGACCTCCTTCGCCGGCCTGATGGTGACACCGACGGCGCAAAACCTGATCCGGGTTTTCTTTCTGCGCGAGCAGATGAAGAAGCTCGCAGGAAGCGGCAACAAGATCGGCCACGTGCATGTGATCGGCGCGGGTGCGATGGGTGGCGACATCGCGGCATGGTGCGCCAATCGGGATATGCGGGTGACGCTGTCAGACATGAAGCCGGAGCCGATCGCCGGCGCGATCAAGCGCGCATCCGATCTGTTCGGCAAGATCATGCACAAGTCCACCGACATCCGCGACGCGCTGGACCGGCTGATGCCCGATCTCGACGGTGAAGGCGTCCGCAATGCCGATTTGATCATCGAGGCGGTGCCGGAGAAGCTGGAACTGAAGCAGAAGGTCTATGCCGGGCTGGAGCCGAACATGAAGGCGGGCGCCATTCTCGCCACCAACACCTCCAGCATTCCGCTGCAGGATTTGCGCGTGACGCTGAAATCGCCGGAGCGGCTGGTCGGATTGCATTTCTTCAATCCGGTATCGCGGCTGCAACTGGTCGAGGTCGTCAGCCATGACGGCACCGATCCGCAATTGCTGAAGCAGGCGCTGGCCTTTATCGGCGCCATCGACCGGCTGCCGCTGCCGGTGAAGAGCTCGCCGGGTTTTGTCGTCAACCGCGCGCTGACGCCTTACATGCTGGAAGCGATGGTGATGCTGGACGAGAAGATCGACAAACTCGTCATTGATGCCGCGGCCGAAAAATTCGGCATGCCGATGGGGCCGGTCGAGCTTGCCGACCAGGTCGGCCTCGATATCTGTCTTGCGGTCGGCGACATGCTGCGCTCGAAATTCGGCGACGCCCTGCCGCCCACCCCCGCCTGGCTGCGCGAAAAGGTCGCTCACGGCGAACTCGGCCGCAAGACCGGCAAGGGCTTCTACATATGGAAGGACGGCAAGGCCGACAAATCGTCCGGCTCGCCCTCAACCGTGCAGCCGACGCCCGAGATGATCGACCGGCTGGTGCTGCCGATGTCGAACGTCTGCGTCGCGTGCCTGCGCGAGACAATCGTCGAGGATGCCGACGCGGTCGATGGCGCGATGATTTTCGGCACCGGCTATGCGCCGTTCCGCGGCGGTCCGCTGAATTATGCGCGCACCCGCGGCGCCGACAACGTGGTGTCGGCGCTGCGTGCGCTGGCGGCAAAATTCGGCGGCCGGTTCACGCCGGATGCCGGCTGGGAAAGTTTCAGATAACCTCACTGCATGTTCGATTTCGACGGGGCGCCCGATATGACTGACACCCAAACCGTTCACGCCCCGCCGGTTGCGGAAACCGAGCCCAACGGCGATCTGTCGATCCGCACGCTGGCGATGCCAGCCGACACCAACGCCAACGGCGATATTTTCGGCGGCTGGCTGCTCAGCCAGATGGATCTCGGCGGCGGCATCTTCGCTTCCAAGGTTGCGAAGTCGCGCACCGTCACGGTAGCGATCGAGGCGATGAATTTCAGAAAGCCGGTTTACGTCGGCGATCTGGTTTCCGTGCACGCCAATCTGGTCAAGGTCGGCAGGACGTCGATCACCGTCCATATCGAGGCCTGGGTTTTGCGCCGCAGGGAAACGCATTCGATCCTGGTGACCGACGGCAATTTCACCTACGTCGCCATCGACGATCAGGGCCATCCCCAAGAAATCAAGCAGGATGCGCCGCCGATCTCGGCGTGACGATTTTCTCCCGTCATTGCAATGGCGGCTGTAAGGGGCGCGGTCCTTAACTGTAATCCAGCCTTTGCCCGGCAGGCTGTCCCTCCGCCCCATCTGCCTCGTTGACCGGATGCCGGAACCGCCGCACCATGCGAGGCGCGTTTGTATCCGAGGTGCCGCCTTTGACCGGACTGACCCACCGCCAATCCGAGATACTCA
>Ga0116129_1001463_pt1 | contig 13017 bp, 11 predicted proteins | sample June2015DPH_17_2_FD_89732 | JGI IMG/M metagenome (GOLD analysis project Ga0116129, IMG submission 89732) | Peatland microbial communities from SPRUCE experiment site at the Marcell Experimental Forest, Minnesota, USA - June2015DPH_17_10 | ecosystem: Environmental > Terrestrial > Soil > Wetlands...
CCTCAAACCTGGCGGCCGCTTTGTCTACGAGTTCGACATTCACCAGGAAGGAACCTATTTCTACCACTCGCACATGGCGATGCAGGAGATGGCTGGGATGCTCGGAGGGTTCATCATGCACCCCAAAGAGCCATATCGTCCGCATTGCGATAAAGATTTCCTGATTCATCTGCAGGAGTACGCAGTGTTGCCCAGCAACACCGTTCCCAACACCATGAACATGGAATTCAACTGGCTGCTGCTCAACGGCAAAGCCGGCCCGGCAAACACCCCGCTGATCGTCAAACTGGGCGACCGCGTGCGGATTCGCTTTGTAAATCTCGGCATGGACCACCACCCCATGCACATGCACGGCCACACTTTCTTGGTGACAGGAACCGAGGGCGGGAGGATACCGGAGGCGGCCTGGTGGCCCGGTAATACCGTGCTTGTCGGGGTGGCGCAGGCGCGGGTTATCGAGTTTGTCGCCAATAACCCGGGCGACTGGATGCTGCACTGCCATCTTCCCCACCACATGATGAACCAGATGTCATCAAACGTCGGCAGGATGACCCGCACCGCGGGAATGCCGGCCGGTGGAGACATGAACACCGGAATGGGAATGCTTCGAGGTACTCCTGGTGCCCCGTTGGGAGAGGACTACCAGCCGACCGTGGGACGGGGGCTTGGCGGCGTTGGCAACTCCTCGGACATGGCATCGACGAACGGCCCATTGTCAGAAGACCAGAGGAAGGCTGCGATGCCCGGAATGCAGCACGAAATGGGGAGTATGGCGATCGGAGAGATGCAAGTCGACGTTGCACCTGATGCCAACGAAGTTCCGAACTTTCCGCAGGACGCCTACATGGAAGGGCCGATGATGATGATGGACGCAGCGGTTGACCGAGCCGAGAACTACGGCCTGAAACCGGGATGGAGCGGGTACATGCAGGGGATGATGACCTTTGTCCGCGTGCTGGAGCCGAATCAATACGATGACGTTATCTCTCGTATGAAGCAGGCCAGGCGATCCAATGATCCCTACGCCGCAATTTTAGAGCGCGCTTGAGCGCGAGGTGAACACCATGAGACTCAGTATTCTCGCACTCACGACCGCCGGCGCCCTCACTGCAACCGTCTGGGCGCAGAGCTCGGCTTCCCCGAATTCACAGAATGGCTCAACGCAATGCATGGAGCAGATGGCGATGCCGGGCTGTCCACCGACTAGCGTTTCGCCGTCAACGCAAGGCCAGGACACCCATCCGACCATGACGCTCCAGGAGCCCGAACACGCTCAGAAGCACACCGGAGAAAACCTGCCTGCGCCAGATCTCTTGAAAGACATTGCGAGCCGTCCAGCCATGGGGCTGGCCGATTTTGAAGCACTGGCCGACCGGAACAATCCCACGCTGAAGCAGTCCAATGCGCTGGTCCGCCGGTCGCAGGAACAGGCGCGGCAGGCTGGACTCTATCCGAATCCAACCGCTGGATACCAGGGCGAGCAAATTCGCGGCGGATCGTTCGGCGGCGGCGAGCAGGGCGGATTTATTCAGCAATCGATCGTCCTTGGAGGAAAGCTGGGCTTGCGGCGCGACATCTACCAGCAGCAGAGTAAGTCCGACCAAATCGGTGTCGAAGTGCAAACCGCGCGTGTTCACAATGATGTCCAACAGGCCTTTTACGATGCACTGACCGCACAGGCTGAGGTGAAGCTGCGCCAGCAACTACTCGGTCTCGCGCTTAACGCCGTCGACACCGTGCACCAACTCGCGAACGTTGGCCAGGCGGACGCACCCGACATTCTGCAAACCGAGGTTGAGTCGGAACAGGCAAAAGTGGACGATGAGGCTGCGCAGCGCGATTACCTGACCGCCTTTCACACACTCGCCTCCCGCGCCGGGAACACAGAACTGCCTGTCAGTCCGTTGCAGGGCGATCTGGAGCAGCTTCCCGACCTGAACGCAGAGCAAGTCGCTGATCGCATAGTTTCCGACAGTCCCACAGTGAAGCGTGCCGCGCAAGAGGTGGCAGTAGCGCAAGCCCGTCTGAAAGATGCAAAACACGAAGCAGTTCCCGATCTCGAACTTCGCGCCGGAGAGCAATATAACCTCGAGCAGGTAAGCACAAACCCGGTAAAGCCGGTCGGCGCGCAGAGCTTTGCTAGCGCGGGTATCGATATCCCGCTCTGGAACCGCAACCAGGGTAACTCCGAGGCCGCCAAAGCCGAGTTGGAGCGTGCAGAAGAGGATGTCGCACGAGAGAGACTCCGGCTCCGACAGCAGGCAGAGCCGATAGCCCAGAGTTATCTCTCGGCGAGATTCGAAGCAGACCGTTATAAAACTCAGCTGATTCCACGAGCGGCCAGGGCATACCAGCTTTATCTGGAGAAATACCAAGGCATGGCACAGGCCTACCCTCAGGTGCTGGTATCCCAGCGGACACTCTTTCAGTTAGAGATCGGCTATCTGACAGCGCTGCACCATGTCTGGCAATCTGCCACCGCTCTTGAAAACTACACGCTGAGCGGCGGACTGGACGCACCGGTTTCCAATGGCTCGCCGGCAACCAGCATCAACCCTCCGAACGGCGGCGGGGCACAGGAGTGAACTAGGTGAAACGCATCATTGCTGCTCTCGGCATTGCCTTCCCGATCGCTCTGATCTGCGCGACGCTCGATGTTGCCTGGATGATCCACCATGGCTTTAGTACGCGGACATCTCCGGGGCTGGTTGAAACCGAGCTTGCCCGAACGATGAGCGACATGGCTATCCCATCGCGCTACAAGGCCATGAAGAACCCCGTCCCAGCGACACCCGAGGTCTTCAAAGAGGCCATGGCGCATTGGGCGGATCACTGTGCCTCGTGCCACGCCAACAACGGCAGCGGCGACACAATGTACGGGAAGACCATGTATCCTCGACCACCGGACATGCGGCGGAAAGACACGCAGCAGATGTCCGACGGCGAACTGTATTACACCATCAAAAACGGCGTCAGGCTGAGCGGGATGCCCGCTTTCGGGGCGTCCGGCGACGACGATCAGGATAGCTGGAAACTCGTTGCCTTCATCCGCCATCTTCCCTCGCTGAGTGAGGGCGAAGGCCTGGAGATGGAGAAACTCAACCCGAAGTCGCCACAAGAGATCGAGGAGGAGGAGCAGGAAGACAACTTTCTGCAAGAAGGTCCAGCTCCTTCACAACCTCCGCCCGCCCACCACCACGGAAAGGAAACGCCATGAAGCGCCGATTTGTGATTTTAATCTTGCTGCTTACGACCACCTCCCTGCTCGCATACGCCCACGAAGGCATGATCCATGTGATCGGGACCGTGACTGCATTCACTGAGAAATCGATCACCGTCACAACCACCGACAAACAGAATGTCGGGGTCGTCCTCACCGCGGCCACGACATATGAGAAAGGCACGGCACCGGCAGCTTGGAAAGACTTGAAGACTGGCGATCGGGTAGTGATTCACGCGGTTAAGGTCAACGACGTTCTCCAGGCCCACGACGTGCGCTTTAGTGAGGTGACTGTACGGTCGCCTCAATGAAATTAACCGATCAGGCGAAGAGATTTCGTTTAGCTGAAATCGGCAGCTTGGCACTCGTCCCCCCATTTCAGCGGGACCAAGGCAGCACCAATGACTTGTTCACACAGGTCTTCGTCTGACCAAGGAACGCGGATCGCGCAGGATTGCTGTCAACGTTGTCGCTCCGGGCGCTACTTAAGGGAATTGAAGCGGCGGCATCGATCGCGGCAACCCCTTCATGAACAAAAGGGTGGCCGAACAAGCAGCACTGGGACGAGCTGGCGTCCCCATAACATCGGTCGAATGATGGCCTCGATGCTCTCTGAGAACAATCGCTGGATCAATACAGAACGCATTGAAGTCAGAGGCGGCTATGTTTAGGGTGCCGGTATTCTGTTACCGATGACCTGACCTACACGGCGCTCGGAGTGGGCCAGAGCGATCGAACAGCCCGCTCCATCCCCCTCAGGAATGCTGCAGACGGAGGGTCGGTTCAGCTTCGGTGAACCGATGGTCAAAGAGAAAAGCAATTTTCGGTATCTGTCCGCTCTCTTGAACCAACCAATCCGGCGTTCGCTGACGTCATCAAGTCGGCAGCGCCTTCTCTTCTTTATCTCACCATGTGAAATTCGACAACCGCTTCACGATCAGCCGCCCGTTTTCATCCCGGATGTGCTCCTCGCGACGGATCACGCCAGCCGTGTTCTCAGACCTCTTGCCATTCTCCACCCCGATGAGCGTCGCCTGGCGCAGCAAGGACCTTCGGTCAGCCGTCGTCGTTCACAATCCGAAGCCGTCTGTTCAGGGGATGGACTGTTTCGATGAGCGCTTCGAGAAGGCTCTGCCGGCGGAAGCAGTGGAATGGAGATTTTCCTTTACGATCGCCCAAGGCGATTGAGCGTCCGCAGGCCTGGGAAGAGCCGCATCCACAATAATGCGACTACGACGCTGCCGATTCCGCCCAGAATCGTCGCAGGAATGAGGCCGAACCATGTTGCGGTTATGCCCGACTCGAACTCCCCAAGTTGGTTTGAGGTCCCGATGAACAGGGAGTTAACCGCGCTGACCCGGCCGCGCATCTCGTTCGGTGTCTCTAGTTGCACCAGCGAGGAGCGAACCACCACGCTCACGACGTCCGCGCTCCCTAGAACCATGAGAATGGCCATTGACAGCCACAGCGACCGCGACAGAGCGAAGGCGACAGTTGCCACCCCGAAAACGATGACCGCAGCGAACATGCGGATGCCGGCAGCGCGCTGGATAGGCCGGTGCGCCAGAACCACGGATGTGGTCAGCGCGCCCAGAGCCGGAGATAACCGCAGCAGCCCCAGTCCCCACGGACCGGTGTGCAGGATGTCCCGGGTGTAGGCGGGAAGCAGCGCGGTAGCTCCGCCCAACAGCACGGCAAAAAGATCCAAGGAGATTGCGCCGAGAATGTTTCTATGCGCGCGGATGTAATGGATGCCGGAAAAGATAGAGCTTGCAGTGGGAGCAGTGTCTGCTGAAGGCTTGCACCAAGGGCGAATGGTCGAGGAAAGAGCGGATGCGCAGAGGTAGAGCGCCGTGCATGTTAAATACGGGACGTGAGCCCCTGCGATATACAGCAGGCCGCCGATGCCGGGACCCAGGATGGAAGCCGTTTGGTTTGCGGAGGAAGACCATGCAATGGCCTGGGGAAGAAGGTCATCGTCAACCAGCGTGGGGACTAAAGCCTGCGTGGAAGGGCTCTCGAAGGCACGTGCCGCGCCGAGCAACGCTACTCCACAGAAGATTCCGGCCGGGCGTAGATGATGCAGCAAAGTTGCGATGCCGAGCGCCGCTGCGGTCAACGACTCGATCGCTTGACAAACGGCGAGGATCGACTTGCGGCTCACGCGGTCGGCCACGTGGCCGACCAGCAGCATCAGCAACAGAAGCGGAAGGAATTGCACCAGCCCGACCATGCCCAGGGCGAATGTGCTATGCGTGAGTGCGTACATCTGCCAGCCGACGGCGACGCCGGTCATCTGGTAGCTGACCGAGGAGCATACGCGGGCCAGCCAGAATCGTGAGTATGAGCGGATGCCAAAGACGGAACGGGCAGATGGTGTTAAAGGTGTCCCCACAGTTCCAAGCTATCAAAAGAGGTCCGCGCCGACAGGTTCGCTGGCGCACGGGCGGATTCGGGCGGCTTATGTGCGCCTGGAACTCCATGGAAATCAAAACTTTCAAGAGTTTTTTCGCTTATTTCCCCAAAAATGAATTTGGGACTTTACGCTCGGCACGGTAAGCAACGATGTCACTGCGCAGCTTGGAGTCTGTCGGGAATAGATTTACCGTTTATGAAATTCCGGAATGCGACGATGTGGATTGGCATCAGGCTTGTTGCCGGCGATCGATCCAAGCGGATCGTCGCGATCCAGGAACGAGGCGATATCGAGTTGTTGAGGCGGATCGAACCATGGAAGGACGATTCGTCCCAAACCCTTTTAAGAAACATGGCGGCACCGCATTACACAAGCGATGACATCGGTCAAAACGCATCCCCATCCCTCCAACTGAGGGTTATCCTGAACCCCTTATGAGTCAGCATGACCATCCATTTCAGGCGACGATTATCTACACTTCGAGAAGGTAACGCTTGACATTACTAACGCTTATCGTTACTATCGGTTCGTGATTGTGAGCTTCCACGATACCGATACGCATTTGTTGTGGAACACGGGCAAGAGTCGGCGTATTCCCGCCAACCTGCGAACAGCGACATGGAAAAAGCTGGCGATTCTCAATGCAGCGGTAGAACTGGAAAACTTAAGAGTTCCGCCCGGCAATAACCTGGACGCTCTAAAAAAGGATCGTAAGGGCCAGCACAGCTTCCGCGTGAGTGATCAGTTCCGCGTCTACTTCGTCTGGCGTAATAAGAATGCGCACAATGTAGAGATTGTGGACTACCACTGAAGGAGATGAGATGACACAGCCATTCGCAATCCATCCCGGACATATTTTGCTGACGGAGTTTATGGAGCCGCTAGGCTTGAGCGCATACCGCTTGGCGAAGGAGTTGCATGTTCCACTCCCCCGTATTAATGATGTAGTGCGGGGCAAGCGCTCGATCTCTGTCGATACAGCGCTACGGCTCGGGATTTACTTCGGCCTTCCCGCCCAGTTCTGGCAGAATCTCCAGAATGACTATGACCTTCGCACGGCGAAGACTACTGATCTGAAGAAGATAAAGCCAAGGATTGCAGCTTAGTGCCAGTTCACGATCTTCTAGCAAGGAGGACGAGAGCCTTTGCGAGAAATGTAGCCCACAGTGACCAACTGAGCAGGAGAGGAGAGGGCACCTCACCCATCCTTAAGGAGCATAATTTACAATCGTCGACCTTATCATTCTATTACCAGCATCTGTGATCCGAACGATCGACTGGTTTGGCGCACTGTACAGTTCGAGCCAACCTACGAAGAGTTGGAAGAGGATGCCGGTTGCGGTTATCGGTCCGAGTGGGCTTGGGGCAATTACGCTTTTCCAGGCAGATCTCTTGACACTCATCGAACCTGCAGTCTTCGTTCGGGAGGCGTTCATGCACTTTATACGCTTTGTGCGATGTATCAGTGGCATCCACGGCTATTCGAATCACCCCCTTGTACGGTACATCCTGAGGTGCCCGAATGGCTGGAGGCAAAGGCATTTGCTGAAGTCCGAGGCCAACCTGTGCAACGGCGGGAAACCCTATAGAAACAAGACACACCTTATGGAACCGCGAGTAAAGAAGCCCATACTCTGCAGTGTAGTCGTCTGGTCTGTGAAGACTCAGTGGTCGGTGCCGACTGACATTTTTCAGTCCCAGTGCGTCGTAAGTGTGTCGTCAGGTTAGAACAGGTTGGCAGTCGTCCTACCCGGAGCTTTCAAATAGCGGCTGGCAAAGGTGATAAATGTAGGCCAGTTGGGAACCGGAGTATGACCTCCGCTGTGCTGGCGAAAGGCGATGTCGCCATCTATGAGCGGGGTCTCCATAGGCGGAAAAGCATCGGTACCCATAGTTTTTTTGCCGAGCAGCGCATAAACCGGTTGAGCTGAGACGGCGGCCATAAACATTCCTTTTGCGTCAACCCAGCCATCACCTTTCGTCGCTCCTCCACTAATGAAGACTGGCCGCGGTGCGCAGAGCGCAATTAGCTCATGGGAGTCTACGGGAAGGTCTCCCCAGTTCTTGGGACCGGCATACTTGATAAAGTTGCCCGCCATCCAGTGGTACTCGCCGGTGCCGGCAACGTTTTCGACAATCTCTCCCCAGTTACGGCGATGCAGCTTGGCCCCGCCCTCGCCCGACGAACTGATATAGCCGATAGCGAAGCGCTCATCGTAAGCCATGGTCACAATGGCCGCCTTGCCGTAGCGCGAGTGGCCGGTGATGCCCACCTGTTTTGCATTGACAGCCTTGTCGGTCTCGAAGTAATCGAGAGCGCGGCTGGCGCCCCATGCCCATGCGCGCAGAGCGCCCCAGTCATCGGGCTTGCGGTGCTGTCCTTTGTTGGTGAGACCAATGATGCCTGAGGTAAGACCCGCTCCGTTGTCGGCCTGAATGCTATTCGGCGCGATCTCTGCATAGCCCCACCCTTTGGCAAGCACCTGCTGCTGCCAGGTCGGCCCGGGATGAGGCAAAGAAGGATCGGCGGCAGCTGCACCCGCGGGACGCTGAAATGCAGGACGAGGCCCGACGAAACCAAACTCCATCATTACTGGCACGGGGCCCGTTGCATTGGTCGGAGTGGAAACCTCGAGCTGGATATCGACCTTGATGTCAGGGTCCATCGTGTTGTCGACGTGACCGATGAGCGATTTCTTGACGACCGGAACATCGCCGTTCATCTCGTTCTTTGTCGAAACAACTTGCCAGGTCACATTCGGCGTTTTCTTCGGCACGCGACCGTAGATCTCACGGTCAAAGAGTTCTACGATCTCCGGTCTGCGCTTCGTCCGCCACTGTTTCGCCGTCGTGACGCGCCTGCCGTTATTCATGACGAGCGGATCAGGAAGGTTGGGAAACGGATTCGCTTTGCTCTCGTCATAGTTCGCCGGGTTTTGACCGGTGGGACTGCCGTCCGCCCCGCGGCGAATCGTAACGATGCCCAGCTGGTTCATCATGTCCTGGTGATCCGCTTCTGAAGCTGCTTGCTGCTGCGGATTGGGGGCAAAGCCCGCAGGTCGAGCGGGAACCACTGGGGGTGTCTCTACCGGTGTCTGGGCGAAGATAGGGCACGCAGGGATAACAGAAACGATACTCAGGACGAACAACGTAAACCGACGCGTGGACGTCACAGAAGGGCTCCAGATATTTTCTTTGAGTCAAAAACAATATGCGCATTCAAAATACCTGTCTCGGGAACAAATTGCAAGTAAAAAAAGCATCCGTCTAAAGATGCCTTAGCACAGGTTTACGTGGCACTGTTGCTACGCACGAGAATGGCTTCGCCACGGCAACGAGAACTGGAAAGACAAAGGCCCCCAACATCCGGGCCCTCTGTTCGATGTCACATCTACTATCTGTACTTCTGTGCCACTTTCAAATGCGAAAGGTTGATGGCAGTATGCCATCGCTGGCCATCAGCACCAGAGTGTGACTCGTCGTGCGCGGGTCGAGCTTACCCACATCGGCCAGTCGGATTACGCCGGTATTGGAGAGGAGATTGGCTCCTGTCCCGCCCTTAATCTGCCAGTTGAGCAGAGCTCCTCCGCCACCTGGAGTCTTCTTAACCGCTCCCACCTCAGCACTGAAAGAGTTGGCAAAGTCGCTCCGATGCTGTCCAGCAGTCCCCATCACTCAATCTTAACGAAGCATGTTGGAAAGTCGTCTACCAGTGCCGTCCCCAATTTCCCGCTGAGCGAGCCGGCCTAACGCCGCGTTCAGGTCCAGGATGTCCGCCGGATCGGACTGCACCAACAGGGCCTCGTCCACGTTTATGGTCGCCAGCACTTTTTTGAGGCCACCACGCTTGACGCGCTGGGCTGCCTTGGCATGGTTTACCGGGATGTGCCGCACGGTCATGGCCGCGATAGCCATAAAGTGCGCGCAGTCTTCTAAAAATGTGTCGGTCCGTTCCATCTGAAGATAGGCTTCATGCTCCGGGTCCGTGGTGTACAGCGTATGGTCCGGACGTTCCCAGCGCATGTACTGCCGCGCGCGTCCGCGGAACTGCTCATAAACCAGTGGCATAACCCTAAAAACAGCTGTTGAATCCCTGCTAGTTCGGCATCTACTTGAATCCACAAACATTTGCAGTCGTTTGGGATTCCACCAATTCGGCGCATTGCGCAGCAGTCCTTAGTGCACTCATAACATGCACTTGACGGCCCCAGAATGGCATCAACTGAGGTTTTTAGGATAATGCGGTCGAGAACAACGGAATCTCCCGCAGTATAGGCGCGCAACAGCCCCGGTGATGGCGGGACTAACGTTCGGCATGGACCCCTCCTATTGCGGGCGAGGCCTGCAGGGGACTACTCCTCATGGGAATTATGCCTGAACTTCAGGGCACAGGGAACGGTAACTGTCGCGGCACGGCCGCCGAACTGTTGAGCATCTCCGATACCTCTTCGTCGAGTGTTACGCGTGAGACCAGATCGGCGGCGCGTTCTTCTTTCGGCAGGAACAGATCGAGGTAGGGCAGCGTTAATAGTTCTCGCCTCAAAACTATCTTTCGTTCTAGTCGAAGCGAGGCGATGCAGCACTCATTTTCGAGGGCGAACACCGCGCCGTGCTCGTTCGGGAGAAGGACCCATCGAGCGGTGATAGCCGGAGTGACGCTGTAGCACCAAAGCTGCTGCTCCACGCAGTCGGGCCAGTTCGCCGTCGGTAGCGGCGAACAGCCGCGGGGGCGTGCCCGCCAACATCGTTGCCGCCATCTCCCGTTCGACGATGGGGGCAAGCGCAGTCCACAGAGCGGTGATATCGCCCATGACGATGATCATCTCCGGGGCAAGAGCCGCCGTCACCAAGCGTAGACCGCGTCCCAGTGCTTTTGCCTGTCGCTGCAGAGCGGCGACCGCCTTGTCGTCACCTTCATCAGCGAGCTTCAATAAGTCCTGGACGGACGCCGCGGCTACCTTAGGCCGGAGCTCGGCGTAATAGCGCAAGGCCGCATTGCTGGAGGCAAACATCTCCCAGCAGCCGCGTTGTCCACAGCCGCACACAGGCCCGGCCGGGTCGATCGGGATGTGTCCGAACTCGCCAGCCAATCCGCTGCGGCCGGCTACAATCTGCCCGTTGACAAGAATAGCCGACCCGATTCCTTCAGAAACCGAGATCAACGCCGCATTGCGGACACCATCCATATGACCGAACCACAGTTCAGAGATCAGACAGGCGTTCGCGGCATTATCCATTTCGATCTGCAGGTCGAAATGTTCGGCGAGAGCCTTCTTCAGATCGAAGTTGGCCCAGTGAAGATTGGGTGCGAGAAGTATGCGCTGCGTCTCTGGATTTACGCGTCCGGGCACGCTGACGCCGATGCCCTCGAAGGTCTTGTCCGGGTGGTGCTCGCGCATGGTCTGCATGGCTTCGGCCATCTTGATTGAAGCGCGGCCTGCATCGGAGGGCAGAGTAAGGGCATGGCGGGTAAGGAAGCGTCCGTTGAGATCGATGACGGCGAGAATTGCATATCCCGGACGCAGGTCGGCGACCAGGATGACAAGTTCGTCGTTCAGCGTGAGCATGGTTGGCCGGCGTCCCCGCGGACGCCTGGCGACGGCGCCTTCGGTGATCCATTTCTCATCAATCAACTGTCCGACGATGGCCGAGACCGTGCTCGGCTGCAGACCTGAGACACGCGCGAGATCCGCCCTGGAGACAGGCTGCTGCGAACGAATGATCTCGAGCAAAATGTCGCGATTGATATCGCGCGCGTTCTCACTCGAGGCCAGCTCGGCATAAGCCAGATCGACGCGTTTCATTCCTCGATTATTCTTTTTCATCCCAGTCATAGATCGTGTGGTCATTGCTTCACTCCACTGGCTGAGAATCCGACATCGACCCGAATATCTGGCCTGTAGTGAAGGAACTGGCGTCAGAAGCGAGGTAGACGGCCGCTCCAACCAGTTCTTCGGCCACTCCGAAGGGGCGCATTGGAGTTCTCAACAGAAGTTCCTGGCCACGTGAAGTCTCCAGGATGCTGCGGTTCAGCTCTGTAGGAATGATGCCGGGTGCAATCGCATTCAGGCAGATGCCCTTGCCGGCCCACTCCACCTCAAGCGAGCACGTAAGCGCACCGACTGGCGCCTTGCTGGCGCCGTAGGCCGCGATTTCGTGGAAGGCGACAAAGGTCGATAGTGACGCGATCTTCACGATTCGCCGATAGTTTTGCCGGATCATGGACACGCCGAAGCTCTGGCCGGCGCGCAGCGTGCCCGTAAGATTGACAACCATGGTGTTATTCCAGTCTTCGTCGGAACATTCGAGGGTCTTCATCTTTTTCGTAATTCCAGCGGAATTCACCAGGATGTCGGCTCGTCCGAAGCTGGCCAGGACGGATTCGTGCAGGCAATGCGCGGATTTCTGATCAAGCATGTCCGAGGTATGACGAAGTGTGCTGCACCCGATAGCTTCGATCTCACCGGCCACAGTCTCGACAGCATTCATGGATCGCGAGGTAGAAACGACATCTGCTCCGGCGCGTGCGAGTCCAATTGCAATCGCGCGTCCGATCCCGGAAGTGCCACCGACGACCACCGCACACTTTTGGTTTAGAATATACATCCCACACGTTTCTTCTCAGCATTACATTTTTACATATCACTCTCCGATGCCGTCCACCTAACGTAGAAACTGATAATTTTGCGAGCAAGAATAATCCTGTCGCAACTGGAAGCTCTGGTTGTTTTCGTGAGACTTCGGACTTCTCGGAGCACAGAAACGCGCTCTTTTGTCGTTGCGGGATGTAAATGTGCGAGATAGCGGAAAATCTGATTTGAATCGCACCGCGGAAGTCTTCGCAAGAAACCTGCTTGACATTCTCAGCTCTTCCCAGATATAGTTCGCGACGCGTATAAAGTGAAGAAATCGACGGAATAAAGAAACAGTTCCGAATCGAAGCACTTCTGACGCAGACACTTTAGGAGGAATCCGGCACCATGCGCTGCATCGAACAAAACGCAACCTTTGGGGAACCACGCCTTTGGCAGTTGGGCTCGGGTCTTCTCTGTCTGCTCTGTCTGCTGGCAGTTTCGACTTCAGCGCACGCACAGGTTCTGTATGGGTCTCTTACGGGCACCGTGACGGATTCTACCGCATCCGTCATTCCTAATACGCCGGTGGTTCTGACGAATCAGGGCACGTTAGACGCGCGTACCGTTACGACCGACCAGCAGGGCGAATATTCCGTGCGCGATCTGGCACCGGGAGTTTATACGGTGTCTGTTTCCAAAAGCGGCAACTTCGCGGGATTTGTCCAAAAGAACGTCGCCATCAACGCCAATCAGCAGGCGCGTGTGGATGTGGCGTTGCAGCTTTCCAGCGTTACAGCAGAGATAAC
>Ga0116129_1001465_pt1 | contig 13011 bp, 9 predicted proteins | sample June2015DPH_17_2_FD_89732 | JGI IMG/M metagenome (GOLD analysis project Ga0116129, IMG submission 89732) | Peatland microbial communities from SPRUCE experiment site at the Marcell Experimental Forest, Minnesota, USA - June2015DPH_17_10 | ecosystem: Environmental > Terrestrial > Soil > Wetlands >...
CAGCCGGCATCCTTGGTCATCACGTCAATGTTCGCCCTCAACAACGTGCGCATGCTGCTCTTGTCGGGTATCGGCACTCCCTACGACCCAGTCTCCGGACGAGGTGTGGTCGGTCGCAACTACACCTATCAGACCGTCAGCTCGGCGGCGGCGTATTTCGATCAGGATGTGATCGTCAATCCCTTCATGGCATCGGGCGCGTCGGGCACGGTGATCAACGATTTCGCCGCGGATAACTTCGATCACGGCGGCTTAGGCTTCATCGGCGGTGCGTACATCGGCGCGGTGAACAGCGGCGGCAGGCCCATCCTGTATCACCCCGTGCCGCCGAACACGCCGGCTTGGGGTAAGCGGTGGAAGCAGGCGGTGATCAAGCATTACAACCACACTGTCACGATCAGCGTGCACGGCAGTTCGATCGCACACCGCGGAAACTATCTGGATCTCGATCCTACTTATCGCGACGCCTGGGGACAGCCGCTGCTGCGGATGACTTTCGATTTTCCGCAGAATGATCTGAAAATGGCCGCTTATCTGACGGCCAAAGCCGCCGAGATCGGCAAGGCGATGGGCGCCAAAGAAGTGGCCGGCTCTCCTCGCGAGGGCCCCTACACCACGCAGCAATATCAAAGCACTCACAACACCGGCGGTACGGTCATGGGTGACAACCCGATGACCAGCGTGGTCAATCGGTATTCCCAGTCGTGGGACGTGTCCAACGTGTTCGTGATCGGTGCCTCCAACTACCCACAGAATGCGTCCTGGAATCCGACCGGGACACTCGGCGCGTTGACCTACTGGACGATCGATGCGCTCAAGAATAAATATTTGAAAAATCCCGGCCGTCTGGTGTCGGCGTGATCGCCGGCTCGCGCCGCCTGACGGGTGCTCCCAAGGGCGTGGCGCTGGTGTGCGCGCTCGCTTTCGCGATGGCGTGCGCGATGGCCGCCGCCGCGCCTTCGGCCGCGTCGAAGCCCGGCGAAGCCGTTGCCCCCTGCGAGGCTTGCCACGGCGCGCATGGGGAAGGCATGGCGGCCGCCCACGTGCCGCGGATCGCCGGCCAGTCGGCGCAGTATTTAAAAAAACAACTGGATGACTACGCCGACGGCACCCGCGACAACCCGGTCATGAGGAATTTCGCGAAGGCACTCAGTGATCAGCAGCGCAGTACATTGGCGGCGCGCTACGCGGTGATGCCCGCAACGCCGCGCCCTCAGGCAGCATCGCCGCGCCCTCAGACAACGGCCCTCGACGCCGTTCAGCAGGCGCGCGGCCATCAATTGGCCTATCAGGGCGATGAACAACGGCGCGTTGCCGCCTGCAACAGCTGCCATGGTCCCGATGGGGTCGGTGTTTTGCATGCCGCGCCTTATCTTGCCGGACAATCAGCGGACTATCTGACGAGCGCACTCAAATCGTTTCAGCAAGACACTCGCAGGAACGATGCCGGCGAATTGATGCGCTCCGTCGCCAAACAGCTCGACGACGCCGACATCGCCGCGATCAGCGGCTATTTTTCCTCAATACAGTGAATTCATCGACACAGTGAGGTTTCATGCCATGAAGCTCGTACATTTGCCATTACTCGCCATCGCGGTGCTGTCTTTGAGCGCCGCCGCCGGGTTCGGCCATCGGGTATCACACTCACCCCGGCGATGAAGCCGGCTACGTGCTCAAAGGCACTCTGACACTCAAAGTCCAAGGGCAACCCGATCGCACGCTCAAGGCCGGCGACAGCTTCTTCAATCCGCGCGACGCCGGTACCCTCGGCGCCATAAAGTTAAGTGCAGGAGCCTAGAGAAGATCCGCATCGTCGTAGAGCAATTCCAGCTCATCGACTTTGAGCGCGGCGCAATGCGCGCCGACGAGAATATGACGCGCGACCAGCAAGCTGACCCTTGCGAGGTCGCGAGCTGCCTCACGGGTTTTTTGCTTGTCCTCGACGTGATCCAGCAAATCGGAGCCGCGGGCGAGCCCCGCCGCCACCGTCGCCGCCAGCTGCGCCAGCTGGTGTTCATTGTATTGCATCACAGTTAACTTCTTGCTCTTCTTGCGTGCAAGCCTACGCCGTGGCGCCGCGGGGCGCGATAACATAAATCAACGACAGTGCCGTCTTAAGGGGGCCTAGTGTTGGCCTTGTCCATCGCGCACATCGCCCTGCGCCGTGTCTCTGCCATAGTCCAAATGCAAATAATCCGGATTGAAGAAGGACACTTCCTCGAGCGCGTCCAAGTCCTGAATCGTCAGTTTGCCGCCCTCCAACGTGATGAGTTTCTGCCGCCTCAGTGCCTGTAGAGTCCGATTCACGTGCACCGACGAGAGCCCCAGCGTCTCGGCCAGTTCCACCTGCGTGAGCGGCAAGGTGCAGGAATTGCCCTGATTCAAACCCACGGCGCGGAATCGATAGAGCAGTTCGCAAAACAGGTGCGCCATACGCTCGAGAGCATTTCGTTGCCCCACATTGACGATCCATTCGCGCGCGACCGCTTCCTCCACCAGGGTCGACCACCACAACGCCCGCGTCAGCGTCGGATAATGATCGGTCAGCCTAAGGATATTCTCAGGCGATATCGTCGCCACCTTCGATGCCACGATGGCCCCGATGGAGTGATCCATGCGCTTCAGGATGAAAACGCGCAGGTCGCACAAATCCCCCGGGACGAAGTAGGCGACGATTTGACGGCGCCCGTCCTCCAGCACCTTGTAGCGGCATGCAAAACCCTCCAACAGCAATTTGACCCCGCCGGTTCGCTCGCCCTGCACAATCACGTCCTCGCGGGCAGCGAATTCATGCACATCATTGACGCACTCATTGACGGCGCTGGACTCTTCCTCGGACAACTTCGTGAAATTGGCGAGCTTGCGCAGCAGCGGGTTATTCATGGCAAACCACCATAGCACGCGTAGCTGTGTTTGCGGCTGGGACAGCGCACCACCAACCTGTGTTAGCACTCCCCACCAACAAGTGCTGCCGCAGGCGCGAGCATTGCGTTACTCTTGGATCATGTTGAATCGATTCGCCATCATTCTCGGGTTCGTCCCCTGGGCGGCTCATGCCGCCGCGCCTCTGGAATTGGAATCGAATCAGGGCATGGTCGTGACCTCTCAGCACCTCGCCTCCGATGTGGGCGCCGCCATTCTGCGCCAAGGCGGCAATGCGGTGGACGCCGCGGTAGCGGTCGGATACGCACTCGCGGTGACGCATCCTTGCTGCGGCAACCTCGGCGGCGGCGGCTTCATGACCATTCACTTGGCGGACGGCAAGAATACGTTCATCAACTTTCGCGAGAAGGCGCCGCTGGCGGCGCGCGCCGACATGTTCCTGGATGCGCACGGCAATGTCGCCGGCAACAGCAGCGTGGATGGATATCTTGCGGCCGGTGTTCCCGGGACGGTCATGGGATTGGAGACGGCGCGCCAGAAATTCGGAACATTGCCGCGGGCCACGCTGATGGCACCCGCGATCAAGCTGGCCGAAGAAGGCTTCATATTGACCCGCGGCGATGTGGATGTTTTGGCCGATGCAACGAAGGCATTCCGCGACCAAGCCAACGTTGCCGCGATATTCCTCAAGAACCGCGAGCCCTTCGTGCCGGGCGACCGTTTGATCCAGAAGGATCTGGCCTCGACGCTGCGGGCCGTCAGCGACGGGGGAACCGATGCCTTTTATCACGGCGCAATACCGGAGGCCGTGAGCGCCGCCTCGCGCACTCACGGCGGACTGCTGACTGTCGAGGATTTTGCCGCCTATACCGCGACCGAGTCGGCGCCGATCAGCTGCCCGTATCGGGGCTACACCATCGTTTCCGCACCCCCGCCGAGTTCAGGGGGCGTGACCTTGTGCGAAATGCTGCAAGTCCTTCAAGGCTACCCGCTTCATGACATGGGCTTTCATTCCAGCGATTCGGTTCATGTCATGACCGAGGCCATGCGCCATGCCTATCGCGACCGCAACACGTATCTCGGCGATCCGGCATTCATCGACAATCCCACCACCCGTCTGTTGTCGATGGGTCATGCCGCGGCGATTCGTGCGCAGATTCACTCGAATCGCGCCACGCCCTCGAGCACGCTCGAGGGACCGGCGGCGGCCGAGGAACACACGACCACCACGCATTACTCGGTGGTCGATCGGTGGGGCAACGCCGTGGCGGTCACCTACACCATCAACGATAGCTTCGGCGCAAAGGTCATCGCCGGCAGCACGGGCTTCTTCTTGAACGATGAAATGGATGACTTTACCGCCAAGCCCGGCGTGGCTAACATGTTCGGATTGGTGCAAGGCAAAGCCAATGCGGTCGCGCCCGGTAAGCAGCCGCTGAGTTCCATGACGCCCACGCTGGTGCTCAAGGACGGCAAGCCGGTTCTCATCGTCGGCACGCCGGGGGGTTCGCGGATCATCACCACGGTTCTCGAGGTCATCGTCAATGTCATCGATCACGGCATGACGCTGCAGGAGGCGGTCGATGCGCCCCGAATCCATCATCAATGGTGGCCCGACACCGTCGCGGCGGAACCCTTTGCGCTGTCTGTCGACACGGTCAGATCTCTGACGCGAATGGGCTACAAGGTGGTGGCACTCGAGCCCTGGGGTTCCGGCAATGCCGCCGAGTCCATCGGCATCGCGCCGGCGGATGCCAATGCGGCCAAAGCGCTGGGCTTCCCGCGCCCGACCGTGCTGTACGGTGCGCACGATTCGCGTGCGCCCGCCGGCTCCGCCGCGGCGCCGTAGTTCTCGGCTATGGCGGTACACAGTCTATTTCCCACGCTGGTCTACGCGGCGCCGCTGCAAAGAGGCGATGCGCGCGATTTCAATCGGCAGCTATCGAAGGAATGCCGGCAGCTTCGCTTAGACGATGCCGCGGGACGGCGCTGGTCCCAGAAGAACTACCCCGGGGGTTATACCTCCTACGGCTCCGTGCATCGTCTTCAGAGCATTTCGCCCACCTTTGAATCGCTGCGCCGCAAGCTCGAGCGCCATGTCGCGGCGTTTGCCGCCGCCGTTGAATGGGAGATGGAAGGACGTGAACTGGAGATGACCGATTGCTGGGTCAATATCATGCCGCGGCACACCGTACACGGTTTACACCTTCATCCCCACTCGACTTTGAGCGGCACCTACTATGTGCAGGTGCCGCGAGGATCGCCCGGCACGAAATTCGAGGACCCGCGCCTGGATCGATTCATGGCCGCGCCGCCGCGCAAGACGACGGCCGGACGCAATGCCCGGCCATGGGTTACATTTCCGGCGGCAGCCGGTCAGCTGCTGTTGTTCGAGAGTTGGCTCCGTCACGAGGTCGCGCCCAACTCCGTCGATGCCGAGCGGATCAGCGTAAGCTTCAACTACCACTGCGCATAACTGCGAAACACAGGAGGTTGCTATTTCATCTTTTCACAATAACCACTGCAAGGAGCGGCATTTCCTCCCAGGCCTAAAGGCCAGGGTTTCCATGCCGAATATCTGATGACAGCCAAAGCGTCGGATGCCACCATGGCGGTCTTCCTGGATTTGGAAAACATCGCGCTCGGAGCGCGCGATGCCAAGTACCCGAGCTTCGATATCGAGAAAGTGCTCGAGCGCTTATTGCTCAAGGGGCACATCGTCGTGAAAAAAGCCTATTGCGACTTCGAGCGCTACAAGGACTTCAAGCGTGGCCTGCACGAAGCGGCGTTCGAGCTCATCGAAATTCCGCATGTCAGGCAATCGGGCAAGAACTCCGCGGACATTCGCATGGTCGTCGATGCCCTGGACCTTTGCTACACCAAGGGACACGTGGACACCTTCGTCATCTTGAGCGGCGATTCGGATTTCTCGCCGCTGGTCAGCAAGCTGCGCGAAAACGCGAAAACCGTCATCGGCGTCGGCGTCAAAAACTCGACCTCGGATCTTTTCATCAACAACTGCGATGAGTTCATCTATTACGATGACTTGGTCCGCAAAGAACCCTCCAAAGCGCGCCGCCGCAGTGCGACAACCGCTCGTGCGCCCGCGGCCGGTGACAACGTCCCGCGCGAACCGAAGGGGCCGGATTTGAACGATGCGCTCGAACTGATCGTCGATACCCTGGAAGCCTTGACGGAGGAGCGCGGCGGCAGCGAAGCTATTTGGGGCTCGATGATCAAACAGGCCATCAAAAGGCGCCAACCGGGCTTTAGCGAGCGTTTCTACGGTTTCAAATCTTTCAACGACATGCTGGGCGATGCCGAGAAACGGGGCCTGCTCGCCTTACGGGCGGATGAAAAATCCGGCGGCTATACGGTGCGGGTAGCCGACAGACCGGCCCGCACGCCCTAGGAGCCTGCGCTAACCGCAGGTCACGATCGCGCCCCCCGGTTCCAACCGCACCTGCGGCGCGGGGGCAGGCACCGCGCCGATGGAGAATATCGTGGCTGCGGATGGGACCGTCGCATAGGCGGCATGCGTGCCGAAATGCGCAATCAGGGTCCAGCACGCGTCATTGGTCAATCGCCATTCGACTCGCAGCACATCGTTGACCATCTCGAAGCGGCCGCCGTGCCTCATCGCGGGCAGATGCGGCGCCAGATGACGCCGCCGCAGCGACAACAGCTCCCGGATGAACTCCAGCCGCGTTCGATGCGGAGCCAACCGCCGCTCCCGCCACTTGAGCTTGCTGGCGTGAAATGTCGATTCGGCATTCGGGTCCGGGATGCGCGCGACCGCTGCGTCGTCCGCAAAGGCGGCGAAGCGCGTGAACTCGCGCCGCCGCCCGTTCGACACCGATGACGCCAGCTCAGGACCGAAATCGCAGAAAAACATAAACGGTGTCGAGGCGGCGAACTCCTCGCCCATGAACAGCATCGGCACTCGGGGCGCGAGCAACAGGCAGGCGTAGGCCGCGGGAAGCAGCCGCTCATCGGCAAACGAGTCGATGCGGTCGCCGAAAGCACGATTGCCGATCATGTCGTGATTTTGAAGAAATCCGACGAACGCGGCGGGCGGCAGGTGGCCGCTGGGTTCGCCTCGTTGCTTGTCGCGGAAAACCGAATACTCACCTTGGTAGGCAAAGCCCTCCGCGAGCGAACGCCCCAACTTCTGCAGCGGCTGCGCGGCATAATCGGCGTAGTAGCCATCCGACTCGCCGCTGATCAAGACGTGCAGCGCGTGGTGTACATCATCGTCCCATTGCGCGGTCGCGAGCTTAGGCGTGCCGGCGCCATCGCGCTTAAGATAGCGCGCTTGATTGGCATTGTTCTCGAGCACCAGGTGCACCTGGCGATCGCGTCCGGGCCCCTCGCGCAGGGCACGGGCGATTTCAGTCACGATATCGGGGCTCGATCGGTCTCGCATCGCATGGACGGCGTCCAGCCTCAAGCCGTCGAAGCGGTATTCTTCGATCCAATAAAGCGCATTGTGGAGAAAGAAATCGCGAACGGCGCGGCTCTCCTCGCCGTCGAAATTAATCGCCGAGCCCCAGGGAGTTTTTTGATCGAAATTGAAGAATTCCGGACAGTAGGCATGAAGATAGTTCCCCTCCGGACCGAAGTGGTTGTACACCACGTCGAGCAGCACCATCAGCCCGTGGGAATGTGCGGCATCGATGAAGGCCTTCAGGTCTTCGGGACGCCCATAGCCGTGCGCGGGGGCGAACTGCAGGACACCGTCATAGCCCCAATTGCGTCCGCCCGGAAAAGCGGCCAAAGGCATCAATTGCAGCGCGGTGACGCCTAAGTCCCGCAGCTCTTCGATGCGCTGAGAGGCTGCGGCAAATGTGCCCTCTTCGGTGAAGGTGCCCACGTGCAGTTCATAGAGCACCGCATCCGGCCACGGCCGCCCGCGCCATGCCGGGTTGCGCCACAGGTACTGATGAGGATCGATGATCTCGCTCGGGCCGTGCACGCCTTCGGGATTGCTGCGCGAGGCCGGATCGGGTACGGCCAGTGTCTGCGCATCGGCGGTCTGCACGATGAACTTGTAGCGCATCCCGGCTTGTGCGTCGGCCATGTCAATCTCGTGCCAGCCATCCTGCCCTGCCTGCATGGCGAGGTGCCGGGGTGCGCCGCCGCTAAAATCGTGCAGCTCCAGTGCCACGCGAGGGCTGGAAGGCGCCCACAACCGAAAGCGGGCGCCGCCCGCCGGCTTGAGCCAAGCGCCAAAAGGCATTGCGTGCGCGGATTGACCGGTCAGCTGTCCTCATCCTTGTGATCGTGCGGCCACCAACGCTGTAGCAGCGCAGCCGCCCAATCCTTGCCGCCCAATCCAAACGCCAAGGCGAACGCGAGCATGAGACCGGCCAGAATGATCAGGAACGTTCTTTGCACGATGTCGCCGCCGATCTCCACCTGGCTCAAAGCGATCATGATCACGAACGTCATGATCAGGTACCGAACGATTCTGCCCAGCATGTCGGCGTCGGGGATCTGCGCATCGACGCAGTAGGATTGCACGGCATTGCCGACGAATTGCGCGCAATACGACCCGAACACCACGATCAGCATCGTGATGAGCAGTTTTGGGGTGAACAGGACGGCGCGGCCCAACAGGTCGGTTATGTAGGTGAGGCCCAAGCCATTGAAGGCAATGATCAGGGCTGCCAAGATCACCAGCCAAAAGGCGACTATCCCGAACAGCGTGGTGGTATCGCCGCGCATGCCGGCCTGCCTCAGAAAATTGTCCGTGCCCGCGCGCTCGGTCAACACATTGAAGTTCACCGCCCGCAGGGCGCGCTCCACGGCGAAACGAACCGCCTTGGCCAGCAGCCATCCGACGACGACCACAAACAGCGCCAGCAACAGCTTGGGCAAGAACGCGGCAAATTGGTGCAAAAACTCTCGAGTCGCCTCCAACACCATATCAATACTTTGCATGAGAGCCCTCCATTATCCGCCGCTCCAGTCCAGAATTCCCTGCACCGGAATGCCGACCCAAGTCGGCCGATTGCCCAGTTCATAGCGCAATTCGTATAGCGCCTTTTCGAGTTCGAAGAGCCCGAGCAATCCTTGTCCAGGCTGCAGCGAGTCGTACAGCGCCGCACCGCGGGCTGCCGCACCACGAGTTGCCGAACCGCGAGCTTCCGCACCGGGAGCTTCCACACCGCGAGCCGCACCATCGTAAGCGGACAGAAACGCCCCGCGCACTTCGAGTTCCCAGCCCCGCGCCAGCGGCGCCAATCTCGCCGCTTCGGCCTCGTTGTGCGCGATGCTTCGCAAGGCGCTTTGCTGCGCATACCCGAAGGATCGCATCATCCCCGCGACATCGCGCAGCGGCGAATGCTTGGCGCGCCGCTGCTCCAGGCTGTGGCCGGGCTCACCCTCGAAATCGATGATGACGAAATCATTGCGCGTTACCAGCACCTGTCCCAGATGATAATCGCCGTGGATGCGTATTTTCATGCCTTGCGGCGTCGCCTTCGCGCAGGCCTCGATGCGCGCCTTGATTTGCTCGCGCTGCGCGAGCAGTGCCGTGGCGCGCTCGCGATCCGCCGCCGGCACCGTATCGAGATTCGAGGCGAGGAGATCCAACGCCTGGCGTGCCTCGTCCAAGGCGCGCTGGCGATAGGCGTCGATGTCGGCGCGGCTGAGGGTCTGCGGAGAAAACGCCGGATCCGAGGTCGGCTGAGCAAGCGCACGGTGCAGTTCCGCCGTTCGCACGGCCAGCACCCGGATCAACGTCAGATAGGCTTCGTGCGCGTTGACGGGAAGCGCATCGCCGGCCGGTGTGGTTCGGTACTGTTCGAGGTGGCGCCGCACGTACTCGAGCGCATAGGTCCAGCCATCCCCTTGATTCGCCACATAGCCCTGCAGCATGGCCAATAAGCGCGTCTGGCCATCGTTGCCGATGTATTCGAGCATTCCGGCAAGCGGCGCGCAATTTGCGTAGTGCACCACCTCGGTCAGATAGAGGCCCATTTCGAGTTCCGGATTCATACCGACACGCAGCCGCCGATACCCCTTGAGCATGAGCCGCTCGCCCATGTTGACCACCGTGTTCGAGCTGGAGCCGCGCGGCCGTTCCACCGGCAACGACGCGAAATCCGCCCGGGCAATTTTGGCGAACGCCGCGGTGCGCCTGAATTGCAGCTTGCCCTGCGTCGTGGGCATTTCCCGGCCGGCGGCCATGGCCGCCACGACCGCGCGGCAGAACAGCTCGTCGGCAAATGCGTCGCCCATCACCCCGACATTGGCCTGCTGGCGAATTTTGGCGACAGCCGCTGTCGACAGATTTCGCACGCGATCCTCGTCTCGTTCCTCCCAAGCCAATGCCAGCGGCAAGAAGTAGCTGGGGCGCTCCTCCGCGCCGTCGAGTTCGACCAGCGCCACCAGCCAGCACACCTTTCCTTCCTGCCACAGCGCATGCTCGCTGATGCGGGCGCGCTCGATCGGGGTGCCCTTCGCCGCATACCAACGCTGGGTCTCGATGTAGCGCGGCAGTGCATCGGTTTCGAACTGCGCGCGGGTTTTTTCGGCCATCCCGATGCGCCACGGGACCACGCGCTCGCGAAATAGACTCATCCAGCCGTCGAACAGCACCAGCACGGGACGTTCATCCACCGACACCACCTGCTCGTGCCAGGACGGCACGGCCGCATCGGTGGCCAGCCTGAACCAGTAGAAGCCGTAGGCGGCGATGGTGAGCAGGTAGGGCAATTCGCCAATGGGCGGAAACGCGTTGCGCCCGAGCATTTCCACCGGCACCCGGCCTTTGAAGGCCGCCAGACTCAATTCAACCGGCTGCGCGGAGCGCGACAGATTGGCGACGCACAGAATGGTGTCCTCGCCGAACTCGCGCAGGTAGGCCAAGATCTTGCGATTGCCCGGCCGCAGGAACCGGCGGGCGCCGCGCCCGAACGCCTGGCTGGTCTTGCGCACCGCGAGCATGCGTTTGGTCCAGCTCAAGAGCGAACTGTGATCGCGCGATTGAGCCTCGACATTGGTCGACTGGTATCCATACACCGCGTCCATGATGGGCGGCAGATACAGGCGCTGCGGATCGGCGCGCGAAAATCCGGCGTTGCGATCCGGACTCCACTGCATCGGCGTACGCACGCCATTGCGGTCACCGATGAAGAAGTTGTCTCCCATGCCGATTTCGTCGCCGTAATAGAGAATGGGAGAGCCGGGCATGGACAACAGCAGGCTGTTCATCAGCTTGATCCGGTCCAGATCATTCTCCATCAGCGGCGCCAAGCGGCGGCGGATCCCGAGATTGATTCGCGCCTGCAGGTCCGACGCGTACGTCGTGTACATGTAGTCGCGTTCCTTGCTGGTCACCATCTCCAGCGTCAGCTCATCGTGATTGCGCAGGAAAATGGCCCACTGGCAGGTTTCGGGGATGTCCGGCGTCTGCTGCATGATCTCGATGATGGGGTAGCGGTCTTCCTGTGCGATCGCCATGTAGATGCGCGGCATCAAGGGAAAATGGTAAGCCATGTGGCATTCGTCGCCATCGCCGAAGTATTCCCGGACATCCTCGGGCCACTGATTCGCCTCCGCCAACAGAAAGCGGTTCTTGTAGGAAGCATCGATGGCCGCGCGCAGCTCCTTGATGACGACGTGGGTTTCAGGGAGGTTTTCGTTGTCGGTGCCTTCGCGCTCCACGAGATACGGGATGGCATCGAGGCGAAAGCCGTCGACGCCCATGTCCAGCCAGAAATGCATGATTTGCAGCACGGCTTTCATGACCTGCGGATTGTCGAAATTCAGATCCGGCTGATGGCTGAAAAAACGATGCCAGTAATAGGCCTTCGCCACAGGATCCCAGGTCCAGTTCGACGTCTCGGTGTCGGTAAATATGATGCGCGTGCCCGAGTACTTCTGATCGGTGTCGCTCCACACGTAGAAATCGCGCTGCGGCGAGCCCGGCGGCGCAATTCGCGCGGCGTGAAACCAGGGATGCTGATCCGAGGTGTGATTGATGATCAATTCAGTCACCACCTTGAGTCCCAGGCGGTGCGCCTCGCGCAGCATGGTGCGAAAATCCTCGAGCGAGCCGAATTGCGGATGCACGTTTTGGTAGTCGGCAATGTCGTAGCCGTCGTCTTTGAGCGGCGAGGGGTAGAAGGGCATCAGCCAAATGGTATTGACGCCGAGGTCGCGGATGTATTCGAGCTTCGAGGTCAGCCCCTTGAAGTCGCCGATGCCGTCGTCGTTGGAATCGAAGAATGACTTGACGTTGACTTGGTAGATGACGGCATCTTTGTACCAGAGCGCATCGTCGGCATTGATGCCGGTCGGCGGTGCGGTATCGAGAGCCGGGACTTGAACGTCGTTCATCTGCTGCGCTTCATAGATAGTAATCGAAGTCCTGTTCGCTGCGAACGCGCCGGCGCAATCTAAAGACATGAGCCGGCGCGCGCTGGGGATCGAGCAATACGTAGTTGTAGCGGCCTCGCCAGATATAACGCTGATCGCTCAGCAAGTCGTGCACTTGGTAGGGCTGCCCGGGATCGTACTTCAAGGCCCCGACGTCAAGATCGACCCATCCTGACTGCGCCTGATGCGGATCGAGGTTGACGACGGTGAGAATGACGTTACTGGAAGCTGAGTCGACTTTAAAGTAGGCAATCAGCTGATCGTTGTCGACTCTGCAAAAATGCAGGCCGGAGTCGGATTGCAGCGCGGCGTTTTCCCGGCGAATTCGGTTCATGCGCGCGATCAATGACCACAGGCTGTCGGGCTGCCCCAGAGTCCAGTGGCGCAGCTGGTACTTCTCCGAGTCGCGGTACTCCTCGCTGCCCGGTTCGCGCGGCGTACTTTCCATGAGTTCGTACGTCGGCCCATAGATGCCATAGTTGGCGGACAGGGTCGCCGCGAGAATCATTCTTGACGCATACATCGGCCGCAGGCCTGACTGCAGTGTTTCAGGCAGGATGTCGGGGGTATTCGGCCAGACATTGGGGCGGTAGTACTCACGGCCGGGACCTGAGGCCAGCTCGGTGAAATAATCCGTCAGCTCCTGCTTGGTGTTGCGCCAGGTAAAGTAGGTATACGACTGTGAGAATCCCAGTTTTGCCAATCGGTGCATGACCTTGGGTCGGGTAAAGGCTTCGGCCA
>Ga0116129_1001466_pt1 | contig 13002 bp, 11 predicted proteins | sample June2015DPH_17_2_FD_89732 | JGI IMG/M metagenome (GOLD analysis project Ga0116129, IMG submission 89732) | Peatland microbial communities from SPRUCE experiment site at the Marcell Experimental Forest, Minnesota, USA - June2015DPH_17_10 | ecosystem: Environmental > Terrestrial > Soil > Wetlands...
CTATCAGGCGATCCTCAGCAATGCGGCTGCCAACGCCAACACCTGGATGGCCGCGCGCTATGACATGCAAAATCCGACGGCGCTCAAGCGGCTGGTTGCCGGCGGCACGCAGCTTCGTCCCTTCACCAACGAGGTGCTGGAAGCCTGCCTGAAAGCGACGAACGAATTGTGGGCGGAAATTTCCGCCAAGAACGCCGACTTCAAGAAGTCGATCGATGCGATGCAGGCCTATCGCTCTGACCAGTATCTGTGGTGGCAGGTGGCCGAGTACACCTTCGACAGCTTCATGATCCGCTCGCGTACCCGCGGCTAATCGCCACTTTAGCGGTCTTTTTGAGCCCGGCGTTGTAAGACGCTAGTGCGGCGAATTTGAAGTTCCTATCAGTGTTGCGGCGAGTTCTTTATAGGAACTTCAAATTCAAAACCGCACTAGAATTAACAAGTTGCTAGAGCTCCTTTGATTCCGAAGTTCGCATCACGGGTTGCCGCGATAGCTTGCGAACTTCGGAATCGGGAGCTCTAGTCTTTTTGCGTTGCGACATGAGATCGGCGTGGAAATTCCATAGGGGATGCTCCATGCTTCGCTGATTAAGGCCTCGGAACGAAGGCTGACACAGATCACACAAGGGAAGGAAATCCGATGAAGCGTCGCGACTTTATCAAGGTCACTGGTTTAGGCGTCGCGGGGGCGGCCAGCATTTCAGCTCCCGCCATCGCCCAGTCGATGCCGGAGCTGAAATGGCGTATGACGACGAGCTGGCCGAAGTCGCTCGATACGCTGCATGGCGCCGCCGAGATCATGGCCAAGGCCGTCGGCGAGGCCACCGACAACAAGTTTCAGATTCAGACGTTTGCGGCCGGCGAAATCGTGCCCGGCTTGCAGGTGCTCGATGCCGTGCAGAACGGCACCGTCGAGATGGGCCACACCGCGTCGTACTATTATTACGGCAAGGACCCGGCCTTCACCTTCGGTTCGTCGATCCCGTTCGGTCCCAATGCGCGCCTTAACCAGGCCTGGTACATGATGGGCGGTGGCAAGGAGCTGCTCAACGAGTTCTACAAGAACTACAACGTCACTTCGCTGCTTGCCGGCAACACCGGCTGTCAGATGGGCGGCTGGTTCCGCAGGGAGATCAACACCGTCGACGATCTTCAGGGGCTGAAATTCCGTATCGGCGGCTTTGCCGGGCGGGTGATGCAGAAGCTCGGCTGCGTGCCGCAGCAACTGGCGGGCGGCGACATCTATCCCGCGCTCGAAAAAGGCACCATCGATGCCGCCGAATGGGTCGGCCCCTATGACGACGAGAAGCTCGGCCTCTACAAGGTCGCGCCGCACTACTACTACCCTGGCTGGTGGGAGGGCGGCCCGATGCTGCTGGCGATGGTCAATCTCGACAAATGGAATGCGCTGCCGAAGTACTATCAGAATATCCTCGAGCAGGCGGGCCACCTCGGCAACAACTGGATGATGGCGAAGTACGATACGGTGAACCCGACCGCGCTGAAGAAGCTGCTTGCCGGTGGCGCCAAGCTGCATGGGTTCTCACAGCCGATCATGGAGGCGAGCTTCAAGGCGGCGAGAGATCTGCATGCGGAAGTCGCCGCCGGTAATCCCAACTTCAAAAAATTCCTGGAGTCGCTGTCGGCTTACTCCAGCGTCGGTTACCAGTGGTTCCAGGTCGCCGAAGTCGGCTACGACAATTTCATGGCGCGGCACGCGCAAAGCTAGGGCGTGACCCCATAAACTTGGAGCGGACAGCGGACGTCCAGTGCGCCTAACGGACTCAGGTCGGACATGGCCCCGTGTCCGAGAAGGGCCGATGCAGACTCTCGCTATAGCTACAGCGCCCTCTCGAGCTTAAACGTCGGAACATAGCTCGCCAGAATGGTGAGCCGGCCGACCGGCATCACCGGGCGTTTGCTCTCGATGGCGAGGGTGTAGCGCTGCAGCAGTGTTGCCAGCACGATCTGAGCTTCAGAGAGCGCGAAGACTGCGCCGATACAGATGCGAGGGCCTGCGCCGAAAGGCAAATATGCGCCACCCGATGTCCACGGCGATGGTTGTCCGGCAAATCTGTTCGGCATGAATGCCGTTGGATGTTGCCAGTGCTTGCGGTGGCGATGAAGCACCCAGGGCGCAACATAGACCTGAATGCCGCGCCGCACAGGTTCGCCCATAATCACGTCATCTTCGACCGGCTCGCGCACCAGAAGAGGCAACGGAGGGTAGAGGCGCAGAGCTTCCAACAGCACGAGGCGGAGCCGCGGCCAGTGACCGAGATCGTCGAGGGTTGTGACGCGCTCCGGCGGAAACGCTGCCACCTCGGCGCGTAGCCGCCCCTGCTCGTTATGATCGAGCGTCAGCAAATAGGAGGTCCAGAACAAGAGGCGAGCGGTGGTCTCGGAGCCCGCAAGAATCATGGTAGCACACTGATCACGCACCTCGTCGGCGGCAAGCGAGTCGCCCGTTTCCGGATCGCGTGTTGCGATCAGAAGATCGAGCAAGTCGCGATGATCGGTACCGACCGGCGCGTCGCGCCGAGCAGCGACGATCGCATCGACAGCCGCGACCCAGCGTTTCTGGAAGGCACGCCTCCCTCGGAGCGTGAAGGCAAAGGATGTTTCGGAGGTCGCAAAAGAATCGAAGATATTGGGACTTCCTGGCCCGGCGAAATATTGGCGGACTAGATCGCCGAGCCGATCGCGCTCCTTTTGATCGGGCATCGAGAATAGCGCGCGAAGCACCGCGTCGAGCGCCGCAGTTTGATACGCGGCAAGGAGATTGGCGCTAGACTGGCCCTCGAGCCGGTGGACCATGTCGTTGGCGGCCGCAATGAAGTGACGAAGCAGAATGTTGATATGGTTCGGCGTGAAGGAGGGCGACAGCAGGCGGCGCTGCCGGCGCCACTCGCTGCCTTCGGCAAGAAATACACCTTCGCCAGCCAGAGGCCGCAACAACCTGGGCACGATCGCCGGGCGGACATAGTTCGCGGTGTTCGTCGCCATCATGTGCCGAACGCCAGCGGGGTCGTTAATGAGGACGCTCTCGATACCGAACAGCTTGTTGCGGCGGAAGGGGACATCGAACGCATAATCTGGCCAGATCGCGAGGCTGTTGCGGATAGAGCCCCAGAGAAGCTTTATAGAAGGCAAGTCCTTTGGATGGATAGGCGGAGCCGGCGGAATAACGGGAGCAATTGTATCGAGCATGAGTGATCTGGCTTGATTGCAATTCCTGATTGATTTTCATGTACCGGGAGGCAATCTTCCCTGTATTGAACGGTTCGGACATCGCCAACAATGTAGCGAGACGTGCAGGAAGCACGATCATGACCTCGACGACCATGTCCCAAATCGTCTGGCCGCGCGCCGAGCTCGCCGGCTGCATCTACTGCACGATCCTCCGGGATACGCGCGGCGTCGCGCTGGATCAGGACCAAAGGTTCAACTTCTTTCCAGCTTCGCCATTCTGCGCTGTGACCTGGATGTTCGAGGGTGATCTGTACGGGATTGATCACCCGGACCAGATGGAACGCCCGTGGACCGGCACGAAGGTACCTAATCCTTCCTTTGCGAGCCCGCTGCCCAAGCCGTCGGTTACCTGGAATTCCGGCGAGGTTTATATGATTGTAGTGGTCTTCTATCCAGATGCGTTTTCGGCGATGACCGGACTCGATTTGAGTCAATTTACCGGCCGCCCGATCGTGGAGGAGGTCTTGCCGTCGTCAATCTTTGGGCCGTGCCGCAACTTTCTCGACGATGTTCCACGCGAGGGGACCGAAAAGAGCTTGTCGGCTCTCTATGACCAGATCGAGATCGTGTGGGCCAGCATGCGTCCCGATGGGAGCCGGCCGGCGCGACGATTGAAAGATTGGAGCGGAAGCCTCGCGTTACGAGCTGCCTTCAGCGGCCCCGGACGCAGCACACGCCAGATTGCGCGGCGCATCAAATCGTGGACGGGTCTCAGTGAGAGAGACCTACAAGGACTTGGCCACTCGGAGCAGCTCTTTGCCAAACTGCACGAGGCCATGCAGATGGGCGATCTCAACTGGGCCGACCTTGCCACAGCGGCAGAGTTTGCAGACCAGGCGCACATGACTAGGCGAATGCGTCAATACACCGGCTTCACACCGGAACAGCTTCGCCAAGGCGCCGGGAATGACGAAGCTTTCTGGGGCTACCGTCTTCTCAGACAGTATTTCACGAAGCCAGAAGGTCAGTAGGTCTATTCAGCGCTGTAGTTCCGATTAGGGTCATTCACATCGATTTTGGCATGCCCAGGGTATGTCCGGTTACGGGGGGTAATCTCGGAAGTATCGGTTGTCGGGTTTTCGTCAAATTCGCGTCAATTCGAATCTGGCTGCGTGCTAATGAGTCCACGCCCTGTTCGGGCTACCCGTGTTCACAAAGCAAAAGACCCCAGAAAGCAACGGCTTTCCGAGGTCTTTAGTTTTCTAGACATGGACCGCGACTACTTCGTCGGAGGACCGAAGTCGAGTGGCGGCAAATCCATCTGCGGAATATCGATCTTGATCTGGTTCAGATCGACGTTGAGCGGCTTGTCGAGCAGGCCGGTCACGGTGACCGGGAAAGCAATCACCAGCGCCACCATGATGGCCTGCAAGCCGACCCAGGGTAGCGCCCCCCAATAGATGTCGGAGCTCTTGACCTCCTTCGGCGCCACGCCGCGCAGATAGAACAGCGCGAAGCCGAATGGCGGGTGCATGAACGATGTCTGCATGTTCACGCAGAGCATCACGCCGAACCAGATCAGGGCTGCATCCGGGCCTACCACGGGGGCGAGGATCTTCTGCGCGATCGGCGCAATCATCGGCAGGATGATGAAGGCGATCTCGAAGAAATCCAGGAAGAAGGCGAGGAAGAAGATGAAGAGGTTGATGAAGATCAAAAATCCCCAGACGCCGCCCGGCAGCGAGGTGAGCAGGTGCTCCAGCCAGACGCCGCCGGAAACCCCGAGGAAGACCACCGAAAAACAGGTCGAGCCGATCAGGATGAACACGACCATGGTCGTGATGCGCATGGTGGTCTCGTAACCCTGCTTGATCAGGTTCCGCAGTTCGGGAATGCGGACGGCTTCGAGGCAAATCCAGAGCACCGCCAGATACGTCACGGCGAAGGCGAGCTTGAAGATCAGGCCATCGGTGACGAACATTCCGATGATCGTGCCGATGCCGCCGGTGATTGCGCCGATGATGAGTACCTTGCGGCCGGTGGTCGAAAAATCCTTGCTATGAATGGCCGCCAGCACGATGGCGCCGACCGCACCCATGGCGCCGGCTTCCGTCGGCGTGGCGAGACCCATCATCATGGTGCCCAGCACGACGAAGATCAGCACCGCGGAAGGGATGATGCCGAGCAGGCATTTCTTCCAGAGCGCCCAGCCGGTCAGCGTGCGCGCATCCTTCGGCACCGGCGGCACGTGGCTGGGCTTGAAGATGCTGAGCAGGAAGGTGTAGCCGGCAAACAGCAGGATTTGAAATACCGACGGGCCCCACGCGCCGAGATACATGTCGCCGACCGACTTGCCGAGCTGGTCGGCCAGCACGATCAGCACCAGCGAGGGCGGCACGAGCTGGGTGATGGTTCCGGACGCCGCCAGCACGCCGGTGATGTAGCGCATGTTGTAGCCGTAGCGGATCATCACCGGCATCGAGATCAGCGCCATCGCGATGACCTGCGCCGCCACCGTGCCGGTGATAGCGCCGAGGATGAAGCCGACGATGATGACGGAATAGCCGAGGCCACCGCGGATCGGCCCGAACAGCTGCCCCATCGAGTCGAGCATGTCTTCGGCGAGCCCGCATCGTTCCAGGATCGCGCCCATGAAGGTGAAGAAGGGGATCGCGAGCAAAAGTTCGTTGGAGAGTACGCTGCCGAACACCCGGCCCGGAATCGCCTGGAGAAAGTTCAGGTCGAAAAAGCCGAGATGAATGGCGAGGAAGCCGAAGGAAAGCCCGACCGCGGCCAGCGTGAAGGCCACGGGAAAGCCGATCAGCATGGCCAGTACCAGGCCGCCGAACATCAGCGGCGGCATGGTCTCCAGCGTAATCATTGCGTCGGCCTCTCGTATTTCGCGTCGATCGTGAGTTCGCCTTGCAGCGCGGCAATGCGTTTGATGACCTCCGAGACGCCTTGCAAGGCAAGCATCACGAAGCCCGACGGGATCACGAATTTGATCGGCCAGCGGACCAACCCGCCGGCATTGCCGGACATTTCACCGACGGCATAAGCCTGCATGAAGAAGGGCCACGACAGATAGGCGAGCAGCAGGCAGGCCGGTATCAGGAAGAACAGCGTGCCGATCAGGTCGAGCCAGAGCTGACCGCGCTCGGAGAGGAACAAATAGAAGATCTCGACGCGAACATGCTCGTTGCGCTTGAAGGTGTAGGACGCGCCGAACATGACCAGGATGGCAAACATGTACCATTGCAGTTCGAGCCAGCCGTTCGACGAGTAACCGAAAGCGTAGCGGATCATGGCGTTGGCCGCGCTCACGATGCAGGCGGCCAGCACCAGAAAATTGCAGACGTTTCCGATTTTTTCGTTGATGACGTCGATCGCCGTGCTCAGTGCCAGCAAGGGACGCATCGCGCTTGCCCCGGCGGTCATCAAACGTCGTCCGGAGTCTTTGCGGAGTTCAAGACGATTCCGCGCACCAGCAGCGATCGCAACGACAAATCTCCCCCTAGAGCCATGCTTCAGCCGCCTTCATCTGGAGCGGCTTTTACGACGTGCGAGATGAAAAACCGGCCGCACCATTTCAGCGCGATGCGGCGTCGTCAATTGGAAAATGGGCAAATTGGCGAAAGATCAAGCGGTTGCGGGGAGGCGCGGGTCTCGCTTCAACCGCCGGTAACGCTCATATGCCTGGCGACGCTTGGCCGGTTGTGCCGGCGGTCGATGATGAAGTCGTGGCCCTTCGGCTTCAGGCCGATGGCACGATCAATCGCTGCCGCAAGCTGCGCGTCGTCAGGCGAGGCGCGAAGCGGCTTGCGGAGATCGGAGGCATCCTCCTGGCCGAGGCAGGTATGCAGGGTTCCGGTGCAGGTGATCCGCACCCGGTTGCACGCCTCGCAGAAATTATGAGTCATCGGCGTAATGAAGCCGAGCTTGCCGCCGGTCTCGTGGACGCGGACATAGCGCGCCGGCCCGCCGGTCGTCTCTTCGAGGTCTGTCATTGTGTATCGCTGGCCGAGACGGGTGCGCACCAGCGACAGCGGAACATACTGATCGATCCGTCCCGCGCCGATGTCGCCCATCGGCATGACCTCGATCAGCGTCAATCCCATTCCCTTGCCGTGCGCCCATTGCATCAGCGAGGGGATTTCGTCCTCGTTCAACCCCTTCAGCGCCACCGCGTTGATCTTCACGGCCAACCCCGCAGCACGCGCGGCTTCGATGCCGGCCAAAACCTTGTCGAGATCGCCCCAGCGGGTGATGGCGCGGAACTTAACGGGATCGAGCGTGTCGAGCGACACGTTGATGCGGCGCACGCCGCAATCCTTCAATTCGCCGGCGAAACGGGCGAGCTGCGAGCCATTGGTCGTGAGCGTCAGTTCATGCAGCGCGCCGGAGGCGAGGTGGCGCGAGAGCGAGCGCACCAGCGAAATCACGTTGCGGCGGACCAGCGGCTCGCCGCCGGTCAACCGCAGCTTTCGCACGCCCTTGGCGATAAACGCCGAACATAGCCGGTCGAGTTCTTCCAGCGTCAGGAGGTCGGCCTTGGGCAGGAAGGTCATGTCCTCGGACATGCAGTAGAAACAGCGCAGATCGCAGCGATCCGTGACCGACACGCGCAAGTAAGTGATCGTCCGGCCGAACGGATCGGTCATCGGGCGCAACAGCGATGCGGTCCTGGGGGACAGGGTACCAGTCATTCAAGTGCCTTCGGGCTTACGGCCGCTAGTGTCCGGGTTCTGAGTCGCCACACTAGCGTGGCTGGTCATGACACTGGCCAAGCGTCGGGCTTACGGCCCGCGCCATGGAGCGAACCCCAATCTATGCACGTTGGACTATCAGTACAATCCGGCTATTTCCCGATGCGGCCCGTCTTGTGCGCTGCGGGGCAATCAGCGTGGGGGCGGGGCCGCGGCGGGGTCGGGCGCAGGCGCCGTATCGGCGTCTGCCGGCTTCTTGCGCTTGGGGCGCATCGGCTTCTTCTCTGGCTTCGGCGGCGGCGGAGGCGGCCGCAGCTCGGTCACGACCGGGTTCGGCTCGGTTTTCACGGTGTTTGACGAGAACATGCCGCCATCGACGCGGACGACGCGTACCGGGACCGAGGCCGGCTGGAGACCCGTCATCGAGTAATTCACCAGGAAGCTGGTGACGCCATCGGGTGGCGTCACGCTGACGGAGCAGGGCGTCTTGCAGCCGGGTCCGAGCGAGGTGCGCGCGTCGGCTCCGGGTGGCGTCGATTCAAGCTGAACCTGAATGGTCGGCGGCTCCGACTTGAAGGCGCTGAAGGTGTCGGAGGATGAGCAACCGGCCAGACTTATTGCCGTTGCGGCCATCGCGATAGCACGACGCATGATAGACCCATTACTCCAGGCCACGATTCCGATTGGGTAAAGTCGGCCCGTGATCCCATTTACATTGCGTAGGCATGTCGTCGCGCGACCCCGCTGAACCCGCGAGGAAACCGGTGATGGTTCCACCGGTGCGACCAACTGCCACATTCCCCGTTCGACCATAGGGGCCTCGGCATATCAGCGCAACGGCTGTGGTTAATTGTTGGTTAACGTGAACCAATAGAAATAAAAAGAAACATACGATCAAGATCTTAAGGGGAGAAGTGGGACTACTTCATGAGGCTTTCGACGGCTCCTTTCAGCTCACTCATGTGGTCGATGACCCGGTCGGGTTTGAGGTCCGCGACGGGAACATCCGTATAGCCGAAGGAGACGCCGATCACGGGCACGCCCGCCCGCCGGGCCACGCCGATGTCCGGACCGGCATCTCCCACCATGATCGTGGAGGCCAATTCTCCGCCGGCGCGGGCGACGGTCTGGCGCAAGATGGCGGGGTCCGGCTTGGAAATCCCGAACGTGTCGGCGCCGCAAATGGCGGAAAACCGCGAACTCAAATTCAGTTGATCCAACAGGCGCTTCGACAGCCATTCCAGCTTATTGGTGCAAACGGCAAAGCGGCAGCCGAGGGCTGCGAGATCATCCAGCGCGCGCTCCAGGCCGTCGAAGGGCCGTGAGGCATCCGCGATGTGCTCGGCATAGTAGGCGATGAAGTCGTCGGTCAGGCGGGCGAGTTCGGCAGGGCTCGCCTCGCGGCCTTCGATCTCCAGGCCGCGCTCGATCAGTTTTCGCGCGCCCGCGCCAATCATGTTGCGGGCGGAATGGAGCGGCACGGGCGGAAGGCCCTCGCGCTCGAGAACGAAATTGAGCGCGTTGATCAGGTCGGGCGCGGTGTCGACCAAGGTGCCATCGAGATCGAAGACGATAGTGCGGTGGGAGGTCATGCGAAACCGCTAGCCGCCAGACATCGATCATGCAAGTAGGGGCTTTTTAGGCTGCAAGAGCGCTGTTCCTCCCGGCAAAACGACGCTAGATAGGGCCGCCGGGTGCGGCGGTGGCCTCAAGCGGCAACCCCCCGTCGGGACCGGGAATTGAAGCGGGTTTTCTCGTGAATTTGGATGAACTTAAACGCCAGGCGGCGGCGCGAGCGCTCGATTTCGTGCAAAACGGCATGAAACTCGGCCTTGGCACCGGCTCGACCGCAAAACATTTCGTCGAACTGTTGGGCGCGCGGGTGCGCGACGGGCTGGACGTGATCGGCGTGCCGACATCGGAAGTCACGCGCGACGACGCTGTTCGCTGCGGCATTCGCCTGACCACGCTGGACGAGGTCGACCGGCTCGACCTGACCGTCGATGGCGCCGACGAGATCGACCCCTCGCTCAATCTCATCAAGGGCGGCGGCGGCGCATTGCTGCGGGAGAAGATCGTGGCGGCGGCCTCCGACCGCATGATCGTGATCGCCGACGAGACGAAATGGGTCGAGACGCTCGGCCGTTTTCCGCTGCCGATCGAGGTCATTCCGTTCGGTCTCGCCGCGACACGCCGGGGAATCGAAAAAGCTTTCGCCGATAGTGCTGTCTCGGGCCAATTGTTGCTGAGAAAAGGCCGCGACGGTCACGCTTTTGTCACCGATGGTGGCCACTGGATCGTCGACGCCCATCTCGGGCGCATACCGGATGCGCCGCGTCTTGCGCAATCGCTTGGCTCCATTCCGGGTGTCGTCGAGCATGGGCTATTCATCGGCCTCGCCAGTATCGCGATGCTGGCCGGCTCTCAGGGAATTCGTGTTGTTGAGCGGCAATAATGCTGCGGTCGAGGAGAAGTTGAAATGAAGCGTTCATCGGGAATCTTGCTTGCCGCCGGCATTGCGCTGGGCCTGGCGTTTTCGCCCTTGCCGGCCGGCGCGCAGCAGCCCGCCGCGCCGCAGGCCGCACCCCTCAAGCCGGTGTCGCCATCGGCCCTCCAGGCGGCCAGGGATTTGCTCGCGGTGAAGAACGTCAGCCAGGTCTATGCGGGTGCCGTCCCCAATCTCGTTGAGCGGGCCAAGTCGCAGCTTTTGGGCAGCAACCTGAACTATCAGAAGGACCTCAACGAAATCGCGGTCAGCATTGCCCAGCAGGCGGCGGGCCGCGAGAAGGAGATCGGCGAGCAGATGGCCAAGATCTACGCCAACGATTTCACCGAGCAGGAGCTGAAGGACCTGACCGCGTTCTACAAGTCGCCGCTCGGCCAGAAGGTGCTGGCGCAGGAGCCCAAATCGATCCAGGCCAGCATGACCTTCATGGGCCAGTGGGCGCAGAGCTTCGGCGAGTCGGTCGTGGCGCAATTCCGTGCCGAAATGGCCAAGCGCGGCAAGCCGCTCGGCTGAAGCGGGTCGAGTTTAATTTCAACGCTCGCGGTGCCGGCGTGCCCCGGATGCTGCGCTACTCACGCCGCGCAAGCGGCGTGGTGCGCTGGTGTCCCGGTCCTGACATTCGTATTCTGTCTCGGAGGGTTCGTTTACGAATGTCAGGACCAAAGGACACCAGCAAAATATCAAATCTTGTGCGGTTTTGGATTTGACATTCGCCCCGAGAGCTCGCGGGGGGCGTGAGCGAATGTCAAATCCACCGCACAAGTGATCCGGGGCCCGTGCCTAAAGAGCCGCGAAATGCAGGTCCCGGCTCTGCGGTGCAACGTTCCGCTGCTACCTTCGTCCGGGACACGAGATGGTTGCCCGGCTAATAGCGCACTTCCCTCGCGGCGGCAGCACACCTACCTTCTTTTGAGCCAATCTCAGATTTGACCGGAACGCACATGGCCGAATTCGATACCGATCTGTTTGTCATCGGAGGAGGGTCGGGCGGCGTTCGCGCGGCCCGCATCGCAGCCGGTCATGGCGCGCGGGTGATGATCGCAGAGGAATACCGGATGGGCGGCACCTGCGTGATCCGCGGGTGCGTGCCGAAGAAGCTTCTGGTCTATGCCTCGCATTTCCATCAGGAGTTCGAGGATGCGGCCGGTTTCGGCTGGACCGTGCCGCAACCGACCTTCGACTGGCCCACTTTGATCGCCAACAAGGACAAGGAGATCGCGCGCCTTGAGGCGGCCTACACCACTAACGTGGAAAAATCCGGCGCGCGCGTTCTCAAGACACGCGCCGTGCTGGAGGACGCGCATACGGTCCGGCTCGCGACCGGCGAAGCGGTGCGCGCGAAATATGTGCTGGTCGCGACCGGCGGCGCGCCGAACCACGGGACGGCCATTCCCGGCATCGAACACGTGATTTCCTCCAACGAGGCCTTTCATCTGCCGTCGCTGCCGCGGCGCATCGTAATTCAGGGCGGCGGCTATATCGCGCTGGAATTCGCCTGCATCTTTGCCGGTTTCGGTTCGGACGTGACGGTGGTCTATCGCGGCGAGAATGTGCTGCGCGGGTTTGACGAAGACGTCCGCAGTCATGTGCGCAGCGAAATGGAAAAGGCCGGCATCACGATCCTGACCGGCTGCACGGTGGCGCGGGTCGACAAGCATGCGCACGACTTCACGTCGCATCTGTCGAACGGCTCGAGCGTCGCGTCCGATCAGGTGATGTTTGCGATCGGCCGGCATCCGAACATCGGGGGGCTCGGGCTGGAGAAGGCCGGCGTCGCCCTCAATCCGGAGAACGGCGGGATTGCGGTCGACGGCTTTTCGAAAACCTCGGTGGAAAACATCTACGCGATCGGCGACGTCACCCACCGCATCAACCTGACGCCGGTGGCGATCCGGGAAGGCCATGCCTTCGCCGACACCGTGTTCGGCAAACGCGAGGTGCGGGTCGATCACGCCGATATTCCCACGGCCGTGTTCTGCCAGCCTGAAGTGGGCACCGTTGGCCTGACCGAAGACCAGGCGTGCGAGCTATTCAGCCATGTCGATATCTTTAAAGCTACGTTCCGCCCGATGAAGGCGACGCTGTCGGGCCGCGACACGCGCATGCTGATGAAGCTCGTCGTCGATGGCCGCACCGATCGCGTTGTCGGCTGTCATATTGTCGGCGATGGCGCGGCCGAGATGATTCAAGTGCTCGGCATCGCCATCAAGATGAAAGCCACCAAGGCCGATTTCGACGCGACCATGGCGTTGCATCCGACCGCGGCCGAAGAACTCGTCACCATGCGCACGCCAAGTGCGCGGCACGTGCGCGCAGCGGCGGAGTAGTTACCCTCTACTGATAGTGATCTGCGGTAGAGACGCCGACAGCCGTCAAGTCTCCGTGAAGTATGAGGCGAACCACACACGCTCCCGAGCGTGCAGGTCATGTTGGACAGAATTGATGAGGCAGTTTTTGTCGCATCAAGACAATACAAACAGAGCGAGGGGCGCTTGCCCCGAACGTCCAACAAATGGAGATGACCATGCGGAAGACAGCTCTTACCATCTTCGGCGCGCTGCTGATCTCAGGATTGGCGGTTCAAATGGCAGCGGCGTC
>Ga0116129_1001467_pt1 | contig 12988 bp, 12 predicted proteins | sample June2015DPH_17_2_FD_89732 | JGI IMG/M metagenome (GOLD analysis project Ga0116129, IMG submission 89732) | Peatland microbial communities from SPRUCE experiment site at the Marcell Experimental Forest, Minnesota, USA - June2015DPH_17_10 | ecosystem: Environmental > Terrestrial > Soil > Wetlands...
ATCAGTCTAATATCAGTCTAATATCAGTCTAATGTATTTGCCATGGTGACTCACGGCGGCAGAGTCGCAGCAGCCTACCCGCAACGTTCTGGGGCCTGCCATGTTTGGAATGAATCCGCCGGTACGCATCGGTGCGCTGGGTGCTGCGCGCATCGTGCCGACGGCATTGCTCCGACCTGCCGGCCGCTTGCCCGAGGTGTTAGTGTCCGCCGTCGCTGCTCGGAATCCCGAGCGGGCACGACAATTCGCGGCCGCTCAAGGGATCCCGCGCGCTCATGGACATTATCGGCTCCGGAGAGTTGGGGGAAGTACACCGAATAGAAACTGCGTTCTGCATACCATTGTTGGCTTTGAACAATATTCGATGGAACTTCAGCTTGGCCGGCGGAGCGTTGATGGATGTGGGCTGCTATGCCGTGCATATTCTGCGCACTCTGGCCGGTGCCGAGCCAGTCGTACGCTCGGCGACAGCAAAACTCCTGAGGCCCAACGTCGATCGTCTGATGCAAGCTGAATTGGCGTTCGCGGACGGACGCACCGGCTCGATCACCGCATCGATGCTGTCTTCGCGGCTATTCGCCATAAACGCACGAGTCATTGGTTCGAGGGGAGTGCTCCAAGCACTCAATCCGATCGCGCCTCAGTACCGTCATCGCTTGACGGTCAACTCGGCGCGCGAGCGGCGGGCCGAAACAGTCGAGCGCCAACCCTCGAGCTACACCGCGCAACTTCAAGCCTTCGCGGCCGCCGTTCTACGTCGTGAGCCTTACCCCACGAACGTGGATGATGCCACGGCCAACATGCGCGTGATCGATGCCTGTTATGCCGCCGCCGGGCTGCCGCGGCGGGAGCCCACCAAGTCGTAGAAACTCGAATTCGACTGGCCGCTTTGCCGAGGGGAGTCAGTCCTTGGCCAGCAGCAGCGCGGCGGCCATGGGGCCGCCGCCGGATGTGGCGACGGCGACCTTGGGATCGCCCGGGATCTGTCGCGCGCCGCCGAGGCCACGCAACTGGGTCACCGCTTCGTGGGCGAAGCCAAAGCCGTGCATCCGCCCGGCGCCAAGCTGACCGCCGTGCGTGTTCATCGGCAACGTGCCGTCACGGGCGATCCGAGTCCCACCTTCGATGAAGCGATGGCCCTCACCCTTTTCGGCGAAGCCCAGGCCTTCGAGCCAGGTGATGGGGAGGAAGGCAAAGCCGTCGTAGAACTGGATGGTATCGACGTCCTTGGGCCGGTAGTCGGTGCGCTTCCACAGATCCGCACCGGTCTCGTAGCTGGCCGGCCATTCCACCTGGTCCCAGCTGTAGCGATCGACCGAGCAGGACATGCCGGCGATCCGGATCGGCTTGCACTTGGCCTCGCCGATAGCATCCTGGGACGAGACGATAACCACCGTGGAGCAGTCGGTGAAGCGGTCGCAGTCGTAAAGACAGAACGGCGCGGTGATCATCCGCGCGGACATGTATTTATCCAAGCTAAGCGGCTCCTTGACGATCGCCCGCGCCCGCGGATTGATCGCCGCGTTACGGTGCGCATTGAGCGCCACTTGGGCGAGTTGCTCCCGGGTCATGCCGTAGCGCTTCATGTGGCGCATCGCATATTGCGCGATCCAATTCGCGGCCGAAATGGCGAAGAACGGTGCGACCCATTGCGAGGCACCGTCGACCGTGTCCCGCTGCAACGGCGGGAACTCTTGCGGGCGCGATATCGCAGCCGCTTCATAGACCGTGCGGAAACAGATCACGTGACGAGCAAGGCCGGCCTTCACCGCCATCGCAGCGGCGTGGATTGCCGAGAGCTGCGCGGGCATTTCGGCCGCGCCTGTATGCCACTTTGACTTGATGTTGAGCGCCTCGATCAAATCGTCCGAGCTCACCGGCGAAAAGCCGAGGTAGGCATGCATCTTGCCAGGATAAGTGGCGACGCCGTCGATCTGATCGAGCCTCAAGCCGGCTTCCGTGAGCGCTTCCTTGACCGCGTCGACGGTCAGAAGCAGTGCCGGGCGCGTCAGGCGGACGCCGACCTCGGATTGGCCAATGCCAGTGATGTAGGCTTCTCTCTCGGCCATGGCTCAGCTCACTTTCTCGAACAGTGGATACCAGATGCCGTTCTGCTCCTCGAAAAGCACGCGCACCGGATCGTCGAAATCCACGGCGTCAACCGGGCAGTTGACGATATTGGTGGTCAGATAGACGCCCGGAACCCCGTCGAGCCTCACCCGGGCGATTACGTAGGGAACCTCCAGACCCGGCATCCAGGCCTGGTAGTTGATGGTATAGCTCTCGACCGCGCCGCTGCCGGCGACCGGCTCGTGCGCGACATTTTCCGATTGGCAGTGGCGGCAGAGCGGCTTCGGCGGATGGGTGTACTTGCCGCAGTCGCCGCACTTGACGATGTAGAGCTTGCCCTCGGCGCCGCCGGTCCAGAAAGCGCGGTTGTCGGCGTCCAGCCGCGGTCGGGGACGGAGGATTGTCATTCGGTATGCTCTCCTGCCAAACGCATTGTGGCCTTGTCACGATCGGCCGCGTCGCGGCAGCGCTCATACTGACATCAGGGTGGTCCCAATGGCGTGCATGTTAGCACCTATGATTTGGTTCGGCAGCGTCAGCAGCGGACAACTGCCTGGCGGGGAAAGAGGTCCTCGTTCCGAGGTTCTGCCAAGGTGGGCATGGGGATGAGCAGCAGCAACCACTTAAGCGAACGAGGACCCCTGAAAACTTCGTCTTCGATCATCATACGAGTCGCCCAAGAACTAACCTTGAACGTTGCTGCTGGTTTTTGACAATTCTGCTTCTTTCGTTGCCGTTGAAACGGCGGCGCAATGCCTGTGTCTTTGCGTGAGCATCGTCAGTCTCCCGGCGCACTGCCTTGCGTCGAGGCTCGGCGCCGTCGCGGCTTGGTCGGCGCGCTGTCGAGTGCCGCTGTTCTAAGATCGCGCAGCATGCGCCCAAACAGCAATATATCTTCGCGCTTGTACGACGACAGCCGTTGCGTCACGAGCTTCGTGAGACCCTCTTTGACCCGACGCTCGACTGTCCTGCCGAGAGGCGTCAAGGCGAGCTCGACGCGGCGCCCATCGCTGGCGCTTTTCCGATAAGTTATGAGATCGGCTTGCGTTAGACGCACCAGCTCCGCGGTAATAAGGCTGCGGCCCACCTTGAACACGTTGGTCAGGTCCAGCGGAGACGTATCGCCTCTTCCTACGAGACGCACGATCCACGCGCCACGCGGCCCGAGCGAGTATTCCTCGGTGATATCCTTGATGGACGACCACAGCAACCGTGAAGCAAAGGCGAGCCCCTCGCAGATGAGTCCGATCTCATCCCAGGAGAGTTGCAGTGGATTGGCGCGCCCGCTCTTGTTCATCCTAATTCTATGCGCGAGACGCCGGCCTTCAGGCCGGCAATTGCGGTACTGTATGCATGTACAGACTCCATCGGTAGACCGCTATGCGATTCAGTATGTGCGGAACGATCCATGATCGTGATGTCAATGCGGCTCAAAATATCCTCACGGCGGGACATCGCCGTCTTGCAGAAGGAATCTCCGTCCCTTGAAGCGGAGAGGATGTCGATAACCCGCTACCTTCTAGTCCTGACCGGGTGCTGTCAAGCAGCATATTACGGTTATTGAGGCGGCCATACTTCCTTTTAGACCGTTCGCCAACGCGAAGGTCAGGCCGGGAAATTACGACGCTTTACCAATAGATACAAGAGGATGGCTACGATATGCAGGACGAAGCGCCAATAACACGTTGAAATTCAGCCGTGTCCCTACTCCAGACCGGCTGTGGCCGCTGGCTCCCGACACCCTCGATCAACTCTTCATCGCCCAGGAGTCGCAGACGCTCGTGGCTGCGACCGCTCCGCCGCTCAACAGGTCGCACTTGCCGCAGTCACCCTTGGAAGCGCTGAAGAATGCGCATGTGCCGCAACGTTTGTTGTTGTCGGCGGATTGGGCTTTGAAACCCAGCGACGAGCGCAGGCTTTTTTCACTGGCCGGCATGGAGTCCAAGTCGAAGCAAGCAGCGCTGTCTGCGGCAGGGGCGCTGCGGCTCAGCACCAGAAGCGCAGGCGCCCACGCTGCCGCTCTCAATACTCGGCGCCGTGAACGGTTCACTGCATCGCTCCTTTCACTTGGATACCCTCGTCACTTGGATACCCTCGAGGTAACGCCAATTGCAAGACATGTCGGGTATCCTCGGGATCTTGCGGCGCATAGTTCATATCGTGAACCATCTCGGCCGGTGGATCAAGCGCGCTGCGACACGCCCCATGCGGCATACATGAAGCGGCGGCATTCCGCGAGGATCTCCCTATCCTCGGGCGCCTGTCCCATGAAGCCACCGTGTGGACCGGCCTCGGTCACCAGCAGATCCGCTTTCAGGCCCGCACGTCTTAGGGCGCGATGCATGAGCACGGTGTCCGACAGCAACAGATCTCGCGTCCCGCTAGTCAAAATCGTGGGCGGCCATCCTGCCCCGAAGCTGCCAAACAAGGGGGAAATGTGCGGATCCTTGAGTTCGCGGCCGGCTCCGTACATCGCAGGGCCGCCCTCCGCTCCCCCGTATAAGGTTACATCGAGATACCGGTTGGTCTGGTAAGTATCTCCGGACCGCGTCAGGTCCAGTGCCGGCGTCTGCAGCGTCAGCGAAGCCGGCAGCGGCAAAGCTTCCTCTCGCGCACGCAACAGCAGTGCGGCGGCAAGATTTCCTCCCGCGGACGCGCCGCCCACGGCCAGCGCCGTCGGCTGGTAGTGCTTTAGTGCTTCGCGGTATCCCGCCAGACAGTCATCGAGCGCCGCCGGATACGGATGCTGCGGCAGCAATCGATAGTCCACGGACATCACTTCGACTCCATAATCCATGGCTCTGAGTTTCGCGAGCAATTGGCACATCTCGCCGCCGCCAGCGACAAAACCCCCGCCGTGTATATCCAGCAGGGCTACTTCGGCAAGCCGTCCCTGCCGGTCGGCCGGCGTTACCCGGTATAGCCTTGCGCCGCCCGGTAGATCGATCGTCTTGAATTCGCCTTTGAAGCGGTCGGCCGCCGGCCGAAGCAGCGCGACCGCCGCCGCCGCCTGCGCCGCGGTGTCGCGGCCATTACCCACATCCGACATCGATAGTGCGGCGATTCGTTTGGCGGCTGCGCCGAGAAAGGCTTGTGCCTGCGTGCTGATGGATTTCGGGACAGGAATAGCCTGCGCCGGCAGGTGCAGCGTGGTTTCGTCGTCCGACATATCGATCCCCTTTACGGTTTGCGCGAGCAAGTTCGGAAACCGAATGATACCGCGTCCTGGCTCGCGTCGAGCTTGGCTCGGACCGATGCAGCCCGAGAGCTCGCAATTGGACACGCGCCGTCCAGTTACTTACGATGCGCATATCGTCACGACGCCTCGGGAGACCTGCGTGGCGGTTGCATCAGATTAGAACAGGGAGGATCTCGCAGGCAGGCCGTTTCCAGACCTGCAGCGTTTGCCCCGCGCGCAGCCAATATACCCCGTCATTGACAGCGCTCGCCGCCACGGAGAGTATGACGTATGAAAAAGGCCGACGCAGGATTGCCCAAACTGTCCGCCAAGGAGACCGGCTTGATCGCTCAGGGCTTTACCTTGGCGAATCGACTGCTCAGGCAGACTACCAGCGGCGTCACCGTCGATTATGAGCTCGGGCCGCGCGGCGCTTGGATCGTGCGCTTGATTGCCGGCGGCAAGGTCATTCATCCCCTGGATGTTACCAATTTCTTCGTAATCAGCCGCAGCGTCATCAGCGACGAACTCGCACGTCTTTTGCAAGCCCGCCTCATCGTCTACCGGAAGAGCCGGCGAGATGGCCGCCGGATCGAGCTGGCCCTGACCGCGCTCGGCGAGAAGGTCTCACGCCGCGTGCGCAAAGAAATCGGACAGCTGATCACCGAACGGTTTGCAACGTATTCGCGGGACGAAGTGCTGAATTTCGGCCGCATGCTCAATAACTTCATCTTTGCGGAAATTGCCAACCCACCCGCACGCGGCAACGCACGTCGGCCGCCGCTCCGCGCCAAGCGCGCGCGCTCGGCCGCAGGCTCTGCCGCTCGAACTTGACTGTTCTGATTCCGAACTTGTCTGACTCCGAACTTGCCAAGCAGATCGATTAGCGGCAAGATTGGTTCGGAATCCGAACTACAACAGGACCTACAAGCCCCCCGGGAGTTCACCTGGGTGCAAAGTCCATCGCGGCAACGACGAGGAGAATCTGATGAACCGTCGGCAATTCGTCTCTGATGCATCCCTGTTGCTTGGCAGCGCCGCGATTGCTCCACTCGGCATGACTGCCGAGACCAAAGCCGGCGGCGATGCCGTCGTTCAAATTGCCAGCGGCAAGGTGCGCGGCGTCTCCGATAATGGCGTCTACGTCTTCAAGGGCATACCGTACGGTGCATCCACCGCCGGAGCGAATCGTTTCATGCCGGCGCGCAAGCCCGAACCCTGGACGGGCATTCGCGATTGCCTCGATTGGGGACCCGTTTGTCCGCAGGTCGCCGGCGGCACTCTCGGCGGCGGAGCCATGGGCCGTGAATTCGGACTGCTTTTCGGCGTGGGGCCGGCGAAATTGGCATCGAGCGAGGACTGCCTGCAATTGAACGTATTCACGCCGGGATTGCGCGACGGTAAGAAACGACCGGTGATGGTGTGGATCCACGGCGGCGGTTTCGCCATTGGCGCCAGCGCCGGACCGCGCACCGATGGTAGCAATCTGGCGCGTAACCAGAACGTCGTGAGCGTGTCTCTGAACCATCGCATCGGAGTGCTCGGTTACTGCCATCTGGGTGATCTCGACAGCAGTTTTGTCCACTCGGGCAATGTCGGTCAATTGGACCTGGTCACCGCGCTGCAATGGGTGCGCGACAACATCGCATCGTTTGGCGGCGATCCGAACAACGTGCTCATACATGGCGAGTCCGGCGGCGGTGCAAAAATTCACATTCTCATGGCCATGCCCGCGGCGAAAGGCCTGTTCCAGCGCGCGATCTGTCAAAGCGGTGTGATTCGGACTACTCCCAAGGGATTGAGCTTGCCGGATCGCGCCAAGGCCACCGAAGCAGCGTCCGGGCTTCTCAAGGATGCCGGCCTTGGCCCGACCCAGGTCAAAGAGTTGCAGGAGCTTCCGATCGAGCGTCTGCTCGCCGCGGTTACGGCCACGATACCAGCCCCGGGACGCAGCTTTGCGCCGGTAGTTGGCACCGTGGATTTCCCCGAGCCGCCGAACCAGGCCATTGCGAAAGGCTCGGCGCGCGTGCCCTTCATGATCGGCTGCACGCAGCACGAAGCCAACTTCATGCTCGCCAGCCAGGGGGTCGACAAGACCAAGCTCACCGATGAGCAACTCCAGCAGCGCGCGGCCGCCATCGTCGGCGATCATGCGGCCGAGATGATCGCCGGCTATCGCAGGAACTATCCAAACTACACGCCGGGTGATCTGCTGGTGCGCATAATGACCGACAGCACCAGGATCGCCTCGATCGAGGCGGCCGAGGCGCACATTCGGGGCGGCGGCGCGCCCACTTACATGTATTTGTTTACCTGGCAGAGTCCGCTCATGCCCTCCTTGCAGTCCTCGCACGGCATCGATGGGGGCTTCTATTTTGGCAACACCGAGACCCTCGGCATGACGAAGGGAAACCCGGAAGCTCAGCAGATCTCCGTCAAGGGAAGCGCTGCCTGGGCGAGTTTTGCGCGGTCCGGAAACCCCTCGACGCCGGCCTTGGGAACCTGGCCGCAATACACGGTCGACAAACGAGCGACCATGGTGTTCGCGGCCGATTCCCATGTGGTCGATGACCCCATGGCCGCGGATCGCCTGCTGTGGGAGAAGATGACGGTGGCCTGAGCGCCGCGATCAGGCGACGGGCAGGTGCTGTTTCAAGAAAGTGATGACGCCGCGATTGAAGGCATCGTTGTCATCGCCGGCCACCATATGGCCCGCGCCCGGAACATCGTAGATCTCCAGCGCCGGCAACAGTTGCTGAAATTCCCGCAGCCCCTCTGGCGTGACGATATCGCTCTGCAGTCCGCGCACCAGCAAGGTTGGAGTGCGCACCCGGCGCGCGGCATCTGCAATTGCCGCGATGAATTGCGGGGGCTCGATTCGCTGGCGGCTTTGGAGCATTTGCGGATCCCAGTGCCAGTGCAGGCGTCCGTCCTCCCGCAAGCGTAGATTTTTCATGAGACCCGACACATTCTTGGGCCGTGGCCGATGCGGATTGTAGGCGGCGACCGCATCGGCGGCCTCCTCCACAGTGGCAAATCCCTCGGGTTTCGCCTGCATGAAGGCGGCGATCTTTTGCGCGCCCTCCGCGCCGATGTGCGGAATGAAGTCCACCAAGACCAATGCAGAGGCAATCTGCTCAGCGCTGTTGCCGACGGTGTAAAGAGAGCACGCCCCGCCCATTGAGGCGCCGACCAATGCGGGCTTGGACTGCACCGTCGCCATCACCGCGCGCAGGTCCTGCGAAAGCACTTCGATCGTGTAATTTCCGTCGCGCGCCCAATCGCTGTCCCCGTGCCCGCGCGCGTCTAAATTGATGACATGATAGCCGGCGGCCAATAAGTCGCGCATGGCCTTGCCCCAGGAGTGGCGGGTCTGCCCGCCGCCATGCTGCAGTATCACCGCCGGGCGCGATGGGTCGCCGCCCACGTCGCCGACAATGCTGATCCCGGAGGGGACCAAATAACGGCGCGTTTCGAATTGCATGCGCTGGGGTGCTACAGCCGCTCGATGATCGTCACGTTGGCCTGCCCGCCGCCCTCGCACATGCTCTGCAGGCCCCACCGCTTGCCCGTGCGTTCGAGTTCGTGAAGCAGCGTCGCCATCAGTTTGGTGCCGGTCGCCCCCAGCGGGTGACCAAGCGCGATCGCACCCCCATTCACGTTGAGCTTCTCGTGCGGATAGTCCAGTTCCTTCATCCATGCCATCGGCACAGGAGCGAATGCTTCGTTGACTTCGGCAATGTCGATATCGCTCATCTTCATGCCGGCACGTTTGAGAGCGCGCTTGGTTGCGGGTATCGGCGCCGCAAGCATCATGACAGGATCGTCGCCCAGCACCGTCATGTTGTGGATGCGGGCACGCGGATTCAACCCATAGCGCTTCAACGCTGCCTCGGAAACCACCAGCATCGCACTGGCACCATCGGAAACCTGACTCGACACCGCGGCCGTCAGAACGCTGTCGGGCAGCACCGTCTTCAGCGCAGCCATCTTTTCCATGGATGTCTGCCGGGCCGTCTCGTCCACGACCAAGCCGTTGAACGGCACGATCTCGCGCGCGAAGCGTCCCTCGCTGATAGCGCGCAGTGCGCGGTTGTTGGATTCCAGCGCGAACGCCTCCAGCTGTTCACGCTTGAAGCGCCAATGCTCGGCCATCATCTGCGCGCCGCGGAATTGCGATATCTCCTGATCGCCGAAGCGCGCATACCACGTCTTGGAGCCGGCGAATGGAGTTGCGAACCCGTGCTGCTGCCCGGCCACCGCCGCGGAACCGATCGGAATGGCGCTCATCGCCTGGACGCCGCCGGCGAGCATGACGTCTGCCGTTCCGGACATCACCGCCATCGCCGCGAAGTGTACTGCCTGCTGTGAGGAACCGCACTGCCGGTCGATGGTTACGCCCGGCACCGTCTGAGGCAAGCCTGCGGCCAGCCAACAGCTGCGCGCCACGTCATTGGCTTGCGGTCCAATCTGGTCGAGGCAACCGAAAATGACGTCGTCATATTCGTCGGCGGGAACCGTATTGCGCTCCACCAGCGACTTGATGGCGTGCGCGCCCATGTCGACCGGATGTACTTGACTTAACGTGCCACCGCGCTTGCCTGTGGGTGTGCGAAGCGCGTCGACGATATATGCCTCAGCCACTGCGTCGAACCTCTCTTAGCTCTAAGTCGAACATTGTACCCAGATAGACATTTTCAAGCGACCGCGGCGTTCGTTTACTCTCCTTTGAATCGTGCGGCTCTGCGCTCGCGAAATGCGGCGACTCCCTCGAGAAAATCCGTGGTACGTCCCGCCGCCCGCTGCAAATCGCGTTCGCGGGTGAGTTGCTCCTGCAGGCTCAAGTCCAACGCATCCCAGGCGGCCTGGCGAATCATCCCGATAGAGCGCGGACCTTGCGCCAATTGTGTGGCGAGCTGCAGGGCCGCCGCGTCCAGTTCCTCATCGGGTACCAGGCGCGTCACCAGCCCCCATTCGAACGCTTTGCGGGCATACAATTTCTCTCCGAGCAGCATCATTTCCAGCGCTCTGACCCTACCTATGGCGCGCGACAGCAAATACGCCGCTCCGCCGTCTGGAACCAACCCCACCCGGCTGAAGGCCATATAAAAATAGGCACTCTCGGCAGCCACGATGATGTCGGCGCACAAGGCAATCGATGCGCCAATTCCCGCGGCCGCACCGCGCACTGCCGTCAGCACGGGGATAGTGCTGCCGCGCAATCGCAGCAGCAGCGGATTGAAATGGGTTTCAAGCAATGCGCCCACGTCTCGTTGAGGATCGGCAAGATCCACGGTGGCCGTGGCGAGGTTGGCGCCGGAACAAAACCCACGGACAGCGGTGCTGATGACCAGAGCGCGCGCCTCTCGCTGCGCCCTGTCGACCGCATGCAGCAGCTCATCGCCCATACCCTCGGAGACGGCGTTGAGCGTCTCCGGGTCGTTCATCGCGACGATTGCGACCTGACCCCGCAATTCATATTTCACGCGTGCGTAGTTCATCGATGCCCCACCCATTGGTATCCAACTCGGATGCGCCGCGGCGGGTAGCCGCCGGTTAGACAGACCAAAGCCATACTACGCATAATCGCCATGGGCATAAAGCAGGGGTTTGGGCGATGAGCGGACCGTTGAGAGGTTTCAAAGTAATCGAGTTCGCCGGCATCGGGCCGGCGCCATTTTGCGCCATGATGCTCGCGGATATGGGTGCCGAGGTCATCCGCATCGAACGCGCCATGCCGAGCGAGCACAGTCCCGGACGCGATCCGTTGTTGCGCAGCCGCCGTTCCGTGACGCTGAATTTGAAACACGCCGACGGTGTCGCGACCGCGCTCAGGCTGATCGAGAAAGCCGATGTCCTCATCGAGGGTTTTCGCCCCGGTGTTGCCGAGCGTCTCGGCATCGGGCCCGAGGTGTGCTTGGCGCGCAATCCTCGCCTGATTTTCGGCCGCGTGACGGGCTGGGGCCAGGATGGACCGCTGGCGCGCGCAGCCGGTCACGACATCAATTACATCTCCCTGACCGGTGCGCTGCATTTGATTGGGCCGGCCGGCGGCAAACCCACCATGCCCCTCAATCTGATCGGCGATTTCGGCGGCGGCGGTATGCTGCTGCTCAGCGGCATTCTGGCGGCGCTGCTCGAAGCGCGCCAAACGGGCCAGGGACAAGTCGTGGATGCTGCCATGGTGGACGGCACGGTCGCCTTGATGGGAATGATGTTCGCATTGCGCGCGAACAGCTATTTCCGTGACGCAACGGGTGAAAACCTATTCGCGGGCGGCGCGCCCTTCTACGATGTCTATGCGACGCAGGATGGCAAATACATCTCCTTGGGTGCGCTCGAGCCGCAATTCTATGCCCTACTTCTGGAAAAGCTGGGCATCAAGGATCCAAACCTGCAGGGGCTCGGTGTGGAGTCGGTGCAGCAAGCGCAGGCTCAAGCGCGCTGGCCGGCGCTGCGCGAAGAGCTTACCCGCGTTTTCAAGACGCGCACTCGCGACGCCTGGTGTCAGTTGTTGGAGGGCACGGACGTCTGCTTCGCCCCCGTGTTGAGCGTGCAGGAAGCGATGGTCCATCCGCACAACGTCGCTCGTCGCACCTTCATCGAGGTCGGCGGCGTGTTACAAAATGCGCCCGCACCACGCTTCAGCAGATCGGAGGCCGCGGCTCCGACCCCAGGGCGATTGCCCGGGGCCGACAATGCGGCGGTCTTGCGCGACGCGGGATTGTCGGTGGAGGAAATCGATCAGCTGCGCGCTGCCGGCGCATTGGAATGAGATCATCGACACCCACCCGGCGGCTGAATTCGGGTGCCGCCTTCGTTCAACTCGACCAGGCAGCGCGCCAAGATTTCGAGGGCGGTCCTCAAATGCGCCTTGGAGAGACCCGCATAGCCAAGCACCAGACCGGGTCGATCGGGTTGAGTTCGATAGTAGGGATGAATCGGGTGCAGACCCACGCCTTGCAACTTCGCGTTCTCGATCAACGCAGGAAGTTGTTCGTGACTCAGATGGCGGAACCAGACCGCCAAATGCATTCCCCCGGCGTGTGGACCCAATTCGACCTGTTGTCCTAAAACCCGCTGCAAGGTGTCTACCACGGTTTGCCGGCGCTCGATGAGTTCCTGAACCGACTTGCGAAGATGCTTCTCGTACTGCCCGCTTTGAATGAACGCCGCGAGCGCCGCCTGGTCGATCGCGGCGGAACCGAGATCGTCGAGCAGCCGTGCCTTGAACAAGTCATCTCGGATGCCTTGCGGACACACCATGTAGCCGAGGCGCAGTGCGGGGAACAGCGTCTTGGAGAAAGTGCCGACGTAAACGACGCGATCCGCCAGATCGGGCGATTTGAGTGTCGGGGGAGGCCTTTTGCGGTCGCAAAACTCCGTGTCGTAGTCATCTTCGAAGATCCAGCAGCCGGTGCGATTTGCCCAGGCCAGAAACTTCATGCGCCGAGCGATCGACATGACCACGCCGGAGGGAAACTGATGCGAGGGGGTGACATACGCCAGTGCCGCGGGCTGCTCGGCTAAATCCTCCACCACCAAGCCCTCGGCGTCGGTTCGGCAACTGACAATTCGGGCGCCGTGCGACAGCAGGCTGTGAAGGGCCAGTTGGTACTGGGGATCCTCAATGATCACGGCATCGCCGGCGTTCACAAGCACGCGTTCCGCAAGTGTCAGAGCTTGCTGCGTACCTGCAACGATCAGCACGTCGGAGGTCGAGCAACGGATGCCGCGGCG
>Ga0116129_1001468_pt1 | contig 12978 bp, 12 predicted proteins | sample June2015DPH_17_2_FD_89732 | JGI IMG/M metagenome (GOLD analysis project Ga0116129, IMG submission 89732) | Peatland microbial communities from SPRUCE experiment site at the Marcell Experimental Forest, Minnesota, USA - June2015DPH_17_10 | ecosystem: Environmental > Terrestrial > Soil > Wetlands...
TCGCGGTCAGTCCGATCAGCGTAGCGGTACGGGTCGTCATGTTCTGCGAGCGGTCGAGGTTCTTGGGTCATGGCCGGGTTCATCCCGGCCATCCACGTCTTTGCTGCCTTAGATCAAGTCGTGGATGCCCGGGTCAAGCCCGGGCATGACGAAATAAAATACAGCGTGCCCCGGACGCGGTGCAGCGCCTCTTCGGCGATGCGCCGCTGAGCCGGGACCCACGAGCGAAACAAGATGGGCCTTGAACGCGCCCTACTCCGCCGGATTGCCTGCCGGCGGCGGCGGCGCGGCGGCGGCCGCGGCCTTGGCGGCAGCCGCCTTCTTCTCCACCATGGCTACCGCGATGATCGAACCCTCATACAGCGCCAGCAGCGGCAGCGCGAGCGAAGACTGGCTCAGCACGTCGGGTGGCGTCAGCACAGCGGCGATGATGAAGGCGACCACGATGAAATAGCGGCGTTTGTCGCGCAGCTGTTTCGATGTAATGATGCCGATCCGTCCCAGCAGGGTCAGGATCACCGGCAGCTGGAACGCGACGCCGAAGGCGAAGATCAGCGACATCATCAGCGACAGATATTCGCCGACCTTTGGCAATAGCTGGATTTGCGCGGTCTCCGCGCCGCCCATCTGCTGCATGCCGAGCGAGAACCGCACCAGCATCGGCATGACAACGAAATACACCAGCATCGATCCCAGCACGAAGAATACCGGGGTGGCGATCAGATAGGGCAGGAACGCACCGCGCTCGTGCTTGTAAAGCCCGGGCGCCACGAACTTGTAGATTTGGGCGGCGACGATCGGGAACGAGATGAAGCCGGCGCCGAACATCGCCAGCTTCAGCTGGGTCAGGAAATATTCCAGCAGCGCCGTATAGATGAACTTCGAGTTTTCCGCGCCCGCGACCAGGACGAACGGCCACACCAGCAGGTTGTAGATCTGCTTGGCAAAGAAGAAACAGAAGATGAAGGCAATACCGAAGGCGAGAAGCGCCTTGATCAGCCGCGAGCGCAGCTCGATCAAATGATCCATCAGCGGCGCTTTGGAAGCCTCGATATCCTCGGCGCTCATGACACTTTGGCGTCCTTGAGAACCTCAGAAACGGCCGGCGCAACCTCCTGCGGGGCGGGTTCGGCCTCGCCCTCGCGCGCGATCGCCGACGGCTGCGCGGCCTGCGCCGGAGCCTCGGTCGCGGTGAAAGCTTCGGGGATCGGCGCCTGCGGCTCGGTCGGCGTCACCGGCGCGGCAATCCCCGAGGTCGCCGGCGTTTCAGTCTCCGAAACCGCCGGCGTTTCGGCTTTCGAAATCGTGGGCTTGTCGACGTCGTCAATGCGCAGCGCCTCGCCGACGTCCTTTTGCAGCGAGGTCATGACATTATTGCCGGTGAAGCCAGTTGCGGCTTCCCTGACCTCGTCAAAGCTCTTCTTGAGGTCGGCCATCTCGGCCTCTCGCATCGCTTCCTGGAACTGGCCCTGGAACTCGGCGGCCATCCTGCGCGCCTTGCCCATCCACTGCCCGACCATGCGCAGCACGCCCGGCAATTCCTTCGGGCCGATGGCGATCAGCGCGACGACCGCGATGACGGCGAATTCACTCCACCCGATGTCGAACATGAAAAATTCCGCCTAGAACCGTTTCGGTTCTGATCTGGATCAGAACCGCGGCACTATCTCCTTTTTTGACGCGTTTGCTTCACGCGAACCGGTGCAAGATTCCGGGTCAGACAGCCTTGCTGCCGACATCCGACCGCGCCGTCGTGTTTGACGTTGCGGGGTGGTCGATCGTCTTCACGGGCTCGGGCTTTTCCGCAGTCTTTTCATCGTCCTGCATGCCCTTCTTGAAGGCCTTGATGCCCTGCGCGACGTCGCCCATCAGATCCGAAATCTTGCCGCGGCCGAACAACAGCAGGACCACTGCGATCACAACGATCCAGTGCCAAATGCTAAGTGAACCCATCCTGCAACCCTCCAAACACGCGGCCAGCAACCCAGCCCCATCTCTCCAGGGAAACTAGGCTCAGGAGGTGTCAAAAACAAGGACCCAAGCCCGCGTCAAATCGCGGCGCACCCACCAGCGTTAACCGGCGCCGGCGGGCCGGTCGCTGCCCCGCCGGCGCAGCGGAACTAGCTTCCGTCCCCGCTTTCCGGTCCCGCCGCCGGCGCCAGCGCCAGTTCCAGATCGCCGATCTCCAGCGGATCCTCGTCATCGCGCAAGGCCGGGTCATCCGAGGGCGTGGGAACGCCGAAGCCGGAAGGCAGCCGCGAATCCAGCAAGCCGGTCCCTTTCAGTTCCTCTAGGCCCGGCAGATCGCCAAGCGCCTCCAGGCTGAATTGCGACAGGAAGGCCTCGGTGGTTCCGAATGTCAGCGGGCGGCCCGGGGTTTTGCGGCGACCACGCGGCCTGATCCAGCCCGTCTCCAGCAACACATCCAGCGTACCCTTGGAGGTAACCACACCGCGGATGTCCTCGATCTCCGCGCGCGTCACCGGCTGGTGATAGGCGATGATGGCAAGCATCTCGATGGCCGCACGCGACAGCCGGCGGGTCTCGGTGCTCTCCCGCGTCATCAGCCAGGACAGATCGCCGGCGGTCCGGAAAGTCCATTTATTGGCGATGCGAACCAGATTGACGCCACGCGAGGCGTAATCCGCCTGCAGTTGCGCCAGTGCAGCCTTGATGTCGATCCCATCGGGCATCCGCTTGGCAAGCGTGGCCTGATCGAGCGGCTCGCTCGATGCGAACAGCAAGGCTTCCAGCAGCCGCAATTCCTCGGGCCGCGCTTGCGGATCCATCGAATGCTCCTCGGCATCGGGTTCGCGCTTTTCCGCCAGGCTCGCCATGGCTCGACCTCCTTGTTCCACTTACTCGGCCGGCAGATCCGACGCGGTCATCGCGCCGGATACTGGTTGCGGCGGACACTTTCGAAAATACAACGGCGCAAACGCCTCTTTTTGGTGCAATTCCACCTGACCTTCCCGCACCATTTCCAGCGCCGCAGCGAAGCTGGAGGCAAAAACGGTGGCCCTTTGCGAGGGATCGGCGATGTAGTGAAGCAGATATTCGTCAAGGCGGCTCCAGTCCTCGGCCACGCCGACCAAGCGTTCTAGCGAGGTTCTCGCCTCGGCCAGCGACCACACCGTGCGCTTCGCCAGATGCACCGACGTCAGCACCCGCTGCTGGCGTTGCGCGGCGTAGGCGGTGAGCAGGTCGAACAGGGTCGCGGTGAACCTGGGATGGCGAATTTCGGCAATCGATTCCGGCGCGCCGCGCGGAAAAATATCGCGCTGCAATTGCGGGCGATTCATCAGCCGGTTCGACGCTTCGCGTATAGCCTCCAGCCGGCGCAGCCGGTTGGCCAGCGCGGTCGCCATCTCCTCGGCGCTCGGTCCGTCCGCTTCCGCTGGTTCGGGCAGCAGCAGCCGCGATTTCAGAAACGCCAGCCATGCCGCCATCACCAGATAGTCGGCGGCAAGTTCGAGGCGGATTTTGCGGGCCGCCTCGATGAACACCAAATACTGGTCGGCCAGCGCCAGAATGGAAATCTTGGCGAGATCGACCTTCTGTTGCCGCGCCAGCGCCAGCAGCAGGTCGAGCGGGCCTTCATAGCCCTCGACATCAACCACCAGCGCGGGCTCGTCGTCGCCCAGTTCAGCGGGACGTCCGGTCTCAAACGATAAAATTTCCGCGCTCATGCGCTTTTCATCCCTGCCCGGTCAATCAACGCAGCCAGTTCCGCCCGTGCCGCCGGCCGATCGAAGGCCAGCGGCGCCTTGCGCGATGCCAGGGCCCGTCTGGCGCGGACCAGCGCCTCGCCCGACAATTCCGGCGTCCGCCACGCGACTGAGCGCATCTCATCGAGATTGCCATTGCAATGCAGAACCATGTCGCAGCCTGCGGCAATGATGGCTTCCGTCCGCTCACCGATCGGCCCGGCCAACGCGTTCATGGACACGTCATCACTCATCAACAAACCCTGGAACCCGATCACGCCGCGAATCACCTGTTGGATGATTGTCGCAGAAGTCGTGGCCGGATGGGCAGGATCCAGCGCGCTAAACACAACATGTGCGGTCATCGCCATCGGCAGGTCCGCAAGCGGCTTAAACGCGGCAAAATCGGTCCGTTCCAGCTCCTCCCTTGACGTATCGACCTGTGGAAGCCTGAAATGGGTATCGGCAGTCGCCCTTCCATGCCCGGGAATGTGCTTCAGAACAGGCAAAACCCCGCCCTGCTCCAGGCCTTGCGTCACCGCGCGGGCGATCGCGGCGACCTTTTTGGGCTCGGTTCCATAGGCCCGGTTGCCGATCACGGCATCGGCACCGGCAACCGGAACATCCGCCAGCGGCAGGCAATCGACCGTGATCCCTAGATCCGTCAGGTCAGCCGCCATCAGCCGCGCGCTCAATTGTGCCGCGGACAGGCCGAGCGCGGGATCGATATCGTAAAGGGTGCCGAACTCGGCTCCGGCCGGATAGGCCGGCCAATGCGGCGGACCGAGGCGCTGCACCCGGCCTCCCTCCTGGTCGATCAGAACCGGGGCTTCCGGATCTTCAATCGTCTCCCTCAGTTCTTCAACAAGGCTCGTAACTTGAGATGGTGTCTCGATATTTCTCTTGAACAGAATAAAACCCCACGGCCGTTCCGAGCGGATGAATTCGCGCTCGACGGCACCGAGTTCGGTCGCGGATATGCCCGTGATGAATGCGCGGCTGTTCATGGCGCCGATTAGCCCGCGCGCAGCCCGAGGGTCAAGGAAGCGCCAGGGGAACGAACCGTTAATTCCTTTGGACGACGCATTGTCCGCCGGCGGTTTTCAGGCTGCCGCAGAACTGCGATGCTTCGCCGGGGGTCCCGAACGGACCTACCATGGCGCGGTAATAGACGCCCTTGTCGCCGAGGTCGGCACGCTTGATGACCGGCGTGTGCGATCCCAGCACGGTCGGGAACTTGCCCTGCAGCGCCTTGTACGACGCCTGGGCGTCGGCCTCGTTGCGCTGCGAGGAGACCTGCACCATGTACGCCCCGCCTGCGGCGGGGGCGCTGGGCACGACTTGGGCCGGGTTGTTCGCTGCGACCCGGGTCCTTGTATCCGCGGCCGGCGCCGCTTGAGCCCCCTGCGGCGACAACGACAGTGGCGCATTGGCGCTCGCATTGGCCGACGATGGCGGGTTTCGCGGAGCTGCCGCAGCCGGTGCGGCTGTTCGCGCTGCCGGCGCAGGTTTGACGGTCCCCGTTGCCGTTGCCGTTGCCGTTGCCGGTGCCGCCGTCACCGGCGTCGCGGGTGCATCGGGCTGGTCGCCCCGAACGGTGAGGGTCTTGATCTTGTGCGGCTCGGCGTTGGGCATCGTGCCATTCGTCACTATTGCCGGTGGCGGACTGGCTGGCGCTACATTCCCCGTCGGCGGCTGATTTGAGTTCATCGGCGCAAGAACCACGCGCGGACCGGATTGGGCATTGATATCCACCGGGGCTTCCTCGCGCGGAACAATTTTTTCGGTGCCATCGCCAACCGCCATGCGGTCGGCTACTTTTGTGTTCGCGTCTGCGGACGCCGGCACGATCTTGGTCGGACTGTTATCGGCCTTGATGATCGGCGGCTCGCCGCCGCGGGCCGATCCGACATAGGTGCGGTAGGCAAAGGCGGCGCCGGTTCCAATCACTGCCAGCGCAAGAACCATGACCACGGTGACCACGCCGCCGCCGCGTCTGCGGATCGACTCTTCGGGCTCTTCGCCGTCCTGATAGGCGTAGTAGGGATCGTCCGGATAGTCCGGATCGTGCACGGGCTCCTCTTCGCCGGGATCAAGCTCACCATACAGCGCCTCATCATAGCGCGACGGATCGGGTTCCTGCTCGGCGTCGGCGAAAGGCGGCTCCTGGTGGTAATCTGGAGCGGCAAGCGGGGTCGCATACCGGCGCATCGCGGTGGGTTGCCGGGCCTCCTGCGGCTGGGAGGCAGCGCGTTGCATCCAGGGCGGTCGGCCTGCAGCGGGCTCGTCATCCGGGGCCGCCGGCTCTTGATACTCCTGATGCTCCTCTTGATACTCCTCGCGCACGGCGCGGCGTGGCTGGACCGGCTGATTGGCCCTCCCCATCGCGAACGGATCTGTCTGACCGATTAGCCGGGCGAGTTCGGCCAGCGGATCGCTGTCGCCCTTAGCAGGGGCCTGCGGATCGCCAGCGGAATCATATTCGTCATCCGCGGGAAAAGGTTTACCCTGATACCGATTAGCCATCGTGATGTTGCATCCCCTTCGGGAAAGCCGCCAACCCGCCCTTACAAACGAACCAGCCCTTGCCGGATGCGCTCACATCCCCGTGTGAGCCACGCTCGCCCCGCCTAACGCATCTCGTCTGGAGCGTGCACGCCGAGAACGGCCAAGCCCGATGCCAGAACCGAGACGACGCCCTGAACCAAAGCCAGCCGCGCCTTGGTTACCTCTGCATCATTATTGATAATGAAGCGTAAATAGGGCAAATCGCGCCCCCTGGTCCAAAGCGCATGAAATTCGCTGGCAAGATCATATAGATAAAAAGCGATTCGGTGTGGCTCATGTGCAGCCGCGGCGGCCTCGATGGTCCGGGGGTAAAGCGCCAGCCGCCGCAGCAGGTCGAGTTCCGCCGGATCGGTCAGCCGCTCTACCGCCGCCTCGGAGAGGAACGCCGCCCGCGCGCCGGCCTCCTCCGGCAAATCCGGAACCACTTCGCGGGCGTTGCGGAACACCGAGTGGCCACGGGCGTGACCGTACTGCACGTAGAATACCGGGTTTTCCTTGGACTGCTCGATCACCCTGGCAAGGTCGAAATCCAGCACCGCGTCATTCTTGCGGAACAGCATCATGAACCGCACCGCGTCGGAACCGACCTCATCGACAACCTCGCGCAGCGTGACGAAATCGCCGGAGCGTTTCGACATTTTCACCGGCTCGCCGTTGCGCAGCAATTTTACCAGTTGCACGATCTTCACATCCAGCGTCGCCTGGTCCGATGTGACGGCCCTGACTGCCGCCTGCATGCGCTTGACGTAACCGCCATGATCGGCGCCGAAGACGTCGACGAGGTTGCGAAAGCCGCGGTCGAACTTGTTTTTGTGGTTGGCGATGTCGGAGGCGAAATAGGTGTAGGAGCCGTCCGACTTCAGCAGCGGCCGATCGATGTCATCGCCATAGGCGGTGGCCCGGAACAGCGTCTGTTCGCGATCCTCGTAGTCCTCCACCGGTCCGCCCTTTGGCGGCGGCAGACGGCCCACATAAACGTCACCTTTGGCACGGAGAAAGTCCACGGTTTTGGCGACGCGGTTATTTCCGGTCTCGATCAGCGAACGTTCGGAGAAGAACACGTCGTGCCTGATATCAAGCGCGGCGAGATCCTGCTTGATCATCTCCATCATCATCGCGACGGCCCGGGCACGCGCTATCGGCAGCCATTCGGCTTCCGGCATCGTCAAGAGGCTGTGGCCATATTCAGCCGCCAGCGCCTGCCCCACCGGCTTGAGATAGTCGCCCGGATAAAGCCCTTCCGGAATCTCGCCAATGTTCTCGCCGAGCGCCTCGCGGTAGCGCAGGAAAGCCGAGCGGGCCAACACATCGACCTGCGCGCCGGCGTCATTGATGTAATATTCGCGGGTGACGTCATAGCCCGCGAACTGCAGCAGACTGCACAGCGCATCGCCGAACACCGCCCCGCGGCAATGGCCGACATGCATCGGCCCGGTCGGATTGGCCGAAACGTATTCGACATCGACCTTCTCGCCGGCGCCCATCCCGCTTCGTCCATAGCGATCACCTTCACGCAACACCGTGCGTAGCGCGTCCGCCCAGACCGACACCTTCAAGGTGAGATTGATGAAGCCGGGACCGGCGACGTCAACCGATGCAATCAGCGGATCGGCGCGCAGCTTCGCTGCGATCTGCTCGGCAAGATCGCGCGGCCTGGCTTTGGCTTCCTTTGCGAGTACCATCGCGGCATTGGTTGCCATGTCGCCATGGGAGACTTCACGCGTCGGCTCGACCACCACGCGCGCCAGGTCGATGCCTGCCGGCAGCACGCCCTCTGCCGCAAGCGCGCCGCAAACCGCATGCACGCGCGCCAGCACGTCGGCAAAAAGATGCGGGGATGAAGCTTGATCGACCATGGGCGAGTCTCAAGACCGGAGGTTGCGCCTGATATCGCGGCTGTTGGCGCGTATTCCGCAAAAATGGCTACCGGTTTTGCGATCAGGATACGCGCCAGGTGGATAAGGTAGCTGCCGCCTAACGCAAATCGGGGGTCGAGTCAAAAAGCCGCTGATGTTCGGTCAGCGCGAAGCGGTCGGTCATCCCGGCGATGAAGTTGCCAATCCGCCGGGCGGATTCGGTTTCGGTCTCGCTATCCCCGCCGTCGCGAGGCAGCCATTCGGCCGGCAGATCGGACGGCTGCCGTTGATAACGCGCGAACAGGTCGAACAGGATCTGTTCGGCATCGCCCATCACGCGCATGACCCGCGGATGGCGGTACATCCTGAGCTTCAGAAACGACTTTATCTCGGCCTCGGCTTGCGCCACCTCGGCTGAAAACGCGATCAGGTGCTCACCATGATTGCGCACATCCTCAGCAGATGCCGGCGCCGCGAGTTCCAGCCGGCGGCGGCCTTCGGAGACCACCGCTCCGATCAGATATGAAATCAGCTCGCGCACCAGTTCGGCGCCGCGCCTGTCGTCGTCGAGTCGGGGATGGTGCCCGGCAATGTCCGCGATCATCCCGGCCGTGAGCGGCATCACCTTGAGATCGTCAACCCCAAACAACCCGGCCCGCAGGCCGTCGTCGATGTCGTGGGCGTCATAGGCAATGTCGTCGGCGATGGCCGCTATTTGCGCCTCCAGCGAGGCATGGCTCCATAATTCCAGGTCATATATCCCGGCGTATTCGGTTATCCCGAAGGGAACGCCATGGTCGCGATAACGCCCCAAAGGCGTCCCGTTTCTCGTCATCAGCGGGCCATTGTGCTTGACGATGCCTTCGAGCGATTCCCATGTCAGGTTGAGCCCGTCGAAATCGGGATAGCGATGCTCCAGCGAGGTAACCACGCGCAAGGTCTGGGCGTTGTGATCGAACCCGCCATGGGCCCGCAGGCAGGCATCCAACGCCCGCTCCCCGGCATGGCCGAACGGCGGATGGCCGAGGTCGTGCGCCAGCGCCAGCGCTTCGGTGAGGTCTTCGTCAAGCCCGAGCTGCCGGGCCAGCGCGCGGGCGATCTGGGCGACTTCCAGCGTATGGGTCAGCCTTGTGCGGTAATGATCGCCTTCGTGGAACACGAAAACCTGGGTTTTGTGCTTCAGGCGGCGAAAGGCGGTGCAATGGATCACCCGGTCGCAATCGCGCCGGAACGGGCTGCGGGTCTTGCTCGGCGGCTCGGCAAACAGCCGACCGCGGCTGCGGCCGGGGTCGCAGCCATAGACCGAACGGGGAGCAGCCATTCCGACCGACACGGTGTATTAAATCCCCTAAAGGTTTGATTCCGGCACGCGGCGCACTTAACTATGCTGGATGCCGGATACCAAATGATTTGGCGACGGTACCGGCCATCGGAGATCCGTTCATGACTGCAGCCGTCACAATCAGCGAGCGGGCGGCCCGCCGCATCGGAGAAATCCTCAAAACCGAGGGCGATGGCGCCATGCTGCGGATCAGCGTCGAGGGCGGCGGTTGCTCCGGCTTTCAGTACAAGTTCGACGTCGAGCGCGCGCAGGCCGAGGATGACCTGGTGATCGCGCGCGACAGCGCGGTGGTGCTGGTGGATTCCGCCTCGGCGCCGTTTCTGGCCGGCTCTGAAGTCGATTTTGTCGACGACCTGATCGGCGCGTCGTTTCGCGTGGTCAACCCCAACGCCACCGCCTCGTGTGGCTGCGGCACCAGTTTTTCGATCTGATTTGAACGTGGCGTGATGCGCTCTACGGGCTCCGGCTGCGCTCAGGTAGCGGTTTCATGCGCACGCGGTCCGCCTCAACAACCGAGAAATGCCGAGCCGATCGACCGCTTATGAGGCTGGCGAGGCGCGAACCAACTTCGGCCGCGGCCGGCATCGGAAGACGAAACAAGATAATGCCGCTTGATGCCGAAAGGCTGGCGCCGCGTGCAATGTCGCCGAAGTCCTTGTCGAATGTCAGAATGATGCGGCTCTCGCAAACGGCCCATTCAAGGATTTCGTTGTTCGCCCGGCTTCGGATCAGTTCGCCGTTTCGGCGATCTGATGGCCTCGTCTGCTGGTCTGGGCTTGGCCTGGGCTTTTGCGGAATTGCCTTGTGGTTGGCGCTCGGCTGATTTTTTGACCGGCAGAATGGCTAAAGGTTTGACAGGCGTGGCCGTGAGCGGCGGAAAAGCCGGGTTTTATGTTGGCACGCTTTTCGCTTACGAGTTGGTGCGACTAGGGTTCCGGCTGCTCATGGAAGCGGTGTCTGGTCCGAGAGTCGCAATCCGGTCCGCCCCGTGGGGACGGGCCGGACACACGGAGGGATAAAAGCCCGGGAGATTCGCACCAAGGGGGAACGTTTCGTTCCTTTCGGCGAAGACTTCCGCGAAGCGCTTCCTTCCGAAAGGCTCAGCCTCCCTCTTGGATAGGTTTAGACCCTGATCGGGAGTTTCTGAGAATGACTATCCCTCACTGCCTTGCCAAGGACATCGCCAAGGCAAGATCAAGATATTGGCTACCGGAATGGCGTCAGGCATTTGGCGGAGCGTCAGTGGCGATTCTGCTCACTGGGGGCGCCGCCGCGGCGGCGGATCTCGCATATAAAGCCCCGCCAGAGCCACCTTCCGCAGCATATGACTGGACAGGTTTCTACCTCGGCGCTCACACAGGTTATGCTTGGGGAAATTCAAATTGGACTGCCAGTTCGGGCGGGTCCGTCATCGACAACGGCTCGCTCAACCTGTCGCAGGGCTATGACGCGAACAACCAGGGGGGAAGCTGGTTCAACGGCCTGCAAATCGGCTATAATCGCATGCTCGCAAACCGCGTTGTGATCGGCGCGGAAGCGGATTTCAGTGCTTCATCTTTTCCAAATTACTTTGGCAACAGAATCGGTAACACGATCGGCGTGTTGCAGGGCACTGAGAGCTATAGCGACAACGTGTTATCTTCCAGCACGGTGCGGGGCCGCATCGGCTATGCGCCCGGGAATTGGCTCTTTTACGCGACCGGCGGCTTTGCGTGGACAAATGAGCAATTCATGCTGACGAGCCCGAACGGCACAGATTCCACTGTTCAGCAACGAGTGGGCTGGGCGGTGGGAGGTGGTGTTGAAGCACCGCTGATCCCCCACTGGACCGTAAAAGCCGAGTACATGTACACCGGCTACGGCAATAGAAACATAAACTTCCCAACCTCGGGCCAGATGTTCACCTCCAACCTTTCCGAGCAGGAGATTCGCTTAGGCCTGAATTATCATTTTGGCGAGAAGGACGCGCCGAACGCGGCCGGGTTTGGTATTGACCCGAATGACATCAACATTCACGCCCAGGCCACGTACACATGGCAGGGCTATCCCGCGTTCAAGCAGGCTCCGGGATCTATTGCTCCGGGCACTTTGGGCTTCCCTAATGGCGGGGAAGGCCGCGGGATCGGGGAGGGTACGCTTTATATCGGCTACCGGCCATGGCAGGGCGCTGAAGTCTGGATCAATCCGGAGATTGATCAAGGCCTCGGGCTTGGCAACAGCATAGGCGTTGCCGCCTTCCCAAATGGCGAGTCTTTCAAGATCGGCTCGTCCGAGCCGTACGCCAAGGTGCAGCGCGCTTTCCTCCGGCAGACGATTGATCTTGGAGGCGAAACGCAGAATGTGGCGGCCGATATCAATCAGTTCGCCGGAACCCAAACCTCGGATCGCCTTGTCTTTACCGTTGGCAGGATGAGCCCCCTCGATGTTTTTGACACGAATAAGTATGCCGGCAGCTCCAAAACCCAATTTTTGAACTGGGGTAACCTCTATGCTCTGACATTCGATTGGGGGGGTGACGCTTGGGGATACGGCTGGGGTGCCACCGCCGAATACTACCACGGCCCCTTCACCTACCGCGTGGGGTGGTTCGATACTGAGTTGTCGGCAATCGCCGATAACACCCCCACTTCTACAGATTATGGTGTTGATCCGACGTTCAAACAATACGATATCATCAATGAAATTGAGTATCGGTATGACCTGTGGGGACAGCCAGGTAAGTTTAAATTCAACGTCAATTTGATCGGCGCTGACTTGGGCACATACACGAATGCCATTGCGCAGGCTAATTCGCCGTGCGCGGTGGCGGTGGGGGGTGGCGTGCCTGCGCCTGCGCTATCCTGTGTGCGCACTTACACCCAAAAGGTCGACGCACACATTAATATCGAGCAGGCTATTACACCAGATATCGGGGTCTTCTCTCGAGTCGGCTGGGCGCCAGGTTATATCGAGGATCTTGCGGTTACGGACAGTCACTTGTTCTTCTCTGGCGGAGCTTCCGTGACGGGTAGAATGTGGGGCAGGCCGAGCGATACGATTGGGATCGCTTATATATACAACCAGATTTCCGAGGCTGAGCAGCAGTATTTAAATCTCGGAGGCCTCGGTTCATTTGTCGGAGACGGAGCATTGGCCAACGCTTTGGCCGAGAATGTCCTGGAAGCCTATTACAGTTGGCAGTTGACGCCCTCGGCAAGTCTCACCTTCGATTACCAGTTGTTTGCAAACCCCGGCTTTAATGGCGATCGTGGGCCGATAAACATTTTTGCTACCCGCATCCATTGGCAGATGTAGGCGTTTAATGTCCCCTTCGGGGATCTAAATTCCCTTCGCCTTCCGGCGAAGGGAATACTCGTTTGCTCGTCGCATTTGCGACGAGCAAACGATGCGGAGTTACAGGCTGAACAGTCATAGCGAGCACGATCTCAAGGTTCATCTCATTTGGATACCTGAATCAGCGGCGCCGGCGCGCCGATCAGTTGCGCGGGCGGACCGAGAAACGCGA
>Ga0116129_1001469_pt1 | contig 12975 bp, 10 predicted proteins | sample June2015DPH_17_2_FD_89732 | JGI IMG/M metagenome (GOLD analysis project Ga0116129, IMG submission 89732) | Peatland microbial communities from SPRUCE experiment site at the Marcell Experimental Forest, Minnesota, USA - June2015DPH_17_10 | ecosystem: Environmental > Terrestrial > Soil > Wetlands...
CGAGGAACTGGCGGACATCGGCAGCGCCAACGTCGAGCTGCGGTTGGTGGGCGGGCGTTTGGCCAAGCGCAGCATGTCCATTCTGCACGAACGCTATGCGCCGGATGCCGATACTGGCGAGGCAATGCTGACGCATGCCGGCGAGGAGGGCGGCGTGGTGGTAAAGGGACGCATCGAACTCACCGTCGGCGGGGAATCACGCGTTCTCGGCCCGGGCGATGCTTATTACTTCAAGAGCACGCTTCCGCATCGTTTCCGCAACCTAGGCCGTGAGGAATGCGAGATCGTCAGCGCCAGCTCGCCGCCTACCTTTTGATCCGGGCGCCCGTGTAGCATGTCACTCCCATGAGCATCGTCACAGTGGCGGCCACTCAAATGGCCTGTAGTTGGGATCGCGAGGCGAACATCGCCCGGGGCGAACGTTTGATTCGCCAGGCGGCGGCGCGCGGAGCGCAGGTCATTTTGCTGCAGGAATTGTTCGAAACGCCGTATTTCTGCCAGGATCATGACGCGCGCCATTTGGAATTGGCGCGGCCGATCGAGGGTCATCCGGCGATCGAACACTTTCGCAAGGTGGCGCGCGAACTCGCGGTGGTGCTACCGATCAGTGTTTTCGAGCGCGACCGCAATGCATTCTTCAATTCACTGGCGGTCATCGACGCCGACGGCGCCGTGCTCGGCAGCTATCGGAAATCGCATATTCCCGAGAGCCCGGGCTATCACGAGAAGTTCTATTTCTCGCCGGGCGACACGGGGTTCAAGGTGTTCGCCACGCGCTACGCCAAGCTTGGCGTCGCGATCTGTTGGGATCAGTGGTTTCCGGAGGCCGCACGCTGCATGGCATTGCTGGGCGCGGAAATCCTCATGTATCCGACCGCGATCGGCTCCGAGCCGCAGGATGCCAGCATCGACTCGAGCGGTCATTGGCAGCGCACCATGCAGGGACATGCCGCCGCCAACATCATGCCGCTGGTTGCCTCCAATCGCATCGGCACCGAGCGTGGTGAGAAATATACGCTGACCTTCTACGGCTCATCGTTCATCGCATCCGCGACCGGAGAGAAGCTCGCCGAAGCAGACCGCAGCGGCGAAGCAGTGCTCACCGCCGCCTTCGACTTGGACGCGATCCGGCGCTATCGCCAGGCATGGGGCGTGTTCCGCGATCGACGGCCCGATCTTTACCATCCATTGCTGTCGCTCGATGGACGCGGCTGAGCCTGACCCCGCCGCGGCGCTGCTACCGCAGAATCTGGTCTTCGTCGATCTGGAAACGAGCGGCGCCAGTCCGGCCCACCACCGCATCATCGAGGTGGGATTGGTACGGGTCGCGAACGGCGTGCTGGTCGAGCAATGGAGCAGCCTGGTCAACCCCGAGGTGCCGATTCCGTCGAATATCGAGTCTTTCACGGGAATCAGCAATGCAATGGTCAGGGGCGCCCCTGCGTTTGCCGACATCGCGGCGGAGGTGTTCAGGAAGCTGAGCGGCGCGGTGTTCGTGGCGCACAATGCGCGCTTCGACCATGCGTTCCTGCATCGCGAGTTCCTGCGCCTGAACATGCAGCTGGCCGTGCCCGTGCTGTGCACCGTCAAGCTGTCGCGGCGTTTGTATCCTGAGTACGTGCGCCACAATCTGGACGCCGTGATCGAGCGGCACGGCATCGTCTGCCTGGCACGTCACCGCGCCCTCGGCGATGCCTTGGTACTGCGCGATCTGTGGCAAAAACTGCTTGCACAGGTGGCGCCGCAGGTGCTGGCGGCCGGGGTCGAGCAAGCCATGCTGGTAGCGCCGAAGCTGCCGGCACACCTGCCGGCTGAACTGGCCGACGAGTTGCCGGAAGGACCTGGTGTGTACCGCTACTTCGGCGCGGATGATGCGCTGTTGTACGTCGGCAGGAGCAATTCACTGCGCACCCGAGTCCTGGCACAGCTCGGCAACGAGCACCCCGGTTCGCGCGACCATGCGTTGGCGAACGAGGTGCGGCGGGTCGACTGGTCCGAGACCGTGGGCGAGCTCGGCGCCCTGTTGCGCGAGGCGCAATTCATCAAGCAGGGCAGGCCGAGCCACAATCGCCGCTCGAAGGATTGCGCCGGCGCCGCGACCTTGCGGCCGCGCTGCGATGGTTCGGGCCGGGTCGATTGCCTGCGTATCGAGGATCTCGAAGCCGGCGATTTGGCGCAGTGCTGCGGCGTGTTCCGCTCCGATAAGGACGCGCGTAAGGCGCTCACCGATCTGGCGCGGGCGCACCGATTGTGCCTCAAGGTCTTAGGTCTGGAGGACGGCGAAGGGTCGTGCCTTGCCCTGCAAGTGGGCAAGTGCAAGGGCGCCTGCGTCGGTAAGGAACCAAAGGTCCTGCACGATGTGCGGGTGCGCACGGCACTGTCCGCCTTGAAAATCAAGAGCTGGCCGTTCCCAGCACGTATTGCGCTGCGCGAGCAGGACCACGATTGCGTGGAGTTTCATGTCCTCGATCACTGGACCTATGTCGGCACCGCACGCAATGAGGAGGAACTGGCAGCGCTCGGTTCACGGTCGCCGGCCGGCGGGAGCGGCATGGCGCGGGGCGCCGTAACCTTCGATGCGGATGTATACAAGATCCTGGTGCGCTACTTTTCCAACCACCGCAGGCTCGACTGGCACGAATTGCGCGAATCGACGCTGTTGAATTGAGCGGGCCGCGATGAGCGACAACGTACTTTATTGGATCGCGACCGCACCGGTGGGCGCAGCCTCGGTGCTCGCGCAGGAGCTGGCGCAGTTCGGTGCCGAGGATATTCGCGAGCGCAGTCATGACGTGAAATTCCAGGGGACTCTGGAGGTCGGCTATCGGGCCTGTCTATGGTCGCGCAGCGCCACCCGCGTGCTCTTGAGCCTCGGGCAAATCGACGCGCAGAGCGCCAAGAGCGTGTACGAGGCGGTGAAGCGCATCGACTGGCGCCAGCACATTGCGCCCGGCGCGACGCTGGCCTGCGACTGCAGCGGCGGCAACGAATCCATCAGACACACGATTTATGGATCGCAACTGCTGAAGGACGCGGTATGCGACGCACTGCGCGAGACCAGGGGCGAGCGCCCCGACATCAAGCCCGAACGTCCGGACGTGCTGCTGCACATGCACGTCGAGGCGGCCACAGCGCTGATCTCGGTGGATTTCTCAGGCGAGAGCTTGCACCTGCGCGGCTATCGTGAGGAAGGCGGCCGCGCTCCTTTGAAGGAGAATGTCGCGGCCGCCGTACTGCTGCGCGCCGGTTGGGCGGAAGCGGCCGCTCGCGGCGGCTGGCTGGTCGATCCCATGTGCGGATCCGGCACCTTCTTGAGCGAGGGTGCCATGATCGCCGCGGACGCGGCTCCGGCTTTGCACCGCGAGTATTTCGGATTCCTGGGCTGGCATGGTCATGACGCCGCGCTGTGGCAACGGCTGCGCGCCGAGGCGGAAGGAAGATGGGCCGCACGGACGCCGCGCCGCTGCATCATCGGCTCCGACATCGATGCCAAAGGGGTGCGCGCGGCACTGGCCAATGGCGAACGCGCCGGCGTGGCCGATTGGCTGCACGTGGAGAGGCGCGCGCTGACGGACGTCGGTGCGCCAGCGGGCGCCACGGGGCTGGTCGTGGTGAACCCGCCCTACGGCGAACGCATCGGCGCCGAATCGGGATTGCCGGCCCTGTACACGCAGTTGGGCGAGACCTTGCGCAGCGGCTTCCGCGGATGGCAGGCGGCGATACTCACCGGCAATCCGCCGCTGGCGCGCAATCTTGGCATGTTCGCCAAGCGTACTCATCGCGTGTTCAATGGTCAGATCGAGTGCCGGCTGCTGCGTTTCGAGCTGGAGGGGGCCAGCTTCGAGCGTCCGGCCGAGGAAGTACGTGCCGACTGGGCCGGCCGGCCCGGGGCGCGGATGTTCGCGAACCGGCTGCGCAAGAATCTACAGCGCCTGCAGCCCTGGGCGCTGCGGGAACGTATTCAATGCTTCCGCCTGTACGATGCCGACATGCCCGAATATGCGTTCGCGGTCGACATCTACGACGCGGACTCGCGCCACGTCTACGTGCAGGAATACGCCGCGCCCAAGTCGGTGGACCAGGAAGGCGCCCGCGAGCGCCGGCTCGAGGTTCTGGCCGTGCTGCCCACGGCGCTCGATGTGCCGCCGGCGCAGGTGCATTCGCGCGTGCGCAAACCGCAGAAGGGCGCCGAACAATATGCGAAACGGGAAAGTCGCGAAAGTCGCGGCCAGCGTTTCGCCGTCGAGGAAGGCGGGTTGAAATTCTGGGTGAACTTTCACGACTATCTCGACACCGGATTGTTTCTCGATCATCGGCTGGTGCGCGGCATGCTGCGCGATTGGGCGCACGGGGCGGATTTTCTGAATCTGTTCTGCTATACCGGCAGCGCGACGGTGTACGCGGCGGCCGGCGGCGCGCGCAGCACGGTGAGCGTGGATCTGTCGAATACCTACCTCGATTGGGCGCGCGATAATCTGCTCTTGAACGGCTTCTCGTCCGCAGGGCACGAGCTGCATCGCGCCGATTGTCTCACCTGGCTCGAAGAGCAGCAGCCGGCGGGGGCGCGCTTCGATTTGGTGTTCCTCGACCCGCCGACGTTTTCCAACTCCAAGCGCATGGAGGGCGTGCTGGACGTGCAGCGCGATCATGTCGGCATGATCCGCAGATCCATGCAGCTGCTGCGTCCCGCGGGGCGCTTGTTGTTCTCCACCAATTACACGCGCTTCAAACTCGATGCTGCCGCGCTTTCGGATCTGTCGGTGGAGGACATCACCGCGGCGAGCATGCCGAAGGATTTCGAGCGGCACGCGCGCATTCATCGTTGCTTCTCCCTGAGGTTCGGGTAATCTTCGACGCCATGAGCCACTGCGTCGCGCGCATCATCGTGAATTGCCTTGGTGTTACGGCCTTTGGCATGCTGGGCGCTCGCGCAGCGGCTATTCAAAGCGGGCCGATCGATCCGCCGCCCACACTCCAAGATTACCAGGCGCTCGCCAAGCTGCCCGACTTGAGCGGCGTATGGACTCCGGACGTCGGTGATCAGGCGCGGCAAGAGACCCAGAACATGCCGCCTTGGACGCCCAAGATCGCCAAGCAGATCGATCACTTGATCGCCGAGGAGGAGGCCGGCAGACCCTTCCCCATCATCGATCATTGCTTTCCCACCGGCATGCCAAGCTACATGCTGATCACCCACAACGCCTTCGAGCTGCTGGTGACTCCCGGGCGCATCACGCTGCTCGGCGAGGGCGACGGCAATCGGCTGCGGCGCATTTACACCGACGGCCGTCCGCACCCTGCGGATCCGGATCCGAGCTTCCACGGCCACTCCATCGGCCGTTGGCAGGGAGGCACCCTGGTGGTGGATACCGTCGCAGTGTTTCCACAGTCGTACCTGGCGATCAGCGAATCGGTGGGCGTGCCCAACAACGGCGGCATGCACATCGTCGAACACCTGCATCTCAAGGGAGCGAACACCCTGCTCGATGACCTGGAGATCACCGCGCCCAAGATATTGAGCAAAACTTGGAAGACGACGCGCATTTATTACCGCACCAGAGAGCAGAAATTCGACATCGTCGAGGGCGTCTGCGCGCAGGGGTATTTCACCGAAGCGCTCGATGAGAGCGGCAATGCGATTTTCAAACCAGCGCAATTTCGCAACGGCGTTCCGGTAGGGTCTGAATCGAAATGACCAGAGCATTCCTCAAGCAGGCCGCGGCGGCATTCAGCATCGCGGCCATGGCCGCTTGCCTGCCTGTCTTCGCGCATCATTCCTTTGCGGTGTATGACAAAACCAAGGTGTTGACGCTCAAGGGCGTGGTCAAGGAGTTTCAGTGGGCCAATCCGCACTGCGTACTCTGGTTCGTGGTCAAGCCTGAAGGCGGCGGGGAGCCGCAGGAGTGGGGCGTCGAGACTACCAGTCCCGGCGTGCTGACGCGCTCGGGCTGGACGCGAAACTCGATCAAGCCCGGCGACCATGTCAGCGTCGAGTTCAATCCGTTGCGCGACGGTTCGCATGGCGGCGGCCTGAACTCCGTGACGCTGCTCGACACCGGGCAGAAACTCACCGCGGGCTTCGCCAACCCGGACAAGGACAAATAGCCGGCAAGAACCGGCGGCACACGGCCCGCCGCAACGGCGCAGGCAGCGCGCTACTGGCGATACAACCCGTTACAGCAAGTCGCGCAGCCGGTAATACAGCATCGCCAGCATCAGCGATGGGCGCCGAAACAGCGGGCCGCCTGGAAAGTCACGGTGCGGAATGCGTGCGAATACATCGAAGCGCTCAGCGGTGCCGGCCACGGCCTCCGCAACCAGCTTTCCCGCCAATCCGGTCAAGGTGATGCCGTGACCGGAGAAGCCCTGTAGATAGAACACGTTGGGTGCCAGCCGGCCGAAATCCGGCGCGCGGCTCATGGTGATGTCGAGATATCCGCCCCAGGCATAGGCTACTTGCACGTCGCGAAGCGAGGGAAACACGCGCACCATGCGCTTGTGCATGCCTGCAGCCAGCTGCGGCGGCTGCACGGAGCTGTAGCTCACGCGTCCGCCGAACAATATGCGGTCGTCCTCGGAGCGCCGGAAGTAATTCAAGATCCAATTGACGTCGGCGACCGCCGCGTTGCTCGGCAACAGCGCCTGCGCGCGCTGCTTGCCGAGCGGCTCGGTGGCAATGATATACGTGCCAACGCCCAAGATGCGCCGCGACAACGCGGGTGCGACCGTGCCGATGTAGGCGTTGCAGCAGAGCACCAGATTTGCGCAGCGCACGGTGCCGCGCGCCGTGTGCACGCGCAGCTCCGCGCCGTTTTCAAAGCTAAGCACCTGCGAGTCCTCGAAAATGACGACGCCGGCATTCTCGGCGGCGCGTGCCAGGCCGCGAGTGTATTTGAGCGGGTTCAGGTGCCCGCTGCGCGGGTCGATGAGTCCCGCGAGGTAGCGTACGCTGGCGACGTGGACGGGCAGCTCGGCGCCGCTCACGAAGCGCGCGGAAGCGTAGCCGTAATCCTGATGCAGCTCCTCCGCCCACGCCTCGAGCTCGCGCACCTGACGCGGTTTGACCGCGGCGTGCAGATGATTGGGCTGGTAGTCGCAGTCGATACGGAAGTCGCGGATCAGCGCCTGCGTCACATCCAGCGCCTCCACCGACAGGTCGAACAGGCGGCGCGCGTCATCGCGCCCCACTTGCGCTACCAGGGTGTGTTGGCTGGCCGCCAAGCCAAAGATGGCCTGGCCGCCGCTGCGGCCCGATGCGCCGTAGGCAACGCAACGCGCTTCGAGCAGAACCACGCGGTAGCCGCGCTGCGCCAAGTGCAGAGCTGCCGAGCAGCCGGCGATGCCGCCGCCCACCACGGCGATGTCGGCGTGCAGGTCGCCGTGCAGCGATTCGCGCGGCGGCGGTTGGAATGCCGCGGAGGCGGCGTAGAAGGACGGGGCGGGGGGCAAGTTAAGACGCACTTGACAACTTTCGAAGCTTGGGTGTTTAAAATTTAATGGCTATTGACAGAAATAAGGCCCTGTGAGCCTACAGAGCTTTTCGGCCAAAGTGTAATGTTGTTGCACCGCAATAATCGCGCCTAAGTCATGGAAATGCCTAATTCTTAGGCAATTTTGCAGCGTCGACAAGGACGCAGATGGACGGGTGTGGTGTAATAAGGGCGTTCACAGAGCCTATGCGTCCCCATGGACGTTCAATATATTAAACATGTCTCGCTTGCCGCTCATTGGAATTCCGGCCGATCGTCGTCTCCATGGGAAACATTATTTCCACATGGTCGGCGAAAAATACATCCAGGCCATCGTCCAAGGCGCCAATGCCGTGCCCGTGTTGGTGCCGGCACTGGGTCCACAGATCGATCTGCCATCCTTGCTGGATGCCTGCGACGGACTGCTGCTGACGGGAAGCGCCTCGAATGTCGAACCCCATCACTACGGAGGACCGGCGAGCACGCCGGGAACACTACATGACCCAAATCGGGACGCTACGACGCTTCCGTTGATTCCGCGGGCGGTCGCCGCCGGCTTGCCGGTGCTGGCGATCTGCCGCGGATTCCAGGAAATGAATGTCGCCTACGGCGGCACTTTGCATCAGCGCCTGCACGAGGTGCCTGGTTTCATGGACCACCGCGACGATGAGTCGCAGTCGCTCGACGTGCAGTACGGACCCGCGCACGAGGTCCTTCTGGAGCCTGGAGGGGAGCTGCGGAAAATCGCGGGCGCGGCACGCCTGAAGGTCAATTCGCTGCATTGGCAGGGAATCGACGCGCTCGGCGGCGGATTGGCCGTCGAGGCTCGCGCTCCGGACGGCGTAATCGAGGCGTTTCGCGTGGCGGGTGCCCGGACTTTTTCGTTGGGTCTGCAATGGCATCCCGAATGGCAATTTGCCAAGGACCCATTTTCAAGCGCGCTGTTCGCGGCCTTCGGTACGGCCAGCAGGCAGCGCGCCATCAGTTCAAGGTGATTCATGGCGAGTACGATTCAACAATTCTTGAGGGAACACGGCATCTCCGAAGTGGAGGCCATCATTCCGGACATGGCCGGCATAGCGCGCGGCAAGCTCATGCCCGCGGAGAAATTCGCGGAGGAAGAGGGCATGCGCCTGCCGGAAGCGATTTTTCTGCAGACCGTCACCGGCGACTATCCGGAAGACCAAAGCGCGATGAATCCGTCGGACATCGACATCGTGCTGAAAGCGGATCCGAAGACCGTGCGGGTGGTGCCCTGGGCGGCTGAACCGACCGCGCAGGTCATCCATGATTGCTTCTACGGCGACGGCCGCCCCGTCACCATGGCGCCGCGCTACGTGCTGCGCCGTGTACTGGAACTCTACGAAGCGCATGGCTGGGAGCCGGTGGTGGCCCCCGAATTGGAATTCTTCCTGGTGGAGCCAAACATCGACTCGGACTATCCCTTGAAGCCCCCGGTGGGGCGTTCCGGGCGCCCGGAAATCGGCCGCCAGGCGTACAGCATCGCCGCGGTGAACGAGTTCGATCCCTTGTTCGACGACATGTACTCCTTTTGCGAAGCCCAAGACATCGAGATCGACACCTTGATCCACGAATCCGGGGCGGCGCAGATGGAAATCAACTTGCTGCACGGCTATCCGATGAGCTTGGCCGATCAGGCCTTTCTGTTCAAACGCACGGCGCGCGAGGCGGCCATGCGCCACAAGATGTATGCCACCTTCATGGCCAAGCCCATGGCCAAGGAACCGGGCAGCGCCATGCACCTGCATCAAAGCATCGTCGATGTGAAGACGCGCAAGAATATCTTCAGCAATCCGGATGGCTCGCCGTCCTCGCTGTTCTTCGGCCACATTGCCGGTTTGCAAAAATACATGGCGGCGGCGATGTCGTTGCTGTGCCCGAATGTCAACAGCTATCGGCGCATCAGCCGCTACTCATCCGCCCCGATCAACGTGCATTGGGGCTACGACAACCGCACCGCGGGCTTGCGCGTGCCGATGTCGGGTGCCGAGGCGCGCCGCGTCGAGAACCGCGTCGGCGGGGCGGATGCCAATCCGTATCTGGCCATCGCCGCGTCGCTGGCCTGCGGCTATCTCGGCATGATCGAGGCGCTCAAGCCCTCCGAACCGATTGCCGGCAGCGCCTATGACCTGGCGATTGCATTGCCGCGCACGCTGGCCGAAGCCCTGCGCCTGTTGCGCGAGTCGAAGCAGTTGGTGGAACTGTTCGGCGATCGCTTCGTGCTGGCCTATACGGCGGTCAAGGAAGCCGAGTACGAGACCTTCGCCCAGGTCATCAGTTCATGGGAGCGTGAGCATCTACTGTTGAACGTATAGCGTCCCTTGGGACACCTGCGATATAAAGGGTGCGACAACAACTTTACGGGGACGCGTTAAATGTTCAACGGCCGACGCTGGGGTGTTCTGGCGCTTGGGTGCATTCTGGGCTTGAGCGCTTGCGGCGGACACAAATCCGGCTCCGAGCCGGCCGCCGACGCGGGCAGCGGCAAGGTGTTGAACCTCTATATCTGGTCGGATTACCTCGCGCCCAATACGCTCTCCGACTTCGAGAAGCAAACCGGCATCAAGGTACACGTCGCCTATTACGACGCCAATGAAACCTTGGAGACCAAGCTGCTCGCCGGCAGCAGCGGCTTCGACATCGTCGTGCCGACCGCCTCGTACTTCGAGCGCCAGATCAAGGCGGGGGTTTACCTGACTCTGGACAAATCCAAGCTGCCCAATCTGAAGAACATGGATCCGCAGCTCATGTCGCGGGTTGCGCTTCACGATCCGGGCAACGCACATGGCGTCATTTACATGTGGGGCACCAACGGCATCGGCTACAACGAGAAGATGGTGCGCGCCTTGATGCCGGATGCGCCGCTCGACAGCTGGCGGCTGGTGTTCGACCCCGACGTGGCGGCGAAAGTCGCCAAGTGCGGCATCAGCGTGCTCGACTCGCCGGCCGAGATGCTGCGCGGCGTCTACAGCTATCTGGGCAAGGACCCGAATTCGCAGAGCGCCGACGATTTGGCGCTGGCCGAGGCCACGCTGCTGAAGATCAGACCCTACATCCGCAACATCAACTCCTCGGAGTACATCGAGGCCTTGGCGAACGGCGATCTGTGCATCGCCGTCGGCTACAACGGCGATGTGATGCAGGCGCGCGACCGTGCCCATGAGGCGAACAAGGGAATCGACATCGATTACATCGTACCCAAGGAGGGTTCGATACTCTGGTTCGACATGATGGCCATTCCGGGCGATGCGCCGAATCCGGACAGCGCCTATGCCTTCATGAACTACATCATGACACCGCAGGTGATCGCGGATATTTCCAACTTCAAGCGCTACGCGAACGCCAACCTGGCCTCGCTGCCTTTGGTGAAACCGGCGGTGAAGGATGATCCGCGCATCTACCCGCCGGCGCAGCTGCGCGAGAAACTCGCGGTGCAATTGGCGGATTCCGCCGAGCAGACGCGCGCCATCACGCGGGTCTGGCAGAAATTCAAGACGGGACAATGAGCTGATGTCGGCATCCGGCGCAGCCCTGAAAGCGCAGCCGTGGAAGGACCCAGCGGCGCGTCCCTATGTGCAGGTGGATCGCGTCTGCAAATCCTTCGGCGATTTCAAGGCCGTCGACGACGTCAGCCTCAAGATCTACAAGGGCGAGATCTTCTGCCTGCTCGGAGCCTCCGGGTGCGGCAAGACCACGTTGCTGCGCATGCTCGGCGGCTTCGAGACGCCGACCTCGGGAAAGATCTTCATCGACGGCGAGGATATGACGGGCGTGCCGCCCTACGAGCGCCCGGTCAACATGATGTTCCAGTCCTACGCGCTGTTTCCGCACATGACCGTGGAGCAGAACGTGGCCTTCGGCTTGAAGCAGGACCGTGTGCCCAAGGCGGAGATCCGTGAACGGGTCGCGGCCATGCTGGATCTGGTCAAATTGGGTGGCTTCGCCAAGCGCAGGCCGCAGCAGCTATCCGGCGGCCAGCGCCAGCGCGTGGCGCTGGCACGCTCGCTGGTCAAGCGCCCCAAGCTGCTGCTGCTCGATGAGCCGTTGGGCGCGCTGGACAAGAAGCTGCGCGAGCATACGCAGTTCGAACTCATCAGCATTCAGGACAAGCTGGGCGTCACCTTCGTGGTGGTGACGCACGACCAGGAAGAGGCAATGACCTTGGCGAGCCGCATCGGCGTGATGAATTACGGCGAGATCGTGCAGGCGGGCACCCCCTCGGAAATCTACGAGTTTCCGAACTCGAAATTCGTCGCGGATTTCATAGGCTCGGTGAACATGTTCGAGGGCAAGCTGATCGAAGACGAGCCTGAGTACGTGCGCATCGGCTCGCAGGAATTGGGCGGCACCATCTACGTGAGCCACGGCATCAGCGCGCCGCCGGAGGCCGTCGTGTGGGCGGCGCTGCGGCCGGAAAAGATCTTCATGTCGACCGCGGCCCCCGAGGGCAGCGACAACGTGGTGCGCGGCGCGGTTCAGGACATTGCCTATCTCGGCGATCTGTCGATTTACATCGTCAAGCTGCCGACCGGCAAGGTGGTGCGGGTGACGCAGCCCAACACTTCGCGGCATGCCGAGGCGATCGGCTGGGACCAACAGGTGTACCTGTCCTGGGATGCGAGCAGTCCGGTAGTGGTGACCCGTTAGCTCCGTGAAGTTCGCCGCCCTGTCGCGGCGCCTCGGCTGGTCGGGACGGGGCCTGGTGGTGGCGCTGCCGTTCGTGTGGCTGCTGCTGTTCTTCGTGGTGCCCTTCGCCATTGTACTGAAGATATCCTTTTCGGACATCGACCTCGCCATTCCGCCCTACAAGCCGCTGCTCGATTGGGTCGGCAGGCACACGCTCGCCATCAAGCTGAATTTCGACAACTACGCCTTCCTGTTCACCGATTCCCTGTATCTGCGCGCCTTCTGGAACTCGATCAAGGTGGCCTTCGTATCCACTCTCTGGTGCCTGATCATCGGCTATCCGATGGCGTACGGCATCGCCCGCGCCAAGGCGACCACGCGCAATGTGCTGCTGGTGCTGGTGATATTGCCGTTCTGGACCTCGTTGCTGCTGCGTGTTTACGCCTGGATCGGGCTCATGAAGGCCAACGGCGTCATCAACAACATATTGATGTCGCTCGGGATCATTCATGACCCTTTGACCATGCTGTACACGCCGTTCGCGATGTACGTCGGCATCGTATATTCGTACCTGCCGTTCCTGATCCTGCCGCTGTATTCGAATCTGGAAAAAATGGACTGGCAATTGCTCGAGGCCGCCCAGGACTTGGGCTGCCGGCCCTGGCAGGCGTTCTACAAGATCACGCTGCCGCTGTCGCGCAACGGTATCCTGGCCGGATCGATGCTGGTATTCATTCCCGCGACCGGCGAGTTCGTGATCCCGGCGCTGCTCGGCGGCCCCAATGCGCTGATGATCGGACGGGTCCTGTGGGACGAGTTCTTTGCCAACCGCGCCTGGCCGGTGGCAAGCGCGGTCGCG
>Ga0116129_1001470_pt1 | contig 12975 bp, 8 predicted proteins | sample June2015DPH_17_2_FD_89732 | JGI IMG/M metagenome (GOLD analysis project Ga0116129, IMG submission 89732) | Peatland microbial communities from SPRUCE experiment site at the Marcell Experimental Forest, Minnesota, USA - June2015DPH_17_10 | ecosystem: Environmental > Terrestrial > Soil > Wetlands >...
CAGGACATCAGCTCGCTGGTCGGCAAGGTCGACATGCGCAAGCTGAGCAAGCTGGGTCAGGATGACCCGGACGCCTACAGCTACTCGGGAGGTTTGTGCCTGACCACGCAAGGCCTCCTGGAGTTCGTGGAGATGTTCAAGGCGCCCATCAAGGTGCTGCATCCCCTGCTGACGGCGACCCAAGAGGGCAATTTCAAGGGGACCGAGGGGTTCGGCGCCATGCCGTACCAGGGCACGGTCCTCGCTCACTCGAATGAAAGCGAGTGGAAGAAGTTCAGCAGCAATCGCGATAACGAAGCGTTCTTGGATCGCATCTTTATCGTCAAGGTGCCTTATTGCCTGCGCGTGACCGAGGAAGTCGCCATCTATCAGAAGCTGCTCAGGGAATCGACGCTGGAAAAGGCCCCGTGCGCCCCAGGGACTTTGCAGATGCTCGCACGCTACATGGTGCTCTCTCGGCTCAAAGCGCCGACCAACTCCAGCATCTATTCGAAACTGCGGGTTTATGACGGCGAGAACCTGCGCGAGTCCGATCCGCAAGCGAAGAGCGTCGCCGAATACCGCGAGGCCTCCGGCGCTGATGAAGGCATGACCGGATTCTCGACCCGCTACGCCTTTAAGCTCATTTCCAAAGCCTTCAATCGAGATTCCTCGGAGGAATCCGCCGATCCGGTGACCCTCCTCAAGGTCATCGAGGAGAGCATTGGCACGTCCGATTTCAGCCCCGATCTGCAAAAGGCCTGTACGGTGCACCTTAAGGAGTTTCTCATCCCGCGCTACCTGGAGGAACTGACCAAAGAAATCCAGGCGGCCTATTTGGAGTCCTACGCAGACTATGGCCAGGAACTCTTCGAGCGGTATGTGGCGTTTGCCGACTTTTGGATCCAGGAAGAGGTCTACGTGGATCCGGCGACCGGTGTGGCCTTCGATAAATCGGCATTGAATTCAGAGCTTGAAAAAATGGAGAAGCCCGCCGGTATCGGTAATCCGAAGGATTTCCGGCACGAAATCGTGAATCACGTCCTGCGCGCGCAGAACAAGAGCGGTAGCGAGAAGCTCATCTGGACGAGCTATCAAAAGCTGCGCGAAGTCATCGAAAAGCGCATGTTCGCCGCGACCGACGATCTGCTCCCCGTGGTGTCCTATTTCGCGAAAGGCAATGCGGAGGATGAGAAGAAGCACGAGGCATTCATTGCCCGCATGAAGGCGCGAGGCCACACACCCACTCAGGTGCGCCGTCAGGTCGAATGGTGGACGATGGCCCGGCGCCAGTGAAGGACCCTTTGGGAATACCAGGATGAGCAGCGTCATCATCGATCGGCGGCCGGATAGAGGTAAGAGTACCGGGAATCGGCAGCGCGTTTTGAAGCGTCTGGAGGGGGCCTTAAGAGCGCAAGTCGACCAAATGATCGCGCGCCGCCGCTTAAGTGAGCACGACAAGAGCACGGATATCGAGATTAAGCGCAAGGACGTCAAGGAACCACGCTTCTTGCTGGATGCTAAGACCGGTGCGCATGGACGCGCGGTTCCGGGCAACGCCAATTATCGCGTGGGCGACAAAATACCGCGCGACTCGCCTGAAGGAAAGGGCCAAGGGTCGGGCCCGGGCGCGGGCGAGGCCGAACAGGAGGACATGTTTCGTTTCGCGCTGTCGCGCGAAGAATACCTATCGCTGCTCTTCGATGAGCTCGAACTGCCGCCCCTCATCAAAAAAGACCTTTTGGAAATCGACGAAAATCGGTTTCGACGCGGCGGTGTGGTGCGCTACGGCAATCCGGGCACCGTGTGCGTCACGCGCACCTTCAAAGCGTCCATCGGTCGGCGCGTGGCCGCCGAGGCGCATTTCGAAGAAGCGTTGGACGCCGCTGAGGCGGCATTGCGCGTTGCGCGCTCCAGCGCCGTGCCGTCCCGCGTAGAAGTCGCGGAATTTGAACTCAAAGAGGTACGTCGGCGCGGCGCGGACATTCCTTTCTTGGACCCAATCGACCTGCGGCACCGCAGTCTGGTCGAAGTCCAGTCGCCTCGCACTGCGGCGGTGATGTTCTGCCTCATGGACGTGTCAGCATCGATGAATGAATTGCGCAAGGACCTGGCGAAGCGCTTCTTCACGCTGCTGTATCTTTTCCTGAGCCGCAAATACGCCAAGGTGGAACTGGTGTTCATTCGTCACACCGACGAGGCTCAAGAGGTCGATGAGGACACCTTCTTCAACGGCACGCAGTCCGGCAGCACCAAAGTCTTGTCCGCCCTCACCAAAATGCGCGAGATCATGGCATTGCGCTATCCGCCGTCGCGTTACAATATTTTCGGCGCGCAGGCGAGCGACGGCGATTCTTTCGGCGAAGATTCGACCGCATCATCCGCCTATTTGCTTTCCGAGCTTTTGCCTTTTTCGCGCTACTTTGTCTACGCCGAAGTCGGCGAGACCGCGAGCGAGTCGAGCAGCTTATGGACGGCCTACCGCGGCATCGCCAGCGATCAGTTCAATATGGCGACGCTCACGGCGCGCAACGAAGTCTATCCGGCTCTCGCCAAGCTGTTTCACAAAGAGCAGCCGGCATAAGATACCCATGCTGCCCGGATCCATGTCGAAATCGAGACTCACAGGCAGCGAATGGACGCTGGACGATCTGCTCACCATCGAGCAGATGTGCGCGGGCCACGCGCAGCGCTACGCCCTGGATACCTTCCCCAATCAAATGGAAGTGATCACCAGCGAGCAGATGCTGGACAGCTATGTCTCCAGCGGCCTGCCGGTCAACTACGGCCATTGGAGCTTCGGCAAGCAATACTTGATCGAGAGCGGCAAATACCGCGCCGGTGCGAACGCGCTGGCCTATGAAATCGTCATCAACACCAATCCGTGCATCGCTTTTCTGATGGAGGGCAACTCGCTCGCCATGCAGGCGCTGGTCATTCCGCATGCCTGCTTTGGCCACAACAGTTTCTCCAAAAGCAATTATCTTTTCACGCAATGGACGCAGCCGGAGGCGGTGCTCGACTACATGCTGTTTGCGCGCAACTACATCGCCGATTGCGAGGAGCGCCATGGCGCAACTCAAGTCGAGCAGACTCTCGATGCACTGCATGCGCTACGCGACCAGGGTCTCGACAAGTACAAGCGGCCGCGCAAGCTCGACACGCGCAAGGAGCGCGCGGAACAGGCAAAACGGCTCGCAGATGCCAAGGAGGCGATGCGCCAAGGCGAATACTACAGTGTTGTGCCCCACGCACCGAAGTCGGCCGATGCCACCCCGACGTTTCCCGCAGCGCCTGAAGAGAATCTGCTGTATTTCATCGAGAAGCACGCGCCAAAGCTCGAGCCATGGCAGCGTGAGCTCGCGCGCATCGTGCGAAAGATTGCACAGTACTTCTATCCGCAGCGACAGACTCAGGTCATGAACGAGGGCTGGGCGACGTTCTGGCATCACCGCCTGATCAACGACATGTACGATGCGGGGCAGATCGATCAGGGCATACTGCTCGAGTGCCTGCACTCGCACACGAACGTCATCAGGCAGCCGGACTATGCGCCGGTGAATCCTTACGCGCTCGGCTTCGCGGCATGGAACGAAATCAAGCGCGTGTGCGAGTCACCGACCGACGAAGACCGGGAATATCTGCCGGGCATCGCGGGCAAGGATTGGCTCGAGACCTTCCACGACGTGATGCGAAATTATCGCGACGAGAGCTTCTTGCTGCAGTTCTTGACGCCCAAATTGGTGCGCGACTTTCGATTGATGAACATTCAAACCAGCGAGGGTCTCGATCATTGGATCGTCAGCGACACCGCCGGTTCCGACGGGTTTAAAGCGATTCGCACTCAATTGGCTGCCTCGTATCGCCTCGAGTCCTACCTGCCCGAGATGTCCGTGGTGCGCTACGGTCGAGATTCCGATAGAAAGCTCACCTTGCAGCATCAAAGCTACGACGGCCGGTTGCTTCTGGGAGATGAAGCCGAGCAATCCCTCAAGCATTTGCGCTGGCTGTGGGGATTCGATGTGTCGCTCGAAGCGGTCGACCAGAACGGAAAGACGCTCAAAACCTACTGACGTCGGTAGATCGAGGGCGATGGCCGGCCTTGCCATCGCCGCCCGATCTGGACAATCGATTAATCGACGATGCCGTCCGCGGTCAGCTCCGTAGCCACGTTTTCCAGGATCGTCTGCGTTAGAATACCGAGCCAAAAGTTGCAGTGATGCTCGGTTGCGTAGTTGAACTCCACAGCGGGTTTCGGTGTGTTGAGGGATTGCACATTGCCTGTGGCCAGAACGAATGGCCCCCAGGCCGGAGTCTGGAGCGAGCTTGGACTGCCGCCTTTCGCAAACGTAGTCCAATAGCTCTTCATTGTCGCGGCCAGGGACTGTTCGCTGCTGCTCAAGGCCGAAGGGGCCCCGCCCAGCGTGAACAGAAATTGCAGTTCATCGGTGTGCGTCGCGCCATAGGGAAAACTCACCGGGGGCAATAAAGTTGTCGGAACATTTTCGTCATTGAACTCATAGGCGAAGGTCGGTACCGACAATGAAAATAACTCGTTGGCTATGTTGGCGGTGCAGCTGAATATCCCATCGGTGAGCACCGCCCCCAAGGCTTCGCCCGGACCGGCGTAGCTCGACAGCGGGTATTCGGCCAGGATCTCCCGGCTGAGCATATTCACTTCATTCGCATTGTTGCCGCTGCTGGTGCTTGCCGTGGTGCTGGTTGTGGGGAGAATCCCGGACTCCTCGGTGACCAGAGCGGCGGCGATTCCTTGGATGGCGGTCGGGTACTCCGCCGCGGTAATCGTTCCCACCGCAGGGTTCAGATCGAAGCCGAGGGCTACGAACAGCCGGCCCTCGTCATGATTGGTCCCTTCAATCACCGGCACGTGATTGTACTTCCCCAATGCCACCGACAATATCGGCTGCTGAGGGATGAACAGCCCGTCCACATTTGGAAAGAACGCGGCCAGCGACAGCAAGCTCGCCGCCGAGGTGATATTGGATTGTTCGGCGAGAATGGCGTCAACGGAGGCATTGCGCAGGCAGGCGACCGTCTCCGCATTGGTCGAATCCCCACAGCTGAGCGCGCTGACAATCGTGGCGCCCGAGGCTTGGGCGCCCGCCAACGTCGGCAGGGGTACGGCGCAAGGACCGCTCTCAGTGATTGCGCGCTCGAACAGCCCGGCACCCTTGGGTGAAACGATCGCGGCGCAGACGCTGAAGCCGCCGGCCGATTCGCCGAATATGGTGACGTCGTTGGAATTGCCGCCGAAAGCGCCGATATTTTGCTTTACCCATTCGAGAGCCAGGAGCTGATCTTCGAAACCGTAATTGCCGGAAACGCCATTGGCCGATTCCGCGCTGAGAGCGGCGCTCGCCATATAGCCGAGTATGCCCAGACGGTAGTTGATGGTGACGACAATGGTGTTCCCTTGGACCGCCATGTTCGTGGGATCGTAGAGGCTGCCTTGGCCGTCAACGAAGGCGCCGCCGTAGAAGAACACCATCACGGGCAGATTATTCTTAGCGGAGACGCTGCCTCCGGGCACATAGACATTCAAAAATAGACAATCTTCATTGGTACTCGCGGTTCCAAAAGGCGACGCGTTCTGCGGACACGGACTGCCGAAGGATGTCGCATTCACGGTGCCCGATACTGCGGCCGGCGCGACGGGCGGCGCAAAGCGCAGCGCGCCCACCGGCGGCGAGGCAAAACGAATTCCCAAGAAATCAGTGATGCCGGTCGCGGCGACGCCGGCATAGGTCTGCGCCGGAAAGGTACCCTTCGGAGTCGTCACCGTCGGTGTGGCAGCGCCGGCCTGAAGCGCGCCTAACAGCGCCGCGCCGATGCAAATCGATTGCAATATTTTCAATTTAGAAATTATCATCGCGTTTCCCCCGTCATGTTGAAAACCGGACACGATGGATCGACGCTATCACGGCTAATGCGCCGTTCCCTAGTCTTGGGAGAAGGTTGGCGCGTAGAGCAAACTGGTTGTCGCCGCGGATCACTATTTTGCCGGATGTGGTGCTTGCGGCCATCGCATGGTTCCTCAGCCGTCGTCACTGAGTCTGTCATAATTCGTCCATTGGGGATTGCGATTGTGGCAACGCAGGATTGAGGTGTTCATGTTGATCAGATCTCTTTTCATTCTTCTCCTTGTTGTTGCTGCCGCCTCTGCCGCGCCGGCGGGCGCGGCGACGCTCGAGGCGCAGACCGCGGAAAAACTACAGCAGATTCGCGCCATCCGCCCCGGCCAGGGTGATCAGGCCGACGATGCGTACAACAAACAGCTTGATGCAGCCTGGGAGTTCTTCAATGCCAACAAGCAACAGGTGTTGCCGATCTTGCGCAGACTGCTGAAGGCAGAAATCGAAGGGCACGAGCCAAATAACCTGGTTTTGCTGGACATCGGCTGGTACTTGCATGAAAGCGAGCTACCGGACGGAAAGACGCTGGGCCGGGAGGCACTATTTCATTTGGATCCGCGCGCCCCGATCGTCGATTGGAACCGCAAGGAATTCTTTGAGCTGGTGCATGCAGCTGCGATAGATCACGATCCGCGAGTATTGACCCTGATCGATCAGGAGTTTCTCCGATCTGACAAGAAGATCGTCATCCCGGAGCATTCCCTCGAACTGGACGGCACGGTGGTCTGTGTTTTTCTGTACGGAGCCTATGGCTCCGACGCCGAGTCGGCAGTGCGGACCAAACTCAGCGATCGCTCGAGTGCGAATCGGGCCATTGAAATCCTCATCTGGCTCGGATCGCCGGAGTCGTTGCCGGCAGTGGGTGCCGCGCTATCGGCCGCGCCGAATTACGAAACGTTCAGCCGCGCGGCATCGTACATGATGGAAGCGGCCGGCCCTGCAGGCCGAGACTTCATGCTGAAATTGAATCCCGCGGTCCTGGATGCGCAATCGCGTGAATATTTGTCCAAGATTCGCGGCGCAGCTCAATCCACGACGTTTGAGAGCCTCCGTAAGTCCAGTGAAAGTCTCCCTGGGGATAAGCGACTCTCAGATGACGAGGTCAAATCCAGGTTGAACGCCATGATCGGCAACTTCGGCAAGGATGATCGCACCAGTCCGTTGGCCATTCTCGATTCCGGACTCCCGAGCAATTTTCTCATAGCGCAGTTGATCGAGGCGCGACACCGGTCTCTATATCGTTTGTCCGATGAAGCGCTCAGTGATCTGGAAGTCACGAATGCGCTGATCAATGGGCTGCGTTATCGAAATCACTAGGAGCCTGTCTGAGTATTCCGCGCGGCTCACGCCGAATACTCAGACAGGGTCCTACGGACCGGTGGGTACAGAACGTGAGTTCTGCTTTCTCATCCTGGTGAGCGCCGCCCGAACTGGGACGTCGTAGAAATGATAACTGACCAACGCAACGACTGTCGCAAACACGATGGCGAAAGCGATCCATAAATACGCAGACACCTGCATGCGCAAGCCGACGAATCGCTGGACTCTTGCCAGCCACATGAAAATCGGCAAATGAATGATATATAGCGGATACGAAAGCAATCCCAGCCCGACGAGAATCCTGCTCTGCGAGCCCGACGAACGCTCCTCCATTGCCAAAATGATCACCCCGGGATAGACGATGGCAATGTCCGCCAAATCGACGACGGCCGTCGCGAGGCCATCCGTGGGAATGGCAAATGTGAGCAATAACAAAATCGCCAGCAAAGCCGGCGCCACTTGCGGCGTTCGAATTCCACCTCCCGCTGTAATTCGACGGATGAGGACTCCGGCAAAAAAAGGAAACGCGACGCGCGCAAATCCCCACCAGAACTCGGACACCTGAACTCCGAAACTGGCATTTTGAAAGCGAAAGATCCCGATGGATTCCGCGACAAGGGAGACGATGACGATGGTGATGAGCAGCTTCGTCGTAAGACGTTTCGCTATAAATCCGTAAACGACGTTGATAAATATCTCAAAAAATAGCGACCAGCTCGGACCGTTCACCGGCGTAATGGAACTGGTGCCCGGGAACACATCGGGCTTCAGTAGCGGCAGGCACAGCGCCGCCAAGAGAAACATGACTCCGATAATCCAGGTGGGCAGTTCGCGCGCGCCCGGACTCGTGGCGATCACGGAAATTCCCAAGACTGCTCCAACGATGATCATGGGATAAAGACGGATGACGCGAGTCTGAAGGTATTCGAACCTATTTCCCAGCAAGAGCCGGGCCTCGTATGCATACGCCACAACGACACCGCTCAAGAGGAAAAAGAAATCCACGGCCAAATAGGCCCGCGGCAGGAGCGGCCTGCCTCCAAAAATTATTCCGCCGTGAAAAATAGCAACGCAGAGCGCGGCGATTCCCCGCAAACCGTCCAATACCAGAAAGTGCTGTCGCTTTTTTATGGCTGTGCCAACGATTGACTTGATCTGCCCCGCGGGGATTGGCCGGTGAGCTCAGAGAAGGTGGCGGTGCCGATGGCATACTGGCTCCAATCTTTGTAGTCAAAATGCCACCACTCTTCGGGGTACGGAGCAAAACCCTGCGCCTGCATTTCCCTTTGCAAGAGTTCCCGCAACCAGCGTTGGCGACTGGTGCCGCCCACATAGTCGACATATGAACGCCGCGACATCTCGTCATAGCGTCCCGTCATCTCGACGGCTTCGCCGGACCGCAGATCATAGAGAGTTAGGTCAACAGCGCAACCGCGATTGTGACGCGACCCTTGAGACGGATCCGCTACAAAAACGTGCGCCGTCGTGGGGGTCGCGTCCCAAAACATCTTTGTCACGAACCACGGCCGATAGCCGTCGTAAACCAGCAAACCATAGCCCTTCGATGCCAGTGCTTGCTCGACGCGCCCGATGGCCTCGGCTGCCGGACGTTGAAGGTAAGCGGCCGGTCGCTCATAGAGAGGGAATCCGATCAGGTTGTCCGGGGTTGCATAGCGAATATCAAATTTGATCGTAGGATCGACCGTCGCCAAATCGACGAGGTCGAAGATGCGCGCTGCCGCTGCTTCCACCGGAGGTTTCGCAGCGAGCGCCGTCCTGCGGAGTCGCGCCGGGTCTGCGTTGACGCCGGCCCGTATCGTTTCGACGATCTCACGGCCGATGTCTCGACGCGGCAATCGAGTGCTTCCGACCCGTACCGCTACGGCCTGCTGACGGCCATCTAGCTCAAATTCCAAGCGCATCGGTTTTCGATCGTTCGTTCCCTCATCGACGGCAAATCGCGCGGCGGTGATTTGTCGCAGCGGGGCCAAATGCAGGCCAAATCCGTCGGCAAATAGCTTGCCGCCTGCTTCACCGATGCTCAGCCGAGTTTCGGCCGGGCCGTAATCAGCCGTCTTGACAGCGCTGTACTCGCCAATGAGTCGCTTCAGTTCGCTCGACGCATCGTTTGGAATATTGGCGTTCGCACGGCAATCGGCCGTGACGAGCGCCAGCACGGCTAAGAAGATCAATGACAAAATCGATCCGGCACACCTGTTCACTGGCGATCCTTCGAATTGAAATTTTTGCAACTTTCCACCTGTGAAGTCGTGACGCCATCTGCTCTCCGGCCGAGTTTATGGAAAGCGGATCTTACGCGGCAAGTCGCTTTCGTGTCCTCTCGTGATCTGTGGGCCGCTCGTGCTTAAGCGGATAGAGCAACGAGTGCATTCAACCGCCCAATGCGCTCCAGCGCCGGCGGGTGGGAATCGAAGAACGCCGAATGGATCCGATCGGGGGTGAGCGTCGCTGCATTGTCGCGAAACAACTTGATCAAGGCCGCGGCCAACTTGCCGGCGTCGGCGTATTGGGCCGCAAAATCGTCGGCCTGCCTTTCGTGCCGCCGCGACCACCAGGACATGGCAGGCGTCGCAAGAAATGTAACGGCGGGCACGGCCAACACGAACAGGAGCAGGGCCATGACGGCCCAAGGCACCGGTACGCCGAGAGCGCCGTAGAAGCCCGGCTGGCCCGCCAGCCAGGCCAGCAGCGCCAATCCGCCTAACGCCAGCACGACCGATGCGGCCAGCCGTTGACGCACATGGTGCAGGCGAAAATGGCCAAGTTCATGGGCCAGCACTGCCTCGATTTCCGCCGCCTCGATGCGCGCCAGCAAGGTGTCGAAGAACACGATGCGCTTGTTGCGGCCGATGCCGGTGAAATACGCGTTGCCATGCGCGGAGCGGACCGAGCCGTCCATCACGAATACGCCGCCGCGCGCCGCGAAGCCGCAGCGCTCGAGCAGAGACTCCACGCGCTGCTTGAGCGCTTGGTCGGTGAGCGGCGAAAATCGATTGAAGAAAGGTGCGATGAACTTGGGCGCTGCCCAGGTCAGGCCCAAGGTCCAGGCCAGCCAGATCAGCCATGCCCACACCCACCACGCAGTACCGCCATGCTCCATGAGAGCGAGTATGGCCAGCAGCAGTGGGCCGCCGAGCAGGGCGGCCAGCAGCAATTGTTTCGCGAAATCGAGCGCATATAGCCGCGGCGAAACCCGATTGAAGCCGAAACGGGCTTCAATCTTAAACGTTCTCCACAATGAGAACGGCAGACCGATCAACTGCAGCACCAGCAACACGGTGGCCGCAACACAGGCACCGCGCCATGGTTCATCGAAGCCCGTGCGGCTCCAGAGCGCGTCCACCGCCGCGAGGCCCCCGCCCAAGGTCAAGCCGAGTTTGACCAGCGCCTCGACCAGGGTCGCCCATCTCCCCAGCCGCACCCGGGCTGTGGTGTAGTCGGCCGCCTTTTGCTGGTCGGCCAGCGCGATTTGTCCGCGGAACAGCGCCGGGACCTCGTCGCGGTGCGCCTGCACGGCCTCGATCTGACGCCACGCCAGCCACAGGCGCGTCAGCGTCTCCGCCACGACGGCGATGAGGAAAATCCAAGTCAACCACTGCATAGCGTCAAGCATAGTTGTGGGACGAGCTAGGACTTAAACGCTGCGTAAGCCCCTTTCTGGAAATTCTGTGCGGCGGCCATACCTGGCATGCGCGGCGCCTTGCCCGAACGCTGCGCCATTTTGTTCATCAGCGACAGCAGTCTCGGCGAGGAAAATACCCAGCGCAGAAACGTCTCAGTGACGCGCGAATCCCCCTTTGCGCCGCTCCCGGGAATAGCCTGAGTCGGCAGCGTTTGCTGTAGCCATACCATCACCGACTGCTGAGCTGGGTCGGCCTGCCACCATCCGCCAAAAAGACCGGGCCATCCAAACGCGCCTGGGTATCCCGCTCCCATCCAGGCGTTACGTTTTGCATCGTCGATCACGGACAGTCCGAGGCCGAACCCCTGCCCCATAAAGAAGGGAATGCCGAATTGCAGATTTCGCCGCTGCGCCGGCGTCAATCGATTGGCGGTCATTAGTCGAATCGATTCTTCCGACAGCACCCGCGTGCCGCCGATCTCGCCGCCTTGGAGTAGCATGCGCGCAAAAGCGAGGTAATCATCCGCGGTTGAGACGAGGCCCTGTCCGCCGGCGCTGAAGGACGGCGGCACTTGATCCATGAAGCCCGGCAGATCGACGGGCACGAAGTTTCCCGGCGCCGATGATCGGTAGAGGACCGCCGCCCGATCGCGCTTTTCCGGTGGAACCCAAAAATCGGTATCGACCATCTTCAAGGGATCGAACAGCAGTTGCTGCATAGCTGCTCGCGTACCCATGCCCGTCGCCCGACCGATGATGACGCCGAGGAGATCGGTCGAGTGACTGTAATTGAACCGTTCTCCGGGGGCATAGCTCAGGGGAAGCGAGGCCAGTGTTTTGACCCATTCATCCGGCGTGCGCGCGCTGTCGAATTCGAATCCGAACCTCTCTTTCAGCGCCTGCTCGAGCGGGCCTCGCGCCGTGAAACTGTAGGCAAGACCTGCACGGTGGGTCATCAAGTCCTCGATGGTGATGGCTCGCGGCGCAGGATAGGTGTCCTGCAAAGGCCCATCAGCCCGGCGCAACACCCGCATCGCGGCGAATTCAGGCGCCCACTTGGTGATGGGATCCTCGAGCTGCAATACGCCACGCTCTCTCAAAATCATCGCGACCGCAGTCGTGACCGGCTTACTCATGGACGCGATGCGAAAGATAGTATTGCGCTCGACCGGCGATCGAGCCTCGATATTGCGCTGTCCCACAGCATCTACCTGCAGCAACTCACCGCGCCGCCAAACAAGGCAAACGACGCCGGGAATGTCGCCGGTGGCAACCGCATGCTGGGCGGGGGCTGAGATGCGCGCGTCGAGGCTCATTGGGTCAGACATGTTCTTCCTTTGCAGGGCTCTGCAGGTTGCGCACCATTTTCAATACCATCGCGCGGGGAAGGAAAGGGACCATTCTGGCCGTGCGATGGTTTCCCTTGCCGGTAATGACGACACGTTGGTTTTCGCGAAAGCCGTTGTAGCCTGCTTGTGCCACCGGCATGGAGTCCATGACCGCGGCGGTCTGGCCGAATCGTGTGGCGCCCGTTCCCGCACGCGCGCGAAACTGGCTCTTGGTCGCTCCGGGGCATAGGCAACTGACATGCACGCCCGTCTCGCGTGCCTCTTCCCACAGCGCTTCGGAAAACGACAGGACAAATGCCTTGGACGCATAGTAGATCGCCATAAAGGGTCCGGGGACGAAGGCAGCCATGGAGGCGACGTTCAAGATGCCGCCGCGCTTTCGAGCGAGCATTTGCGCCCAATAAATATGGGTCAACTCCACCAGCGCGCGGTCATTCAGGTCAATCATCCCAAGTTGCAAATCGATACTAGAGTCGGCGAACGGGCCAGCCTTGCCAAATCCGGCATTGTTGACGAGTACGTCGACCTCGAGGCCCGCTGCTTTTATCGCTTCAGCCAGGCGGGTTCCCCCGCCTCGCTCTGCCAAGTCGACGGTAAATACGTTGGCCTTTACCGCGTAGGTTTTAGACAGTCGAGCAGCGACCTCTTGCAATGCCGCCGCGCTTCGAGCGGCAAGGATCAGATCGTAACCGTCCTTCGCAAAGCATTCCGCCAGATCTACACCGATCCCCATAGACGCGCCGGTTACCAG
>Ga0116129_1001471_pt1 | contig 12969 bp, 15 predicted proteins | sample June2015DPH_17_2_FD_89732 | JGI IMG/M metagenome (GOLD analysis project Ga0116129, IMG submission 89732) | Peatland microbial communities from SPRUCE experiment site at the Marcell Experimental Forest, Minnesota, USA - June2015DPH_17_10 | ecosystem: Environmental > Terrestrial > Soil > Wetlands...
CATGGTACCTGTTTCAACGTCAAGGACCGCGGGTTGGTGGTCATTTCGTCATGTGGGCATGTCGGTATCGTGAATACCGTGCGCCAGGCGATCGAGGTCTCGGGCGTTTCGAAGGTCCACGCAGTGGTTGGCGGGTTCCATCTGTTTGCGGCCGATGACGACTATGTGCGCAAGACGGTGGCAGAGCTCAAGCAGCTCGATCCTGACGTGGTCATTCCCATGCATTGTACGGGACCCACATTCGTTCAGGTCACACGCGAGCAGATGCCCGATCGCTTGATTACCTCCACCACCGGGACCGAATACACATTCGGAGCGTGATGCATCGTCTGCGCATCGTGCCGGTCGCGCTTGTCGCGGTTTCTCTGATCGGAGCATCGCAACTCGCAGGATCGAACGCTGATGCGGGCGCCGAACCGCAGCGCGGCGACGCCGCGCGCATGATGCGCGACTTGATGTCAGGGACCGCGGCGGTCGGCGGTCCGTTCACGCTGACCGACGTTGACGGCCGACGCCGCAGTCTTGCCGATTTCCGCGGCAAAGTAGTGATTCTCTATTTTGGCTATACCTTCTGCCCAGACGTGTGTCCAACCAACCTTGTCTCGATGGCACACCTGATGCACGTGCTGGGTCCCGACAGCGCGAAGGTTCAGCCGCTGTTCGTCACGCTCGATCCGCAGCGTGACACTGCAGAAGTTCTGCGGCAATACGTTGCGGCATTCGATTCTCGGCTTGTTGCCCTGCGCGGGAGCGAAACGGAGGTCCGCCGCGTCGCGACAAGTTACAAGCTGTATTTCCGCAAGGTCTATCCTCAGAAATCGAGCACGTATTTCATCGAGCACGCTTCGCTCACGTACCTGCTTGATCAAGAGGGCCGCTATGTCGCGTTCTTTCCTCCGGGAACTACTGGTGAGCGTATGGCAGTGCTCGTGCGCGAGCGGCTCTAGCGAGTGTTCACCCAGATCAGGCGATTCAATAGCTGAAACGTCCATTTCCGTCAGGTTGAGCGCCGTAGCCAAGTAATCGGAAATGGCCGTAGTCGGTCCAGCAAAATCGGGCAGCGCGGGAACTGTGTGACGGTCATACGACGTGTAGTTGCGCGGACAAAGTTCTGGACAAGATTAATTCACGCGGGACAGCTAACAAGGCATCGGGTGCAACGATAATCGGGCCCAGAATCCGATGGTCGGCGAGGGATTCACTCGTGTCACGCCCGATGGCGAGGCGCTTCGTCGCATGCCAGTGTTCGACGCCTCGCGATTCTAGATCGGTGCAAGCAGCTGAATTGCCGACTCAATTCGCGAGTCACCAATACAACGTCGGAGATCTGGGCCATCAACCCATCAACGCTCGATGCCACCTCCGATGGAAGCAATGAAGCCGAGGTTAGGCGAATCGGCGAATCCAGTACGACAGTAACTCGTTAACGCGAGCATATGGGGCAACTGATTGAATACGGCCTGCCGACTGTAACCATCAATTCCTCTGCGCGATGTTGGCGAAAATGGAACTGCCGCCTGCCTCGACGAGTGCCCAATAGTCCTCCGGGGCAGGAATGCTGTCTTCGCGGCCAGGAATGGGCGCATGCTCGCGCATATCGCCATGGTTCGACATTTTGGATTGGATCCGCTGCCCTGGGGCGGAAGTGCATTGCGTGATCCAGATGCAAAGCGCAAAGCGTATATCGACGCCCTCGTGGCCGCGGAACATGACGCGAGTGTGTGGTGAGCTAGTGTCGCGTCGGTGAAGCTCGTCCTGCGAAAGCCGGCAACAGGCACTTTCGGCCAAGCGGTAATTCGGACATGCAAACGGCCCACCCGATAGTTGCCATGCGGAGTGCCCATCCCGGCCCGGTTACCAAACCCCGAGACTTCCGCCGCGAGTGCCTGAGCCGCCTTACCAACTAGAGCTTGTCGACCTTTCCAACCTTGATGGCCATAACCAGCCAGTGTCCATTGACTCGCGCGAGATTCATTGAGGAGAAGGCGTGCGCGCCGATGGAATCGTCGTCCACATTCATCCACAAGCATTCGAAGTCAGGCGTGCCAGTGTTTGACGCGACTTTTAATCCACATGCCGGTGTATAGCCGATCCAGTGGTGCTCGGAACGGAATGGACACGATCTCAAGCACACGTTTGGTCGTCGCTTATGAGCGGCGGGCGTGTCGTCTGCCGCTGCCGGGAGCCGTCGCGGTTTTCTTGCCCGATCTGCGACGCCGGGCGGACAACGCATGAGTGGCCGTTGCGGCGATTTGCTCCGGAGCTGCCGGTACCTGCACTGCGCTCGGGCACCCGGAACGGGTCGCATTCCCGCGACCCGTTCCGCCCAAAGCACGCGCTACCGGGTCCTTCAGTGCCCGAACTTGTAACTCAGATCCAAACCGAGCGTGCGTGGCTGATTGACGATATAGCGGGTAAAGGCCGCACTCTGAAGATTGATCTGCGGCTGCGTATCGAGCAACGCCTCTTTGTTAAACAGATTGTTCGCAAACAGACTAACCGTCCAATCGTCGGACTTGACACCCACGCGCAGGTTCGCCAGCCCATAGGAAGGCAGGTGCACCAGCAGCTGGTTCATATTGTTGAGTGTGATGGTCTCTCCGTAAGGAGCGTTGGTACGCTCGCCGATATAATTGTAGGACAGCGAACTGGTCAGCTGCAGCGCTCCGGTGAGCTGCTGAACATTGTGCAACGTGACGGACGAGGTGATCTTCGGCGTATCGGGTATTGCCGTTCCCTTCAGGTAGCCCGTAATGGCGCTGTCGGAGAGGAACTTGCTGTCCGCATAGCCCAGATTTCCAGAGAACGAGAAACCCGCCGGCAGCTTGAGCCACATCTCAACTTCCGCCCCGAGGATGCTGGCGTCTGCTCCGTTGACGGTGTACCCAAAGCCGCCGATATTGGTCGCAATCTGCGGGTCGCTCCAGCGTTCGAAGTACGCATCGACGTTGAGTGTCAGCTGGCGGTCGAAGAATTCGCCCTTCTCGCCCAGCTCGTAGTTCCATACCGAATCGGAATTGAACTGCGGCACACCCTCGGCGTTGGCATTGGGGAACTGCACATTGGGGGCGTAGTAACCACCGGGGGCACTCGACGTCGCCGACAGCTTCTGTTGCAGGCCGCATTGCAGAATAACGGCCAGGCTCGATGGGGCGCCGCAAGAGCCAGCCGACACAGTGGTCAGGTACCCGGTGAAAGGCTGGTCGGTGCCGCCCATGCGAAAGCCGCGGGCCACCGTGGCGTACAAGAGCACTTCCGGATTCATCTTCCAGGACAGATCGAACTTCGGATTGACTCCAGTCGCCTTGCCCGAGGCCGTGGTATCAAACGGGGCAGTGTTGCCGGCGAGTGTCGGAGCGCCGCTGAGAAGGTTGGCGAATCCAAAGGGCGTGAAATCACCGTACTCGCTGTTGCTCTGGGTGTACTGATATTTGTAACCGCGTAGCCCCAGCGTCGCCTTCCAGCCCTCGGCAAACTCGAGCGATGTCTCGCCAAACAGCGCGTTCTGGGTAATGGTCTGGGGCATGTCGTCGACGTAAATGTTGCCGATGCCTGCCGCAAGAATCTGGGGGTTGATGGACCACATAGCCCATTCGGATTTTAGGCGCTGATAGTAATAGCCCACCAGCCACTGAAAGGCCCCCTTGTCGGTAGAGGTAAGGCGCAACTCCTCGCTGAGTTGTTGCGTGTCGTCGCGTTCCTGCACACCCGGTCCGGTCGGTCCGGGGCCGGTCGGGCCGATTCCGCCCGCCGAAGTGTCGTAGGGAGATGCTGTTCCGAGACTCCCTAGCCCTGAGGGCCCGGCGTTCTCCTCGGTACCGTCCTGGGAGACCAGGGTGGTGCGCTTCCAGTCCGCCGTGGCCGAAGTGACCAGAAAGTGCTCGGTCTGCCATTCGATTTTGAGGCTGCCCAGGGTGAACTCATCGTCCTGCGGCTCGGGGGTGTCGTAGATCTCAAAGTGTCCGCTAGCCGCAGGCACCTGCGGGTGGCTCGGCGAGCCGTCGACGTCCACGGCATTCGGGCCATCCTGGTGTGTGTGCTGCCACATCAATGCCGGGGTAATGGAAACTTCGTCGGAGGGGCGCCACAGCAGGGAGGCGCGGAAGGAGTCGAGTGATGAGGCATTGGCCTGAGTCACGGTTTCGGCCAGCGGCGCGGTGTAAAACCCGGCCGGCCGAGCGCCGGTCAGCCCATCGGTTAGCACCGCGCCATCGGCGAACACATAACGGTTGAGCCAACCACTTTGCGAGTCCGACGAACCCACAATGCGCACCGCCACATTCTCTCCCAGCGGCAGATTCACCATACCGTTCTGCGTGAAGTTGGTACCTCCGCCCGAGCCGGTTTCCGACACCACTGTCTCGCCGCTGGAGAGGAACTGCCCCAGCTGCGGAGCATTGGGCACCAGCTTGACAGTGCCACCCATGGAGCTGGCACCGTACAGCGTACCTTGGGGGCCGCGCAGGATTTCCACGCGGTTCAGATCATACAGATTGGGATCGATGACAACCTTGCCCAGCTGCGCCGAGGCGGGCGAGGACAGCGCGGTCTCGTCGAAGTAAAAACCCACCACGGAAGTGTTGCCGCCCGAGGAGTTCAGGCCCCTCATCTCAAACTCCGTCTGGCCGGGTCCTGCGGTGCGCATGGCGATCCCGGGCACGGTCTGCGCTAGACTGTTGAAATCCGTCAATCCCTTGTTGGCAATATCGCTCGCCGAGATTGCCGTGACGCTGATGGGGGTGTCTTGCACGGTCGATTCGCGCTTGGTAGCAGTGATGACGATCTCTGGAATTTCCGTGCTCGTGTCCACCTCTGCCCAAGCGCTACCCGCTACGGCCAGTGCGACCGAGGCGGCCAGAATGTTTTTATGTTTCACGTGTTCGTCTCCCTAAATAAGTTCATGGCCAATTTGGTATCTGGCCGATCCCGATACAACATGTTGTTCGTTAGCAACATTTATGAACGGAAGATTATGCGCGGTGCGAGGTTCGATGGGAACTGGTGCATTAGAGGTGCTCGAATCTCCGAGTGACATCTGGTCTGCCCGGCTCATTTGAGGCGTCGCGCCTCCCTGGCGAAGTACTCCGCGAGTGCTCGATCCCAGATTTGCTTTAGTGACCCGAAGTTCTGATATCGACCGCGTCCGAACGAGAATTGTCTCTTGCGTATCCGATGAGCCAATTCGATACCGGTCAAGGTAATGCCCGCGCTCAGGAAAGACTTGAAGCCTCCCACCATCGCGGCGCATCGGCGTTTGATCGCTCGATGATCCTGCTCTATGAGATTGTTGAGGTGTTGAGGTACGGGTTACTTCTCGCCTCAACATACTTCCACTTCGGATTCTCCCGCCGCAGAAGCCGAAGGGCCAGGTGGCTCTGCAAGTGGCCATCGAGCGTGATCTTGCGCGGCCACCTCGGCAAACTCGTCGATAGAGCTTTGCGAAAGAATGCCTGTGCGGCGGCGATGCCGCGATCCGGCCGAAGCAGACAATCCACCGTCTTGCCGTGCTTGTCGACAGCGCGATAGAGATAACTCCACTTGCCCCGAATGCTTATATAAGTTTTCGTCCACACGCCAGGAAGTATTCACCGGCCGTGCGAAGCGGTTCCATCGCTTCTCGAACTCCGTCACATAGCGAATCACCCAACGATGGATCGTCGTGTGCGACACGACAATACCGCGCTCGGCCATCATCGCCACGAGACCCCGATAGCTCAATCGGTAAGTGATGTACCAACGCACGCACAGCTCGATGATCTCGGAATCGAACCGCCGCCCTCGGTAAATGAGATCTCGGACAATTGGCTTGGTCATTAGGCGTCTCGTGGACGCCGGAATTGTACGATACTGTCCCTTAACGCAACGGAACCGACCGCGCGTGAGTCATATACCCGTAATTCGCAAAGGCACGAGATGAGCCATAACGCCCTTCCTAATCCCCATCCTCCAGAAGATGGCGATAATATCTTTCGGGTGCATTGAGAAAATCCCTTGTGATCTGGAAATGATCGGTCTCCTGATACGTGACCGTGCGTATTTCCTCCGCATCGAGACTCCAAATCGTTGCGTTCGGAAATGTGAGCAACATAGGCGAATGAGTCGCAACAATAAACTGCGCGATCTTTTGTGCCGTTAGTTCATGCAGAATTCGCAAAAACGCGAGTTGCCGCTGAGGAGAGAGCGCGGCTTCCGGTTCGTCCAGTAGATACAGGCCATCTTCGAACCGATGTTGAAACAAAGATAGGAATGCTTCGCCATGGGATTGCCGGTGCAACGACTTTCCGCCGTATGCCTCAAATGTACTTCCAACGTCTTCAAGATAGCTCGCAAAGTTAAAAAACGTTTCCGCTCGCAGGAAGAACCCGCCTGAGACCTTCTGGCGCCAGCCCAATCGCAATGCCCTTCCCAGCGCGTGTCCATCAGCACTTTCCGCAAATGATTGATCGCGGCTGCCACCTTGCGCGCCGAAGCCCACCGACCACGCAATCGCCTCAAGCAGAGTGGACTTGCCAGTTCCGTTCTCGCCTACGAGGAAAGTGACGGGGCAGGATACCTGCAAACTCAAGCGCGGAAGCCACTTCATCGTGAAAGGATAAACGCCGGCTTGCACTCGATCTTCACGCAAACTCAAGTGAGTCAGAAACGGACTTCCGGGTAGAGCCGACTTGGGATCAAAACGCTTACGTGCCGGCATGAAGCTACTAACTAGCGCTTTGAAACTGCTGAGAGAGGTAAAGGGCGCATCCGAATGCGACTAGGCTCGACAACTGAGAAATGGCCCACCCAATCGTCGCCCGTTCAATATGGTCGCGATCCCGTTACAAATCTCGGTAGCGCCTGTCGCAGCCAAGCGGAAGAACACGATGCCGCAGCCCGGCGGCAGACGTGCGTTCCAAGCAAGTTCGCCGAAATCCTTATCGAACGTGAGCAACACGCGAGATTCCGCGGCGCTTAACGCCAGCACCTCTTGGTCAACTATTCCTGGAGCCTCGGTCCTGACCCCGACTACGTCGTGGCCGGCTGCGCGAGGCGCCGCCACGGCATCACCGGGAATATTCTCGTCTGCGAGGAACCGCATGGTCAGACCAGCGTCGCGGGATAGACCTTTTCAGATTGGCGGATCTCGCTGGCGTATTGCAGGGACGCGGCGATGTCCTCGTGGGTGATGCCAGGATAGTTCCGCACGACGTCGATCTCACTCCAGCCCTGACCCATGAGTCCCAGAATGAAATCGACGGACAATCGACTGCCACGAACGACAGGTTTGCCCGCAAGTACCGAAGGGTTTAAGTCTATTTTGTCGCGCCAGTCCATGGGTCAAAGTTTAACAGGGACGTCGCGCCAAACTGAAGAATCAGGTATACCAATTCGCTAAGGCATTGATTGAGTTGGTAGCGGGGGGAGGATTTGATCTTGTATCACTCATTCGCTTGCGCTGCCGATTGTGCGGGCGAGCCTAACCCGTTGTCCCCGATAGAAAACAGCCTAGTCAGGGGGGCGATGGACAGATAGGATTCCGTAGAATACGAAATTTGCGTATAATGCGAAGCATCTTAGGGGACCCTATGGCACGAGTGCCCGCCAGCGAATTTCAAAGAGAATTTGGCCGCTTACGTGGCGTTGCCCATCGAGAGGCAGTGATCGTAACTAGCCATGGCCGCGACGATGTCGTGCTCCTTTCGGCGGAAGAATATCAGCGTCTACGAAGCTTGGATCGGCGAGCCATGCATGTCTCCGATCTGACTGACGAAGAGTTGGCCGCTCTGGACAATGTGGAAATTCCATCGGAAGCCGCTCGCTACAATCACGAAATGACTTGACCGCCGTTGGATGGCTCACTCCCCTCCTCTGCCTGGCCAGGTCATTCGCTACGCCTACTTGTGGTGGAATGAAGCACGCGTAGGCCGCGAGGACGCCACCAAGGATCGGCCGTGCGGGGTTGTACTCACTCGCGTAGACAGGCCGGGCAACACTATCGCATACGTCCTGCCGATCACACATACCCCGCCACTCAACGAGGAGGATGGGATAGAGATTCCCGCTGCTACCAAGTAACGTCTTCGCCTCGATGCACAACGGTCCTGGATCATTACTACCGAACTCAATCAATTCATTTGGCCGGGTCCTGATCTCAGACCCACGCCTTCCGGCGAGTACCTGTACGGTTATCTACCGGAGAAACTGATGCGCCAGGTGCTCGACCAGGTGAAGAAGCGCGCTCGCGACAAACAACTCAAGACTGTTCCACGAACTGAATAGCTGGCCTGTCACGGCCAAACAAGAAACGCGGCCAGAGTCCAATTTCATATTACGCAATCATCAACCAGGGCCGTTGAGAGAAAAAGTCGGCAGAATGTGGAAGAGCCGGTCCTCAATGAAAATTAGTAGGAAACGCAATGGACAAGAAATTATTTGCCGATTTGGTAAAAAGCATGCGACAGCACAATGAGATCATTGCTGGGACTCGTATGCCAGCCAGAGCAACCAAGGTCGACGCGCAGTCGACTAAAGTGCAGCGCGCGAAAGCGAGATTGACGCAAGAATAATTTGCCGGATAACGAAGAGATTTAGCTTAGGATGAAAACGTGAGCCGCAGCCGCCGAAAAACACCCGTCATTGGCACGACTACAGCCCCAAGCGACAAGCCATTCAAGGTTGATGAGCATCGCGCAGAGCGCCATGCGGTGCGCGCCACGATCAAGCACTCGCTCGACGGCGATGACAGAGCCTTGCACTCGAAGGTCTATGGACGAAGAGAGCTTCCACACTACCGGCATTTCTGCGGTGATAGTTGCCGGCTTCCCGTCGCGGATCGCCGGTTTCATATGCTGCCCTCTAAATCCGGCAAGACACGCCTCATCGAGAGCGGGGTACCCGGTAGATAGTGTCAAGGTCGGATCTTCGATGTCGCCCTGCGCCGTGACCGTGATCTTGACCACGCATACGCATACGCCTTCTTCATGCCGCCTCCGCGATTCGGGTGGGTAGTAATCCTGACCCAAAGAGAGAGGTTTCGGATGCCATAGCGACGAGAATCCAGCTACATATAACCGCAGCGTATGCAAGAAATGCCAAATTGGATCTGATAGGCATCAATGGCAGATCTCGTTAGCTCATGCCGCCCGCGTCGGTTGGAGCATCGCCCGCCATCGTCGATTTTGCCGCGTACAGCTCCTTCAGACGTGGGAGGATCGCGTGAAGATTTCGAATCAGGTCAGCGTCAGACCGGACTGGATGTTCAAAAACAAATTGGTACACACCCCATCTCCCGGGCTCCGGCGGAAAAACGACCTCAGTCACAGGGCCTTTCATACGCCACACAATCCCAGCCCTCGTTCCATCCGGGCCCACGATGTATGCGTCGCCCCATGAAGCTGGCGCATCGGTGCCCGAGCTGGTGATGACACCGAAAACAAAGCCATCCTTTTCGGAGTCCGGCAGCAGAGGAAAGCCGTAATACGCAGGCGCGCTCTTCGGACGAGCGATGAACGCAGGTAGGCCGGATATTGCCGAAACTGCGCCAGGATCTTCCCGCGCTACTTGGCCTTCCAGCAATGGCTTCTTCTCTTCCACTTGCTAGGTCATCCTTAATTGTCAGGGCTCAGCCGGGTGCCAATGCGATTCCATAAAATACCACTGGTACTCTTTGAGAACCAAAGGAACTCCGCTCTCCCCCGAAGTTGATTGATCGGGATCGTGCCCCAAGCTCGACTGTCCTTACTATTGTCTCGATTGTCTCCGAGCACAAATACCTTGCCCGCCTCCACCGTGGTGGCGCCGAAGTTACGGCCGTAGAAATGGATGTTATCGAGCGGCGGAATATAGGGCTCTGCAACGGGCTCATCGTTACGGTACAAAACGCGATCACGGATTTCAATTCGATCACCCGGAAGCCCTACAATCCGCTTGAGATATCGAACTCCGGTCCCGTCCGCCAACTCAAGTACGACAATCTCCCCCTCCGCCGGTTTGTGGGCGGGGTACCGCCAGGTATCTGCTATAAAGTACTCGCCGTTCTCGACCGTGAGGGACATCGACACACTTGGAACGCGGTACGTTCCGTAGCCAAAAACACGTTCTCTGATGCGATATGCGGTGAGCGACAATGCAAACACCATTAAGATCCAGAGCAAATAAAAGAACCAGCGATTGTACGAATTCACTGTGACGAGTGGCGACCGTACCGCGACAACTGCCGCACCAATTGCAGTGGCAGCGACGATCAACAGGAGCACACCCGCGACAAGCCAACAACCGTACGGCGTTGAGACTACTAGGCGCGTCCAACTAAATAACGCGACGGCCCCGTAAACCGCCGCGACCGCAGCGACCCCAAGCCGAGGCTTGCCGACGTACGCGAGCCCGAGGCCGACAAAGAATACCGATGCGAAGAACGCCAAAACGGGCTTCAGACGGCGCGTTGCCGTTGCTTCGGCGACAATCACTTATTTTCCCTTCCCTGATCTTTGCATCATTTTTCTCGCTCCGACTGTCGCATCGCGACCCCAAGCTGACCAACGTGACCGGCAGTAATCGGGCAGTCAATCAGGGCGTCCATCTGCATGCTGCGAGCATTTCGTGTGGCCGCGCAGTTGCTTATTTATGAAGCGCCTACAGCGACACGGGTCGTAGTCAGAGTTCGTGTTTAATTGTTTGAGTAGCAATGCCGCTTCGGGAAAATCGCCGTCGGCAGCCGCCCGCTTCAAAAGAGGAATCGCGATCCGCTGCTTCCCTTCATCCACGAAGTGAACGGCAAGGTGATACATCGCCTCTTCGCGGCCATATTCGGAAATGTCTTTGGACTCAATTGCGCGTCTGAACAAGCGGTTCGCGTTCGCGGGGTTCTTTCTTGTGCCAATGCCATATTGATAACAGTAGCCAACATCAACGGCGGCGTCTCCATCGCGCATGTCAGCGGCTCGCTTCCACCATTGAAACGCAAGCCCGGCTTTGCCGGCGTCGCGATATACCGTCGCCAAATTAGACGTTGCCGTGGAGTCGCCCGATCTTGCGGCCCGCCGGTACCAACGGATGGCTTGTGCGACGTTCCGCTTAGTACCTTGTCCGACGTTATAGGCATAACCCAGGGAACCGGCAGCGTTTTCATCCCCGCTCTCGACTGCCCGGCGCAATAGACGAAACGCATACGGTGCGTTGCGCCTTACTAGAATACGGCCGTTTGCGTCGCGGATTCCGTCTTTAATGGTAATCGCCAGCTCAGTCATCGCTGCAGCGTTTCCCGCGGCTACGCCTTGCCGCAGGTCTGCAATAACGCGATTCCAGTTTGGCTTCCTTGCTTGTCTCACTATCGCACTCTCTCCAGCAGGTTCATCTCAGCATGAGAACTGTTTCGCTGGGCGCCAGCGAGTCTACATTGCCCGGCGAATGTCAGCTATCTGGCAGGCAACCCAGGACTCCCATCGACGCCTTTGGCCGAAGCCGGTGCATCCAAAATCTCGGTTCGTGCGAGCGCTCCAACTTGGTCGAAATGAGTGCTCGGAAAAGGATCAGCAGGAATCTACGAGGCCGATGCCTAACTACCTAACTCGTCGACGACAAAATCGAAGCGCGGCGCATCGACTTACGGATGAAGAACTTGACGGTCGTCGGCAGCTTCTTTCCCTCTAAATCTTGGGCACCTTTAAAGCCTGAAACTCTTTGAGAAAAAATTTGGACGACCAGACGACCCTCGGGTTTTTGGGCACGTTTACGTCACAGTCCAAAAACTTGGGTTCCTTGCGGCGCCCGTAACTCATTAATCCAATTGGCAGCAGGAGGTTGATTTGAATCTACGACCTTCGGGTTTCTTGGGCCCGTTTACGGCACAGCCTAAAAATTCTGCTTTTGGAGGCGCCGCTAAGTTCTTGATTTAATTGGTATCGGGGGCATGATTCGGAATTATAACCACGGGAATCTCCATGAGATTTTCTTTGACCACCGCTGCAAGCCGTTCCCGCCTAGGATTCGATTGACAGGCTATAGCTTTTAATCTTTAGTTTATTGACAAGCTATAGCAACTCAGTTAAGGTGCTATTGACAAGCAATAGCTACTCGGAAAACGCCATGCTACGTTCCTTGCCCTTACAGCAGCTAGATAAGACGCTAAGCCCTTGGCGCTCTCTGCCGCGCTCCCGGCCGAGCGGCGGCTGGCTTCGCGCGGTACGACAGGCATTGGGCATGACCACGCGCCAGCTGGCCAAGGCCGTGGGGGTCACCCAAGCCGCGGTCGTGGACGCTGAGCGGAGCGAAGCCAAAGGCGATATCACCCTCACGACATTGCAACGATACGCCGCGGCGCTCGGTTGCGAATTGACCTATGCGCTGGTACCGAAACGTCCGCTTCAGGAAGTGGTGGAGGAGCGGGCTGAGCGAATCGCGCGCGACGAGGTCTCGCGCGTGAAACATTCCATGGCACTGGAAGATCAGGCAACGGGTCGGGAGCACTTGGAGCGCGAGATTGCGGAGCTGCGTAGGAAGCTCATGGAAGGTAAACGCTCACGGCTGTGGCAATGAGATTTGAGTATGCGCCTGGCGCCACGCCCATTGACCTGGACGAGGCCAAAGGGCTTATCCCAGCTCATCTCACATTGCAGCGTGAGCTCAACGAGTACGAGGAAACAAACATTCTCGAGGCAGCCGAATGGCTATTCGCGCGTCGCCGCGGCGACCCACTGGATGAGCGCTTCATTCATGTCGTGCACGGCCGCATGTTCAATCAGACTTGGAAATGGGCGGGAAAGTCGCGCCGCACGGATAAGAATATAGGCGTGTCCTGGTTCGAAATTCCGGTGCGGCTACGCCAAATGCTCGGCGACGTTCGCGCTCAGATTGAGCATCAAGCCTACTCGTCCGTGGAGATTGCTGCCCGCTACCATCATCGCCTCGTCGCCATTCATGTGTTCCCGAACGGCAACGGTCGACATGCCCGCCTTATGGCGGATTTGCTCCTCACCCAACTCGCCGGCCGGC
>Ga0116129_1001472_pt1 | contig 12960 bp, 15 predicted proteins | sample June2015DPH_17_2_FD_89732 | JGI IMG/M metagenome (GOLD analysis project Ga0116129, IMG submission 89732) | Peatland microbial communities from SPRUCE experiment site at the Marcell Experimental Forest, Minnesota, USA - June2015DPH_17_10 | ecosystem: Environmental > Terrestrial > Soil > Wetlands...
CAACAACAGGACGGGTGCGAGGTGGCTGAGATTTTGGGTTCCGGCCGTCGTGAAGTCCAGCTTCCCGGGATTCGCCTTCGCGTAAGCGATGAATTCCGACAATGTGGTCGCCGGCAGATCGCGCTTTATGGCAAGGATCTGGGCGCCGGTCCCCACATTCGTCACCGGAACAAGCTGTCGATCCGGATCGTAATTGACCTTCTGGAGATACGGCGTGAGCAACAGCGTTGTCGACGGCGTAAACAGGATCGTGTAGCCGTCGGGCGTCGCATTGGCGACGATCCCGGCCGCGATCGCGCCACCAGCGCTGGGCCGGTTTTCGACGATGAACGGCTGTCCGAATTTTGCCGCAAGCCGCTCCGCGCCCATCCGCGCCATCATGTCGGTGTTGCCGCCGGCGGCCAGTGGCACGATCACGGAGACGGGCCGGGTCGGCCAATCCGTCGCGCTGGCGGACGTTGTCAATGTCAGCGCGACGACGGCGGCGGCAAGGCCGAAGGCGATATCCGGGACGTGACGCATTCGATGCCTCCGGTTGAAAATTGGCGTGGCTACAGATCACAATGCAGAATCCGGGCCAGCAAATTTGAACGGCAACCTTGGCAGCGCGGCCGAAATTGACCATCATCAGGACGGATGGCCGGTCAATCCGGCAAAACGCGACAGGGAGAGAATCATGAGGAACCTGCTGGCGGCTCTGTTGTGTTCATGGTGCAGCTGCGCGCTGGCCCAAACCACACAGGAACTGGTCGACAACGGCAAGAACAGCGAGAACGTCACCACCTTCGGGATGGGCTATCGCCTCAACCAGTACAGCCCGCTGAACCAGATCAATAAATCGAATGTCAAACGCCTGGTGCCGATGTGGAGCACCAGCTTGAGCAACGAGACGGGCGAACTCGCGCAGCCCACGATCTACAACGGCGTCATGTATGTGGTGAACGGAAGCTGGACGTTCGCCCTCGACGTCGCGACCGGCGAACAGCTCTGGCGCACGCCGGTCGATTACGAGCGCGGCGCCGCGCGTGTCGGTGCCGCCGGCGTGATCGTCCGTGGCGGCGCCACCATCTACAACGGCAAACTCTATCGCGAGACCATCGACTGCCATGTCGTCGCCCTCGACATGAAGACCGGCAAGGAGATCTGGAACCAGAAATTCGCCGACTACAAGGAAGGCTACACCGGCATCATCGCGCCGCTGATCGCAAACGGCGTCCTCATCACCGGCATGGCGGGCGGCGACCGCACCACCCGCGGATTCCTCGACGGCTGGGATCCCGAGACCGGAAAGAAGCTGTGGACCAGCTACACGATTCCCGCGCCCGGCGAGCCCGGTTCCGAGACCTGGCCCAAGGACATTCCGGATGCCTGGAAATATGGCGGCGGCTCGACCTGGCAGAACGGCTCCTATGATCCCGAACTCGACCTCGTCTATTGGGGCACCGGCAATGCCGAGCCGTACAACCCGATCTATCGCGGCGGCAACGATAGCGTTCACACCGCAAGCGTGATCGCGATCCGGCCCAAGACCGGAGAACTGGTGTGGTCCTATCAATATATTCCAAACGAAAGCTACGACTTCGACGGAACCGCCGAGCCGCTGCTCGCGGACCTCACCATCGACGGCCAGGCCCGAAAGGTCATTCTCAACGCCAACAAGAATGGCTTCATGTATGTGATCGACCGCACCAACGGCAAATTGATCGCGGCGCATCCGTTCGTGAAGGTCAACTGGGCCTCACACATCGATCTCACGAGCGGGCGGCCGGTGCTAACCGACATCTATGAGCGCGCGCTCAAAGGCGAGACCGTCGAAATCTGGCCGTCGCGCGGCACCAACGCGACCCTGCCGGCATTCAATCCCAAGACCGGGCTGGTGTACGTGAACTCCTGGGAAATCTCCCGGATCATGAAATACACCAAGGTCGACTTCGTCCTCGGCGCCGGGTCGACCGGCGTCGACACCAGCTTTCCACTCCCTCCCGCCGGCGAGCCCTGGGGCTACCACATGGCTTTCAATCCGCTGACCGGCAAGGCGGAATGGAAGGTTCCGGTGACCGGGACCGTGCTCTCCGCCGGCATGCTGGCGACCGATGGCGGCCTGTTGTTCACCGGCCACCTGAACGGCGACTTCATCGCGCTCGACCAGGCGACCGGCGCCACCTTGTGGAAGTTCAAGACCAGTTCCGGCATCAACTCCCCGCCGATCACCTATACGCATAACGGCCGCCAATACGTGACGGTCCTGTCCGGCATCGGCGGCGTTCTCAACCGCGTCATGAAAGTCGCGGACCGCACGCCCACCGGGGGGTCGGTGTGGACCTTCGCTTTGATGCCCGAATAAAGCATACGGTCCGCGACGACATGAGAATGAAAGTTGCCCTGGCCGCCGGCCTCGCGCTTGTTGGTGCGAGCGCCGCGGCACAAGACGCGAAATTTCCTGCTGAGCAAATCGAGAAGGGCGCGGCCTTGTTCGCGCGCAACTGCGCGACCTGTCACGGCGCCCACATGCGCGATCCCCCATGGGCGATCGATCTGAAGACGTTTCCCCATGACGCGCATTCACGGTTTGTCGATTCCGTGACCTACGGCAAGCGCAACATGCCGTCTTGGGAGGACGTGCTCAGCCCCGACGACATCGAATCGCTATGGTCCTACGTGGTTGCCGGAGAACCGGAGCGCTGACGGCGTTCAGTGCCCGACGTCGGCCCAAGGCGTGACGATGCGTTCCGTAACCGCGACTGCGGCGAACAGCACAATCCCAAGCGCGCTCAGCCACACGAGCGCAGCCCATGCCAGGGGACTGTCGAGCTGCAAATTCGTCGTCAACAGCAGGTTGCCCAGGCCCCCACCGACCCTACGAATTCGCCGATCACGGCTCCGATCACCGCCAATGTCACGGTGACTTTCGCGCCGGCAAAGACAAACGGCAGCGCCGCCGGGAACTGGACCTTCAGGAAGATCTGAAGCGGCGACGTCCGCAGCGATCGTGTTCGAGCAAGCCCGCCGGAGTCGCGCGCATTCCGGCCGCGGATTTTCGAAAATTTATTTGATTATCGTCAAATGGTCGGCTATTTCGATAACGCGTTTTAGAAGCCGCCGGCCACGGCGCCGGTGTAACCGGGAGGCTTCATGCCGCCGTCGCTCGCCAGTTCCGATGCCGCAGTGACCTTGAACGCGTCAGCCTTGACGCAACTCCGCTCCGACATCATTGCGTGCCGGTTGATGCCGAATGAGCGGCTGGGCGTGGAAGCGCTCCGCAAGCGCTACCGCATGGGCACTAGCCCCATTCGCGAGGCCCTGATGCGGCTGGAGGCCGAGGGACTTGTCGAGCTCGAACAAAACAAGGGCTTCAGGGTCTGCGAAGTTTCCGTCGAAAACCTGACGGACCTGATGCGAACCCGCATCGAGATCGAAGGCATTGCGCTGCGCTGGTCGCTCGAAAAAGGTGGCGTCGAATGGGAGGCCAACCTCATCGGCACGTTTCACCGGCTATCCAGGCAAACCAAGGTCGACCCGTCCAATCCCAACGTCATTAGCGTCGACTGGAGCAAAGAGCATGCGGATTTCCATACCGCACTGGTGTCGGCTTGCGTATCCCCCACCCTGCTCTCAATCCGGTCACGCCTGTTCGAACAGGCCGAGCGCTATGTGGCGCTATCGATCATGTCGAACGGCCCGCTGCGCGATGACGTGTCCGAGCACAAACAAATGATGCGGGCGGCGCTCAACCGCGACGTCGGCAAGACGCTCGAACTCAACCGCGCGCATATCAGCCGGACCCAGGACAAGGTGGTTACTTCACTCGTGGATAGCAAAAAGACCGCAAAGTTGCGGGTCGTAAATCGAAAGATGTCCAGATGAGCGACGGCGGGCCCAAATACGAGATCATTCCGTGGCTGATGAACGAAAGCAGCTTCGCGCTGTCAGTCAAGCTGGCTGCCCGGAAGATCGATTTTTCATGATCTCAGACGAGACCAGGCCGGTACCTGCCGAACACCTCATCGATTTCGTCGCGCGCCTATTTGGCGCAGTCGGCCTGTCCGGTGCTTCTGCCGCAACCGTCGCCAGCGGGCTGGTCGATGCCGATCTCGAAGGTTTGCACTCCCATGGCGTGATGCTGGTCGATATGTACATCGAACGGCTGCAGAAGGGCTCGGTGTCCCGCAGCGAAGGCGCCGCAATCGTGTCGGATCGCCAGGGCGCCGTCGTTCTCGATGCCGGCAACGCACTCGGCCATCTGACCGGCCTGCAGGCGATGTCGATCGCGGTGGACAAGGCGCGGCAGTTCGCCACCGGTATTGTGTCGGTGAGGCATGGCTTTCACTTCGGCACAGCCGGGAAATATGCCCTGCAGGCGGCCGATGCCGGCTGCATCGGCATTGTGATGTGCAACACGCGCCCGTTAATGCCGGCTCCCGGCGGGGCGGAACGTGTTGTCGGCAACAATCCGATCGCGATCGCGTTGCCGACGGCGGGCAAAATCCCCATCCTGCTCGACATGGCCACGAGCGAAGCCGCGATGGGGAAAATTCGCCTCGCCGAAAAAGCGAAGCAAAGCATCCCTCCGACATGGGCCGTGACGGCGCAGGGCATGCCGACGACCGACCCCGGGGAAGCCATCGCCGGAATGCTGCTGCCTGCCGGCGGCGCCAAGGGTTTCGGGCTTTCTTTCCTGATCGACCTGATGTGCGGACTGCTGTCCCAGGGCGCCACCGGATCACAGGTGCGCCCGCTATATGGCGATTTCAGCGTACCGTATGACTGCTCCCATCTCTTCATCGCAATCGACGTGGCGCACTTTTGCGATACCGACTGGTTTCGCCGGCACGCAGGCGCCGCGGCGGACCACATTCGCACCGGCGCGCGCGCACCCGGCGTCGAGCGGCTTGTCGCCCCCGGCGAACCCGAATGGCGCCGTCGCCAGCAGTCCGGTGGCACCGTCCGACTTCAGCCGTCCGTTATCGCCATGCTGATGCGCTTCGCAAACGAACTCGGCGTGACGAACACTCCATTTGATGAGCCCGCGAAGGAAAAAGACCATGCCTAAGACCCAGATCTCGACCCCCAAGCTCCGGCAACCGAGCGGCGTCTTCTCCCACGCCACCGCGATCGAAGCGACCGGACGGTTTGTGTTCATATCCGGTATGACGGCACGCCGGCCCGACGGCAGCATCGCGGGCATCGGAGACATCACCGAGCAGACCCGACAGGTTTGCGAGAACGTGAAGGCCGCGGTCGAAGCCGCCGGCGGCACCCTCGATGACGTTTGCCGCGTCGACGTCTACGTACGCAACATGGAGCACTTCGAGGCGATCCATAAAGTGCGGGCGCAATACTTCAAGCCGCCGTTGCCGGCCTCGACCATGGTGGAGATCACCAAGCTGGCGTCGCCCGATTATCTGATCGAGATCAACGCCATCGCGGTCGTGCCGGCGAAATAGGAGCCATCCGACGGATGATAAATCAGGATTGAAGGCAGCAGCGGATCGCGGCGTCACGTTGGCCAAGGTCGGCGATAAGATCCTGTTCGAGAACGAATATATTCGCATGTGGGAAATCAGGATGGAGCCGGGGCAAACCGTCGACTTCCACATTCACTACCACCCGTACCTGGTGATTTCGCTGGATGGTGGCGAAAATGAAATCGAGACGATTTTCGGGGCGAAGATCCCGACCAACGAACCGATCGGCTCGTTCGTCTACATGAATGAGATGCGGCCGGTTCACCGGCTGACGAATAAGTTGAACATCACTTAATCTCTCGCGATTGATCGAGATCAAATCCGTCACGTGGAACCCCGAAGGCTCCGCATCTTAGATCCGGTAACAACGAACCTAAAATGAGGTCTTGATGACGAAACTTCCTGAAGGCGCCCCCAGCCTCGATGAGATTTTGATTCAGTCGGAGAACGTCGCGTGGCGTGAAAAATCGCTCAAAGGCATTTCCGAGAAAATGCTTTGGCGCAACGAGGAAACCGGCGCGTCGATCGCTCTCATCAAATTCGACAAAGGGGCGGGAATTCCGCAGCCGCATCTTCACGCCGCCAACCAGTTCATGTTCTGCCTCAAGGGCAGATACGAATACACCTCCACCGGCGTCGTGCTCACCGCCGGCTGCTTCTACTGCAATCCGAAAGGCAACGTGCATGGTCCGGCGGTCGCCCACGAGGAGACTATCGTGATGGAGATGTATGACGGCCCCCACTATCCGCAAAAGCCGTCCTGGTACACGGACGAGCGCGACGCCCATTGAGCGATGCCAGACGTGATGGACGAAGGATAACGCCATGTTGAGCCGTGTATGCGCGGTCGTTCTCGCCCTGACAGCGGCAACCTGTGCTTACGCTGAGGAGTTTCCATCCCGCATCGTCACGATCGTGTCGCCGTATCAGGCGGGCGGCACCAGCGATATCATCGCCCGGCTCCTGGCGCAGAAACTGTCGGAGCATTGGGGCAAGAATGTCATCATCGAGAACCGGCCGGGGGCGAATGGCGGGCTCGGCGTAGCCGCCGTCGCGCATGCGGCACCCGATGGCCATACGCTGCTGGCGGTGGCGTCCAGCGCCCTGACGATCAATCCGCTGTTCTATCAAAAGCTGCCATATGACGTGGACCGCGATCTTGCGGCGGTGACGCGTACCGGCACCGTTGCCAATGTGCTGGTGGTCAATCCGTCGGTTCCGGTCGACAGCGTTCAAGCCCTGGTCGCGCTCGCGAAAGCGAAGCCCGGCCAACTCAGCTTCGCGTCGCAAGGGAACGGATCGAACGGACATGTGACCGGGGAACTTTTCAAACAACGCACCGGTATCGATATCCTGCATGTTCCGTATAAAGGGAGCGCGCCCGCCGTTCAGGACCTCCTGGCCGGTCAGGTGCAGTTGATGTTCGACAACCTGCCGTCGGTGTTGCCGCTGATCCGGGCCGGAAAGCTCCGCGCCGTCGCCGTCACCACGGCGGAGCGCAACCAGCAGCTTCCCGACACGCCGACCATCGCGGAATCCGGCCTGCCCGGCTTCGACACCAGCGCCTGGTTTGCCCTGCTGGCCCCGAAGGCGACGCCGGAGTTGGTGCGTGCCGAGATCGAATCCGCCGCCATCGCGGCATTGACGGCGGCGGACACGCGCGAGCGACTGGGCGCGGCGGGGGTCGATATCGCCGCCGACGGTTCCGCGGCGCTTCGCAGGCGAATTGACGCTGAAACGCAAATGTGGCGCGACGTCATCCGCAAAGCCGGCATCAAAGCGGAATGATCGCTTAACGCGTGCCGCCAGCCTTGCCGTTTCCGCCATGATTCAGCCGCGCGCTGCGGTCGTGGAACCGGCGCAAGATGATCGCGGCAACGAAACCAATTTTAGTATCGAGCGCTGAACGACCTGCTGGGGCAAACCCAATCGACAACCTTTGGTCGCATCACGGAGATCAACGCGGGCATGTTGAAATCGCACAAATGTCAGGCGCACGCAGAGTATTGCCAGGAACTTGCCGCCCAGGCCACGATTCCAGATGTTCGGGATGACCTGCTGAAGACGGCAGCGATGTGGAACCGGCTGGCCGAAGAGCGCGCACGACAAGAGCGCGAGGAACAGTGGCGGAGCTCTTCGTTAAAAAACTTGATCTCTCGACGGGCCGCGGCGACGGCGACGGGTTGCTCGTCTGGCCAGCGGGACTGACCGAGCGACAGGCTTTGTCGCCCTCCGGGATTCTTGGCGCGCCAGACAGGATAAAACTGCGAACACTATCTAAGTGAAATCACGATATAATTTAGAGTTCCGTTCCCGGAGCATTGGCGACGGTGGCCTCGTAACCCGGAATAGTACCGCCCTGGGACATCCGGGGCGGCTTGCATGTGCACCGCCGATGAAACGAGGCAGTCCCGAGTTGAGAAGCACGAAAGCGTGGATCACGCACGGCGCTCTTCAATCTTGAAAACCGAGAAGTAGAACTTCGGCGCAACATCCTGGACGCCGATCTCGCTGAGAACCCCGATGACCATGATCTTTGCGATCTGAAAGGTCTCACTCCCGGTCTTGATCGTGGCGACATTCGAGCCGCGCAGGAATTCCACGTCGGCGAGGCCGCACGCCGAAGGGCTGTGCTCCTCTTCATTGACATGGGCCAAGGCGGCTTTGATGCCCGGCGCATCGCTGCGCAAGATCGCCGCAACCTTTTCGGCCTGTTGCTGGGTGTCGCAGATCAAGGCGGTGTCGGCTTCGATTTCTCGTGCGTGCGCAACCTGAAGAGAGCAGAAAAGCACTGCAGCACCGATCAGGGATTTCACATGCCCGTTTGCCGCCGCGAGCGCGGGGGCAGATAGTGTGGACTTGGTCGTCATGGTGATCTCCTATTTTTCAAGAAAGAGCGGGATCGCCCTTCGATGTTCAGGAGCATATGGAGCAGGCCGCCGAGCTCGATGTGCTGGCACGCACAGGATTACGCTTTTTACCCGATCAAACCTGGAGCTCGCGCTCGATTTCGGCGCTGTTCTCCAGGCAGTAATAGCCGGCAAGCCGGCTAATCACCGCTTCGCGCATCCAGTGTGACAGAATGCGGCTCACGTTCTCTCGGGAGATTCCAGCCATCGCGGCCAGATCGGTCTGTGTAACCTTCTGTCGGATCAGGATGCGCCCATCGCCGACGTCATGACCGAAGGCCTCCGCCAGGCTCAAAAGCACGCGCGCTACCCGCCCCTTCAGCGACATGAAGGTCGCCGCCACCAGCGCGTCGTTGGTGGCGCGCAGACGACGCGCCAGGAGCATCATGCCGTAGCGATAAAGTTCGGGATGGGCATTGGCGAATACCTCGAAGGCCGCATTGCTGATGAAGCACAGCTTCGATTCCCGCAGGGCCTCGACCGAGGCGGATCGCGGGGCTCCGTCAAGCATCGACAATTCGCCGACGATAGCCCCAGGCCCGAGAATGGCGAGAATTCGCTCGCCGCCAGTGCCCGTAATGACACTGACCTTGAGTAAGCCCTCATCCAACCGATAGCACCCGTTCGAAGGATCGCCGGAAAGGAACAGGGACTGATCGGCCTCGAGCGAGACCGTACGACCTTTGGCGAAAAGGTCCGTGAAGAGCTTTGTCGGCAGAGCCGACAGCACATGATCAGCAGACGGCGGCGGGACCGCCATGGCAACCCCTCCGGGTCGAACCGCGAGCTAAGATCTGTATAGCACATTGGCGTCGATTCACGCCCTCATACTGGCGTAAGATGCCGGCCGGTGGCATCGGCCCAGACGCTCGCACGAAGACTGCAGCCCGAGGTGAACCTTGGAATCTGGCAAAGTCGACTCTGCTCTCCAGCCGGAGATGAGGCGCAAACTTGCCGTCATCCTGGCATCGGACGTGGCGGGTTATAGCCGTCTCGTTGCCGCCGACGAGGACGACACGGTTCGTCGCTTTCGGCAGGCGGCCTCCGCCTTCAGCGAGCGAGTGCAGAAGTATCACGGCCGGGTGTTTAACACCGCCGGCGACGCAATTCTGGCAGAGTTCGAAAGTGCGGTCGATGCGACCCGCTGCGCCGTTGATATTCAGAGTGCAAACAATGCGCAGAATGTCGAGCTCGACCCATCACGAAAACTTTTATTCCGGATCGGAATCGCGATCGGGGATGTTCTGGTCTGCGACAACGGCGATCTTCTCGGGGACGGCGTGAATATCGCGGCACGGCTCGAAGGCATCGCCGAGCCGGGCGGCATATGCGTTTCCGAGGACGTCAAAATCCATGTCGTGAACAAGGTCAGCACCGGCTTCGTGGATCTCGGCGAACAGACACTGAAAAACATCTCGCGGGGTATTCGGGCCTACCGGGTCGGCGCTTCCGCGGGGAAAACACCTCTGCCGGTTGCGAAATTTCCCCGCAGCTTTGCCGGCCGCTTATCTGTAAGCGGTGCGATTGCGACGGCCGCGCTCCTGGCCGTTTGGGGGGCGGTTCTTGTAGTCCAGCACTTATCGCCTTTCCAGCCTGCCGCCGTCTCGCCACCCGTCCGGGCCGGTGGGGATCACCAGTTCGATCCCGCTAGCGTGCCGCTGGTGACCGATAGGGTTCGGAGCAGCTTGGTCGATTATGCCCGGCAGCCGGATTTCAAGGCGATCGCCATTTCCCGCATCGGCTGGGGCGTATCGAGCGGGCTTCCGGATTCGGTCGGTGCCGAGCGAGATGCACTCGATCGCTGCAGGAGGCGGGATCCCAACGGCGACTGTCGGATTTACGCGGTGGGCGACAAGCTGGTCTGGCCGCAATCGCCGGTTCCACTGTCAGCCGATTTTCATCCGGAGCCGTGGAATATTCCGCTGCTGCCGGCCGATCTCGCCATCGTCAAGGGAGCGCCGTCAGCAGCAGGCCTCGATGCATTCCTCAAGGCGAAGGACCATAAGGCGCTTGCGGTAAGCGACGCCGGTTTCTCCTCCATGCTGGATCGTGCCGACCGGGCAGAGGCGATCCGCCTCGCAGTCGAGCGCTGTTCCGATTTCGCAAAGTCGCGTTGCCTGCTGATGTCGGTCGATGGTTTGCTCGCCGCGCGAATCCCCCGTTCTTATGGCATCGTCCGGCCCTACATGCTGGCGAGCGAAACCAAGATGAGCGAAGCCGACAAAGAGCGCATCGGGCAGATTTATGGCGGCAAGGACTGGCGGGCGCTGGCAAAGGGAGGATCGGGGCGCTGGTACGCGGTCAACGCAGCGGAGTCCGAAATGGGCGCGGCCGATCGCGTCCTGCAGGATTGCCGCCAAGCCGAGACGCAGTGCCAACTGCGCGCGATCGGAAATTTCCGCATCGACAGGCGCTAGCAGCACCGAGGCGATCGATGACATTTCACGTGTCACGCGGGTTTCAAGGCTTGATCCGGACGGCGGGCCATCTCCTGACCTCTTTTCCCAGAGCGCGCAGCTCTTGCAGCGCATGCATCGCGATCATGGTGGCGTTCGGTTTCACGTCACCCGTCGTTGCGCAGAAAAGGTCTTTGCCTGAATTGCAGCGCACCGATCGCGGTCGCCTTTGCATCACCAACGGCATCGTCTCGGGTCTGGTCGGCGACCGGCTCACGGTTGACACGCCTAGTTCACGAGCGATTATTCAAGCCGGCGCCGAAAATGCCACGGATCAGATTGCGGAGATTCAATTCCGATATTTGGGACCCAGTCAGGAGAGCAGGCCCTTGGCGTCCGGCGAGTTGCGGCGCCAGATCGGCCTAAAGCTGCGGGCCCAAGACAGTTGCAATTTGATCTATGCCATGTGGCACATCGAGCCTGACGCAAGGGTGGCGGTTTCGATCAAGCGAAATGCGGGTTTGCACACGCACGAACAGTGTGGCGCTCGCGGGTATATCAATTTCAAATCGCAAGACGGCGGTGATCTGCCGCCCATACGCCCGGGGGAGGCCCACGAGTTGCGGGCCGTGCTTCACGGGACAGACTTGACGGTCACGGCCGACGGCAAGGTCGCGTGGCACGAATCTTTGGGAAGCGAGATGGCGCTGCCGGTAGGGCCGCCCGGATTTCGCACCGACAACGCCCGATTCACGTTTGATTATTTCGTTGCAGCCTCCGCCCGCATACGGCCAACGTCGCAACAAGCGCCGCCTGGTCGGGGCCAGTGCGTGATATCCGAAGGCGATTGATCCCGCCATGCCTGCGCTTGTCGACACTTGTCGCGGACATACGCGCCTATGCCCGGGTGCCACTGCTGGCCTGCCGGTTATCGCTGGCTAAGAACAGGGCCCCAATCAACCGAACGCGACGTCCGGCGCAAATGCGCAATCTTGTGCGCGCCAGCACATCGGCCATGACGGCCGCTCCCTATGCTCCTGAACATTGAAGAGCGATCCCGCCCTTCACTTACACAGGAGACGATCATGACCACACGTAAATCGATGTTTGCTCTCGCAGCGCTTGCCACCGTCGCGGCGGCGGCGCTTTCTCCCACCGGCGCATCCGCTTGGGGCAGCCATGGTGGAGGCGGCTACGGCGGCAACCATGGCTTCGGCGGCTACCACAACGGCTTCGGCGGCTATCGCTGGGGCTATCGCAGCTGGAACTACTGGGGCCATCCGAGCTATGGGTCCTACGGCTCCTATGGGTACTATCCCCCGGTCTACTCGGCGCCATCCGCCCCGATCTACTCGGCGTCGTCCGCGCCGAGCTACTCAGCGCCTCAGGCCTACTCGGCGCCACCCGCCCATGTCGTCGTGGAGCAGCATGTCGAAGTCAACGGCGCCCCGGGCGAAGCTCCGCCGCCGCGCTGAAACCACAAGCGGCGTGGTGGGCTTTCACCACGCTCCGGCGAACGTCACCGACTGGCCGGACCTCTGCGGTCCGGCCAGCTTTCGTATTTAACACGGTAAAAACTTTGACCGCGCATCAATCGGGTGCGATTGCCGTCACATCAGTGTTTGGCGCGCCCGAGAAGATTCGAACTTCTGACCTTTGCCTTCGGAGCAATTTAAGCTGCCCTACGCAAGAATGCGATAGGGCAAGTTATGCTTCGCTATGCTACTCAAATTGCTTTGGAAACTGGAGTTAGCGACCGCAGCGCCTATCCTGTCGCGCGCCCCAATTTCCTCCCGACTGCTTACGTGGTGCTTACGCGGGAGACGGGCTTCGGACCGGGGAAATTCCGTGGCTAAGGTAACCAAGCGCGTTGTCGAGACCGCCGAGCCGCAGAGCAGGGACTATGTCATCTGGGACGACGAACTGCCCGGGTTTGGCCTGCGCGTCTTTGTGTCGGGTAAGCGCAGCTACCTCATTCAGTACCGCTCTGCCGGACGCTCGCGTCGCTACACCATCGGTCTTCACGGCGTATGGACGCCAGAGCTCGCCAGAAAGGAAGCCCGGATCCAGTTGGGTCGGGTGGCGCAGGGCGATAATCCGGCCGAGGAACGGCAGCTCGACCACAAGGCGATCACCGTCAAGGAGTTGTGCGAACTCTATCTCAAGGACTTGGCGGCGGGCCTCGTGCTC
>Ga0116129_1001473_pt1 | contig 12960 bp, 9 predicted proteins | sample June2015DPH_17_2_FD_89732 | JGI IMG/M metagenome (GOLD analysis project Ga0116129, IMG submission 89732) | Peatland microbial communities from SPRUCE experiment site at the Marcell Experimental Forest, Minnesota, USA - June2015DPH_17_10 | ecosystem: Environmental > Terrestrial > Soil > Wetlands >...
AGCGTGATGTTGACGCCGGAAAGCTCCTGCCATTTGCCCGTTTTTGGATCGACCTCGAAGCCGAGCAGTTTGACCGGGATGTGACCCTGGTCGTGATACATCGCCACCACCGCGTCGTACTGGCCCGCGCGCAGCTTGACGAACACGGTATCGCCGGGGACCGGGCCGACGACGTCGAGACCGTCGGCGACCGCCTTCTCGATAGTCGGCCGGGACACGTCGATGTCCTGGCGGCCGAACAAGCCGCCCTCGCCCGCGTGCGGATTAAGTGCGGCCACCGCGATCTTCGGCTGCGCGATACCGAGGCCGAGCAACGCGTTGTTCGTGAGGTCGATGACAAGGCGCAAACGCTGCGGCGTCAACCGCGCCGGAACGTCCTGAAGCGCCACATGGGTCGAGACATGGCTGACGCGCATGTTGCCGTGAGCCAACAGCATCACCGAGCCGCGAACGCCGGTGAGTTCCGCAAGCATCTCGGTATGACCGGGATAATGATAGCCAGCCTTGTTCAACGCTTCCTTGTTGAGCGGCGCGGTTACGATGCCGCCGACGCGTCCCGACAGCGAAAGGCCGACCCCCTGCTCCACCGCCTTGTAGGCAAAACGGCCGCCGTCCGCGGATAATACGCCGGGTTCGATCTGGTCGCTCTCGGTGTCGGCTTGCAAAAAACTCAAGTTCGGCCAATCGGGAGCGTCCGCAGTGACCTGCGGCACATCGAGTCCCCCGGCAACCTGCCGGTTGGCCTGATCGAAGGCACGCCGGCTGCCGATGATCAGAAGTTTGAGATCGCCGCTGGCCAGACGATCGCGCAGCCTGGCACAAGACTTGACGATGATCTCCGGGCCGATGCCGGCCGGATCGCCCATCGTGATCGCCAGATGTCGTTTGGTCATTATTTTTCTTATCCTAGTGTCCTGATTCCGAAGTTCGTATCATTGCTCGGCCCCACTTTTACGAACTTCGGAATCGAAAGGACACTAGCAAACTTATTGATCTAGTGTCCCGAGCGTATCCAGCGAATGTCAAATCCGCTTCGCTTGACTAGATCAAGCCGTTTTGTTTCAGGAGCTTTGCCCACATATCGGCCGCGCCAAAGGCCCCGGACTTCGAGATCACCTCGACGCCTGACCAATCCCCGCCCTCAATCACCGATTTGGGGATGCCAGGCTCCAGCCGCCCCAGAAGTTTCAGCGCCCGTGCCCCGACTGCGATCATTTGTGCCTTGACGGTTTCACCGCCCGCAACCACGAGGCTCCCCGGCGGATTGATCGCCCGGCTCAACAGTGAAATCTGGCGCGAGAAATGCTGCGCCACATCGTCTCGTGAATGCAAATCCGACGCTTCCAGTTTGACGAAAGCAACACCCTTGTCCAACGCCTGCTTGATCAGGTCGATATCACGCACGACATCGGCGCTCGGTATGACGACAGCGCCACACGCCGCGAGTTGCAGAGCCGTCGTGCGATGATCGGACCCGAATACACCAAGCACCGGCCCCTTCAATCTATCGGAGACCCAGACGTCGGCGCCTCGCGCCAACGCGCCCGCAAGTCCGCCGCTGCCGCACCACAACACCTTTCCAGAATGGTTTTGACCGGCCCGAACGACCCAATCCAGATCATTGTCGGTTTCGCCATCGAAGACATTGATCCCGGGCCGAAGACCGTCGGCGGGCCGGGCTCGCCTGACGTCAAGCTTTCGGTCGCGAAGTTGCTCGACGAGATTTGTGCCGACCGCGCTCCACCTTCCGTCTGGCCCGCGCGCATATTGCTGGCCGTCAAGCGTACGCCTGCCCTGATACGCAAAAGCCGGCGCAAGGACGCAGGCATCCCAAAGCCCGGTTTGCCAACATGCATCCAGTTCCGCCGCCCAATGGCCGCGAAGCAGGCTATCGATCTTCTTGTAAGCGGTGGTGGCGGCGCCAAGGCGAAGTGCGAGCTTTTGCACGATGGCAAAGGCGTCATCGGCGGCGCGTTCTCGCGTGCCGCTATCGATCGAATAGCTCCGCTGGGCCGGCGCGATCGATGAGACGGACCAGCAGACCTCCAGTGGGCCAAACTTACCGACCAGTTCGGCCGATGTATCAAGCGCCCCGGTCAAATCGTCTGCAAGAAGTCGCAAGGAAGACATACGATCAGTATCTCCCAACGGTCGCTCGACCGTCTCGTTAAGATATTTCATCCGCGAAATTTCTTAGTTCACAACTAAGGGTAGATTATTAATAAATTCAGATACTCGCGTCCGAAAAGGAAAACTAGATACTTTATGTCTGATGAAGACTGATCGCCTTCCGGCGAGAAACGTCAGCGTCAAAGCCACACTAGAATCATATGGTTGCTAGCGTCCCTCCGGTTCTGACATTCGTAAAAGTGCTCGCCGCGATACGATACGAATGTCAGAACCGGGACACTAGGGCGCACAGCCGCGCAGGAACAATGCCGCAACCGTTTGCGCACGCCGCTCCAGTTCGTCCCGGCCTGGCGTCTGCGCATGGCCGAACATCACCGCGCGCTGCGGCTGAAAGACCAGCATACCGAGCAACATGCCGGCCGCGGCCTCAGGGTCGTCGATCTTGATCAGGCCCCGCTCGTGCTGCGCCTGCAGCCAGTTCGCAAGCGTGCGCTCGGTGCGCCGGATCGCCTTGTGATAGAAGGTTTCCGCGATCTCCGGAAACTTCTCGTTGTCGCCCAGTATCACGCGCTGGAGCATTATCACGTCGTCGTCCAGGATGAGTTCGCCGCAAACGACAAGCGCCTCACGTAAGGCTTTTTCGATATCCTTGCCATCGCACGCCCTCAACCGAACCACGGACACGAAGCGATCCATGCGGTCGGTGATCATGGCCTCAAACAGCGCCGCCTTGTTCGGGATCAGCCGATATAACGTCTTGGTGGAAACGCCGGCACGTCGCGCCACGCCGTCCATGCTGGTCGCAGCGTAACCGCTCCCGGCAAATTCGTGCCTCGCCGCCTCAAAGATAATGCCGCGCGTCTCCTCGTCGCATCGCGCCTGCGGGCGTCCGCGGCCGCGCCGCACTTCCGCGCACGGGTCTTCCTGTTCTGCTTCAGTCTTCGTCGTGGTCATTGCGAGCCATGCTTTTAGATGATGACTGTCATTCTATTGACAGTCGCAATATGCGATGTATTTTGGAAAATGTCAAGTTTCTTAATTTTACCCACCGCAGACGGAACCGGATTCCGGCGCTACTGCAAGGGGTTAAGCCAAAAAGAGGACCGCCATGACCCTTCATTCCACCGCCTTCGAGGCCGAACAGGAGCTTCCGGCCGACACCATTCAAAAGCTGGTTCCCTCGCCTTCTCCGGCACCGGAAACCGTTCCATCTGCGGTAAAATCAGCCAAAAATGGCGGATTCCGCCGGCTGTTGATGGCTGGAGCCGCCGTCGCAGTACTGGCCGGCGCATCCTGGTATGGCTGGGACTACTGGACGGTCGGCCGTTTCCTGGTCTCGACCGATGACGCCTATGTAAAGGCCGACAACACCACCATCGCACCGAAGGTCTCCGGCTATCTCCACGAAGTTCTGGTTGGCGACAACGAGCGCGTCGGCGCCGGCCAGGTGCTGGCGCGGATCGACGACCGCGATTTCAAGGTTGCGCTTGAGCAGGCCAAGGCCGACGTTGCGGCCGCGGAGGCCGCGGTCACAAGCAAGCGCGCCCAGCTCGATGTGCAGCAGGCGATCATCGCCGCGGCAAAAGCCACGCTGGATGTCGACACAGCGTCTGCCACCTTCGCCACGCAGGAGAACAAGCGCTACACCGACCTCGCTGCCACCGGCTACGGCAGCGTGCAGAATGCGCAGTCCGCGCAGTCGCGCAATGCGGGCGCGCTGGCCGCGATCGAACGCGACAAGGCGAACCTTGCTTCGGCCTCAAAGCAGGTCGAATTGCTCAGGGCCGAAATTGCCCAAGCCAACGCAGCCTCCTCGCGTGCCAACGCGTTGCAGCACCAGGCCGAACTCAATCTCTCCTACACGACGATCGTCGCGCCGATCGACGGCGTGGCCGGAAACCGCACCCTGCGCGCGGGACAATATGTTCAAGCCGGGACGCAATTGATGTCACTGGTGCCCGCAAGCGGCGCCTATGTGATTGCTAACTTCAAGGAAACGCAGCTCACCAACGTGCAGGCCGGACAGCCCGTCGAGATCGACGTCGATATGTTCCCGGGCAAGCCCGTGCATGGCCACGTCGACAGCCTCGCGCCCGCGAGCGGCCAGGAATTCGCGCTGCTGCCGCCGGACAACGCCACCGGCAACTTTACCAAGGTGGTGCAGCGCATCCCCGTCAAGATCGCGCTGGATGCATCGAGCGTCGAGCTTCGTCCGGGAATGTCGGTGATCCCCACCATTCAGACGCAGACGCACCAGCCGCTGTCTGTGACTGCGCCGCATCCCAGTACGCCCACCAGCGTGGCGCTGCTCGCCTTAAAGAAGTGACGTCAAAAAGATGATGCCCAGGAAGACATAAAGGTGATGCCATGTCGGACCTCGCACTCTCGATCCCTCCCGCAGCCGCCCCTCGCCGCAAGGTGACGTCAGCCGTAATGCCGGCGGCCCCTGGCCGCGCCAGCGCCGTGGTCTGGATCTCGGTGATGGCCGCCATGATCGGCGCGTTCATGGCGATCCTGAACATCCAGATCACCAACGCCTCGCTATTGAATATCGAGGGCGGCATCGGTACCGGGGTCGACAACGGCTCCTGGATTTCGACGTCTTACCTGATCGGCGAGATCGTGGTGATCCCGCTGACCGACTATCTCAGCCGGATGTTCTCCTATCGCAACGTCATCCTGTCTTTTGCAACGTTGTTTGCGGTCTTTTCCGTTGCCTGTGCTTTCACCCACGACCTGCCCTCGATGATCGCGATGCGCGGCTTCCAGGGCTTTTTCGGCGGCGTGCTGATTCCGATGGCCTTTACGCTGGTCTTCACCAAGCTGCCGAAGGGCCAGCAACCGATTGGCCTCGCGATGTTCGCGCTCGCGGTGACGTTTGCACCCGCGATTGGCCCGACCATCGACGGCTATCTCACCGAGAATTATGGCTGGCAGACCATCTTCTTCGTCAACGTGGTGCCGACGATCGTCATGGTGACGACGCTCTATGTCACGCTCGAACGCCAGCCGATGCAACTGGGTCTTCTGGCGGAGGGCGACTGGTTCGGCATCATCACCATGGCCGTTGGCCTCGCCTCGCTCCAGGCCGTGCTGGAGGAAGGCAACAAGGACGACTGGTTCGGCTCGCCTTTCATCGTCAAGCTCGCGATTGTCGCAGCCGTCAGCCTCGCACTGTTTATCGCCAATGAGTTGATCGTGGAGAAGCCGCTGGTGCGCCTGCGCCTTCTAACCAAGCGCAGCTTCGGCTTCGGCACCCTGTCCTCCGTCTTTCTCGGTTTCGCCCTTTTCGGTACGGTCTATCTGCTGCCGGCCTATCTCGGCCAGGTACAGCATTACAATGCCGAGCAGATCGGCACGGTGCTGGCATGGACCGGCCTGCCGCAGCTTCTCCTGATCCCGCTGGTGCCGAAACTGATGCAGCGTTTCGATATCCGTCTCATTGCCTTTACCGGCATGAGCCTGTTTGCACTCAGCGCCTTCATGAACACCACGATGTCGCTGGACTATTCCGGCGACCAGCTCTTCGTGCCTAACATCATTCGTGCGATCGGCCAGGCGCTGACGCTTGCGCCGTTAAGCGCGATCTCGCTCGGCAGCGTGGCGCCGCAGGATGCGGCCGCGGCTTCCGGCATTTCCAACATGATGCGCAACCTTGGCGGCGCCGTCGGCACGGCGCTCCTCTCCACCATCGTGACCAAGCGCGAGCAGTTTCACTCCAACATCATCGGCCAGGCCGTCCATCTCGGTCGCGAGGAAGTCCGCGCCCGGATCGAGCAGATGACCAACTTCTTCCTGGCCCATGGCGTGACCGATCCTGCAACCGCGCATCAGCAGGCGATCGTCGCACTCGGCAACGCCGTCAAGCAGCAGGCTTTGGTGATGGGCTTCAGCGATACCTTCGCTGTCGTCGGCGTGGTGCTGGTACTGGCCGGCATCGCCATCTTGCTTACAGGTAAGCCGAAGGGCGGAGCTGCCGCGGGCGGCGGGCACTAATCGGTCTGGGGCCGACAGGTCGCGCCAGGCAGCGCCGGTCGTCAACACGGGGAATGCCACGCGGCTTATTCAGCAGAGCTTGAATCGCAGCCATACCGATGCCTTCGACCGGCAAAATCGGACAACCGGAACTTCCGAGATTACCCGTAATCGGACATGCGGCAGACGTGCCAAAATCAACGCGAATGCCCCCCAACCAGACATCGATCTCGACGTTCAAAGGAGATATACTGGTCCCACGCTTGGTATCTAATCGGATCCGGGGAGCCGGAACGATGGAGCATTCGGTCACTGGGGCGTGCGCAGCCGGAAAACTTTGCCAGCCTGGCCTTTCCAGAGGCGCGGCGATGATTTTTTGATCGTCGTCAGTTGTCTCACTGGGCAGAAATGACGGTGAACTGCGGCAACTGGTGATGGGAATGGCGAAGCGTTTTCGTGCCGCGCGTTCCAGCCGCTGCGAAGGGTCGCTCCGATGATGAAGCCGGCCGTCATTGTCCCAGAGGATGAGCCTCTCACCCTTTCAACCTTACCGCCCGGCCGGGCGCAGAGACGTCTTGCCCTTGCTGTCGTGCTCGCCTCGCTGGTCGCGTTTTCGATCGCGGCTGGGCCACTCTCGACCTTCCAACTGAGGCGGATCGACGCCTTCGTCCCGGCCTATGGCACGGCGGTCTTCATGAATGACTTGATCACCGCGGTCCTGCTGTTCAACCAGTTCGCCATCCTACGTTCGCGTGCTCTCCTCGCAATCGCGAGTGGGTATCTCTTCGCAGGGCTCATGGTCATCCCGTGGTTGCTGACCTTTCCGGGGGTGTTCGCGCCAGGTGGCCTGCTGGGCGGGGAACTACAGAGCACGGGTTGGCTCTCCGTTCTGCGGTATTTTGGTTTTCCTGCGTTTGTCATCGCATATGCCCTTTTGAAGGATGCCGACCCGCCCAAGCGATTGTGGGAAGGCTCAGTGGGCGCGACCATCCTTTCGAGTGTCGCGATATCCGCAGCCGTCGTGTGCGCCGCGACAGTTTTTGTCACAGCGGATGATGCATATTTGCCCCCCGTCTCAATCGATCGGGTCCATTTTTCTACCTTCTGGCCTTATCTTGCCAGTTGTCTGATCCTGTGGAACGCGCTTGCACTTATTTTGCTCTGGATACGCCAGCGTTCGGTGCTCGATCTGTGGCTCATGGTGGTTGTTTGCGCGTATGCAATTGAGATCTATCTGAGCGCGTTTGTCGGTCAGGCCCGGTTCAGCGCTGGCTGGATTGCCGGCCGGGCCTTCGGGTTCGTGTCCAGCATTCTGGTACTCTTTGTCCTGTTGTACGAAATAACGACGCTTTACACGCAACTGCTCCGCGCGGTCTTGGCGCAACGTCGCGAACGTGAGACGCGGCTGATGACCGGAGATGCAGTAGCGGCCGCAATGGCGCACGAGATCAAGCAGCCGTTGTCCGCGATGGTAACGGGTGCCGATGCGGCCGTGGGCTGGCTTGATCGTTCGATGCCCGATATCGATGAAGCAAAGGCGGCGCTCAAGAGAATTTCCGCTAACGGCCTTCGCGCGGGAGCGGTGATCGGAAGCATTCAAGCGATGTTCAAGAGCGACGGCCGAAACAGAACCTCACTCGACATCAACGAACTCATCAATGAAGCCATCAATATGCTACGCAGTGATATACAGAAGCACCGGATATCCGTGCAAACCGACACGAACCGGCGGATGCGACAGGTAACAGGGGATCGAATCCAGCTGCAGCAGGTGCTGTTGAATCTGATCGCGAATGCGATCGATTCGATGGCAGGCGAGGACGAACCACGGATCCTATCCGTTAAGTCTGACGTTTTGGATAGCGGCATCATGGTAGCAGTTGCGGACAGCGGCAAGGGCATCGCCTCGCAGGATGTCGGTCGGATCTTCAACCCGCTGTTCACGACCAAGACGCACGGCATGGGCATGGGGCTATCGATCTGCCGGTCGATTATCGAGGCGCATGAAGGGAAAATATGGGTGACCGGCGATAAGGGCCGCGGCGCCATTTTTCACTTCACGCTGCCTGTAGATCCGGGCAGCCCGTCCTAGCCGGGCCGCTTGACAAGTGAATAGAGGTAACGATGAATCACACAAGGGCTTGCGTGGTCATGACGACCGTATCCAACAAGGAACAAGCGGAGAAGATCGCCAGGGTGGTTTTGGAGGTTCGCCTTGCGGCTTGCGTTCAGATTCAGGAAATCACCAGTTACTATTGGTGGAACGACAAGATAAATCACGAACCCGAACAACTGCTCTATCTCAAGACGACGTCCGATAAATACCAGGCGCTGGAGGCGCTGCTGATTGCCAACCATAGCTACGATACGCCGGAGATCCTTCAACTGCCCGTCGAGGCAGGTTTTGAAAAATACCTGAGCTGGATGCAAAAAGAGATTAACTAGCTCAGCTTTTGACGGTTCCCGGCCGCAAAGCTATCGAGCGGTTATATGGCCTGTCCGATTTTTCGACGGCGAGATTTGTTCGCCACCGCCAAGCGCCGAACTATGCGTTGGCGCGCAGCATAAACCCCATTCTACGTATGCTTGCGATGCGAGAAGGGCGGCCTTGCACGTCGATCTTCCTTCGCAGATTACCGATGTGGACGTCGACGACATTCGTTTCCAGCGAAAAGTGATATTGCCACACGTTTTCAAGCAGCATTTTCCGTGTAATCACCTGATCGGGATGGCGCAGGAAATATTCCAGAAGCTCGAATTCACGGGGCATCAGATCGAGCTTCGTATCGCCGCAATGAGCTGTTTTTTCGATAAGATCCATTTCAAGATCGCCAACGCGCAGGCTCGTTGCGCGCGCACCGTCGAGGCGGCGCAGCAGCGCTTCGACGCGGGCTGCAAGTTCGACCATCTCGAAAGGCTTTGCGAGATAGTCATCCCCACCCGACCTCAAACCCTGCACCCTTTGATCGATGGACGACAATACGGAGATGAGCAGGACGGGAACCTTGATGCCCTCCTTGCGCAAGGCCTCTAACGACCCGAGGCTGTCTTCGCCAAAAAGGATGCGATCAAGGATCAACATGGCCGCATCGCCCCCGCGCATCATGTCCACGGCTTCGGCAATCGGCATGGTTCGCGCGAGATAGCCTCTTTCCTCGAGGTCATCCTTGATCGCCGTCGCCATTGCCTGTTCGTCATCAACGATCAGTATGGGGCGGGCATTGATCGAGGGCTTCGTAGTCAACGACGGGCTCCCTTCCCACGCCATTAATGCGAACCGCCACCGAAAGATGCGATGTTGCCTCCGCGACCAAAACTTAAAGAATTTTTATATTGCGTGAGACGGTGCCACCGCCGTTAGGCGAGCGGGTCGACCTGCGGGACGGACGTTGCCGGATCAAGCGGGATGCTTGGATTAAGTTACTTGGGTCAGGCCACCTGCGACGATCCGGAGCCATCTTTAAGGCTCCGGCCGTCGGCCCCAAGCTCTTGAGAGCCGGCGCCGGCCCAAGCGGAAGATGGGGCGGCGCCGGATATCCTCATCTCGCGATATTCCTGCGAACCTAACGTGATGCTTCGGCCTTGGAATCCGCGAGAATTTTTTCAAATTTGTCGAACAGCACTTCTCGTTCCTTGTTCGAGAGCGACTTCCGGCCAGAGGAAACGAAGTAGTCCTGCACAAATTTCTCGAATGCCGGTTTCAACGGGTTATCCGGATTGACGGATACGGCTTGATTTCGGTGAGCAGCAAGCCATTCGGCCGCAGGCTTGTATCTCACCCAACCGGGCATTTCAGCCGAAAGATTGACTTCGCGCCATTTCGGATGCCGCGACGAGTTGTTGAACTGATCGATCTTGCTGAAGAAGGCGTCGATGAATTTGGCGACCTTCTTGTATTTCTCGGAATTTTCCGGCCAGGCGTAGGCCACGAGCAGCGCCCGGTTGGCGATGGTCGGGACTGTGGTCCCCTCGGGGACCAGATTCGGATAGAGTTCATGCGTGAGCTCGGCGGGGAGGTAGTTCGCAAACAGGTCGTGAAGATTGTGCTTTGGCAAGCTTTCCTGATCAAGCGGGAGGAAATGCACACCGTCTTCCTTCCTCAGCTTTGCCAGCGCGGCCTGAGGTGCTCCCGTGAGAATGATCATGGCGGAGATATCCCCCGAGATCAGCCGCTTGATGGCTTCATCGTTGTCGTAGTAAGAGCGCTGCACGGGGATATTGAGCGTATTGAAGACGGTGTCGGCGGTCACTTCAGTCTGACTGTCCTTCAGGTTGAAGTTGACCTTCTTGCCTCTCAGGTCGTCATAGGACTTGATCTCGTCTCGCGCGACAACTTGAAACTCCGAATTATAGAGCTTGGTGATATATTGAATGCGCTGTTCGATATTGGCGTACAGCACCGGATCCTTTTTCTTCAGAAGCCGAAGATTGTCCTCGTCGACGACGCCCATGTCGATGTTCTTGAGAAACAGCACATCATTCACGTTCTGAAGTCCGCCGACCCCAAGAACTGGCAGAATGCGAATGCCGTCCGGGCTCAAATCGTTCACCACGTTCCGGATGTCCTCGGTGAATCTCGCGCACGTGCATGACAGGCCGGACACCACGACGCTGACCGCGATATCGTTGGCCTGACGCTTCTTTTCTTCATAGCTGCCGACAGCCTGCTTTGGGCTTTGAGAAAACGCCGGGCTCATCGGGACGATCAAGGATATCAGAAATACGAAGAACGACATGAGTGCCGAGAAATGCCTGGCCCTGGCGGTGAACACGCTCATAACTTTACCCCTAGCTTTGATCTGCGACACATCTTGCGCTGAGTGTCGAAAGCGATGCTGTTTCTGGAAGTTGGACTTGCCTGCTTGTGGAGGAAACTCTTCAGCAGGATGTGGGCCGGAGGCGCGTAATTGCCGTCCAGGTCAATATTGCTTGCTTGCGAGCAGTTCGAGCCGCTGATCAGCCTCAGTCGCTCCGAATTGTTTCGCCTTTTCATACCAGTCTCGCGCCTTGGAAAGATCTGGCACTACGCCGTGGACGCCCAATTTCTCGAGAAACGCAGGGTCGTAGGTTTCGGCCAACATCATGGCCGAGCGTGCATCGCCGGCATCAGCCGAGCGCCGCAACACGAGCCGCGCCGCGGCAAGATCGCCACTCGTAATCAAAGCCATTCCTCGACTGAGCGCCGAGGCGATCTCGCCAGGATCGAGATGGTGAACGGGAGCTGGTGGGATCACGCTCTCTGCGACAGGCGCGGCCTGCTGCGGAGCGGCGCCCTGCAGCGCGCTCTGATAGGCGCTCTTGATGTCGTCACGCGTCGGTTCCACAGCAGCAATTGTGACGTTTCTAACGTCAGGCGCCGGCGGCTGTGGATCCTGGCCCGGCTGCCCGGCATGTTGCGTTAACTGGGGCCAGCCCGACCGTGCAGCCGCCGAGGGAAACGGCAAAACAGCAGCCATTGATGCTTCGAGATTCAGGAATTCACTTCGCGTGGTTTCCGAGGAAAGCAGCGTGAGTGGAACTGCCGCGGCGGCGGCCGCCGTGACCGCCAAAAGGAGTCTTGACGAGATCGACGTCGTTCGCTTCCTCCGCGAGGGAGGGAGGTAAGCCCTGGGATCCGGTTCTCCGTCAGGATCAGAAAGGAACAATGGAACTGAGGAGTCTGGAAGGTCATTTGGTCGGGCCCGAATTTGCAGCCCATAGTTCGCCACACGATGATCAGCATCGTTTTCGTCAAACCGGTCGATTTCAAGGTGGCCTAATCTATATCGATGTGGCTGCTCCACCATCGTGGTACTCCCCGCAACTACGACGCAACAGAGGTGGCGAGCCCGGAACTTTTCACTATCATCCTCAAGCACCCACCGAGCGAAACATTCGGCACCTTGAATCGGTCAAAAAGGCGACTGAGGTTCGCACGATTCGGGAGACGGTTGGGTTTGAGTGTGACAAGACAGAGGCACTGCTTGAACGGGCGCTCGCAAAAATTTTATTCGGCGCCCAACGCGAATTCCGTGGCGCCTGGATTGCTCGATAAATGACGACAAATGAAGCTTTCGCGCCGATCGTTTAAAGCAATATTTAGATATTTAGATGTCTACCGCTCGATCATCAGGATTCGACACCAGCCCTTCCATCCATAAGGCGATGCTCGGGACCCGCGACCTTGGGCGCCCGGTGACGCGCGGCTTGAAAAGGGAATTGACGCTCGCCATGGATGGCGACCTGTTCGGCCCCGTCATCTCCTCGAGCGGGGCATGCCTAACCCGACCTCTAACCTTAATGCCTGGTCCCAATGAGCCGATAGTCGCACTCAAATTGAAATGGCTTTTTCTGCGTGGCTGGCGTCAATATCAGATGATAGCCACTGCGCTGCATCTGAGCGCCGATATCGATCGTCTTTTCGATTTCGAACAAGCGGTCCCTGTGCGGCTTTTGCCAATGATTGATTTGCGCCTTGGCCTTTGCTTTGGCCATCGCTTCATCCGGCGAGACGAGCAGAACATTCTTATGCAGTTCAGTGAATTCGGATGGGTCGTAGCCGCCGAGATTAACAAAGAACAATCTTTGCTGATCTTCGTCCGGTGGCCGGGTCGAGAGTTCGATGTCATATCCGTCGGCCTGTTCGACCGCGCCCCAACAATCCAGATGCAGGCTCTCTGGCTCTCCCCACCACTGCCGGCGCAGGTCGTCATAGCAATCTTCGGGTGTTTGCCCGATCGAGAATCTCACGTCGTGCAATTCGATATTTGAATTGCCGAAGTTACCGCCGACATAGAACATGAAGAGCTTCATTTGACCTCGGTGTCCGCCCCCCATGTTGCCGCGCTTTGCCGCCAGGGGATAGCAGTCAAAGGA
>Ga0116129_1001474_pt1 | contig 12953 bp, 10 predicted proteins | sample June2015DPH_17_2_FD_89732 | JGI IMG/M metagenome (GOLD analysis project Ga0116129, IMG submission 89732) | Peatland microbial communities from SPRUCE experiment site at the Marcell Experimental Forest, Minnesota, USA - June2015DPH_17_10 | ecosystem: Environmental > Terrestrial > Soil > Wetlands...
GGCGGAGATACGACGTTCTTGGTCGATGAACTCAAGGCGGTGTTCGATCCGAAGGGCGGGTACTGGCAGCCCGGCGGCAAGTTCATGCCCTCGACGATCGCGGAACTGGGCTACGTCATCGAGCGGCATCTGCAATCGATTGGATTGCTCAAGAAGCCCGAACTCGACGTGCATCAGCGGAAATTGGTGCAAGAAAAGCGCGCGGAGTTCGAGGCCCGCACCAAGCAAACCGATGCATTTTCAAAATCGCACTTTCCGGAAGGCGCGCAGCTGTGCGCCAAGTGCAGCACCGCCGCCGTGGTGATGATGGATGGCTGCAATACCTGCTTGAATTGCGGCGATTCGAAATGCGGGTGACCTAACCTTCGAGGATTGCCAAGTTACTCTGCCATTTCTGGCAGAGTAAGGCGTTGCTCTGCCGCTACCTGCCAAAAATGGCAGAATAGGCCAGTCCCGGCGCCCGGGCATTCATTCCGGCAGCCGCTCTCCCTTGGTTTCAATGGCGAAGGGAATAATCAGCACTCCGACCACGAAGGCGACGGCGGTGGTCGCCACGGGAATTCCCAGACTGCCGTAGCTGTGAATCATCGAAGCCAGCATGAAATTGACGCCGGCGCCGATGAGACGGCCGAATGAAGTTGTGAAAGCGAACGCGGTGGCGCGCACCGCCGTGCCGTATTGCTCGGGCAGCCACAGACTGAACGTCGCGAAATTGCCGCCGAAAAAGCCGAGGAAGAAAAGTATGGTAATGAAAGTTGCCAAGCCATCGGCAAGATAGAACGCCCAGCCGAAGCTCAGCCAGATACAAATCGCCATGCCGACGAAGTAAATCGCCAGTGTGGCGCGGCGGCCGATGCGCTCCGCCAAGTAGGGGACCAGCAGGCAACCCAAGATTGTGCCGATCGAGAGCAGGCCGGTTGCCAATGACGCCACGCGTACCGCGGCGGCTGCGTCCATTCCCTGTTTTTTCGCCAGCGCGATGACTGCGGTGGGTTCGTAAACTGCGCCGGCCCACAAGCCGATGATGGCCACCGTCAGCAAAGCGGCATTGACGATGGTGCGGCGCCGGTAGGGCGCAGTAAAAATCTGCTTGAGCGGACTCGCCGCTTTGGCCGCGGCCGCGACCGCAATCTTGGCCCATCGCTCCGGTTCTTTTACGTTGAACACAATGTAGAGGGAGAGAAACGCCGGCGCCAGACCGCAGAGAAACATCGCTCGCCAGCCGAAGTGCGCACCGACCGTGAAGTTCAATGCGGCGGCGAGAAAGAAGCCGGCGTAATAGCCGGTCTGCAAGTAGCCCGCACCCATCTTGCGGCGATCTTCTGGCCACGCCTCGGCGACATAGGTTCCCGCGAGCGCCCATTCGCCGCCGATGCCGATCCCGGCGAGCAGGCGAAACAAGCCCAATTCCCACACGTTCTGCGACAGCGCCGCGGCGCCGGTGAACACCGCGTACATGAGGACCGAGGCGGCCAGCACCCGGGTGCGTCCAAAGCGATCGGCGATCGGGCCCCACACAAACGCCAGTCCCCAACCCACCAGAAAGAGTGCGAACAGGATGGACCCCACAAAACCCACATTGGCCGGTGACCCGTCCATCCCCGACTTCGGCAACAGCTCGGTCAATGCCGGGCTTAAGACTAAGGCATAGATGAAGGAGTCCATGCCATCCAAGGTCCAGCCGGTCCAGGCCGCCCAGAATCCGGTGATCTGAGATCGGGAAAGCTTGCTGCGGACGCGGCTCGAGGCGTTGATGCCGACGGCATTCATAGTCGTAATTTCCCCCGCGAATCTCTCAATTCAGCGCCGGCAGTAACGGTTCTGCCATTGCGATATTTGTGGATATTGTATACATTACCGACATGGCGATTACAAGTTACGGGTTCGGGAATCCGCTGCTCGGGCGGCAGAGTTCGCCGGAAATCATCGTCGAGTCGCTGCGGCGAGCGATCATCGAAGGTCACTTACGACCCGGTGAATCTCTTCGTCAGGAGAATCTGGCGAAACATTTTGCCGTCAGCCGTATCCCCGTGCGTGAGGCCCTGCGACAGCTCGAAAGCGAGGGTTGGGTGGTGTTGCAGCCCAATCGCGGTGCGCGCGTGACCACCTTGAGCGCAGAGGAAGTGCTCGAAATTTATGAGGTTCGGGCGTCGCTGGAAGTGACGGCGCTGCGGCTGGCGGCGCCGCATCACACGGCGCAAAGCCTGAAAGCCGTTGCGTCGATACTGAGCCGTGCTCACAGCGCCCTTGATCAGTCGCTGTATGCGCAGCACAACCGTGAGTTTCATCTCGCACTCTATGCACCGGCCCAGCGGCCGCGTTTGTTCGCCTTGATCGATTCGCTTCATAGTCAGGGCGAGCGCTACCTGCAATTGAAGCTCACCATGCCGGCTCACAAACAGCAGTCGGATGATGAGCACGAGCTGATTTTCGAGGCGCTGCGCAGCGGTAAGATCGAAGAGGCGGTGCGGATTCTCGAGACGCATCTGCTGCAGACGGGCAATTTGCTGGCGAACTATCTCACTCGGCAGCTTGCAAGGCGTAGCGCGCGAAACCTCAAGGGGAAAGCCGCGAGATCCGCAGCCGCTTAAAGTTTAGGTCACCGGAGATACGCAAATGCCTTTGAGCCATGCTGCAGCCGGCGTCCGCTCATGGACGAGTTTGCGTGATGCCAAGGTGAGCCGCATGGCCGATCTCGGGTCGATCGCCAGCGGCAAGTTGATCAATCAGCGGGATATCGTCGAGGCCCTGCAAACTTTGATCCACTCGGGAGACCGTGTGGCGCTGGAGGGCGATAACCAGAAACAAGCGGACTTCCTGTCGCGTTCATTGGTGCAGGTTGATCCAGACAAGCTGCACGACATCCACTTGTTGATTTCCACCATCAGTCGTCCCGAACACTTGACGCTGTTCGAAAGGGGCATTGCCCGCAAGCTTGACTTCTCCTTCGCCGGCCCGCAGAGCCTGCGCGTAGCGCAACTCCTCGAAGACGGAAAGCTGGAGATCGGCGCGATTTATACGTACGTCGAGCTGTACGCGCGCATGTTCATCGATCTGACGCCACAGGTCGCCCTGGTCTGCGCAGAAAAGGCCGACGCAAACGGCAATCTCTACACCGGACCCAATACCGAAGACACTCCTACCATCGTCGAGGCGACGGCGTTTCGCCACGGTATCGTCATCGCGCAGGTGGACGAGTTGGTCGATGAGTTGCCGCGAGTCGACATCCCCGGCTCGTGGGTGGACTTCGTCGTCGTCGCCGACAGGCCGTTCGCGATCGAGCCGCTGTTCACCCGGGACCCGCGGCACATCACCGAGCTGCAGGTGTTGATGGGAATGATGGTGATTCGCGGCATCTATCAGCATCATGGCGTCACCGCGCTCAATCATGGCATCGGCTTCGATACCGCCGCCATCGAATTGCTGCTGCCAACCTACGGTGAATCGTTGGGCCTCAAGGGAAAAATCTGCCGCAACTGGGCTCTCAATCCGCACCCGACGTTGATTCCCGCCATCGAAAGCGGTTGGGTCGAGAGCGTGCACAGTTTCGGCAGCGAAGTCGGCATGGAGGATTACATCCGCGCCCGCCCCGATATTTTCTTCGTCGGGCACGACGGCAGCCTGCGCTCCAACCGCGTTCTATGCCAATTGGCGGGTCAATACGGCGTCGATCTCTTCGTCGGCTCGACCTTGCAGATGGACGCAGACGCCAATTCATCAACGGTGACTCTGGGCCGTCTCGCCGGCTTCGGCGGCGCACCCAACATGGGCCACGATCCCAGAGGCCGGCGTCATAGCACGCCGCCGTGGCTCAGCCTCATCACCGCGGATGCGCCCGTGGTGCGCGGCCGCAAACTCGTGGTGCAACTCGCCGAGACCTTCAAGAAGGGCGGCACTCCGACCATTGTCGAGTCGCTCGATGCCGTGGAGGTAGGCCGCCACAACCACATGCCCATCGCACCGGTGATGATTTACGGCGACGATGTGAGCCATGTGGTCACCGAGGAGGGAATCGCCTATCTCTATAAAACCGACAGCGGCGAGGAGCGGCGCGCGGCCGTCGCCGCCGTCGCCGGCGCGACGCGTGTCGGGCTGCATGCCAGCGCCGCGCGCACCGCAGCACTTCGCGGGCGCGGCATCGTTGCGTATCCGGAGGACCTGGGCGTGTCGCCGCTGGCGGCACGGCGTTCGCTGTTGGCCGCACGCAGCATCGAGGACCTGGTCGCTTGGTCCGGCGGTCTGTACCAACCGCCGGCGCGATTTCGCAGCTGGTAACGCCATGTCCGCCAATTCATGCGAGTTAAATCCGTGCGAGTCATACCCATTCGATCGGCGCGCCGATTCCGTGCGCGAACGGCGGCGCGCTCTGCAGCTCGCGGATCTGGCCGTCGATGTGCTGGCAGCGGAGGCCATGCTGACGCCCAAGCCCGCGCTGGTGGATGCACGCGGCCCGGGTGCGCATCGCGATTTGGATTTGCCTCGGATGCTGAAGTCCGCCAGCTCCCTGCACGGCACCTTCTTGAACATGGCGACGGCTGCCGCCGGCCGGGAGCCCGATCAAGCGCTGCGCGAACGGCTGGCGCGGATCGGCCGCTCAGGGGAACGGTACATGTTTGCCGCCACCGGCGGCAGCAATGCACATCGCGGCGCCATCTGGGTCCTGGGGTTGCTCGTCGCGGCGCGGGCGATACAGGGGGAGGGAGGCCCTAGAGGTGTGGCCGGCCCGCATAGTGAGTCAAGTCCACATGGCGAGGCAGGCCCGCGGGAAGCCGCCGCGCTGGCCGCTCGCATCGCTGCCTTTCCGGATCGTCATGCCCCGGCGCAGGATTCGCATGGCGCGCGCGTATGCCGCCGCTATGGCGTTGAGGGCGCGCGCGGCGAGGCCGTCGCCGGCTTTCCGCACGTGGTCGACGTCGGCTTGCCGGCGATGTGGGCGGCGCGCGCGAACGGCGCCGACGAAACCTGCGCGCGGCTCGATGCGCTCGTGGCGATCATGGCCACGCTCGATGACACCTGCCTGCTGCATCGGGGTGGTTTGCCCGCCCTCCAAGCGGCGCAACGCGGCGCCCGCGATATCCTGATGGCGGGAGGCACTTCCAGCGCCGCGGGCCGGCGCGCGCTGCTGCGCCTCGATGCCGAGTTGGTGAAGCGCAATGCCTCACCCGGCGGCTGTGCCGACTTATTGGCGGCGTGTATTTTCCTCGACAGCGGCCGCAAGACGCCACCCGCAACCGCTCTACGAGTAAGGTGATTCCATGGAAACGATTCAATACGATTATCCGGCACTGCACAGCGTGCCGCAGCGCGTTCACGTGGGCGTGGTCGGGTCCGGGGATCTTGAGGTGTTGCTGGAGCCTTCCCCCGATGGGCGAACGCATGTCGTCGTGAACACCAGCGTGGACGGATTCGAGGCGACCTGGAAGAACGTGCTCGACCGGTTTTTCGCGCGCTTTCAAGGCGCGGTGTCGATCGAGATCAACGATTTCGGGGCAACGCCGGGAACGGTGATGCTGCGTTTGGCGCAGGCGGCGGAGGGTTTGCGCGCATGAACACCGATGCAGCAGCACGGGCCGAATACCGGCGTTTTCTCGAACGCCGCAGCTTTATTGAAATGAACGCGCGCGAGCGCGTGCGCGCGGTTCTCGATCCGGGCACTTTCCGCGAAATGCTGGGCCCCTTCGATCGCATCAAGTCGCCTTGGCTGCCGCTGCAGGGGATCGTCGCTCAGGCGGACGACGGCGTCGTGCTGGCGCGAGGCACACTGGACGGCAAGCTTGCCTTGATAGCGGCAATCGAGAGCGCCTATCAAGGCGGCAGTATGGGCGAGGTTTCCGGTGCCAAGATTGCGGGCGCACTGGAGCTTGCGCTCGATGACTGCGAACAGGGGCGGATCATACTACCGGTGCTGTTGCTCGAGACCGGCGGCGTGCGCCTGCAAGAGGCCAACTTAGGGCTAGCGGCCATTGCGGAAATTCACGCCGCCATCATTGCGTTGCGCCGCCACGTTCCGGTAGTCGGCGTCATCGCCGGCATGGTCGGCTGTTTTGGCGGCATGTCGCTGGCAGCGGCCCTGTGCACGCACCTCATCGTCACGCCTCAGGCTCGCCTTGGTATGAATGGCCCGGAAGTCATTGAGCAGGAAGCGGGTATTGAGGAACTCGATGCGACGGACCGTGCGCTGATTTGGAGTCTGATCGGCGGCGAGCAGCGCCACGCGGTGGGCTTCGCCGACGATCTTTTGGAAGACGACGCCGACGCCATAGCCGCGGCCATCAGAAAAGCAGTTTGCGCGGTACCGGCGTCTGGGCGAGCGCCGGCGCGCAGCATGCAGGTCGAGCGCTACGTTGAACTGCTCCGGACCATAGATCCAAACCAGCCTCTGGACGGCGAATCGCTGCGCAGGCTGTGGAAACGAGGGTCCCCGCCATGAGTCCGGAAGCGAACCTTGATGCGGAATCGAGCCCGTCCTGCCGCGGCCGCGTTTGGTTCGATGCATTGACCGGCGGTGCGGGCGTGATCTCGAGCGGCCCGCGCAGCGTGTGCGTCGCCGATGCTGCGCTGGGAAGCGAGACCGCGCGCTTCATCGCCGTAGTCCCCGACACGCAAAACCGCTTCCCGCGTGCGCGTGCCGGCGAGGTGGGGCTGGATGAGGGCTGGGCTTTGGCGCGCCATGTGCGCGCGACAACCGCGCGCCGTCCGATCATCGCCATCGTCGATGTGTTGAGCCAGGCTTATGGGCGGCGTGAGGAGTTGCTGGGCGTTCATTTGGCCTGTGCGGCGGCGGCGGATGCCTATGCCTCGGCGCGTCTGGCCGGTCACCCCGTGATCGCGTTGCTGGTCGGCAAGGCCATGTCAGGCGCCTTTCTGGCCCATGGTTACCAGGCCAACCGCATCATTGCGCTCGATTCCGCCGAGGTCATGGTGCACGCCATGGGAAAGCAGGCCGCGGCGCGTGTTACCCGGAGCAGTGTCGAGAAGATGGGAAAGCTCGGCGAGCGCATCGCGCCCGTGGCCTACGACATCCGTTCCTACGCCAGTCTCGGCTTGCTGCATAAGCTTGTCGAGGGAATCGACGCCGACGCTCCCGGGCGCATCGACGTGGATAGGGTGCGTGCGGAACTCGTGGATGCAATCACCGATGCGCGAGCCGGCGCCCCTGACCTGGCCTGCAGACTCACCTCGCCGGCGGCGCGCAAAACGCGCGCAGCATCGATCGAAGTGCGCCGGCGCTTGGCGGAGCAATGGCGCTTGGCGGAGCCATCGCGCTCGGAGGAACAATCGGATGTCCGTTCGTAACGCACCGACCGTGCATTCGCTTCTGCGCCTGAGTAGTGCCGAAACGCTCGAGTGGGAATCGTGCGCGCCGGCTTGGGCTGCGGAGGCCTTGCGGCGTGCACCCTTCGTGGTGGTGCGCCGGCCGTTGTCGCGGACTGAAGCGTTGCCCGTCGGTGTGCGCGGCCATGCGCGTTCGCAGCGCGCTGCTGCGTGGGTTTCGATCGACGCCGTGCTGGAATGCATCACGCCGCAAATGCTGGCGGCGCAATTTGCCCGGCGGCAGCACGGGGATTTCGCCATCTCACCAGCCGTTGCCGCGCTCGAGCCGGTGGCCGCGATCTTTGACGGCCGCGGGATGCGAGGTCGATGGGGGCCGGTCGGGAGCGCCGGCTTCGAGTTGGCGAGCGGAGTTCCTTCGACGACGCCAGAGAGCGATCTCGATATCGTATTGAGCGCCCCGGTTTCGATGGCGCGCGCCGATGCGGCTCGCCTCTACGCCGAATTGTCCACTCTGGCGGTGAGGATCGATGTATTGCTGGAAACGCCGAACGGTGCCGTTGCACTCGCCGAGTATGCAAGGAGCGTCGATGTGACGTTGCTGCGTTCGGCGCAAGGCCCGCGGCTGGTGCGCGATCCCTGGAGCGCTCATTTCGAAGCCTGCCCGGTGTGAGCGCCGCGTACCTATTCCCCGGTCAGGGCGCGCAAACGCCCGGCTTCCTGCATAGACTTCCCGCACATCCCGTCGTGAAACAAACAGCGGACGAGGCGGCCGAAGCGCTCGGTATCGATTTGCTGAAGTTGGATACCGCGGAGGCGTTGCTTTCCACGAGGAATGTGCAGCTGAGCGTGCTGGTCGCGGGAGTCGCGGTCACGCGCGCGCTGGCGTATGAGGGAATGCGAGTCGATGCGGCCGCGGGCCTGTCGGTGGGCGCATTCGGCGCAGCGGTTGCCTGCGGCGCCTTAGGGTTTGCCGATGCACTCGCGCTGGTGAAAATACGCGGCGAATGCATGGAGCAGGCACATCTGAAAGGCTATGGCATGGCCGCCATCGTCGGACTCGACGAACGCCAGGTCACCGCAATCCTCGAGCAGGTCGGCGGGGCCCAGACCGAAGTTTACCTCGCCAATATCAATGCGCCGACCCAGTTCGTTGTGTCCGGCGCCGATCTCGCCTTGGAAGCCGCCATGAAGCTGGCGCGCGAGCGGGGGGCGCGCCGCGCGGAACGCATCGCGGTCAGCACCCCTTCGCACAGCGCGCTGCTGCATTCGGTCTCAGAACGGCTTGCGGCAGCGACGCGCACCGTCGAATTTCATACGCCGCAGCGGCCTTACGTGAGCAATCGGCGCGCGCGAGTCGTGCGTGATGCGGAGGGAGTGCGCGAGGATTTGATACTCAATGTCGAAAACGTTGTGCGTTGGCACGATTCGGTGACGGTGCTGTATGAATTGGGTGTGCGACTCTTCGTCGAGCCGCCGCCGGGCCAGGCGTTGACGCGGCTCGCGCAGGAGGCATTCCCCATGGCGCGGGCGATAGCGGCCGAAGCAGTGCCGATCCGCTCCATCGTGCAGGCAGCGCAGCGAGGGCGGCAGCCGGTTTAGTCACGATGCGCAGCGGCGCCCCGTCACAGCTGCGAAGTATCCCAGCCGCCACCGAGCGCTTCGATCAGTGTCACGCTGGCAACCAACCGGTTCTGCTGGATCGTGAGCGCGGTTTGCTGATCGGCCAGGAGCGTCTGGATGGCGGTGATGACGGTGGTGTAGATGACGGTGCCGGAATTGAATTCGTTCAAAGCGATATCGGAGGCCAACTGCGCAGACTTGACCGCTTCCGCCTGATATTCGGCCTCCTGCTGCAGAACTCTTAGCGCCAACAGTTCGTCTTCGACCTGTTGAAAGGTTGAGAGTACCGTCTGCCGATACGTGGCCACAAACTGATCGTAATTGGCGCGTGCCAGGGCTACCGCCGCGACTTGGGAGCCGCCCTGGAATACGGTGTCGCTGGCCGTGGCCCCCACGGACCAAATACGATTTCCCAGGTTGAATAGCTTAGACAGTGGGTCGCCGGCGAAGCCGCCGAGTCCGCTCAAGCTGATGGTCGGGAAATAGGCGCCTATCGCGACACCGATGAGCGCGTTCTCCTCCTGCATTTGCCGCTCCGCGGCGGCAATGCTCGGGTTGCGTTCCAAGAGCGTGGACGGCACGGCCACCGGCACCGCCGGCACCTTGGAAGCCAACGGCGCCTGTGGAACGGTCAGATCCGAGGGTACGTGACCGGTCAGCATGGCAACGGCGTGCTCGAAGGTTCCGCGCTGCTGCTCCACCGCGATCAGCTGGGCCTGGGTGGCTTGCAGTTGCGCCTGCGCCGAAGCGACATCGCCGCTGGTGGCGGTCCCGGACTTGAATTGATTCTGGGTAATGGCGAGCGCGCGTTCGTCCAGGGAGACCGATTGCGCGAGCAGGGTTCGCAAGGAATCGGCGGCGCGCAAATTGAAATAATCTGCGGCGAGGGTCGCCTGCGCCGACAATTGCGCGTTGGCCAGATCCGCCCGGCTCACCTGCATCCCAGCCTTGCGGCTTTCCACCTGGCGGCGAATGGTGCCCCAGATGTCCGGTTGCCAGGAAACCGCGCCCTCGAAACTGAACTCGGTGTGTGTGGCGCCGCCCGTTCCGCTCCCCACTGCGCTGGAAATCGCGGCGGTACCGCCGCCGCCGCCGCCGCGCTGTGCGGCACCGGTGATGGCGAGGCTTGGATAGAGCTGCGCTTTTGCCTCGTTCAGCAGCGCCACTGCCTGGCGGTACTCAGCCTCGAACTCCTTGACGTTTTGGTTGGAGATGTTGACCTGGCGCTCCAACTGGTCGAGCTCGGGGTCATCGTAAATCGCCCACCAAGGCCCGCGATCCTTGCCGTCCTGAGGCGAGCTTGGCTTCCAAGCGGGAGCGTCGGGCGGCAATTCCTTGTAGGCCGTGGGCACCGGCGCGTCCGGGCGATGGTAATTGGGACCGACCTTGCACGCCAACAGCGCAAACGACAGGGCGGCTACGCCGCAAAACTGCAAGGTGCCCGACAATGACAATGGCTGCATTTTCAAGTGACTGCCTCCGCCGAACCGTCCGACCAGCGCCGCGGCCAGCGGCGCTTGGCCCAGCTCTGCAAGCGATCCAAGTACACGTACAGCACGGGAGTGGTGTACAGCGTCAACACCTGGCTGACGATCAAGCCACCCACGATGGACACGCCCAAGGGCCGGCGCAGCTCGGCGCCGTTGCCGTAACTGAAGGCCAGGGGCAACGCACCGAGCAGCGCCGCCAAAGTGGTCATCATGATGGGGCGAAAACGCAGCAGGCATGCCTGGTAAATCGCTTCGCGCGGTGCGATACCCTGGGTGCGCTCGGCGTGAATCGCGAAATCGATCATCATGATGGCGTTCTTCTTGACGATGCCGATGAGCAGGATGACGCCGATCAGGGCGATGATGCTGAATTCCGTGTGCCATACCATCAGCGCCAGCACCGCGCCAACACCGGCCGACGGCAGCGTGGAAATGATGGTAATGGGATGGATGTAGCTTTCGTACAGCACGCCGAGCACGATGTACACGGCCAGCAGCGCCGCCGCGATCAGCAGCGGCTCGCTCGACAGGGATTGCTGAAAGGTGCCGGCCGTACCGGCAAAAATACCGTGAATCGAGGTGGGCATATGGATTTCCTCCATGGCCTGGGCAACGGCGGTGGTTGCATCGCTGAGCGACATCCCGGCCTGAAGATTGAACGAAATCGTGGTCGAGGCAAACAGTCCGTGATGGTTCACCGCCAGCCGCGTGGTGCCGTAGGCATAGTGGCCGACGCTCGCCAACGGCACCATCGTCTCGAGGCTGGCACTGACGGCCGCCCCGCTCGACACGGCGCCCCGGCCGGTATTTGCGATGGCATTGGTCAGCGCGTTTTGCACTGAATTACTCGCGCCGGCAACGCTCGATGAGACGCTCGAGGCGCTCGATGCCTGCCCGGCGACCACCGAGGTTTGGCTCACCGAGGATTGGCTGGTGCTGCTCGGACCGATCGACGGCAGATTGGTGGTCTGGGTACCGCTGGCCGTACCGCCCGCGGTGCTGATGTAGATGTCTCTGAGCGTATCCGGGCTTTGCCAGTAACGCGGTGCGACTTCCATGACGACGTGGTACTGATTCAAGGCATTGTAAATCGTCGAGACCTGGCGCTGCCCAAAGGCATCGTACAGCGTGCTGTCGATCTCCCCGACGGTCAACCCTAAGCGGGCGGCCGTGCTTCGATCGTAGGTCACCTCGGTTTCCAGTCCTTTTTGCTGTTGGTCGGAATTGACGTCCGCGACCACGGGGCTGCGCTGCAGAGCAGCGGTCAGCTTCGGTCCCCACTCATTTAGATCGTTGACATTATCCGCCTGCAGCGTGAACTGGTACTCCGCGTTCGCCTGGCGCGCGCCGATACGGATATCCTGCACCGTTTGTAAAAACAGCCGGCCGCCCGGCACCTGGGAGAGCTTGGTGCGCAGTCGCGCGATGACCCCGTCCGAGGATATCTTGCGCACTGCCAGCGGTTTGAGCAGCACATAGACCGAGCCGGTGTTGGTTTGACCGTTGCCGCCGCCGCTGCCTTGGCCGGTGTAGCCGGCCACGCTCTCCACCGCCGGATCCGCCTGCACGATATTCATCAATTGCTGAAGCTTATCCTTCATCAGCTGAAACGAGATGCTTTGATCGGCGACGATGCCCCCGGTGATCAAGCCGGTATCCTCTTGCGGGAAAAACCCTTTGGGTATGACGGTGAACAGCAGCACGTTGAGCGCGATCGTGGTCGCCAGCGCGAGCATCACCAGGCGCCCATGGCGCAGCGACCACGCGAGACTGCGCTCGTAGCCGCCCAGCGCGCGGTCGAGCAGGGTGCGCCGCGGCGGCTTGCCGGGCGCATGCTTCGGCGGCCGCAGCAGCAGGGCGCACATCATGGGCGTCGTGGTCAGTGAGATCACCATGGAGATCACGATCGCCAGCGACAAGGTGGCGGTGAATTCGCGGAACAGGCGGCCGACGATGCCGCCCATCAACAGGATTGGAATGAAGACGGCGATCAGCGAAACGCTGATCGAAACCACCGTGAATCCGACTTCCTTGGCGCCGCGCAGCGCCGCTTCGTGGCGCGGCATGCCGTTCTCGACGTGGCGGGAGATGTTCTCGAGCACCACGATGGCATCGTCGACCACGAATCCGGTGGCGATCGTGAGGGCCATCAGCGACAGGTTGTCCAGGCTGAATCCGAGCAGGTACATGCCGCTGAAGGTGCCGATGATGGATACGGGCACGACCACAGCGGGCACCAGTGCGGCGCGCACGTCGCCGAGCGCCAGGAACACCACGAAGGTGACCAGCACCACCGCCAGCAGCAAGGTCCACTTGGTGTCGCGCAGCGATGCGCGGATGGTGGTACTGCGATCCGAGACCGTGGTGAGATTCACGTCGCTCGGCAGCGCTGCCTTCAACTGCGGCAGCTCGGCCTTCACCTGGTCCACCGTATCGATGATATTCGCGCCCGGCTGGCGCGACAGAATCACCAGCACCGACGGTTCGCCGTTGGCGCGCCCCTCGTTGCGCAAGTCCTGTACCGAGTCCTCGACATCGGCCACATCGGTCAGCCTCACCGCGGAACCA
>Ga0116129_1001475_pt1 | contig 12945 bp, 10 predicted proteins | sample June2015DPH_17_2_FD_89732 | JGI IMG/M metagenome (GOLD analysis project Ga0116129, IMG submission 89732) | Peatland microbial communities from SPRUCE experiment site at the Marcell Experimental Forest, Minnesota, USA - June2015DPH_17_10 | ecosystem: Environmental > Terrestrial > Soil > Wetlands...
CGGCGAGATACTCGGTTACCGCGGCGGATGAGCCGGCAAAACCGGCGATGAATTCCTCCGCATCCGCGCGCCGTTCCAGGGCAACCGAGGCTAGCCACAGGGCCGTGGGCCAGCCCTCGGTGCTGCGCAACAGGCTCTGCACCTGTCCCGGCCTGAGGCTGAGTCCGCGGCGCTGCGTCAGGAAAACTTCGGCCTCTGCGTCGCTGAAGCGCAGCTGTTCCGGAATGACTTCGAGCAACTCCGTGTGGGCACGCAACCGGCCCAATCCGATGTCGGGAATGCTGCGAGAACCAAGCACCAACCTGGCGTTGACCGGCAACCGAGTTACCAGCTGTTTGATGAATGCCAACACGGCCGGGTCGCTGATGACTTCGACCTCGTCCAAGAAGAGCACCAGGGGCGCATTGCTGCGGCTCAAGCGGTCGGCAAGCTCCAATGTCAATCGCCCCGCATCCGCGGCCGGATCCGCATCGTCCTCCGGCAAGCCGGACTCTGGCCCGAGCTGATTTTTGATCGCAACCAGCAGGTAGGAGAGAAAGCGCGGCAGATCATTGTCCGCTTCGTCGAGGTTCAACCACGCTACGGCGGTTCCCTCCCGGCGGTATCGTTCGAGAAGCTGCACCATGACGGTAGTCTTTCCAAAGCCTGCGGGTCCACGGATGAGAACTACCTTGGCATTGAAAGACAGAAATACCTGGTTGCAAATTTCCGCCCTGTCGACGGCGTAGCGCGACACGGCGGGGGGGGTCAATTTAGAGGCGAGAAATGTCTTTTGCATTGAAATCCGCGGCCCATGGAAGGCGAGGGCGAAGTTACCGCGCGTGACCCGCGCCGCTCGCCACCTGCAACCACCACGGCGCGGTCACGCTACTCGCCACGGTCACGGGCGCATTATTATACTCGCCGGCGCTGGCTACAGGCGCTCGACGATCGCGACGTTTGCCAACCCGCCGCCCTCGCACATGGTCTGCAATCCCCAGCGTTTATCGTGCCGCCCGAGCGCATGGATCAAGGTGGTCATGAGCCTGGCGCCGGAGGCGCCGAGCGGGTGTCCCAACGCAATCGCGCCGCCGTGAACGTTGATTTTAGCCGGGTCCGCATCGAGTGCCTTGAGCCATGCGAGCGGCACCGACGCGAAAGCTTCATTCACCTCATAAAGATCGATATCGGATATCGACATTCCGGCCATTTGCAGTGCGCGTCGAGTCGCAGGCAACGGTGCCTCGAGCATATTGACCGGATCGCCCCCGCGCACGCTGATATGGTGAATGCGCGCCAAGGGCTGAACGCCGAGCTGCTCGAGTCCTTTCTCATTGACTATGAGCAAGCCTGCAGCGCCATCGCATACCTGGCTCGAATTGGCCGCTGTAAGCATGCCTCCTTCGCTGATCACCTTGACGCCTCGAACTCCTTGCAAACTGACATCGAAGCGAATTCCCTCGTCGGTCAAGTGCGAGTCGTGCGCACCGTCGGCCAAGACGATGGGCACCGGCAAGATTTCCTTCTCGAACGCGCCGGACATCGCCGCCTTGATCGCACGTTGTTGCGATTCGAAACCGTAGAGATCCAAGTCTTCCTTGTCGAATCCGTACTTTCTGGCGATGACCTCGGCGCTGTAGAACTGATTGAACTCGACCCCCGGGTAGCGCCTTTCCATGGCCGGACTCTTGTAATGACCCATTCCCGCCTTGGTGGCGACGGCGCTGGGGCTGAACATCGGCACGCGGCTCATGCTTTCCGTGCCCGCCGCGATCACGATATTCTGGGTGCCCGATAGAACCGCCTGCGCCGCGAACTGCACCGCCTGCTGCGATGAGCCGCATTGGCGATCCACGGTGGTACCGGGAATCGACTCGGGGAGCTTCGACGAGAGCACGGCGCTGCGGGCAATATTGCCTGTCTGCTCGGCAATTTGACTGACACAGCCCATGATGACGTCGTCGATCAGTTCGGGATCAACGCCGCTGCGCTCGATCAGTGCATCCAGCACCTTGCCTGCCAAATCGGCGGGGTGGACTCCGGACAGCCGTCCTCCCCGGCGTCCGCCCGCCGTTCGTACTGCAGCGACAACAAATGCTTCCGCCATTTTCGCTCCTGGCCCAATGCGTGACTTGGCTGTTTTCGACCGGATTGACGATAAAGGGCAAACCAGCATACCGATTCGTCGAAACCGACGATCCGGCATGGGCGCTCCTGGGCAAAAATGTCCATCGGACCCAAATGCGAAGTGCCAAACATGACGCTGGTAAATAGTCAGGACGTGGGATCGAGAATTCAGGCCGACCGGGTGCATGGATCCCTTTATACCGATCAGTCCTTGTTCGAAGCGGAGCTTGCCAAGGTCTGGTACAAGACCTGGGTATATGTCGGGCATGTGAGCGAGGTGCCGAATTCCAATGATTTCATCTTGAAGTCCATCGGTCCTCAGTCCGTCATCATGACCCGCGACCGGGACGGCAACATCCATTTGTTGCTGAATCGATGTGCGCATCGAGGCAATCAGTTCTGCGTCTCGAGCAAGGGCAACTCGAGCACCTTCACCTGCCCTTATCATGGCTGGACGTTCAGCAACAACGGCCGCTTGAGAGGCTACCCGTTTCCCAACGGTTACGAAGGCGTGCAACGCTCCGGACTGGGGCTCGGTCACGTCGAACGAGTTGCGGTATACAAGGGTTTCGTATTCGGCAGCTTCGCAAAAGAGGGCCCCACGCTGGAGGAACACCTGGGCGCGGCGCGGGGTATTCTGGACCGATTGGTTCAAACCTCGCCCGATGGTGAGGTCGAGATCACCGCAGGCTTCCTGCAACATCGCACGAAGTCGAACTGGAAATTCTTGGTCGAAAACGAAACAGACGGCTATCACCCGCAGTTCGTGCATGCATCGATCTTCAACGTCGCTGAAAGCGGAATCGGCGCCCTTTACGGCCCCAATTCCACGGCCGTGGCACGCGATTTGGGCAAAGGCCACACCGAGATCGACTTGCGACCGGAGTTCCGCCGCATTGGCGAGCCGCTGGCTTGGTTCGGCACGACCGAGGATCGGTTTCCAGGCTACACGGCGCGCATGAAGCAGGCATACGGCGATGAGAAAGCAAACCAAATCATGATCGACGGTACGCCGCACGCGATGATATTCCCGAATCTGTTCATTGCCGAAATTCAGATCTTCGTCATACAGCCGGTGGCCGTGGACGAGACCATCCAGCACGTTACGGCGCTGCAGTTCAAGGGCGCCCCCGATCTGAACCGCCGGCTGAGACAGCAGACGATGGGGTCGGTCGGTCCGGCGGGATTCCTGCTCGCCGATGACAGCGAGATGTATGAGCGCACCCAGCGGGGAGTTCAGGCACTGTCACCGGAATGGAATTATCTGGGACGGGGCAAGCACCGCGAGCGCCGCGATTCGGACGGCTTCTTGATCGGCGATGCCACCGATGAAATCACGTCCCGCGGAATCTGGCGCCACTACCGCGCGTTGATGGAGACCTGATGACCATCGATCCGGCATTGTTGGCCGAAGTTACTGAGTTCATCTATCGAGAAGCGCGGCTTCAGGATGACCATGAGTATGATGCTTGGGAGTCCCTGTGGACGGCTGACGGAGTCTATTGGGTGCCCGCCAATGGGGAAGACGTCGACCCGGAGACGCAGATGTCGATCATTTATGACAACCGCTCGCGAATAGCATTGCGCGTGCGGCAATTCCATACCGGCAAGCGCCACACGCAGATGCCGCGATCACGGTTGCGCCGCGTGGTATCGAACGTCGAGCTGAACTCTCCCGACGGAGAGCAGATTTCGGCGGCGGCGAATGTGTTGATTTTCGAGTCGAACCTGCGGGGCGATACGCTGTGGGCGGCACGCACCCAATACGTCCTGCGGCGCGAAGAGCGGGGTTTGCGCATGGCGCGCAAGAAGGTCATTCTCGTCAACAACGACAAGGCGCTGTACACGCTGTCATTTCTCATTTAGCGACGCGTCCGGCGGCGGCCGTCGGACCCTAGCATTGAAGGATCTATGGAATCGCTCATAGGTGATGGGGCTGCATTGCTCGAATTGCACGGTGCCGTGGCGCATCTGCAGCTCAACCGCCCGGATGTGGCGAACGGTCTCGATATCAACCTGCTCGAGTCGTTGCACGACGCGCTGGTTATTTGCCACGGCGACGCCCGTGTCAGGGCGGTGCTCTTGTCCGGCAGAGGAAGCAATTTCTGCGCGGGAGGGGACGTGCGCGCGTTCGCATCCAAGGGCGATGCGTTGACTTATTACATTCGCCAGGCGACGCACCATCTGCAGGCGGTCATCGGCCTGCTGATCAATTTGGAAGCTCCCGTCGTGGTGGCGGTCCAGGGATTCGCTGCCGGTGGCGGAGGCATGGGCCTGGTCTGCGCCGCCGACCTGGTGGTCGCCGCTCAGTCGGCCAAGTTTCTCGCCGGGGTGACCCGCGTCGGCATGGCGCCCGACGCGGGTTTGTCCGTCACGCTGCCGAGGCTCGTCGGGCCGCGCAAGGCTGCGGAGATGTTGCTGTTGAATACCACGGTCTCTGCGCCCGAGGCACTCACGCTCGGCCTCGTCAATCGCCTGGCTCCCGATGCGGAGCTTCCGGCGGCGGCAATGACCTGTGCGCAGGAGTTGGCACAGGGCGCGCCGCGTGCGCTGGCGGCGACGAAGCGCTTGCTTTGGGCCGGCATCGGGCTGGGCGTGGGCGCGGCAATGCCCGAAGAGAGCCGCACGGTCGCAGATCTGTGCCGCACCGAGGATGTGCGCGAAGGACTCGCGGCCGTCATCGAGAAGCGCCCGGCACATTTCGGCGGCCGCTGAGCAATGCCCGGGCAGCCCACACTTGCAGGCCGGCGCGCGTTCGTCACCGGAGGTTCGAAGGGCATCGGCGCCGCCATCGTTCGCCGCCTTGCCGCCGAGGGTGCGGTCGTCACGATGGTGGCGCACGACATGGCGACCGCCGAGGGCTTGGCGGAACGAGTGGGCGCAAAGGCGATTCGCCTCGACGTCACCGACTTGAGCGCGGCGCATCGCGCGGTAACCGAAAATGGTCCGTTCGATATTCTCATCAATAACGCGGGCATGGATCAGCACGCCTTCTTCACCAAAACGACGATGGAAGAATGGCGTTATCTGATCGGCGTGAATCTGGAAGCAGTCTTTGCCACGACGCATGCAGCGTTGCCGCCGATGCAGGCGGCGAAGTTCGGCCGGATCATCAACATCGCCTCCGAAGCCGGGCGGTTGGGCTCCAAAGGCGGTTCGGTGTATGCGGCGGCCAAGGGTGGCGTCATCGCATTTACCAAGTCGATCGCGCGGGAAAACGGGCGCATGGGTATAACGGCAAATGTCATCGCTCCGGGACCCGTCGATACGCCGCTGCTGCGCAAGGGTCTCGAGAGGGGCGGCGAGAAGCTGCTCGAGGCCATGAAGAATGCGACGCTGGTTCATCGGCTCGGGACCCCCGACGAAGTCGCGGCCGCGGTTGCTTTTCTCGCCTCCGATGAGGCCGGATTCATCACCGGAGAGACACTCGGCGTTTCCGGCGGAATGGGATGCGGTGCATGAGCGAAACGGGGGCCAAGGCAGGCATCGGCACCGCGGCATCTGTCGACGTTGCGATACAACGCGTGCGCCAGGTTTATGGCCGTTGGCGGCGCAATACGCCGGTCGCACAGATGCGTAACGACTGGGACGAACTCTTCTGGTCCGACGCCGTGCCGGCCGACACGCAGTATGCGCGGATTGCAGATCTCGAGGCACTGTGGATATTGGCGGACGCAGATTCCGGCCGAGTGCTGGTCTATCTTCACGGCGGTGGATTCAAAGTGGGATCCGTCCGTTCGCACCGCGACTTGATGGCGCGGATCTCGCGCGAGGCGGGGTGCAGGGTTCTGGGCGTTGATTATCGCCTGGCGCCGGAACATCGCTTCCCGGCGCCCGTTCAGGATGTAGTCGCGGTCTACGAATGCTTGCTGGCCGACGGCGTATTGCCGCGCCGCGTGGCGTTTGCGGGCGATTCGGCCGGCGCGGGCCTCGCTGCCTCCGCGCTATTGGCGCTTCGCGAGCGTGGCCGGGCGTTGCCGGCGGCGGTGGTGATGTTATCGGCATGGACCGATCTCACCGCGGAAAGCGAAAGTTACACGACGCGCGCCGCGCTCGATCCGATCCATCAGCGTCCAATGATCCTTGCCACCGCGAGCAACTATCTCGGCGATGCCGATCCTCGCCAGCCGATGGCGTCGCCGCTGTTCGGCGACCTGTCGGGTCTGCCGCCGCTTCTACTGCAGGTGGGCGGCCGCGAAACCGTGCTGGATGATTCCACGCGCTTCGCCGCCAAGGCGCGGGCAGCAGGCGTCGAGGTCGAGCTTGAAATATACGACGATATGATTCACGTCTTTCAGCAGTTTCCCGACCTTTTGCCGGAAGCACGGCAGGCGATTGCATCGATAGGCCGGTTTCTGTGTCGGATATGGAATGGTGAGGTCAAGGAGTGAAACGACATGCTGGGTAACGGACATGCTGGGAATTAACGGATATGCTGGGAATTAACGGATATGGGGCCTACGTGCCGCGTCTGCGCCTCAGCCGCGAGGCCGTGGTCCAGGCCAATGCGTGGTTTGCGCCACAGCTTGCCGGCAGAGCCAGCGGTACCCGCGCCATGGCCAATTGGGACGAGGACAGCGTTACCATGGCGGTGGCCGCTGCGCGCGACTGTCTCGGATCGGATGAGGACCGATCCCGCATTCGAGGCGTGCATCTGGCGTCCTGCACACTGCCGTTCGCGGAGCGGCTCAATGCCGGAATCGTCGGCGAAGCGCTTACTCTGAACGACACGGTGGATGCAATGGATATCGGCGGTTCGCAGCGTGCCGCGCTCTCGGCGCTGCACGCTGCGCTCATCAAGGCACGCTCCGGCGGCGACATCCTGTTGATTGCCGCCGACATGCGCAGGACCCGCGCGGCCAGCGTCCAGGAACTCGAATACGGTGACGCCGCGGCCGCGCTGCTGCTGGGCTGCGAGGGAGTCATCGCCGAGTACCTGGGAAACGGCACGGTATCCGTCGATTTCGTCGATCATTTCCGCCTCGCGGGCGAGGACGTCGATTATCAGTGGGAAGAGCGCTGGGTGCGTGATGAGGGCATCGGCAAGCTCGTGCCAAAGGCCATCGATGCGGCGCTCAAGGACGCCGGTGTGGCGGCCGGCGACGTCGATCATTTCATTTTTCCGAGCACCATTGCCAAAATCGATGCGCAACTCGCCAAGACATGCGGAATCAGGCCCGCCGCGGTGGCCGACAACCTTGCCGCCGAAGTGGGGGATAGCGGCGTGCCCCACGCGCTGCTGATGCTGTCGCGCGTGCTGGAAAGGGCCCGGCCGGGAGAATTGATCCTGGTGAGCCAATTTGGCAGCGGCGCCCAGGCTCTGATATTCCGCGTTACGGACGCCATCGACCGGTTCCGGCCGAAAACCGGGATATCGAGGTGGTTGGCGCGCGGCCGCGAAGAGACCCATTACACCAAGTTCCTGGCGTTTCGGAAACAGTTGGAGCTCGAGAAGGGCATGCGCGGCGAACAAGACAAAAAGACTGCGTTGACCACGCTGTATCGCCACAAGAGCGCGATTCTCGGCTTCGTCGGCGGCCGCTGCGAAGAAAGCGGCGACGTGTATTACCCGCCGACACGTCTGTCCTCCCACATGCACGGCGCACCTGCCTTGGACACGCAGCGGCCGTACAAGCTCGCGGAACGGCAGGCCACCGTGCTGAGCTGGTCGGCTGAGTATTTGTCTTATTACCCGGCACCTCCACAATTCTACGGTCAGATCGATTTCGACGGCGGTGGCCGGGTGCTGATGGAATTCACCGATCTTGCGCCGGGCGAGGTCGAAACCGGTACGCGCATGGAGATGGTGTTCCGCATCAAGGATCTCGACGAACGGCGTGGTTTCGTGCGCTATTTCTGGAAGGCCACTCCGGTGCGCGACGCCGCCACGTCGGTCTTGGAGTAATACATGGCAGCAGGCATCAAGGATAAGGTCGTGATTCTGGGAATGGGTTGCAGCCGCTTCGGCGAACGCTGGGACGCGAGCCCAGAGGATCTTATGATCGAGGCCTACACCGAGGCCATGGCGGATGCCGGCATCGGACCGGAGCAGCTCGATGCGGCGTGGTTCTCCACACATATGAGCGATGTCGGGACCGGCCGCGGCGGGTTGCCGATGAGCATTGCGCTGCGCCTGCCCAATATAGGCGTCACCCGGGTTGAGAATTTCTGTGCCGGAGGGTCCGAAACCGTGCGCGCCGCGGTGTATGCGGTCGCTGCGGGGGCTTGCGATATCGCCATCGCAGTCGGCGTGGAAAAGCTCAAGGACACGGGATACGGCGGTCTGCCGGTGGCTACCGTCGGTACTTACGTTCCGCAGTGGTACCCGAACGCGGTGGCACCTGCCAATTTCGCCCAGCTGGCCACTGCCTATCGGCACAAGCATAAGGTTGACGCCGCGCTGCTCAAGCGGGCTATTGCGCATGTCTCGGTCAAGAGTCACGACAACGGCGTGAAGAATCCGAAGGCGCATTTGCGCAAAGCGGTGACCGAGGAGCAGGTTTTGAATGCGCCCATCATCGCCGAGCCGCTGGGGCTGTTCGACTGCTGCGGCGTCTCCGACGGCGCGGCGGCCGCGATCGTAACGCGGCCGGATATTGCACGAAGCTTGGGCAAGCATGACTTGGTGTCCTTCAAGGCACTGCAGGTATCGACTTCCAACGGCTGGGAGATGCATTCCAATCAGTGGGACGGCAGTTATTTCCACACCGCCCGGATTGCCGCCAAACGCGCCTACCGGGAAGCCGGCATCGAGAGGCCGCGCGAGGAAGTCAGCATGCTCGAGGTGCACGATTGCTTCTCGGTCACCGAATTGGTGACGATGGAGGACTTGTTCCTGTCGCCGGAAGGCGGTGCCGTGAAAGATGTCATGGATGGCTTTTTCGACGCGGACGGCAGCATCCCGTGCCAGATCGACGGCGGACTCAAATGTTTCGGTCATCCGATCGGCGCCAGCGGCATCCGGATGCTGTACGAGATGTACCTTCAGCTGCAGGGCCGCGCCGGGCCGCGCCAGCTCAAGGACCCGCGCATCGGGCTCACCCATAATCTCGGCGGCCAGCCACCGCAAAACGTGTGTTCCGTATCGATAGTCGGCAGGCTGAATTCTTGAGGCATGCGTTCATTCAGCAAATTGCTCGTCGATCAACCGGCGCCCCTGGTGCTGCGACTGCTCATAAACCGTACCGATAAGCGCAACGCCATCGACTACGAAGTTCGCCAGCAGCTTACCGAGGCGCTGACCGCATTGTCTGCGGACGCCGGCACGCGCGCGCTCGTTCTGGGCGGTGCTGGCGGGCATTTTTCCGCCGGGGGCGACTTGCCGAGTATGGCCGGGCTCTCCGAGGCGCACGCGCGCGAGCGAATGCAGCATATTGCTCGCCTGTGCCGCCTGGTCTGGACGCTCCGCATTCCGGTGGTGACCGCCATGGAGGGCGTCAGCGCCGGCGGCTGCATCGGCCTGGCATTGCTCGGCGATCATATCGTGGTCGGAGAGAGCACCAGAATTCTGTTTCCATTCATGAAGCTGGGATTGGTGCCCGACTGGGGTACTCTCTATACCCTGCCGCGCCGTGTCGGCCTGCCCGAGACGCGCCGCTTTCTGACCTTGGGGGCGGTGGTTTCGGCAGCCGAGGCGCGGCGCGTGTCCCTGGCCGACGAACTCGTCGCCGATGCCGACGTGATGCCGACCGCGGTGCGCCGCGCCGCCGAGCTGGCATCGCTGCCGGGCAATGCGTTCGCCCGCATGAAGTGGCGGCTGAATCACCGCTCGCCGACTTTCGACGAAGAGATGCAGCGCGAGGAAGAGGATCAGGCCGCGCTGCTTCGCAGCGCGGATTTCCTCGAGGGTTATGCCGCTTTCAAGGAGAGTCGCGATCCCGATTTCATCCGCAGTGGAGCCGACGGCAAGTGAGTACGCCGCCTATGCACGCATACAATCGGACGATTGGCGTCGTCGGCGGCGGGACCATGGGCCGCGGCATCGTGCAGTTGTTCGCCCAGGCGGGCCATCGGGTGCTGTGCTACGACATCGCAGCGGACGCTGCGCAGAAAGCCGCAGACTTCGTCATCGGTTTGATCCGGCGCAGCGCCGAGAAGGGCCGGATCACCGCGGCCGAAGCGCAGGCAAGCATCGGGCGGATCGGAGTCTGTGAAGCGCTTAGCGAGCTTGCAGCGTGCGATGTCGTGATAGAGGCGGTCGTCGAGGATCTCGCCGTCAAAATCGATCTGTTCCGAGCGCTCGAGAACATCATGGCCGAATCCGCGATCTTGGCCAGCAATACGTCGTCGCTGGTGATCTCGGAAATTGCGGCGGGATGCCGGCGTCCCGAACGCGTCGCAGGACTGCACTTTTTCAACCCGGTGCCGTTGATGAAGGTGGCCGAAGTGGTGCCCGGCGCTCGTACCAGTACGGCAACCGTAGAGTCGCTGGGAACGCTGGTGGCGCAGGCCGGACACCGTGCCGTCGTTGCCGCCGACCAACCCGGCTTTCTGGTCAATCACGCAGGTCGCGGCTTCTACACGGAAGCGCTGCGTGTCCTGGAGGAGGGCGTCGCCGACGTGCCCGAGATCGATGCCCTGTTGCGCGCCGCTGCCGGCTTTCGCATGGGTCCTTTCGAATTGCTCGATCTGACGGGACTCGATGTGTCCGGCAAGGTGATGACCTCGATCTATGAGCAATTCCAGCACGAGCCGCGATTTCGGCCGTCATCGCTGGTACCGCCGCGCATTGCCGCGGGGTTGCTCGGCCGCAAGAGCGGTCAAGGCTGGTACCGGTATGAGGGCGAGCGCAAGCAGGAGCCGGTACCTCTCGCAGCTCCGCCGCCGCGTTCCGGAATGCGTGTCTGGATCGATCCCGCGGCCGACGAGCATGCTGCCATCCAGGGGCTTGCACGCCGCTCAAACGCCGAGCTCTGTGATGCCGCCGATGGCGCCGAACTGCTGATCGTGCAGTTCTGGGGCCAGGACGCCACCGGGTACTGCGTGGAACACGGCCTCGACGCACGCCGCTGCGTGGCGGTCGATCCGTTGCCCGGCCTGTCGCGCCACCGCACATTGATGCTCACGCCCGTGATCATGCCGGAAACACGCGACGCAGCAGTGGCTTTGCTTGCCGGGGATGGCGCGCCGGTCACCGTGATCAACGACAGTCCAGGTTTCGTCGTGCAGCGCGTTCTGGCCACCATCGTCAATATCGCCGCCAACATTGCGCAGCGTGGTATCGCATCGGTTCTCGACATCGAGGATGCGGTGAAGTTGGGTTTGGGGTACCCGCACGGTCCGCTGGCGTGGGGCGATCGGATCGGCGGATCGCGTGTGCTCGCGATTCTCCAGAAAATTCGGGCCCGCACCGGAGATCCGCGCTATCGACCGAGCCCGTGGCTGTCCCGGCGTGCGGAGCTCGGGATATCCCTGTTGACGCCCGACGTGGCGCGCCGCCCATGACCACGATGACGTCCACGCCATGACTTCCTCGAGCCATCATTCCCGGCAAGCGTCACTGGCACTGGCGGCGCTGCGCAGATTCTTCGCGAGCGAGACGCTGGCTCTGGCACAGTCTTGTGCTGTCGACAATACGCTCGATCCGCAGCGCCTGGATCAGGAGCAGCTACCGAGCTACGAACTCGCGCTCGCGAGCGGGGAGTTGCTGGCGGCCGAGACGATGCTCGCGCACTCATCGGCGACGGCTTCGGAGCTGGATCTGCGTCTCGCCCTGACTTTCGCCGCCGAGGCGATCGGGACGGTTGCCGAGCGGCTGCAGACGATCGGGTTGGACTTGGACCTCGACGTTGCGCCGCTGCAGTCTCTTCTCTCGAGCGACGAGGTTCGCGATTTGCGCAAGGCCGCTCTCGGCGGTCATGCACTCGATACCACCGGCCGCTTGCTCGTTGAGACGGATGCGGAGATTGGCCAGGTCGCGCTGAGCGAGGAGCTGTTGATGGCGCAGGCCGAGTTCCGCCGTCTCGCGGTCGAGGTGGTCGCGCCGCGCGCCGAGGAGATTCATCGCCGCGATTTGACCGTACCCGAGGAGTTGCTGGCGCCGCTGCGCGCGATGGGCGTGTTCGGACTCGCGATTCCGGAACGATTCGGCGGCAGCGCGCCCGATGATCGCGACGACAACCTCATGATGATAGTCGTGACGGAGGCACTGTCCGAGGTTTCGCTGGCAGCAGCGGGGAGTCTCATCACGCGGCCGGAAATCCTATCCCGTGCGCTATTGACCGGCGGCACCGAACGGCAAAAGGCGCACTGGCTGCCGAAGATCGCGGGCGGCGATCCGCTTTGCGCCATCGCCATCACCGAGCCGGACTATGGCTCCGACGTTGCCGGCTTGCAATTGAAGGGCATACGCTGCGAGGGCGGCTGGCTGCTGAACGGTGCCAAGAGCTGGTGCACGTTTGCCGGCAAGGCCGGCGTGATCATGGTGGTGGCCCGCACCGACGCGGACCGCACGTTGGGTCATCGGGGCCTGTCGATACTGCTGGTGGAGAAACCTTCTTACGACGGCCACGCTTTCACGTATCGACAGCAAGAAGGGGGTCGTCTGGTCGGCAAGGCCATCCCCACGATCGGCTACCGGGGCATGCACTCTTTTGATCTGTCGTTCGAGAATTTCTTCGTGCCCGACGCCAACGTCATCGGCGGTGAGGCGGGTCTCGGCAGGGGCTTCTATTTCACGATGGCAGGCATGATGGGCGGCCGCATGCAGACCGCCGCACGTGCGTGCGGTATCATGCGGGCGGCGGTCTTGGCGGCGATACGCTACGCCGCGGATCGCAAGATCTTCGGCGCCCCGCTCGCGCAGTATGCATTGACTCGTGCGAAACTCGCCCGCATGGC
>Ga0116129_1001476_pt1 | contig 12941 bp, 12 predicted proteins | sample June2015DPH_17_2_FD_89732 | JGI IMG/M metagenome (GOLD analysis project Ga0116129, IMG submission 89732) | Peatland microbial communities from SPRUCE experiment site at the Marcell Experimental Forest, Minnesota, USA - June2015DPH_17_10 | ecosystem: Environmental > Terrestrial > Soil > Wetlands...
GCCGCGTCCGCCGCCGAGATCAAAAAAAGCACGCCGATGAACAGCAGCGAAATCATCATCGTCGCGGGCACAATCGCGACCATCAGGGCGAACGGCAAAACGATCACCGCCACCCAGAACAACAATCTGGAGGTGGGAACAATCATCGCGGCACGGCAATCTGCTGGAGAATTTGCTGGATCACTTCGGCGACGGTCAGCCCTTCGATCTCAAATTCCGGGCGCAAAATCAAACGATGTTCCAAAACCGGCGGCGCCATGCCTTTCACGTCGTCGGGGGTCACGAAGTCGCGGCCGGACATCGCGGCATAGGCGCGGGCCGCCATGATGAGGGATTGCGTGGCGCGCGGGCCGGCGCCGACCAGGATGCTTTCATGCGTGCGCGTGGCGCGGACGATGTCCACGAGATAAGCCACGAGCTCGTCGCGGATGACGATGGCCGCCAGCCCTTCGCGCAAGGCCGCGAGGTCTTCGGGTTTGATCACGGGCTGGACGACGTTTTGCGCCAGTAATTTTTCCGGCGCGTCTTTGGTCATGGTCCGCTGCGCGAGAGCCAGTTCCTCGGCCCGATCGGGCGCGCTCATCGTGATTTTCAGCATGAACCGGTCTTTCTGCGCCTCGGGCAACGGATAGGTTCCTTCGTATTCAATCGGGTTTTGCGTCGCAAAAACCGTGAAGCTCGCCGGCAACAGATGCGTGTCGCGATCAATCGTGACGACGCGTTCCTGCATGGCCTGCAACAGGGCCGACTGCGTTTTGGCCGGTGCCCGGTTGATTTCGTCGGCGAGCAAAAAGGAGGTGAAGACCGGGCCTTTGATGAGCGAGAACTCGTTGCGTTGCAGGTTGAACACGTTGGTGCCCGTGATGTCAGCGGGCATGAGGTCGGGGGTGAATTGAATGCGCGCGAAATCCGTGCCGAGCACATGCGCTAGGGTGCGCACGAGCAGCGTTTTGGCCACGCCCGGTACGCCTTCGATGAGCGCATGCTGGCCGGTGAAAATGGCAATGAGCGCTTTTTCGATGACATCATGCTGGCCGATGATGACCTTGCCGGTTTCGTGCCGGGCTTGGGCGAGAACTTCTTTGAGGCGTTCGGTATTCATAATTTTTGTTTTTGGCTGCCAAGAATCTTGGAAATATTCACGTATGCGGAGACGGGATCACGGCCTTTGCCCGCCGCCGCGTTTTCAGAATTGAAGACCGCCTCGGCCTGCTGGAATCGGGCCGTGGAAAACCGGGCCGCCGCGCCGGATTTTTTCCACGCCGTAAAGCAGGCCGCCAACAGGTCGCGCGGCGCGATGCTGCGGCGCAGCAAATTCACAAACCCGGACGCCGAGTCTTTTCCGGTGACGAAACGCTGCTCCTCCTCGTCTTCGGGCGGCGGCACGAGACTGGTGGAATTCTTCCAGATGAAAAGCCCCGCGAGCAGGATGAATCCCGCCATCAGCCCTTGCAAACGATACTGGCGCATCAAGGTCGCGACGCCGCCGGTGTCCACGATGCCAAAATGCGACTCGTCAAAAACCACATTGCTGTCCGGGCCGATGAGCCACGCGAGCAGATCGGCGTGCCGGTCTTTTTCCATCGCCTCGTTGCTGGCAAAATAAGAATCCGTGGCCAGCACGACCGAGCCGTGGGCGAAATGCCGTTCCATGACCACGGCATCTTTGCCGCGCATATAAATCGGCTGCCACACTTGATCCCAACGGGTGAAGACCGTTGCGCTGTGCCAGTCTAGTTTCCCGGGCAACAGCAGGTTGGTGGCGTTGACGACTTGCACGGGGGAGTAGCTGTCGCCGTCCGACGCGAGTTTTTTAAAATCAACGTGGAAATTCCACTTGTCGGCCAGTGAGGTGTAGGCATCTTCGCCCGGGAAGGCATTCTTTTTTTTGTGCGACTTGGGTGTCGCCATTTTTCCGGACTTCCCGTTGCCGGAGGCGGATTCATTGCCGTCGTGGGGGGACCTTCCAGTTTCCGGGGAAAAGGCGATGACGAGGCGGTTGCCACGGGCGAGAAAATCTTCAATTTCATGGACTGAATCGTCCGGCAACCAGTCGAAATCATCAAATGACCCGGCGAATTGCAGATAAACCGTGCGCGGTTCGGTGGGCAACTGGTCGGAATCGCTGAAATCACGGCGAACGGAAAGGCCGGGAATTTTCCCAAGGCTTTCGTAAAACGCCATCGTGCCCAGCGGGTCGGCCCGCAGGGACGAATATGCCGGATAAACATCACCCGTCGCGAAGCGCAATTCAAACAATTGCACCAAACCAAAGACGAACAGCGCCGCGCAACCAAACAGGATGACGATGGGGATATGTTTGCTCATCCGGCAGCCTTGATTTTTTCGACATTGGCGGTGAATTGAGTCACCACCTCTCGGTCGGCGGCATGCGTGCCATACCAGATCCGTTCGAATATGAACAAATTGTCGTCGAAAACGGAAAGCAAATGCGGAAACGCATGGGCGCGGCGGCGCAACTCGCGTTCGTAATCACGATTGGATTTGAAGCGCGCAATGCGGATCAGGTTTCTCGCGGCGAGATGCGCCAGGCTCGCCAGATACAATGCGCGCAACGCGAGCCGGAATTCACCGCGCTCCAGCAATTCGCGCGCAAGTTGCATCCAGCCGTCTTCCGGCAATTGATCGGCGCGGACGTTTTCATCGGCGATGTCCGGCACAGGCTGGATCGCTTCGCTGGCGGTGACGGCCGTTTTCTGCCGGCCCTGCCAGACACGGTATAGAAAAACGGCGAGCGCCGCCAGTGCGCCTGCCACCAGCACGTAAATAAAAATTTGCAGCGCCATGATCCAGCCGTAGCCAGAGGATGCCCGAGATGATGAAGATACCGGGTGATGATCGGGGAAAAGTTTTTTCATCAAGGCATCCAACCAATCGAGAATGGCGCGCGCCCATTCGCGCAGCATGGCCCCGACCTTGTCAAAGAAACGTTCGAAGATGCCCGCCTTGGAGCCATCGTCAACGGCTTGTTCGCGTGGCATCCGCCAGGTGTATTTGCGTTCCTGAATGGTCTGGCCGATGGCCTGGTTCAAATCCGCCGGCGCGACTTGTGCCGGGACGGTGGGGGCGTCCGCTGCCTTCGCCGTTGAAACCCCGGCCGATGCAAAAAAGATGGCGAGCAGCAATGCGAGCTTTTGCGCGGGAAGGGCGAACGGTTTCAGTTCCGCCTTCAAGTCCTCGCCGGATTGCAATGATTCACCGTAGAAACAGCGTAGGACATAAAGCGTTTTTAAAATCGGGTCCACGCACAGGTAAGTCAAAGCGATCATGCCGGCGAAAAAAGTCGTATTGAGCATGCTATAGGGACTTTCGGTGAAAACGGAATTGATCCCGAAAAGCATCTTGGCCAGTTGCGGCAGCAGGTAACCGACGCTCGCCCAATTCAGAAAGACATAAAAGCCGAAGGCAAAGGTGATGAGCAGGGCCAGGATGTTTTGCCTCGGCCAGAGCTTGGCCTGCTGCCAGGATTTTTTGGCGAGTTGCGCGACGGAACCGCCGTCGGATAGCGCGGTGGCATTTTGAAAAAAGCCGTAAACCCACGCGAACGGGATCAGCGGCAGCAAGGCCAGGGGAATCAGAAACAGGCCAAGGGGTTGCAAAATGGTTTGGGCCAGCGCCACCCGTGAGCAGTGGTGAAAATTCAGCGGGGGCGGTGGCTCGGCGGCGAGCCGGGCGCGCAGGTTGCGGGCAAAAATGGCCTGCCAGAATTTCATCCACAGAAACAGGAGGGCCAATCCCAGCGCCGCGCCGGCAAGATGCTGCGGCGCAAATGGGCTGCGGCTCATGTCCGCCCAGAAATACAGCAACCCCAGTACAAACGGAATCGCGCCAAGATAATAAGCCGCGAGCGTCGCGGCCGGCGCGGTGCGCAGCAAATGCGTGGCTTCCTCGATGAGATCGAAGGCGCCTTTGCCCTGTCGTCGTTTCGTTGGTTTCATTGTTGGTAAACCCAGTTGACGTGCCACAGAGTTCCTTCGTGGAACTGTGCGGGAATTTTCAACAGGCTTTCACCGATCAAAAAAAAGAAAAACCAGGCGATCAAAATCCCCAGCGCGCACTGCGCCACGCGCAGTATTTTAAGGAAGGCCGGCGATTGCGTGAGCGGCGACCGGGTCAATTTTTTCAGGCAGGCGGCGCACAGCACCCGGTCATCATGCTCGGTGATGCACTCGCGGCAGAAGAATTGCGTGCATTCCGGGCAACGCGCCACCGCCTCGCGCCCGGCGTGATTGAAACAGCGTTGTTGGACGAGCAAAGGCATGGCGGGTGATGCTTATTGAAGCGTGGGCGTAATGCCGGATTCGTCCGCACCGGGGACCGCCTCGCTGACTGCCGGCTCGGCCTCCGGCTGCCGCATCAATTCGGCGATGGTTTGCGGCGATAGTTCTCCTCCCTGTGCGGCGGCAATGAGCGGGCGGATTTTGGCCATGATTTTTCGCGTTTTGCGGAGGCGGCGGAGCGAGGGCAATTCCTCGATCTGAACCGCCGTGCGCAAATAACATTTACAGGTTGCGCCCAAAAAGAAATTGGTCAGCAGAAACATCACCAACAGGGCAATGAGGCCCGTAAAAAAAAACAAACCAGCCTCATCATTGCTGTCCCAACTGGACGGCCAACCCGGTGGTTTGGTGGCCACCGCCAGCGCCAAGGCAATAAAAACGGCCATGCCCCAGATGAAATTCCAGATTTGCCAGTTTCCTGTCTTTTGAATCGTGATCGCCTGGATGTCGTGAAAATAAAAGCGTTTATAACTTTCAGTATAGCCGTTGGAATCCACGCTCAGAAGATGATCCGTGCCGAGCCACAAGCTTCCATTTGAAGTGCGCACGGCGGCAAACCTTGTCCGGGCCCGGGGACGTGTCAGACGCTGGTATTCGATTTGAGCCATGGCATTAATGGTGGGCACGGGTGGCAAGGACGACAAATAAAATTCCCCAGCCGGTGATTTGCAACAGCGCCAGGAAGATCGCGATTACGAAACGGACTTTGGTCCGGCGCACAATGCTCGATGGAGATTTCCAATGACGGATGGCGATGAATAAGGCCATCGGTGCAGTGATGAGGGTGAAATAAAAAATAATCAGGGGGGCAACAGCGAGCGACAGGGCGATGTTGTCATAGAGCGTGCGCTGATTCTCGAGGCTCTTGATTTTACCCTTGGTTTTTCCGGCTTCAAGGCAAGCCGGGCAAAAATGCTGGTTGTTAAGTTCACAATCACACAAGGCGCATAGAAAACGCCCACAACCGTCGCAAGGCCGCACGGCTTTTTTTTGCGGGTGATAGAAACAGCTGGACTCGCCCTCGATGAGGATGGTTTCGCCACTTTGACCGCGACTGATTTTGCGAAACAACGCAGGGAAAATTTCGACTTGCAGCGGCACGGCACATGCCGGACAAGGTTGTAACTCCGGCTGGTTGAAAATTCCCTCAACCAGCCACGCGCGGCATTTGGGGCATTGCACCAGCAGGTTCATGGCTATTTGCCGCTATGGACCACGCGCGTATTGCAAATATGATCGTGCAACGCGCGTCTCTGAGGTTTATCGAAAGCCACCATGATGTAACCGATGTAACAAATCATTCCGCTGAGCATTTCGGCAAAGAAACGTCCGGCGGCGCGGCCATAGCTGATTTTACCGCCTTCGCTGGTGACAACCTTCAGTTTGCAGGCCATCTTGCCCGGCGTCGCCCCGTATTTGCCCAGGAAGAAAATTTGGTACACCATATTGGCGAAAAGCATGGCCGCTTGAAGTAAGAACGGCAAAATACCCAAATCCGGCTGCCCGTTGCGAGTGCGCGCACTGGTCATCATAGGCAATAAAAACGCTATATATACGACCATCAGCGGTATGCCGATGATCAGGCCATCTATGAATTTGGCGCCAAAACGGACCCCAAAACCTGCGTAGTTCAATTCACCCGCCGCCAGGACCGGTGCTCCCTCGGAAAGCTTCTGCATGAAAACCGGTTTGCAACCGGCGCAGATACGCGCGTTGCCGTGGCGGATCATTTCGTCAATCGGAAACATTTGGCCGCACTCGGCGCACACGGCTTCGGCCTTTGGACCCGTTTCCGAGGCTGCCGCGGAAACCAGCGGGGGCACGCCTCCATCGGCGGGTGCCGAACCGGAAGGTTTTAAATCTGATTGAACCCGGTTGAATGGCAGCCATTCCGCCATGCCTTCGTGCCAGACGAGTGTGTTGGCATTGATTTTTCCGGCGCGCAACAAGGCGGCCATTTGATCGTCATTCGCCGGCCCGGTTTGTTGTCCTTGTTCAACGTAGAACCAGTTCATAGTCAGGTTGGGAAATGTGTTGTGGTTGACACTGATCTGCTGGAATCAAACTGCACTGAGATTGACAGAATAAATGCACCAATGGCAAAATAAATCGGCTGTTTGTTCAAAATGTAACCCGCCAGTTTCCGATGGCTTGCCAGGCTGCCAGCCATGCCAGGAAACAAGGCCTTGATAACGCCCTGGTGGGATTACATCTTTTAAAATCACCCATTGCCAGCCGGCCATAACGGGTTAGTGTAGGTCATGAAGACAAATCGAACTCTTTGGACCTTTCGTTTGCTGGCATTAAGTGTCAGCCTGCTTATATCAGCCATGGGTTGTGCCACGCATACGGCGCGATCCTACAACCAGGATTTCGGCCAGTCCCTGCCGACTGACCCCAAGTATTTCATCGAGAATGAGGATGACAATCATTTCAAGCTGACCCTTCATCAAGGATCAACTGAGCAGGGGCCCCAACGTGTGATTGACATGAAAAATGCGGCTCCCGTCATTGCAGATACCGAAGCCAAACGCCGGGGATGGCAGAATTGGCAGCTCGATTATATTCAAGAGCGGAATCAGGGCTGGATGCATGTGCTCATTGCCGAGGTCACGCGCAAAAACCCGGCCGAAATGTCACCAGATCGTCCTGCTGGCAATCCATAGTCCTGGCTGGTAGTGGCGTCCTTTGTGTCTGACTCCCTCTCCCCGCCAAACGGGGAAGAGGGCTGGGGTGAGGGGCAAACTTAACTGTACCACTACCACTGACTCTGCTTCAGAAAGGAAGCGAACCCTTCGGGATCAACCCTTCGGGTCAACTTTTCGCGAGCACTTTTTCAAGTAACTGGTTCAGGCGGGCGAGCATCGCCCGCGGATCTTCGAGTTGACCGGCGGCTACGCGGGCATTATCGAGGATTTGTTCGGCCACGGTGGTTGCCAGGCCGGTGTCCTTTTGCCGCATCGCGTCGAGCTGCGAGATGATCGGGTGCGCGGGATTGATCTCAAAATCATGTTTGGCGGCGGGCAGTTCCGGCCCATCCTGTTTCATGGCTTTCATCATGCGCCGCATGTTCGCGGTCATGAATTTGTCGGCATCCACGATCACGGCGGGGCTTTCCACCAGGCGTTGGGAAACGCGCACTTCACCGACTTTGTCACCGAGGATTTCCTTGAGCCATTTGGCGAGATCTTTGGCGGCGTCTTCAGACAGGGCGGCATCTTTTTTGGCGCTTAGATTCAGGTCGGCCTTTTCGGCGAGGCGCAGCGGCTTGCCCTCAAATTCGCGCAGATGTTCGATGACGAACTCGTCCCACGGATCGTAAAGGAACAACACTTCCCATTTGCGCTCGCGGAATACCTCGAAATATGGGCTGGCTTCCGCCGCCGCCCGGTTGGCGGCCAGCAGGCAATAGATTTCTTTCTGGTCGGATGGCATGCGCTTTACGTAATCCGCCAGCGAGGTGAGTTTGCCAGCGTCGAGCGTGGGCGATTCGTAGCGCAGCAGTTTGCCCAGCGCTTCCTTGTGCGTGAAGTCAGTGACAATCCCTTCCTTCAGGAAGCGTTGATATTCACCGTAAAATTTTTCATAAGCTGCAACTTCTTTCTCCGACTGTTCTTCGAGGAATTTCAGAAACCGGCTGGTCAGCACCTTGTTCAATTTCTGCATCAACGACGTATCCTGCATCGTCTCGCGGGAGATGTTGAGCGGCAAATCTTCGCTGTCCACCACGCCTTTGAGAAAGCGCAGCCATTCCGGGAACAATCCCTTGGCCTTGGCCTGGATCAGAATCTTGCGACAATACAAATTCACCTCGGATTCAATCCGTCCCATGCCGAGCGTTTCAAAGTTTCGCTGGGGCACAAAGAGCAACGCCTGGATCGCCAGCGGGGCGTCGGCGGAGAAATGCAGGCGGAATAGCGGCTTATCATGGTCATGGCCGACGAACGTGTAGAATTCGTTGTATTCCTCTTCCTTGATCTCGTTTTTATTCCGCGCCCAGATGGCTTGAACGGTGTTGAGCCGGCGGCCGTTCAATTCAATCGGGACGGGCACAAAACTGGAATAGCGTTCGATGATCCGTTCGATGTTGTTTTCCTGGGCAAATTCCTTCGCGTCATCCTTGAGTTCCAGGGTGATTTTTGTGCCGCGCGGCAAATCGGCGGCGGGGGCAAGCTCGTAGCCGCCCATGCCCTCGCTCGTCCATTGCCAGCCGGTTTCTTCCGGGGCGAAGGAACGGCTCAACACGGTTACACGCTTCGCCACCATGAACGCCGAATAAAATCCCACCCCGAACTGCCCGATCAGGCCCACGTCCGGCTTTTTATCCTCGGTGATCTGCTTGAGAAACGCCTTGGTGCCGGAGTGCGCAATCGTGCCGAGATTTTCCACCAGTTCACCGTGCGTCATGCCGAGGCCGGTATCGGTGATGGTGATGGTGCCCTCCTTGTCGTCCGTAGTGATCGAAATCAGGGGTGCCACGTCCGGCTGGTAAACGGGCTTGCCAGCTGACTGGCTGAAACGCAGTTTCTCGCACGCGTCCACCGCGTTGGAAATCAGTTCGCGCACAAAGATTTCTTTGTCGGTATAAAGGGAATGGATGACGATATTCAGCAGTTGCTGAATCTCCGCCTGAAAATGATGTGTCTCAGTCTGGCTCATAGGGGCTATTTCCTTAATCAACTATGCCGCTGACGTCAAGCCGGTACCGGCGCGGGCAGCGACCCGATTAAGCTTGAGAGCAGGATTAAGATTCGGACCGGACCCGTCCCGGGCCTGTCTCGACACCTCCACCGGAAATGGGTAGTTTGTTTTCATGCGCGAAACATCTTTGAATTTCCTGCGGACGTTGGTCGATACGCCGAGTCCGACCGGTCAAGAAGTCATGGGGCAACGGGTCTGGCTGGATTACGTAAAACCATTCGCCGATGAAACTTTTTCCGATGCTTACGGCAATTGCGTCGCCGTGCTCAACAAGGGCGGTTCCCCGCGGTTGATGCTTGCCGCCCATGCCGATGAGATCGCCATGACGGTGAATTATATCAGCGATGACGGTTACCTTTATGTGTTGCAGAGGGGCGGCGTGGATGCCGCGATCATGAAGGCGCAACGCGTCAACATCCATTCAACCCGTCCCGGTGTGAAAACGGTGAAAGGTGTCATCGGCAATGTGCCGCCGCATCTCAGCCGTGAAGCCAAGGAACCAAGGGTGACCAAGATGCATGATCTTTACATCGACATCGGGGCGAAGAACCGTAAGGAAGCCGCCAGCCTGGTGCAGATCGGGGATCTGATCACCCTGGATGCCCATTTCGATTTTCTGCGCAACGACCTCGTGGTCGCCCGCGCGTTTGATAATCGTATCGGCACTTTTGCGGTGGCCGAGGCGCTGAGATTGTTGAAAGAAACGAAGGGCCAAACGAAGAACCGTTTACAGCCGGAAGTGTGCGTGGTCTCCAACGTGCAGGAAGAAGTCGGCTTGATGGGAGTGCGACAGATCGCCTATGCCCTTCATCCGGACGCGGCGCTCATCGTGGACGTGACCCACGCGACGGATTATCCGGCCGTCATGAAAACGCACCATGGCGATGTAAAAATCGGCAGCGGTCCCGTGATCACCCACGGTGGTTGTAATCATTCCAGCATGGTGACGCGGCTGGAAGCCGTGGCCAAAGCCAAAAAAATCCCGCTGCAACACAAGGCGATGGGGACGACCGGCGGGACGGACACCGACGCGATATTCTGGACGCGGGGCGGCATTGCCAGCGCCCTGGTCAGCCTGCCCAACCGTTACATGCACTCGCCGGTGGAGGTGGTGAGTTTGAAAGACCTTGAGTTGATCCCTCAATTATTGGCGGCATTCGCGTTGTCCCTCAAAAAAGGAGAGCAATTCAAAGTTGTGATTTAATACAACTGATCTGAATAGTTCTGGCCATGAACATCTGTGTTCGTCTGTCCATCCGTGGTTGCTGTTGAATCATTGGCCGGAAGCGATGACGACTTTTCCGAAGTGCGAACCATTTTGCAAATGGCGATAAGCGGCGGCGGCATCGGCGAAAGGAAATACGCGGTCAATGACCGGCTGCATTTTATTCAGGGCGAGGGCGCGATTCAGTGCTTCAAACATCGCGCGGCTGCCGACAAAAATCCCGTTGATGGTCGCGAGCCTGCCCAAAATTTCACGCAATGGCACGTCACTGGTGAAACCACTCACACCGCCAACCACATGCACCTGTCCGTTGACGCCCAGCGAACGCAATGATTTGGGAAATGTGTTGGTGCCGCCGACTTCCACCACGTGATCCGCCCCGGCCTTGTGGGTGAGCCGAAAAACTTCCTCATCCCAATCCGGGGTCGTGCGGTAATTGATGGTTTCATCCGCGCCGAGGGCTTTGGCGCGCGCCAGTTTTTCGTCGCTGCTGGAGGTGATGATGGTCCGGGCGCCGTGCATTTTGGCAATTTGCAGGGCGAAGATGGAGACGCCGCCGGTGCCGAGCAGTAAAACTGTTTGATCCGCAGCGATGTTCCCGCGCGCGACCAGCGCGTGCCAGGCCGTCACGCCCGCGCAAGGCAGCGTGGCGGCGGCTTCAAAACTCAGATGCGGCGGTATGGCGACCACGCCGTCTTCGGAAAGCACGACAAATTCGGCGAGCATTCCACCCAAGGCACCGCCCAGCGCCGTGCCCATAATCTCGCGTCGAAAAGCGCCGCTGGGCCAGCCTTGAAAAAAACTGCCCGCGACGCGGTCGCCGGTTTTCCAGCGCGACACACCATCACCGACGGCGGCGATTTCGCCCGCGCCGTCCGACAACGGCACGAGCGGCAAATTGACTTTGCCGTAACGGCCATCGGCGATCATCAGGTCGCGGTAATTGAGGGCATTCGCACGGACACGCACCAGCACCTGGCCGTGGCCGGGTTTCGGTTCCGGGAGTTCCACCAGCCGCAATGAGTCTGGCCCGGTCTGGCCATGAAGTTGAAATGCTTTCATTTATTGAAAGCTACCATAACCCCCCGCTCTTTTTGTTTCAAGCGCGTGCCCGGAGAAATGATTTAACAAGGAAAGCCGGAAGGAAAATTGGGGCCGGAAATTGACAAACACCATTTCAAAGGCAGGTTCAGGTGATTATGAATCTTCAACTTGAAAGTAAACTCGCGCTGGTTTCCGGCTCAACGAAAGGCATCGGCTTTGCCATTGCGGTTTCGCTCGCGCGGGAAGGCGCGCGTGTCATCGTCAATGGCCGGGCGGAAAAATCCGTGGCTGAAGCCGTGGCAAAAATCCGCACCGCCGTTCCCACCGCCAAACTGGAAGCTTTTTCCGGCGATTTGTCCGACGCGAAAACCACGGAAACGCTCGTCAAAAAATTTTCTGCCGTGGACATTCTCGTCAATAACCTCGGCATTTTTGAACCGAAGCCGTTTGATGACATTCCCGATGAAGACTGGCGGCGCTTTTTTGAAGTGAATGTCCTGAGTGGCGTCCGGTTGAGCCGCGCGTATTTTTCCGGCATGAAACAGCGCAATTGGGGGCGCATCGTTTTCATCAGCAGCGAAAGCGCATTGCAAATCCCGGCGGAAATGGTGCATTACGGCATGACGAAAACGGCGCAGATCGCCGTGGCCCGCGGCCTCGCCGAACTCTCCGCCGGCACGGGCGTGACGGTGAATTCCATTCTGCCCGGCCCGACGCGTTCGGACGGCGTGGACGAATTCGTCAAACAGTTGAGTGGCGGCAAACCCTTCGCCGAATTTGAAAAGGAATTTTTTGAAAAGATCCGCCCGACTTCGTTGCTCAAGCGGTTTGCGACCACCGAGGAAGTCGCCAGCCTGGTGACTTATGTTTGCAGCCCGCTGGCGTCGGCGACGAACGGCGCGGCCTTGCGCGTGGATGGCGGCGTCGTGAAATCGGCGTTTTAATCGGGGATGGCCCGCCGGATTTATCCCCCGTTTGCCGTGGTTCGCGGTTGAAATCAATCGGACTTTCGCGCATCGTCATCAGGTGAGCCATCTTGCCCGAGCCAGAGAAGTTTTCGACATCGAACTCGCCGCGCTCAAAAAAGTGCGCGCGCAACTCGATGCCGCATTTGACGCCGCCGTGGATACCATCGTCGAGGCGTTGAAACGGCGCGGGAAAATCGTCATCGTCGGCATCGGTAAATCGGGCAATGTCGGCAGTAAAATCGCCGCGACTCTGACCAGCACCGGTTCCACGGCCGTTGTTTTGAACAGCGTGGATGCGCTGCACGGCGACGTAGGCATCATCAATGACGGGGACGTCGTCCTCGCGCTGAGTTACTCCGGCGAATCTGAGGAACTACTGAACCTGCTGCCCGCGTTGAAACGGTTTTCCGTCAAAATCATTACACTCACCGGCAACCTGAAATCGTCACTCGCCCGGCACAGCGACCTTTCGCTGAACGTCAAGGTTCCGAAAGAAGCATGTCCGTTCAATCTCGCGCCGACCAGCAGCACGACTGCGATGCTGGTGATGGGCGATGCGCTGGCCATGACCATTTTGCAGGCGCGCGGTTTCAAGCAGAAGGATTTTGCAAAATTCCATCCCAGCGGCGCCATCGGGCGGGCCATGCTTTTGCGCGTCGGCGACATCATGCGCGCCGGCAACCGCAACGCTGTCGCCAGTGA
>Ga0116129_1001478_pt1 | contig 12935 bp, 7 predicted proteins | sample June2015DPH_17_2_FD_89732 | JGI IMG/M metagenome (GOLD analysis project Ga0116129, IMG submission 89732) | Peatland microbial communities from SPRUCE experiment site at the Marcell Experimental Forest, Minnesota, USA - June2015DPH_17_10 | ecosystem: Environmental > Terrestrial > Soil > Wetlands >...
CGGTTTCCCGAGCGCCGCGATCACGCGGTCCCCCCGCCCCTCGGCCGGTCCCAGGTTCACGAACAGCACCTGGTCCTCGGTATGGTGGATGATCTTCGCCAGTTCCGCCCGGCACCGCGCCAGGTCCGTCGCCGTCAACTGGCACTCGAACACCGAATACTGTAGATGGTCCCCGTACCCGCGCATCGTCTGAAAAACCTTGCGGAGGCGCTTGTCGTCGCAGATGTCGTAACAGACTAAGTAGGAGGTGCGCACTCTGTTCACTCGCCCGCCTGACGATCCAACGGATGCTCTTCAGCGTTCCCAAACACTCTATAGTTGCTGTCGGAGCCGCCGGTGTGGGCACGAAGACACCTGTAAACGACCTTAACTCCCCGCCGTTTTAGATCGGGGTCCAGGGGTTGAGCAAGCAGCGACTGCAGCGTGTTAAGCGAGAGGGGCTCGCACCAGATCGGCCACGCAAACCAATCCTCGCCATCCAGGGTATGGAAACCAGTCGTCAGGAGTTTGGCACGGGCGGCGAAACAAGGGAAAAGGGGGAGCGCCTGGCTGGCGAGGAAGACAGCGCCTCGGACCGAACGTCTTTTCTTGTCCTTTTCGGGAAGCTTGTTGCGGAGCGCGTGGAGACGTTGAGTCTGCGGGTCCCACCCGAGGGAATGTGCGTCGTCGCTGTAGCGCCAAGGGCCAAAGAGCGCCTCCCGGAAGGCACCAGATGCAACACTCACTGCCGGCTCTCCCTTGCGCCTGGTTGTCTTGCACAACTCTGCCGACAAGTCGCGGATGGATTTCAAGAAGCCCTGAGCACCTGAGGTCAAATCCAGGGACGTTGGTCGGAGCTTACCCTTCCTCAGAACGATGTCGGAAGTCAAGGCCGGAAGCCAGGCGATTGATTCGTCGCAGTCGGGGCCGGTAGCACTCTCAACCAAATTCATACCCAATTGCCTGAATCTCACACGGTCGTCGATCCTGTCTGACCACTCGATCGCCTTACAACCGGCCTGTTTAGCGAGCCGCCGAATCAGCATCTCGATAAGACTCTCCAACGCCAAGTCATCGATTCCCGCCAGAACGGCGATCCAACCAGATCCATCATCGGCTTGTTTCCATTCCAACGTCGCGCCGCGTTTGTCGCCAACACTACAACACCTCAAGACACCACACGCGGATAAAAAGCCAAGGGGATGATTCCCGCTGAGACCAGGAAGTTCCAGCGCTGTCACGCAGTTGTCCCCTTGTTCCGGCCCTTTGCCTGTTCTTGCGCCGAAACGAGACGATCCGCGGTAATCATGAGCGCCTCAAGGTATGCAATCCCCCACCAGCCATAACAGCGGACCATCCGCCAGAATAAGTCCGTCCAACCGCTATCGAGTCGATAAAGACCATGATCGCTGCCAACTCCGATTATCCGTCCATTGTGCGGAAGCGTCACCTTGACGGGCCTCCTATCGTTCACAACGGTCGCAAATGCGCGGCCGTTGCCGTGATGCGTCCCAATGAGTAGCTTTACTAGATCTTCATCGGCGTCCCTGGTGCAGTTCTCCTGCTCGAAGAGGCGGACAGAGACGAACTCATGCCGTGACCCGCGAGGGTAACCAAACGAGTCGGACGGCCCCCAATCGTTTGGGTCGCGACCCGATTTAGCGAGTGGCTCATCGTCGGCGAGCGCAGCAATCTCGCTGCCGCGCAGCCAAGCCTGAAAGCGGTGATCACGTTTGCCTTCGTCGTGCCAATGAGCGGCAATGCGAAAGAGATTCATGAATTGGCTCAATCCACACTTTTCTGCAAATACTACGCTCATTTCTTCGACGGCCAGAGTATGTTTAGAAAGGGTTATGGGATCGCCTTTCGCGACCAGTGATGCCTCGTCGTCTACAGGTTCGTCGTCCTCGAACTCCTCCGGCGGTGCCGCTTGATCGTCGGGCAACTCGACCGATAGATAGGCGCTCAAAACCAATCCACTTCGATCTCCGTAAAGGCGGGTCCGCGGCGGAGGATCGGCTTCTATTAGCGCGTCGATCGCGCTACGGCGCGCGGGCTCTTGCACGCATTCCTGCATCACGCGCAGAATTTTCAGCGCCGCAGTCGAGGGGTCTTGGTCTTCGTAGGTCGCTGCGGCGATGGTCGCACTGAGCAGCTTTCGGAGCCGATTCTGCACCGCCACGTCCCCCTCCTTGATCAAATCCGCGTGCAGGCGGAAGCGAAGAAGAGGTCGCCGGAAGGCATCGTCGGGATACGAAGCAATCAACTGCGCCAAGCAGGCTTCGGCAACATCCGCTACAGGCTCAGAGGACTCCGGGTTCCATCCGAAGGCGTCGTTTCCACCGTAGCCGGCTGGTACGATGATCGTGTCGCCAGGTTGAATCTCGCTGGGACCAACTGCTGCTGTGCGGCTGTCTTTGGCTCCGCGCCACCGAAGTACCCGCTTAGCGCGGTTTCGTTCCCGTTGACTACCCTGCGGTTCGCTGCCCGCTCCTTCGATGTCGGAAATATCGCCGGCTGCTTCGTTGCGCATCCAGCGTTGCGCTTCATATATGGGTACAGGCAGGGCCTCGCGGGTACGCGGCGGCATCAAGCAAACGATGCCCTTCCATGAAGCTTCATTTTCCTCATTCAAGTCCGCCCGCCAGATGATCTGTACGTCCGCGGAACTGTCGGCTTGGCCGTGCAGGAAGGGGGCAACGTCCGGATCAGGTTCAGGTTTCGGGTTCGTCTGCACCCAGGCGTCTAAATGAGCCGGAAACAACAGTGGAGCATCCGGTTGTGGCGCGAGCATCCGCGTCAGATCCGGCACTTTGCTCAGTTTTGAGTCCAGATGATTCACTCCGAAGTCAACTTGGTTTGCCTTGTTCCGAACGCCCTTGCTAGACAGCCACTTCCAGGTCTCGGCTATAGCTGAACCATAGACTGGATCAATCTCGCTGCTCTTGCTCCGGTCGCTACGGACAATGATCGCCGCGAACGAGGGCAAGTTCCGGCTGTGCCGTTCCCCGAGCCGGTCGACTCTGCCAAATCTTTGGCGCAGCGCGTCGAGGGGGGCGGCCTCGGTTACAAGCGCACCAAAATCGAGATTCGCCCCTACTTCGACCGTCTGTGTGGCCACCACGAATAGCGGTCGATTCGGATCGGCCTGTCGCCCAGCCTTGATCTTCGGAAGCCATTCGGCAAGCAGACGATCACGATCAAACGGGCGAACACGGCCCGTCAAAAGAATCGCGTCGTTGACCGGATCGCTGGCATTGGCGTCTCGCAATTGTTCAAAAACCTGCCTTGCAGTTGCAACACGATTGACCACGACGCCAACGACGCGCGGAGCCTCGGGGGACGAATGGCCGCTGAGCCCGGCCAGCGCCCTTGCGCGCTCCACTAGCTTGACGATGAGTTCTTCACAATTCTTTTTTTCCTGCCTGCGCGCATTTTGTGGCTGCTGCTCGCGCATTGTCGCTGTGATCGGGTCGACTTTCACCTCGACCAGTTCAGCGAATTTATGGGCGTCAAGGCGCGGCCTCAACCGGCTGTCGCCTCGTTCAACGTCCAGAAGTTCAAAGACGCGTTCGCTCGTCTCTGCGGTCGCGGACATGCGGACGATGCTCACGGAACGCTCGTGAGGTACTGGCGGCTTATCGGCCCACTTTTGATACTTGCGGATACCGTCGACCGTGCTTGCGAAGACAGTTGAGAGGTGGGCCTCATCCAGGATAATGCGGGTATCGAAAGCCAGCAACCCTGCATGCACTGGGCTGCTGCCCGGGCCGACGCCGTAGCCCCGAAACAGGACGCGAGAGCCGATTTGATCTACGGTCGAGACGAGGATCGTCGGCGTCAGCGGATCCGCGGCCCAACCGTCATCCCGGTACACGCCGCCTCTTAGCCGGACCACGCGCAATATCTCGGCCCGATCGGCAGCGAGATCCCCAAGTCGTGCGGCTATTGCCTTCAGGATGGGTTCACTACGTCGACCCTTCGCCGCCGCACGGAGGGCAGCACGGATATGCCGTGCGTGGCTCGTGACGTCGTCCACAACCAACCGCCTGTCGACAACGAAACAAATACGTCGTGCCGCCGTTCGCTGGCTCGGCTCCAATTCGGCCTGCATGGCCAGCTCAAAGACAGCAAGATCGAGCACGCTGGTCTTACCACAAGCTGTAGGTACTCGGATGACATCGTGCCAACGGCCTCCATCTTGCAACACTTCCCTAGCGAGTCTCTTTTGCCACTCGAACGCCTCATGGGGATGATGGACCGTATGGAAAAATTCTGCGAAATTCTCCGGCGTCAGTTCTGCCACAGTTCATCCCCCGATCGGCCGCATCAATCCCAAGCCGAAGTAGCGCATGCTCCCCAGGACAATTGGGCCACGCACAGGCCGATCAAATCGTAATGCGACGTGGCGAATCCACATCGGCCGCTGGTTACCTTCGCGTGAGCCTCTGTGGGCTTTGAAGTACCAGCTAGGCGGTGCCCCGTAGAGCGGCGAATGGCGATCGACCGCGATCTCCATCACGCGTTCTGGTTCAATGCCGATCATGCGAAGACTATCCAGAATGACTGTAACCTCACCCCCTTTATTCGGTTTGGGAAAATGCCCGAATACCATTGGTGTCGCGGTCGCCCAAGCCTTTGACGGGCGGATCCAGGTCTGCGGGTCAAGTGTGTCATTTGGCGGATCGTCCGTCGCCACCTCCTCAAGCCGCAATGTCCCAACTCCGGGAACGGCTAGCCCGTTCGTCTTAAGGCGAATCAGCCCTCTGGCGATGTCCCGTAACCCGTCTCCACCGGCGCCTCGTGGCACGAGCACCGCCAAACCCTTAATCGAGCCATCCGCGTATCGCTGCCAAGGATGTGTGAACGGCAGGGCCACGTAGGCGCAATGAGGATGCTCGCCATGGCCGTGGACAATATCCGGAATGCTCACTTCAGCCCCTCTGCTGCGCTGCTCGATGTCAATACACTCCATCAGCGCTCCTCGGAGCGCCTGAGTGACTTTCAGCGTCGATACGGCCGGCAATGGTGGGGCACCGGGGCTCGCCCGAAAAACCCAGCAGCGATCAAACACGGTCGAACAGACCCCCGCGGGCTGGGCTTGGGTATCTGTTCTGCGATACCGCCGAATCTGGCACGGCACCGGTTTTCCACCATCCCGTCTGTACTTCTCAACCAGATAGTCGAGTCGGCCCTCACCAGGAACCCTCAGCTGAACTTGGCCCATACTGTCAGGCTCGTATGTGGGCTTCGGCGGATCGTCTACCACAAGCGCGCGAACGAGCGAACGCGAGCGACCAAGGCATGTGACTCGCCGGCAAATCGCTCGGAGCACTTCAACATGTTCCTCTATCTGGGCCTCCGGCCAGATGAAATACACTATCGGTTCGTCCGGGATTGCTGCAGGTATTGACAACGCAGCCTTCCTGCGAAACACCGGTAGCAGTCCGCGCACAGCGTCTTGCTTTTTTCGCTGCGTCGATAAATTACCGGAGCTTAGATCCCCAGCAGGAATCTCATCGACATCAGGATTAGTGGGCATATGCACTTCCGGCACCCAGCGGCGGTGGGCATCGGGAACTGCTATCTGCGGGGCCCCAAGACCGCAAAGCCACTGCAACACTTTGAGACCCGGCTTCGCCAATTCCGTCGGGTCGCGCTCACTCAGGTCGGCCGCGGCGGCAACAAGCGCCGAGAACAAACGATCTGGATGCGGCGGCCACTCAGGTGTCGACCGGCTAGGGTCGTCGTGTTTTGTGGCCATACAGACGCCTGTCAGGTAATCAATCCTGATCGCCAACATCGGGTGCCTGCGCTTCTTCCAGTTCCGCTTCGGCTTCGCCGGAACTCAAATTGTCACTCAGTTCCACAAGCCTTCGAAGCTGCTCCATGGGTGTCAGGCGAACTACTGTCGGGTGCCACTGAATACCGGTCCGCGCCGATCCCTCCGTAAGCCCTGCATCCCTGAGTGCGCTATCGAGAAGTTGCCGCGCGGCCTCAAACCTGGGCACGTCGAAAGGTGAATCTGTGCCGCCGCCAGTAGGCACTTGAAACAATTCTGCACCGGTCTCAGGCACCAATTCGCAACGGGAACGAAGCCAATAACCGCGTTCACGCTGTAGGGCCAGAGCGTAGATCGCCAGCGCGGCCAGCACAGTTCGCGCACAGATATTCCGCTCTTCATTGGGGTTTTCGCCCACTGGAAACCGCAAGCGCCGCAACTGTGTCACTGACAGGGTCCACGTGTGCAACGCGTAGTCAATCGTAACCCCGCCCGGCCTGACTGCAAACGCTTTAATCGGCACTGGGCTCCCCGGTTGGCTCCTCAAAATGTCCGGCAATTGATCAAGATGCTGCTTGGTCACCTCGCGCCGATCTCCAAAACGGTTCAGGTCGGGCGTGACGTTGCCGTGATTAATGTCCGACGGCCTCCCTTTCTTGAATTTCTTCGGTTCCCCGGCAGAATCTGTATCCAACTCTTTAGGTTGCGCCCCGACCCACTCATCCCCGTCTTGAAATGCCCACCCCCCATCGCCGCGCCGATAAATCGTTGCGGACTGCGCCTTTATTCCAAGGGGATCGAGACGGCTACCGGTTCGAACACCGGCGGTAAAATCCACACCAACAATCTCCGAAACCACAGCACGAGGGATTTTCGCCGAGTCCAGCCCTTCACCGCCGGTTGAATCCCACGTGCCAAAAAGCAGAGCCGTTGGGCAGTACCTGTAGAACGCGCCTGCATTGTGCAGCCGTGCATCAACGATTTCCTGGCCAATCGCGGAGTCGCGAAACCTCGTACCAGCGCCATCGTTGCTGTCACGAAGGATTGCATCGTGGATGCGATGGGGGGCAGTCAGCGACGTGACCCACCCATGTCCCGCGACATGCACGGCCACCATGGGCAAGCCACAGACTGTGTCTCCATCATCAGGCATTTCGCGCCAGTTTGGCAAGAAAGCATCCTGAAGCACTTCCTCCATTCGATTGGCTTGGCTTTGAACGCTGTCGAGCAATACGCACCGAACGACACGGCCATTAATTCGCCTATCTTCGACCGCGTAGACACCTCCAGTATATGTGGGCGGAAAGACTTTATCACCGTCGTCGCCGATGGGTCGTAGCTTGGATCTGCAACGGAACGCCGCCGCCGTGCCCGTAACAGCAGCCCTCAGATCATCCAACGTCAATTGAACGCCCACGTCGCCTCCTCAAATCGTCTGCTAGACCGAGTAAAGTGTACCGCAACCGGAGCCAATTCGCCCACGGCCGCATTTAAGCGATTGAAGCGAGGCTCGAATCAAGCAGGACATAGCCGCTCACTCCCTCGCCCTCCGGAACGACCCGCCGATCTCCCAGATTTTTCCAATCGGCAGCCTCCACCGCTCCCCATCAGATCCTTGAGCCGAGCGAGCGCATTTGAAATCGTTTGGCCGTTAGACTCGATGGACTCTATGATCTCTTCGGTGCTCCGCGTGTCGGCGTCGGCGACCGCGCGGGTTCACCGCCTTCAGGTCATAGACGGCCGCATCAATAGCATCTGCCTTCGCTTGCGCGTCGCGCGCCGCCTTTTCAGCCGCGGCGATTTCAGCGCCCTTGCAGCGCCGTGCATAGAAATCTGTAGAAATTATGCATGGAGTGCAAGCGCTAGCAAATTGTAAATCAACCCAGGACGCCAATTGTTGAGGGCTATCGCTTACCATGCCTCCGACAACTTCTCAATAACATCCTTTCTAGCCAAGACGCGGGAGCACAGCTCCCAGCGATTCTTGTCGGGGTCAATGGTTTCCTTGTAGCGAAGTTCGAATACGTCCCGAGCCTTCTGACGGAGGTGGATGAACTGGTCCATCATTGTCTCCAACCTCTCCACACTCTCGATCCAGTCATCTTCAATCGTATCGGGCAGGCCACCAAAGATGTCATATTTATTTCTTAGGCGGCGAGAAATCACCTGGTAAATGTCTTCGTCTTGAGTACTGTGATAGACGAGATTCAGCATGTCAACGGTCCGGCGAGCCTGGCCGAAGCGCTTGATGCGTCCCAGCCTTTGCTCCAGACGAGAGGGATTCCAGGGAAGATCCACGTTGATGAGCGTGCCGAGAGTTTGCAGGTTGAGGCCTTCACACGCTGCATCGGTGGCGATAACCAGACGAATGTCACGGGTCTTGACGGCTTTCTTGATGCTCTCGCGCTGCACCGAAGCGAACGAATCGCCTTTGAAGATGCCACTCTTGCCGGCACCTGCGTAGATAGCTATCGGTTCGTCTCTCAGAATGCGGGCCAGCTCGGAAGCGATCCAGCGCACGGTGTCATAGTACTGACTGAAAACGATGCAGCCGTGCTCCAACCAGGTCCTGCCTTCCGTGCGGTGCTCCATCAGAAAATATTTGACCGCGCCGAGTTTCGGATCGCGGGCTTCCGGCCGCGACAACTCTTCTACGATGGTTCGCAGTCCGCTGATTTCCGCGGGTGTCAGGTCCGCTATGGTAGCTGAGAGAAGGGGTGCGTCCTCTTCCTCGTCGGGTACATCCCCGTGCAGAAGCTTCCCGGCGGTGGAGCGTCCTGATGCAAAGCTGGAACAGATCCGCTGGAGCAGAAGGGTTCTCATGAAGCCGGCTCCCTGTTTGCGTGCCTGCAGGGCAGTCGTGAAATCTTGAGCAGCCCGATACGCAAGATCGAAGGGGTGGTTGGTCCGCAATCCCAATCCGTCGAAACCGACTCCGGGATATGCCGCACCCGCGTTCGGATCGGGGTGGACAGCTACCGCCGTTGGTTCCAGCAGGCCCGCCTCTTCCAGCGTCTTGCGGCGCCGCAATACGGTGTGGCGGAGGATGGGATTGTGCTCCCTGTAGAAACCGGGGGCCAGGGTCTCCAGCAGGATTTGCTTCTCTGAGTATCCAAGCGAACCGAATCCCTTGTCCGTGAAGAATGAATTGCCGGAAACGCCGAGTTGCAGGCGTAAGCTTGCAAAGCTGGGATCCTCGTCTCCCGGAGGCAGCGGATTGCGCAGCCATTCCCAGGATGCGCGCTCATCCGCAGGAATTTCGTCGCCTCGCACAAGGGGGAGCGCGCGCCGCCAGTCAGCCCAATTGCTGAGTGATGGGCGGCCCAAAACGAAATCGGTTCCGGAATTCAGAATTCCCATCAGATCCCAAACCTCGGAAACCTGCGTCTGAATCGGCGTCGCGGTTCCCAGCAGAATGTGTTTCGTACGCAGACCCATGCGAAGCATGAAGTCCAACAGATTATTGGGCTCGTCTTTCCCCTGTCCCGGTCCGCCACGCCGGCGGGCCTTGTGGGCCTCATCCAGGACAACTGTTCCGTACCTTCGATCCAAGAGGTGCTGACGCTCCTCGGAACCGTGGGAGGTCAACAGCCCCGTCGAGACAATCGCGATACGGAACGGGCAACGAACAATGTCCTCTGGACCACGAGTCTTAATGATGTGGTCGTTGTGGTCCTGCCAGACCTTCCCGTTCGACAACCAAACAGCGCTGGGAACCCCGAGCTTGTCTTTGAGTTCCACTTGCCACTGAAAGGTGAGCGTGGATGGGCAAAGGATGAGCACGGGGCCGTCATCCAGCAGAGCGGCAAGCATGGCGCTGGCGGCGAGCGACAACGTTTTGCCAACGCCCACTTCATCCGCCAGCAGCAGCCGCGCCTTCCCGTAGGTTTCCCGATGCCTTAGAAAAATGGCGACGAAGGAACGCTGCCACGGCTGAAGCTGTTCGCCGCCCCGATAGATTGGACTTTCGGCGAGAGCGGCGGCCGGCAGTTCGGCTTGGTTCACTTCGCTAAACGCGACTTCCTCACGGTCGGCGACGCGCTTGATCTCTTCTACGATGGCATCGGGCAGTGGGAATGAGTCTTTCCAAAGCGCCTCGAACTCCTCTTCGACCCACGCAACCCCCTCGGGGGAAGTGTCCTCCCAGAGGATCTCGTAGTTCTCGGCGAAGGCGCTCTTGGTTTCATTGATTGAGCCAAGGAAGCAAGTCTTGCGGCCGTCCTCCCCCTCAATGACGCCCGCTTTGCCGTGCACAAACACCTGATCCTTGGCGACGACGCGGATCTGAACCCTGCCACTGGTCAGCAGTTCATAGAGCCGCCGGTACCGGTCGCGATGAAGCAGCGCTTCGACCTCGGCGGGCGCCTGATTCCATCGTTCTTTGAGTGCCGTTTCGCGGACGTGCTTCGAGACGGTGACGTCGGCGGCGTCCAGTTCGCTGTTGCAGACGATCCGGACATCCGCGATCCCGGCGATCTCCTCACCGACCAGCTCGAAGATTGAGCTGCGGAAATAGCCGGCGATGCGAATATAAGACTTCGCGCCTTTGAGCCGCTTAGCGAGGAATGCGTGATCGAGTCGTCGGCGACGAGAGGAGAAGCGGTTGATGTCGGCCATACTTTGCCTCAACCAAGCCGTTGGTTCTTCACCAGGTCCCGGAGAACCCGGGCCGCACTGGCTTCTTCGGGGCGAATCGTTTCCAGCTTCTTCGCAAGGTAGTCAGAAAGTCCGACTACGAGGTCACGCTGATTCTGATTGGAGTAATAGTCCGTCACATTGAGCGTGAGGTGAGCGAGTACTTCTCCCCCGTCCAGGTTCTTCATCAACTCCATGAGAGCGTACAGGGTAGCGCGAAGCACCGATTGGTAAAGCTCGGAGCCCTCTGACATTTCCGTCTTCCCAAACTCGACAGCGCTCTTGAGCCGTGCCTGGTTGGCCTTTTCGCTCGCCATGAGAGCGCGGAAGTTCCGCACCTTGAATGCCTTCGCGAAGTTTTGGTAGTTGTCCACGGTTTTGAACCCCTTGTCTTCCAGGTCGAGAAGCTTCAGGTAAAATCGCTCGGAGCCAGAGAGTCGATCCCAATCTGGGCTCGCAATACCCACGGGGACAAGGCATTGGTTTGCAGTGTCGACCGCGTACGCGATCAGGGTGTCCACGAACGTGATTTCGCCTTTGACTCTTGGACGTATGGCCTCAACCCTCATGTCGCGGCCGTCAATCGTCGCATATCGTGTCAGGACACGCAAAGCAGCAGCGTAGCCGGCCATCTGGAGGTCGGCGTCTTCGAAGACATTCTCATCTCGATAGAGGCCCTTAGCGTCCTGGTTGAGGCCCGTCAGATCGCTGACCTGCTTTTCGACTTCTTCCTGGATTTCCCAGGCGAGGTCGTCGCGGGTTGTCTTCAGCACTCCCATTCGCTTGCGGGCAACCAATAGGACTGTGCCCTTCACGTTGTTGCCCTGACGCAATGCACTCTCTGTTTCCGTGACCACGTACCACGCGGCAGTGACCCGCAAGCCGGACGCCCACACGATATTAGCCATGTCTGCCCAGATGCTTCCGGATTGGTGAGTAAACATAATGACGTGTATGCCATTGTCTGGCATACATTGTGTCAATCGCTTGTAAGCAGCCACCATGGCGCGGCGGAAATCTTCGTCCTCGCCTTTGATTGCGAGCGACCGACGGCTGGCCCAAATCCAGTTAGCGAATTCAAGCGGTGGGTTCCTTCGTAGCCAAGCAATAAAGAAATCGAGGATCTCTTCATACTTCACGGCATTCCCATAAGGCGGATCAGTTACGCAGATATCACAGTCGGTGCTGATCTGATCTGCAGCAACTGACTCTACCTGACATCTCTGATTTGTATTTATCGGGAAACTCTTGTAGCTTTGCAACATGAAGCTGGCAGCGAAGTCAGCCCCGCGGCATCCATAGTTAAACAACGTATTCAGAGCCTGGTTGTCAAAGATACCGACAGTCTCACCGGGGCCGGCCGCCGGGTGCCATCGGCTCGCGCGGCAGTTGTTGTTGAGCACTTGCGCCAGTCCGAATGCCAGCCTCGCGCTTCTGGCCTCATTCATAAGGGCCGCCACAAGCAGTTGCCGAGGGTTAAAGAGGTGGTGCCAATATATCCAACCTCGCGCCCTAACCAAGTCAAGCCCTTGATATCTAGGCGGGCCGCCCACCTCAATGCGCATATCGGGCACCCAGCCCATTTCTTGCCACTGCGATAGATGGCGATCGACATGTTCTTGCACAATGCGCTCCCTGCGGAGGTCGTCCTTAGTAACGGATCGGAACTCGCAGTCCTCACCTTTACCCTTCTTCGTCATCCATTGGATGCAGTAAAGACGCTCTTGGAGGAGGTCCTCCGGACGCGGGTGAAAGTCCTGCTTCTCCCACAGCCGGAGTCGGTTTCCGATTGATCCGTCCGGCTTCTGATAATCGCCCCGCAACGTCGAGATCTTAGTCTTGTAATTTACACCAGACACGCAGTGTGTAATGTAAGCTTCGCCAAACTTACCCTCCCGGCCGATTGTGCCCGTCTCAGCCGCCTCCATCTCTTTGTCACTGACGCCGCTGCGAATCCGAATCTCGTAACGCTTATTGGCGGGGTCTGGTACGAGTTCAGCTATCGCACTGCGGCTTGTGCCCACGACCCGAGATGGCAGAAGTGGTACAATCCATCCGCTTTGCGGGCATTTGGTTTCAACACAGTATAGGAATGCCTTGGTTCGCCAGCCGTTACCGTCGCTCTCGACACCTAGTTTGTCAATTTCCGCTTTTACATGGCTCAGCAGTTCCTGCCGGTCGCGCGTCAACATATCACGGTTTTCCTGAGGGGCGCCAATAATGTTGAACGCGCCCCAACTGAGCATGCATGCCATGGGGTTAAGGTCAGAGGCATATACGTCGCAGCCGAGCCGAGCCGCCTCAAACGGTATCTGGCCGGAGCCGCAGAAGGTGTCGGCCAGTCTCGGACGGTGGCCGTAGCGCATGATGCCCAGTTGCTCGACGAGTTCCGGGAACGACTGTGCGCTCGTGCCGAGATGTGTATTGACGGCACTCCAAACATGGTCATGGACCGTGTCCATTACTTGTTCAGGGCGTCGCGCCTCGTCCACTCGCTCTCGGTAAGATGTTCTGGGGAGCATTCGGGCCTCGATGTGGC